>ERZ779861.234-NODE-234-length-86061-cov-16.492547_pt1 | contig 86061 bp, 84 predicted proteins | sample MGYA00511558_ERZ779861 | MGnify/ENA primary metagenome ERZ779861 (study PRJEB29588, sample SAMEA2163432) | human gut metagenome | biome: human gut; feature: human-associated habitat; material: faeces | place: Denmark | collected 2008/2010 ...
ATAGGGACATTCGATTCTGTATCTACAGTTATCGCAAACTATAGAAGGTTTGTCTACAGACTTTTGTAGTTTCATTTTGACAAAAATTTAATGGTTGTTCTTATTATGTGGCAAAACTACACTAAAGAAAGGACAAAAACAAAAGTCCTTACCTATACATCGCGTACCGGTAAGGACGGCAAATAATAACATAAACTAATTAAACTACTAAATACCAAATAATAACATAAACTAACAATATATGACAAACATAAAATTTTCTACACATAGCAAAGATAGTATAATTCTTTTCTTTGGAAAGACTAAACACTTTCAAAAAATGCAACCGCTTTAAGCTGATATATTTTCAACTTTTCCCCGTTCTCTATTTTGTAGCCGACATACACTAATTTATAAAGGAACTGATAAAAGTTGCCCGGCAAAAATTTCTTTTTGTTTTTCTTTAGGATATTCTTCACAAAATACCCTTTGCAGAAAAAACCTTGTAATTTTCTTGAATCGTTCAATAGAAGTACCTTTACAATATCTACAGATTTGTTCAAATAGAAGCACGGCACGCCGGCATTGTATTTCCATGTTACAAACTTAACATTGTCTTTTGTGTAATACTTCATTCTATTCTTTCCTTTTGTTCTTTCCTTACCTGCCTTTTTAGAGGCAAACAAGGAAAGAAATTTATTTAACCTGATCATAGTGTTACATGTTTTCGTTTATCTTTTGTAATACACTTTGCAGCACACTATCACCGTTGAAAGTTGCTTCTACTACAGTGTCTATACTTCCATTATCATAAGTAAACACTATTTTTCCGGTTTTATCATATAGCTTTATATCCTGTATAACTTTTAACTCTTTTGGGCTATCCTGTTTTACTTTAGATATGATACTTTCCAGGTTAAGTCCGGTTACCTCTAACATATCGTCCGTATAGTCCGAGACATTAAAATCAAAATAGCTTTCATTCTCTTTATTCTGGACAAAGTTATACGCTTCAAACTCGTTTTTAAATACTTTTTCTTTTCCGTTCTTGAATAGGTGGAATGTTTGCGCGTTCGGTTGCTCCCAATGATAACCGTCTTTCTCCATAAAGAAAAATACTTTGTTTGTAGCATGTCTTTTTAAATTTATCAAAGATTGCTCCAAAAAATCAGAGAAAGGAATGCTTGTATTTATATCCTTTTCTATATGAACGCCTACTTTTGTATTTATCTCTAAAATTTCTGTATAAACCCAAATGCGAACTTCACGTATAAAACTGTCACCGTCTTTGGAGACACAAAAAATATTGTTGTCTTTGTCTATAGTGACACTCAAACCTTTGCTATTCAAATATTCTATCACTCCATCTAAAGAACACCCGGTAAAATATTCTTTTTCGCTTGTTTCCGTTACGTTTGCAACACTTTCTTTGCTCTCCTGTAGGTTTGTATCATTTTTATTTTCCGACGTTCCTACAGGCTTAATATCTGTGTCCGGTTCTTTTGTTTCTTTTCCACAATAAACAGACGTTAACTTATCCGGGAAATAATCGTTCTTATCTCTAATTGAATTAAAATAATTAATTTTGTTATCAATCATAAAACAGTTGTCACAGTTGTCAGAGACAAAAGAAAGTTTACAATAACTATATTCTTTTGTAAAATATATTTCGCCGTTCCAACCGTCCAGACAAGAAAGTACTTTACTTAATCTATTATCTGATCTATAACTAAAATTAGACGGTTCAGACAATTGTACAAACAATTCTCCGTATTTACCATCTGTGTCTCCTTTTCCTAATTCTGTGATATAATTCACTCTTAATCGGTCTGATCCTTTTTCTATCTCGAAAGAAACAAATTCTGAAACTTTAGATATAGTTTTTAAGTCCTTTGTGAACTGTTTGTTGTCCTTAACTGTCAATTTTAATTCCTTGTATAAAATAGGGTAAACGCCCTCTATATTTACATTCTTATTGAAATCATTGTAACGACACTCAAATATTTCACCTTTATCCGTTACGATCGTTACGACTATTTGTCCCTCTTTGTCGTCGCTACCAACAATAATATGACATTCTTTCCCTACCAACTTTTTAAAGATATCAAAAGATATACATACATACTTACCCCAAACACCGGAAAAATTGGATATTTTCACATTTCTACTTTTGCAGATAAAAGAATCAGTAGCATATATTTTGCTTAAATTTATATCTATCAAAATATTGTTATCAATATATCGACTTGAATTTTTGGTTTTTACAGTTAGAAACGTTTTGTCTTTCTTATTAAATACAATATCAAAAGAACAAATACAATTATCCTCGCTTTCTTGTACCTGATTTCCTTCTTTGACAAATTCTAATTTTTCTTTGGCGCCGGACAACTGTTTGAACCTTTCCAAATATTCAAACAGTTTGACTATATCAAAATTGCATTTAAAATTGCCTTTTTCAATAGAGACAATATTATTAGACACCTTACATACATAAGACACGCTATTTATAAAAAAAGAATCAATATTTGAATAATAAGGACTTTTTGTGTAGTATTTTGTCGCTTGTTCTTTTTCTTTCTCTGTTAGTCTTTCTGCTTTCCCTTGCTTTGTTTCAAGGCTTTCGCAGTTTGCGATATAGGCGTAAACGTCTTTCAATGTATATACGCCCGGTTTTTCGTTTTTAAAAAGTTCTTGGAAGTATGTTTTTGCAATTGCCAACAATTCTACAAAAATTTCCATAAATAAAGTATCTGTGTTATTATTAGTCGCTTTCATGATTATAATATTTTAGTTGTTGTTATTATTAGTTCTTTTCTTTGATACAAATGTAATACTTTATTCTTACATAACAAAGGAAATACAGTTAAGAAAGGTTAATTTACCTCTTTTTCTTTGTTTAGTTTGTTACTTTTTGGCAACCCTTCTATGCCAACATAAAGCACTGCCAAAAAAACAGGGAAAGATAATATAACATGCAAAAAGTTCCTTTCATCAACAAATAGAACAATAAGAGCGATAACGAAAGAAATAAATACCACTTTCAACCCTTCCAGTATTACTTGTATAGCCTTCATTTTCATAACTTTGTTGTTTAACTGTTTATTAAAGTGTATTATTTACATTTATTTTATAGGACTTTCCAAAAGAGACACCGCGCTTTGTATTTTCAATAGGTGTAAAAGTTACATTATTTCCGTTCCTATCGGCTCCATAAATACCCGTTGCACTTGTTTTTGTTTTCCCTACAAAATTGCTTTGCTTTTTGAAGGCTGGAGAACTCCAGCCTGTCAACTATCCATTTATACACCCTATTCATTGTATTTGCAAATTTGATAATAGTTCAATCGCTTTTTCGTTTCCTTTGTTTGCTTCTTGCTGCAATTTCTCCAAAGTAGTAAATTTTCTCCCACCATTTACACCAATTTTTCGACATAGAGAAATAAACGTACTGTGTAAAATTTCTTCACCCTTATAAATATACTTTGTTTTCATATCCTTATCGCTTTAAATCGTTAAAAATCAAATGTTTCTCGCAAATTGTTTGCAAGAAAATAAATATCAACGCCTTCAAACACTCTATTATATTTATTTTCATACTTGCACAATGCACTCCATAAAATAGGTGTATTTTCCTCCTCTTTGCAAAAATCGTTTTTATCCGAATATTCGTTTTTGCAAATAATATCCTGTAAAAACGAATAAAACATTTCAACAATTTTATTTCTATCCTTATCAATGACATCACAACGGAAATTTTGGAAGCTGTCAAACCAATCAAAAGATAATCTTTTGCCTTCATAGCTCACTGTTACTATATAGTGATTATGATTTTCCGGGTATTTTTTATCCCATTTGCAAGCCTTCGTATTTGAAAGCAAACATTTAATTTTTATTGCTTTACCTTCAAATAAAATAGAAGTTTCTTTGCTGTCGCCATTATCCGTTATTGCCGGCTGATCATTAAATCTTTCTTCTTCGTTGTTAAATAATTCTTGTTCTTGCTTTGCGCTAATTCTTGTTGCTTTCATGACTTTGTTGTTTAATTAGTTATTATTAGTTCTTTTCTTTGATACAAATGTAATACTTTATTCTTACATAACAAGGTAAATACAGTTAAGAAAGGTTAATTAAGTAGTGGAATGTATGTTTTTATGCTGATAGTTTGTTACTTATTGTACCAAAGTGCGCGAAATGGTAGCGCGTTATCGCGCGAATGTAGCACGCTTTGGAAGGAAAAGCAGTATTACCCTACCAATTAAAAAGACCCTATTAAAAGAGCTTAAAATAGCTTGATACACAAACAATTGAATATCAATAAATTAGCTAAAAATCGGGGAAACTTGTGTAAGAAAATAGGAAAAGAGTATGCCAAGGAATAGGAAATACTGTTATTTAGACTAAATCTAAATAAGGAAAAAGCAATCAGGAACAACTGTACATTGGCTTTTGTGTTACTACAAGCAAATAAAAGTGTATCATGGAGTATATAAGCATTTTTGTGAGTAGAAATTATGTGTTATATGCAAAAGCAAATGGATGTCTTGTAAATAGGCATGCGTACAAATGCTATGCGCAGAGGTATGTGTGTATCCTCGACACCTCGCACTCTCCTACACTCAAACCTTTCCCCCCCCAAATACCCTTATTTCTCCTCTATTCCCCTTGTCCATGCGGTTTTTGGAGTGGTTGGTAACCTCTTTTTCGTTTTCTTTTGTCTATATACTTGTACTATCTTTTTCGTTGGTGGTGTATAATGATTGTTTTTAAAATGGTATCTATTCGCTGGAACGCGAATGTACGATACCATTTTAGGAGCTATAAAACCAACAATAACCATTTTTCCTATATATAGTATATATACTATATATAGGAACTTTCAATGTATCGTAACTATCCTATACACTTGGGTGGTGATATCCTTAGGGTGGTGCGTTCCTGTAGTTTAAAGTAGTTTCCATTCCCTCAAAACAAATGAAGCCAAATAAGACGATTTAAGGCACTTTCTTTTGGTAGGTGGTACATCTATACCATTTTGATAAGAAAGTGCCAAGAAAACGATAATAGATAGGTTAGGAGGGGTATTTTGTTTATTCAGGGTATCTTTAGGGACTGTTTGAGGACTCTCCATATAAAGCCTGCGTCTCTAATACCTCACAAGATAAAACTTCCAAATAGCACCCATATGGGCATTTTCAAAAATAATAATTTTATTTATATACCTAATTATCAGATACTTATATACATAAAATTTTCAAAATGCTTCTTTATAAAGACCATATCCGGCTATATTGCTTTTTCATATAGCGGTTTATTGTTTTATGGGTTTCTCCATATAGAAAGTGCGTGCCCAATACCTCACAAGAAATGAACTTAAAATACTGTCCATATAGGGCTTTCTCAAATTAAAGTACATATTTATCCTATTGATTTTCAATACCTTATATACATAAAATTTAAAAACATCATCCCTATGGGCTTTTCAAATCTCTATTCCTATGAGATAGGAGGGGTGGGGGGGTATTTGTTTTCCTACATATAGTTTTTTCTTTGTTGATTTTTGGATGTGGGTATATGCTGGAATTTGGTTTTTCTCTCCTATAGGGGAAATTTTGTGGGGTTGTCCATACCTATTCTTTTTCGGAAGGGGGTCGGCTAAAGCCGCCTTTTAACCCCTTCCGAGAGGGAATCGCTGCGCTCAATACATCAAAATGACAATTTGTAAAACCAAACAAAACAATTCCTATCAAAATGATATGATAAAAATGAAAATTTTCAAACTCCAAACCCTATAAGGGGGTAGGCAAAATTGAAAAATTGCAAATGTCTGATTTTTAAATAATTGAAAATTTTGGTTGGTTTTAGAATGACGCAAATTCTAATCTTTTCAATTTTTGACTATTTGTAAACTTTTATATGTATATTCTTTCAAAATGATACTCGTAAATTGCCAAAATCAGTCCAAAATGTAAGAATATATTATTACAAATCACAGGATTCTTCCTGTTTCCGAGTAGTATCTATAGACACATTTGTAGCAATAGAATAAGTGTTGTTTCTTTCAATAGAAGCAAATCTCCTATTTTAACAGGTGGTAACATTTTTCCTGCCTATTTGTAAAGGTATATTCTTACATTTTTAAAAAGGTAATTAACATTTGGGTAAAATGATACTGATTTTGGAGTAGGAGGACTTATTGTATATTTTTTAAATGAGTATTAAAAATCGGTTTTTGGTAATTTTTGAAGATAATATATTAAATATCAACCATTTATAAATTTTCATTCTTTGAGTACGCCCTATATGCAAAAAAGTTTGACTTATTGTAATTTTTACATGAAAAATAGGCTTTGCTTGCCATAGTATAGTATTACATTTTCAAGAAAAATGATTTTAACATTTCCAGCAATACTATACTATGGGAAGATCACTGCATCTTGGAATAGTATTCTAGAAACTTGTTCAAGATATGCAGTTGTCCTGCCGGAGTTACCATAGGTGTCGATACGGTTATCGTACTTCCGTTTGGTTTTGTGATTACCCTTTTCTTTATTTCAAACAATCCTGCTTCTACATAGCGTTGCATAGGCTGATTATAGTATTCTCCTTTTGTTCCCAGATAGCCTTTCTTTCTTAACCACTTGAATAATCTGTTTTGTCCGATCTCCATTCCGTTTTGACAGATTATCTTTGCAAGCTCCGCAACAAGACAGGAACGTTTGGATTCGGTTACAGCCATTGCGAAAATTACTTTAGGTGCATCTTCTTCTATTTGGTTTTCCAGATTTTTGTTTTCTTCGGCAAGCTGTTTAGCTTGTTCCTTTAGAGCCTGTCTTTCTTTTTCTTCTTGAATCCATACTTCGGCACGCTGAATAGGATTCTCTATTTGATAGGACGGTAAATTGTAGCTTCCGGTTTTCCTAATAGCAGGCAACACTTCGGAAGTTACCCACCTTTTAAAACTCTTTGCAGATTCTAATTTACTGCCGAAAATCAAAGAGTAAAGTCCGCTTTCGTTTATCAAAGTTGTTTGTTGCGTAAAACCTTGACTATCAGGGACGCCCTGTTTTAAGGCGTCCTCACTATCAACATGTTGCAAAATTGCGTTTCTGGTGTTAGAATAGCCCAAAACAGATGCAACGTCTTTTCCTACAAAGTAGGGTTCGCCATTTACTAACATTGTTCTTACTTCCCCAAATTCTTCGTTTTTGAAAATCTTTAATTCACTCATAATTTTTATATTTTTAATTGTGTTTGTAGGCAAAAGGAAAACGGCTTTGCCTTTCCCGGTTGCAAATCATATCAAGAAGTACAATAGGCTTCTTTAATATTGGGAAGGCGAAAGCCGTTTAAATATGAATAGAACGGTTGTTGGTTTCCTATATTTACGAAACCTACTATACTTACATTAACATGATTTGCATTGCAAATATAGTAAAGTTTTCGTTTCTGAATTTAGGTTTTCACCAAAAAGATAGAAAACTGTTAATCCAATTTTCCTTCGGTGAGTTTACATTCTTTGATGATTTTCTCGATTTCATCTTCGTAATCGTCTATTTCTCCTACAAGATGTTCCGTTTCTTCGTTGTAAGGAATGCAATATCTTCTGTCTAAACCACCTTCTATAGTGTAAATACACTCTTGATTGCGAGGATTGATATGAGAAAAGAATGCTATAGACCAAGCACTTTCTTTGTTGTTCCTTACAAGCACCTTGTCGAAAGGTTGGAAATAGTAAACGAATTTCTTTCTCGCAAGAGAATAATGCAGATGCTTTTTATGATTTTCCTGATTCCAGATATCAATTTCGCTTTCCGTAGCCAAACGGGAAATAGGCAATATTTGTCCTTCATTTGTTTTAAGGGAAACGCCGTTCATGTCCACAAAACCAAATGAACAAAATTCTTCGTTGTAAGCTACTTGCCCTGGCACAAAAGGAGAATTTATTTCTATTTTAGTAATATCAAACTCATCCCATGTTCCTGATGTTGACGGAAACAAAACTGTCTGTCCGTGTTCTGAAAGTCTGCCTAATTCATCCAATTTCAAATATTTTGTAAAGCCGTTTGATGTTTCAGTTATCACAACAATACAGTTGCCCTCAACATGATCGAACAAAACTTCTCCATGTGTAATCGTGTATAATTTAGTGTACTTTGGACACTCTTTTATTAATTCAACTATATTCATATTGTTTGTTTTGTATCTATGTATTTTTCTTAAACTCATTCTACCCATTTGGCATTATCAGGCATTAACTCCTTAAATTCTTCTGGAATTTTCCCTTGATGCCACCAATCATTGGAAATGATTTTTCTCCCATCATTTGAAATAGCCTCCATCATTCTTCCTCCCATACCCATGAATCTTCGTGTTTTGTTGTTTGTATTGGGAACAAACGGGTGAACTATCCATGATTCTCCATCTATAATCAACCAATTGGGATTATTCTTATTCTCTTCATATAGTCTGATCCAAAACGCACAAGAATAGCAAACCCCATCTCGTTCCATAATAGATTGTATAGGACATTTGCAAAAATGTTCAGGATTCATGTCGTGTATATTATTTTGTCCCGACCCATCTTCATGTTTGCACTTAGGACATGTCTTTTTCTTCGTTTCCATATTGTTTATGCTGTTTTTAAGGTAATAGATCATCTAAATAAGCCCATGATTCCATTTCATAAAATCTGTATAAAATACATCCTGGACGGCTGGATACAAAAACTTTGTTCTCTTCCAACACACCCATAACAGGAAAGCGTTTCGTTATCCCCACCTTTTTAGGGATAAATATAGCAAGACGATAGCATTCTGGAATTATTGTTATGGGGTGCCACACGCTGCCTATGCGCCAGCTTGCACCAGCTTTGAAGGCTTTTTGTAATTCTACTGCCATGCCTTTACCTGTCCAGATATCATGATCTTTTTCTTGATAAGACTTTGCTGCTTTTTCAATATCTTCTCTTTCCATTTTTCTTTTGTTAAATTAATATCTTTCGCGAAGTGAATTATTGTTCTGTCTCTAAACTCTCTGCAAGTTCTTAAAGAGAACCTCGTACAAAGGCTGTTGTTTCATCACTACATCGACTTAAGAAATTCAACAATGTGCTCTGAATATTGTACCATTCATTTAACTCCTGCTGTAAATATTCTTTTTCATTCATATCTATTTGAATTTCATCTTTTCCAATGCTTCTATCTGTTTTTTCAAAGAAGCGATCTTTTTTAATCTCATCTTCTCGGCTCTTTCCATAGCTTGTTCTCTTGTCCTAAAGCATTCCTTACCTAAAGAATAACTTGGAAACCCTCCTTTCTCGTATGCCCTTATATATCCATTTCCATGATCTTGTATTTTCACTTCTTTTTCCAATATGCCTTTTGTTAAGGCATATTTAGTTATAAAAACTTTTTCCATATTCTATTATTTTTGAATGGTATATCGTTCACACTTTCTCTTCATATTGTTTATGATGAACCTTCTCTCTGTCAGTGTAGTAATCTCTTTCTATCAAGTCCATAAGTTCGGACATGCTTTCAGAATTATCGTCAGATGATTTTCCTTTGAAGAAATACCTCATATAGTCTGACAATTGATTGGCTGCATTGCGAAAAGCCTTTTCTTTTTCCTTCCATTCATCAGTAGGAACAAACCCTCTTTCCTTGAAATGGACCATGTACAGATCAAGATAATAGACAGACAAGTCCGCCATATTAAGTGACAAATTGAGTGTTTTCGCAGCCCAGGAAACAAGAGATTTTTCCATGTTCTGTTCCTGGTAATAGAACTTGTCCTTTGATTTTATATAGTCCATTTCTTCCTGGAGCTTTAATCTTTTTTGGTTCAAATATGTGATTTTAGCCCAGTTCCGCATACTTCTCGCTTTACTGATTTCTCTTTGAATTTCCCTTAATTCAATAGAGACTTCTGTTTTTGTTCTATCTTTCGTTTCCATATTTTGTTGTTTTTGAGATGATTATATTATTCTACATCGAAAAGTTGATCTAATACCAGTAATTCTGCAGGTGATTATATACCAGTTTACACCAGTACATTTTGACGCTTCACAGCTCCGGCTACTGCCGACAACTCCACATCCTCTTCCCGGTTCACCACCGGTGTTTTGTTAATATTTTCTTGGCTTAGAAGATTCTGTTTTTCTAAGCCGAACTTTTTGATATTATTAGCTGCAAGTAAATCACGATCGTTGACGGCACCACATTCAGGACAAGTCCAAACACGATCCGATAACTTAAGATCACGATGTATATATCCACATCCGCACATCTTAGAACTCGGCTCGAATCTTCCTATCCGAATTAAATTAACACCGCGCCAATCTGATTTATATTGCAGCATCTTAAAGAACTCGCTCCATGATGCAGAAGCAATACCCTTAGCAAGGCAATGATTTTTCAACATGCCTCCTACATTCAAGTCTTCGATGACAATAGTTTGGTTCTCACTTACTATCTTCTTAGACACTTTGTGTAAAAAATCACTTCTTTTATTTCTTATTCTTTCATGAAAAATAGCAACAGCTAATTTTGCCCTTTTATATCTATTACTTCCTTTCTTCTTTCTGGAAAGTCTTCTTTGCAAACAAGACAATCTTTTAGATGATTTTTCAAGATATTTAGGATTACTAAAAACCTGCCCATTGGAAAGAACAGCAAAATCCTTGATTCCTACATCGATTCCTACTGTTGTATCGGAATTGATAACAAACTTGTCAGGATTAGGAATACCGTCATCTATTAAGACACTTGCATAGAACTTACCGGTTGATGATCTGGATACTGTTATCGTACCAATCTTTCCGTCAAAAGACCGATTAGCAAAAAACTTTACCCAACCAATGATAGGAATCTTAACTCTGTTGTTTTCAAAATCAAACTTAACAGAATTGACATTCTTAAAAACATTCTTGCCCCTATGTTTAGATTTGAATTTAGGAAAACCGGTATGTTCTCTAAAGAATTTGGTGAAGGCACTATCCATACAGCGGATAGATTGTTGCAAGCATTCATTAGATACTTCATTTAACCAGAGATGGTTATCATCTTTTTTGAGTAACGTTAGCTGCTTGCATAAGTCAACCGCTGACAAAGATCGTTTTTCACCCTGATAGGTTTTAATTTTCAGATCAAGAGCCCAATTATAGACATACCTACAGCATCCAAATGTTTTCTCCATTTGGACAATCTGTTCCGGTGTAGGATCTAATCTGTATTTGTAACCTTTGATCATTGTCTTATCAGCTTTATGATACATAATTATGTGATTAAAGTAATATACATACTATTCTACTTTATGTTTTACAACATGATTGGTGTAAAATTGTATATAATTACCCTTTTATGTTTCCGAACTTAGATGTCTTAAACAAGATGTAGGGATTCATGTCTTCGGCGGTCACCGGCTTATATTCCTTAACCTCCGACATCCTGAGATACCAGTCTCCTATTTTTACAAATCCGGAGAAGATGGAACAAAGATGAGCTTTTATAGGAAACATTTCTCTATTCTCTTTAAAAGGAATGATTTCTTCTTTCCCTCTTATTCTAATTGAAAGGAAAGGAAGAATATTACTTGTTTCATTTTGAAACTTGAAGCCTGTCACAACTTGTTTTGGGATTCTTCTTCCCATTAAGATAAAATAGCTCATTGCGGTAAAATTTACAGTGGTAAAATAAAACCCGGCGGAAGCCTTGCGCGGAACATTCCGCCGGGAAACTTAAAATATGAAAATTAATTAATTTCTTCTCTTGTGCCAAGAAGGTGTTCGTTTCCTTCATACGGAATACAATGATCCCACAGTCCCCCTAAGCAGCGGTGTCTGTGGCGTTCCATATCAAAATACGAATAAAAATCAACCGACCATACAGTAAAACAATCGTTAATTGATTCTTTGTCTTTTACAAGAACTTTCTGAAATGGCTGAAATTTCGTAACTGCCGGCACAGCTTTGTAAATAGGTAAGATAAGTTTACCTTCTATCCATAAAGGAACGAGATTCCTTGTGAAGAATTTGGGATCATTCACATTCACTTCTTCTTTTGAAAGGTCTACTTCTTCAAGTTCGTACACCTGATCTTCCAACATCCAACTATGGAACACAGAGTCTTTCTGTGTCTTCAAAGAAATACATACTTCATCTATCTTTTCGATACAAAAGAACTTGCCACATAATTTTTTCATGTTATTTGTGAATACAAAAGGGCCTTCGACAGTCACAGAACCATTTTCTGTTTTGTTACTGTTGTACCAGTCAAGAGATTTGACCTTAACAATATCACCTACTTTAAATTTCATTTCTTTCATTGTTTTCTTCTTTTTCGTTATCACTAATATTTCCATTATCATCTTCTTTAAATAGTTGTTTTATGTTCACGCCTAAAAATTTTGCTATTCTAATCAATGTATCCATAGTAGGATTCCCGTTCACGATAGAATAAAACGATTGCCGAGTTATTCCTAACTTTTCGGACATTTCATTGACTGAAATGCCTTTTTCAAGCATGACTTCACGTATCCTTAATTTATTCTCCTTCATTTTTGATTATTTTTCTGTTGCAAATGTAATAGTTTATTCTTACATGTCAAAATATATTCTTACATTTTCTTCAAAATATTTTTAGTGTAAGAATAACACTTGTTATCAAAATAGTCAATATCAAGATGCATAACTCGTTTTCTTGGGTACAATATTTTGCCATTGCGTCTACAAAAAGATACATCATAACTGACCGTACCATACCGGATTCTATTTTCCTTTCCTTCCGTTCCATTCCTTTAAAAATTCTTCCACGCTCACAACTCTATCACCCGGCAAAATTTGATCTTTCGTAATGCCATAGTACGCATTGCCTTCTACCTTTATATAATCAGCGTAACTCTCCATTGCCTGTGAACAATACAAAGGCTTAAATCCGGCATCAAACAGGATAAGGCAACTCTCATACTTCCTGTTTTTAATTATAAAATCTTTTCCTTTTCTCTTCATAGATGTAATAATATGTTTTGACAGCAAAAATAAATGTAAAAATATATTATTACAAACCACAAGAAGAAGTTTAACATATGTTAAGGTGATTGCAATTGAAAAAGATTACATTTACTTTTGAAGGAAAATCAACTCATAAGGAATATGGCAACATATCAAGAACGTTTAGAAGCGGCTATCAAAAAGCTACAAAAGGTCTATCCTAATGCAACGGTAGAACAAACTATTGATCAGAATGGGAATGCCATTTGGCAAACAACCATTCCAGGAGAGAAGATCATTGAAAGCATGAACGTAAATGCTTTGGAAATTGTAGTCAACAACCTTTATGAAGCCTATCGGGTAAAGGTTGGGGCGAAGAAATAGTAAATCGAACTTATTTGTCATATTAAGTTAATCAATGACATTGCGGTTAAACAGTTTTGAGAAGGGGTGCTTGCGAAAGTGCTCCTTTTCTTTTATCTTTGAAGCGGTTAATTAACTCAAAAACAATTTATCATGAACAAAATTTTATTGACATTGGCTTTTATGTTCTCCTATGTCGCCTGTATTTTTGCACAAGGGGAACTTCCAGAAGAAACAGTAGATTACGCTGCAAATTTCGCTACTTTTGCAGGAGTAGTGGGTGTTACAGCAGTCGTAACCGAATTTATCAAGAAACTTTTCAAAGTAGAACCTTCCGAATGGGTACAACGGATCATCTCTTGGGTGATCGGTATCGGACTTGGAATGTTTGCCTGGGGATTCAATCTTGGAATGTTTGAAGGTCTGGATTGGTGGCAAGCACTCTTATGGGGATTTGGAGCAGGATTAGCATCGAACGGCGTTTTTGATTCCGGACTTATCGAATGGCTGTTTGGATTGTTTACCAAGAAAAAGGAATAATCTTCTTCATCACACTTTTTGTTTTTATTGGTTCAGGCGGGGCGAAAGTTCCGCCTTTATTATACATTAATATATACAGCTATGACAATAGACGAAAAATATACAAAACTGAAAAGCATTTTCTTTAAAGATTTTGTAGTAGTGGCAGAGAACTACAATTGCCGGGGAACTAATATCCCAGCAAGTAAAGTGACAAAGAGTAACACAACAGGGCTGAAAACCTTATATTGGGGAGACGGGACGATCAATATGGCGGAATACCTACATTATTTGTATATAGAAGCTGTGCTGGGGGATAAATCTTGTGTAGATAAAATTTACTGGTGTCTTAAATCAATAGAAAGACTTTCTTTGAGTGTCTATGAGGATGAAAAGATGAAGAATCCAAAAGTATATTTTAAATACGAGCCTGGATTCTTCCTTAGAGACGACATATCGGTAAATTCAAAAGACCTTTTTGACGCTTTCAAAGTGGAAAGTGGTTACTCGAACGGTATCGAACTTGAAAATGAAGACCCCTGCTTTTCTCCTTTTGTATCACAAGACCAAATTTGGAACTTACTTCCATCTCTTACATTAATAGCGGAGGGGATGGAAGATCACAAAACAGGCATTTTAGCAAAAGAAATACTGAAAAACATCCTTTCCTATGTTTCTGATCACGGACATACCATTTACAATCCCTATTTCAGTGCATTGGAACATTTTTGGACGTACCTTCCTTCTATGAACACAGAAAAAGTAAAACCATGGGATAGGGTGTATGATAGGAACATTCATTTGAAATACACAATCAAAGTAAAAAGAGGTGCTAACAACTGGTATTTTGCTTATGGATTCAGAAAAACGCTCAAAAAATTCATTCCAGAAGCAAAATTGAACGGTTTTCTGACTTTTTTGTACGGTTTATGGTATATTCCATTCATTTTTCTTGCTGATAGGGTATATTTCCCTATTGTTATCCGGTTCGGAGCAAAAAGAAAAGACAATTCCTATTACTGCATGTCGTCTGCCGGTGATGTTTGGTATTCCGGGAGGAAAAGTTATCTCAAAAGGGTATGCAAGAAATTCAACAAGGATAAGGAATATACCTTTCCCGCGCTTGCAGAGTGCATGAAACAAGAAAAATGGCAATATCTGAACCTGGAAGAAATAGAAAAATGGCTGAATAAGTATGAATTTGACGAAAAATCACTTGAATCACCAGTGAAATTTCTAACTTTGTACTGTTACTTGAAGTTGTCCAAACAATCAATTGCTTAAAATCTTAGCCATACAGTGTTTTGTCCCTGTCTTTCTTCGTGAGAGGCAGGGATTTTTATTTCCATTTACAAAAGTGTAAGAATATACTATTACATTTTCACGTAAATTAACCTATAAGGCTTCGTTTTTGTACAAAATGATGTTACTTTTGCGGCATATTCAAGTAACAAAAACAAATAGAATTATGAAACCTTTCAATTTAGAAGAAGCAAAAGTAGGCAAACCCGTCTGCACAAGAAATGGTAGGAGAGTGGAAATCATTTCTTTTGAAAACCCGAATAGTGTTTATCCTATTTTAGCGAGAGTATTTCATATAATATCGATTACATTGATCTTTGTTATAACCAAGAAGGATACTTCTTTAATGATAATAGAGAATTTGGAGTAGATTTAATGATGGTGGAAGATGAAACCATCCCTTCACTCTGGACACAATCTTGCACAGAAGAAAACACGATAATCAATTACACAATCAAAAACTAATAGGAGTATGGAAACGAAAATGACGGAGAGGCAAGAGTTGCTTTACGAAACAAGGAAGAAAAAGCCATTCAGGGCTTTTATCATGACCTGTATGTGGGGTGGATTTGGGCTTTATTATACTGGTAAACCTATTATCGCATCCATCCTGACCATTTGTACCCTGTACAACATTTTAGGCGCTGTAGTGACCTTATTTAAGGTCGATTTGGTGAACTGTGTTGAACACCTACTTTGGTTTACCGGATTTTGGATTTTCTCAATCCTGATAGCGGTTCCTTTGGCAAAGGATACAAACAACAATATCAAACGTGAAATCATTAAAAACAACAAATAACATGAAAAGAGTAATTTTTATCAGTATATTATTTACACTTATTTCGATGTGTGGATGCAAGCAGGAAGCCTCTAAAGAATCAGAAATTACCAAAGAGCAAGAAACCTCCAAAGAATTGAACATCTATCAAATTATGGATATTCAATTTAAAATATTGGATGCTTCTTCTAAAGATTTTTTGGTTGAAGAAGCTGATAAACTCATTCCAAAAGAAGCCTACAGCGAAAGGGTTGCTATAGAGACTGGAGGAAAAGCTATAAAATATAGCCTCAATACAGGTTATAAATTAAGTGTAAACGAGGTTTTTGATGAAAAATCAGGGATAGTTCCTTATACAAGTCTCGAAGCAAAGTTCGATATTTATGATATGGAAGATACAAAAACCTTTATAGATGGGATTCTGGATTATCTGAAAGAAAAGAAAAGGTTAAAGAAAGAAGGGATATCCGAGGTTGTAGATAAACCAGATTACAAACTTATTGCCCTTATTTGGGACGGTGGATTCAGTTCAATTGAAATGAAACAAAACGGAGCAATTGGATTTGACATTATCTTTATCAACTATTACGACATGAACAAACAAAATAAAAAGTAAGGATATGGAAAAGGTGGTCACATATTACTTAGACAGAAAGGGTAGGGTGTTCTTACTATTTACTTGGAATGGAAAGGCTTTAGATGCTTTTAAGTCAGGTTTCTTCCCTAAAGATATGCCTGTAGAAATGATTCCTAAAGAAGAAAACATATCTGGTGAGAACCTCCTTATGGTAGAATACTTACCAGGAAGAAAAATCCTACTAAGAGTGGGAGATGGCATTTTAAGAAGCTACGAATGGAAAGGTGTCAAGAAAATGTATAGAGATAAAAACTATACAAAACAAAACACCTTCTTCCAGCAGAAAAATTGGAAGAAGATAAACAACCCTGTAAAAATAGAAAAGATAATAGCTATAAGAGAAAAAGGTAAAACAAAAGTAAAACCTGGCATGATAAGAGTTACCGAATATCGTCCAAAATTTGTATCTTTGAAGCAAAGAGTAGAAAACGAAAACAAAGATTTGGAATTTTAAAATCGTTTGTCATGTAAACAACAAGGTGAGGGTGGTTGAGAAATCGTCCTCACCTACAAAAACAATACACATAATATCCTAAACCGAACACCTTGACATTTTCTTCAAAATTCTTATTTTACTATTCGATGGGTGGGTAGCGGTCAAATTGATTTGCTACCCATTTTTCATTTACATGTTCCTTTTTTAATGCCATCATTTCCCCTCCATTTCCTTGTCAAAATGTTTTCATCATAACCACCACATCCTTAGAACCTTACAACAACAAAATGTTGTTTTCAGTTTCTATATGTAATTTCATAATAAACCCATTACGATTTATCTTTCAGCTAAATCTTTATTATGACTTTTTCTATATCTAACGATAAATCTTATAGATGAAAAAGATCAAAATAAAATGGGTTATTGTGAAATCTTGCGTTTCACAAAAAGCTGTCGCTTGTTTGTGAGAACGGATTTGATCTCCAAATCCTATTAAGTAGGGATAAGAGTAAAGGAAAGAATGATGATATTTACAAAAGAAGAAAAAGAATAAAAGAAGATACTCCTACTAAGAAAAAGATAGGAAAGTGAAAACAAAAATGAATGACATCCTATTAAAAAGAAGAATAGAAAAACGCGCATACGCGTAAAAGAAACGGAAATCAAGACAAAGGGATGGAGGGTGGGAAAGAAACCCTACGGGCGCGCGTGAGCGAAGCGAGGCGTGCGAACGGGTGGTTGCGACATGGTTTGTAAAAAATACAATTGTTGAAATTTTGTGGAGACAAAATTTTTGTGTATCTTTGTGGTACAAGAAACAATTTGTGAAAATTGTTTTGTTTGCACGGTTCAGATGCTAAATAGAGTTAAAAATACAGATAAATTTTTCTTATCTTATTTAACCCAACAACAAAAATTGTATTTTTGCTCTTGTAAATTTTTAAACCATAACATCATGTTGTTGGGAAAAGAATCAAAAAACAAACATAGCAGAATATTCTTCATAGAAGTCCAAATGATAAGATGGGCTTATGAAACTGAATTAAAGAAAGGTAAAGTTAAAGGGAACATTACTTTTAACCAATTGCATTCTATTGTTAATAGACATTTTCCAATAGGAAGAGTTCGTCTTGCTTCAATTTTAGAAGACAACCGTACCCTTATAAAACTTGAAGATGGAAAACTAAAGTTTATAAATAGACACAATGCTTACTCTCTTGTTGAGAAGTTCCCTACCATTTTTGCAGATTTATCTCAATTGAGAAGGACTTTCTATTTGAAAGATAAGAATTTGAGATGTGATTTTGTATTCATAGCTTTTCTTATTTATGCGGAGATGAAAAGAAGGTATTTTTCTTTAGCCTCTCATGAGAACAATCTTCTTGTTGAAAATGGAGAAATCCGTTATGGGAGAAAATTTTCTTCTATTTCTTTTATGTCACAAAAGACAATGGCGAAAGAATTAGGCTGGTCTACTTCTAAAGTAGCTCAACAGATAAAAAAGATAAAAAGACTTTTCGGATCGAAATCTTATACTTCTGATACACAAAGGGAAAGACAAAGAAGGAAATATCCCAATTCTCAATCCTATTCTTTGAATTTACCTCCTTTAGAGGATATGGAAGCTATTGTAAACAGAAAAATGATAGCTTTGTCCAGGCTAAAGAAAAATGCTTTTAGAAAGAAAATGGATAAAGCTGAATGGACACACGTAAGGAATTGTATTAAAAGAAAAAATAGCAATCGATATAGATTTATGTATAATACGCAACACTGCAATTCTGACTGCTATCTTGAAACTATAGGTATCATAAATAGGATAGACAGTCTGCAAGATAAAGGCAAATACAAGTCCGCTCAATTCTTTTTAAAACTGTTGACCGGAGAGGAAATGGTAAATCAGAAAAGAGTTGTCCCTACTTTTGTTATAGATAAATTCAAAAAGGCACTAAAGAAATCTAAAGCATCGGAGGCAGCTTGATCATGGAAAAGATTTTAATTGAAGTCGAAGGAACTATTCATACTTTTGAAAGCATTAAGGAAGCTGCAAACTATAGGACTGATTTTTTAAAACGGATGGAATCGTCTTTAGGTAATAGTCCGAATGAAAGACTTTATATTGATAATTTAATTAGAAATAAATTTTTAAGTAATCCCAAAGAATTTTATGATAGCCGCATGAAGGGTTGTTCTGTTGTGGAAATAGAAAACCTTTTGATGGATTTATGCGCGGCAGGAATTGACATAGATGAATATTTTGTTTGTAAGAAGCAGTCTAAGCAAAAACCTGGATTTTGTGGAAACGCACCTTACAAAAGAATTTGTAAAGAAATGGATGAAGAAGATGCGGACGATTTTTTAAATGAAAATGATACCAACGAAGATATGCTGGATGAATTTCTATTTAGCGATAGTTTATATTTCTGTTCTTCCACTAAAAAGGGACGTAACAAAAAGAACATCGCCAAGCGAAGAAAGAAAAACAAGAATAAGAAAACGCACAGAAAACGATGAAAAAGAAAACATTATCTGTCAAGGATAAAAAGAACCTAACAGAAGAAGAAAAGAAAGACGTACTGTCTTTTTACGGAGTTACAAATGATCAAAAAGAAGCTGTTCTTGACAGCTATCAACATGATTCAGAAAGATATTTTACCACTATCCGGCAGATGCCAATAGAGGAACAGGAGGTGTCTCTATTGATTGCTGCCGCATGTGGCGTTGACATTAACAACTTTTAACTGTAAAAATTTCAATTATTGCATACAATAGTTGTATATTTGCAGTCGAGATGAGATAGCTAAAAAGTCGAAGATTGGGAGTGATTCGCGGTAACTTCCTTTCTTTTCTTGAAGGCTATGTGATGTTGAGGGGAACAACATTAAAATCCCCATTTTGGAAGTGTTAGATTGAAATGATTGGAGCGACCAACGGAGTTTGAGGATGCCGGCTCCCCTATAGAAGTATAAACCGATACGATAAGTCCTGCAACACTGGCATTAAGGCTTCCTATAGGATGTCGTGGGATAATTAGCTTCCCGTGAGAAAGGCTTCTTTTGAAGTAACATTGCTCTTCGCGCATAGGAACAATCAAAAATTCAGTTTAATTTCTTCCTACCTTAAAAGGCTAAGCCGTTACCTTCGATCGCTGGGTGGAGCGAGAACGGCACTCTTAGCAAGTATTAGTACGGTTGCCACCCCAACAAGGAAAGTGCTTGCTAAGAGTTTTTTATTTTTTGAAAATTGTTCGATATAGGAAATTTTAGTTACATTTGTGTGTTGAATTTCACCTAATTAAATTGTGCACAAAATGATTAGAGAATATCCTATAAATGAATTTAAAGACCTTGCAGAAAAGAATAACTGGGAGGTCTACTCATTAGAGCAAGTTAGAGACTTTGCTTCTGATGTAGTTAAAAGCATTGATCCTACCGAGCAGGAACGCGGAGCTATTGATTTCGTGTCCTTAAACCGTGTTGTTGTGGTTGACGAAAACTTCAACAAATCTGTTGTATATTATCGTGACCCACAGATTGAATGGAAGGACGCGGATACCGAAACAATCGAAAAAGCTGGAATGACTGGACTTCCTGTGAAAAACAAGATTGGCTTCTATAAAGATACCCCTGAAAACAGAAGAAAAGGTATTGTGGGTATGCCCTACAAGAAAGACACCGAATATAAGAAGAAAGCAAAAGAAGATTCCGATAAATCTGAAAAATCTGACAAGAAAGAAGACTAAGCCTTGTGAAGTAATGGAAAGAAAACAGAGAATACATTATATAAAGGCTTACTTGGGTAGCTTCTGTTATCCATTACTTGTCGCTATACCTTTATCTCCTATTGTGGATTGGATAGAAAAATATATATTTAGGGACTGGGAGTTTTTAAAGTTTCTTGTCGTACTTATTGTGATTGACACTCTTGTAAGCTGGGTGTTTCATCTAAGGAAGAAGGATTTTTCCTCTAAAGGGTTTGCAATGATTATGACAAAACTTTTTGTGTATAGTTGTTTGCTTATTGTGGCTCACGTTTTGGGAGGCTATACGATAGACGGACAAGTTACCACTACTTTCACTTGGTTTCGGTCTTTAATGAGCACTGCACTTATCGTCAGGGAGTCTGTTTCCATTGTAGAGAATGCCGGAAAGATAAGTCCTAACCTTGTTCCTTCTTGGATAAGAAAATATTTAAGGGATTTTGATGAAAATGGATTTTTAAAAATGAAGGATAAAAACGACAGCGGTCCTTCTATTTAGATAGGTAATTTTAAATTTTTGAGATATGCGTTTATATAGATTTATCGATACAGACAAGAAAATTGACGTAGTTGTCGTTACAGATGGTTCTTGTGAACAAAAAAGAGTTTTTATCACTGAATCTCCAAGAGGTGTTGTTCCTGCTGGTTCTGTCAATCCTTCTGCTGATGAAAAAGCAGGAAGCGATGCTTTTCTTGCTTTGGGTTGGAAATGGAATGTGGGGGAAAGTGTTCAACATGAAGAGTTGGTTGCGTTTGCAGAAAACAACGCGCTTACTCTTACAATCGAACCGCAAGGACTAAATGAGGTTGTCGCTGTGAATGCAGAATGGAACGATGAGAATGCTTGTGTGCTGTCTGTTTACACTACTGTTCCGGCAGAAAAGGAAATTGAAATTTATTTCCCCAATTCAGTAAAACTCAATAACTCTATAGGAAGATATGGTGTTATTAGAGGTGATAGAAAAGTGCTTACATCAAAAGTAAATGGTCGCACTCCTATGGAATTTACTTTGGCAGATTTGGGATTGGATGCTAAGGAAGATTTAAACCTTGTCGTAATGGCAGATGCCAGAGTGCAGAAATTTGAAGTTGTGGCTAAAAAACAGTAAGTAACTATGCTTAGGCTTTTATTTACAACAAAAGATTTAAGCAAGCAAATGACTGTCATAACAGATGGTGTAGACAGTCAGATGAATGTTTTTGTAACTGAAAATACGGTAGGTGACGTTGAATATTACAAGTCTCTCGGTATTGTGATTGATGCTGGCGTTACCTACAATATCGGTAAGTTCAAAGAATGGTGTCTTGCTAATGGATTGGGTCTTATCGGCTATCCCGAAGGACTGGAAGAAGAAAAGATCAATTATGTAAACGTTCTTGATAGAACGGAATATACGTTTACATTGCAGACAAAATCTCTTTCTTTCGTTAATACGGGTGAAAGCAAGAATTTTGTTGTTACTTCCAGCAAGCAGGAATATCGGGACGGTGCGCCTTACGGGAAACCCATAGCCGTTGCTATTCAGATTAAAATTTCCGGTACAGGTTTTTCGGGTAATGCGGGAATAAGTCAAATTTCTGCTACAGAGAATCCTACTGACAAGCAAAGAACTGGTACAGCTACAATCATTCAGAATGAGAGTGGAAAAACAGCAACCATTTCTTTAAGTCAAGCTGCATCTGTTATTACTTATGAAAATACGATCACAGCCAATAAGACAACTCTTACTTTTGCTGCAACGGCAGGTGATCAAGTGGTCACAATCACTTCTACCAGACAAAAGAAGCTGAACGGTAAGAATAGTGGTTCTCCAACTACCGTAAATACTACAGGAAAGGTAACCGGTACGGGTTTCTCTTTGAAAACTCAATCGGGAGCAAATTATACTGTTTCCGCCACTGAAAATACAAATGAGACTACCGGAAGAACAGGAACTCTTGTTGTGACACAAGAAGGGTCGGGCGCAAAATCAATTACGATTAATTTAAGTCAACCTAAAGCAACCGTTGCTTATACTTATAATTTGACTTCAAACCCTTCAAGAGTGGAATTTGTTGCTACGGGTGAAACAAAAACTCTTTCTATTTCTTCTACAAAACAAAAGACGGTAAATGGAAAGAATAGTGGTAGTCCTGTGGCTGTGAATTATACTACGACAGTTTCCGGTACAGGTTTTTCGAAAGGAGCAACCGAATATTCCGTTGTAGCAGCGGTCAATACTGGTACAGCAAGAGAAGGGTCAGCAGTTGTAAAACAATCGGAAGGAACAAAGCAAATAACAATTACGCTATCACAGGCAGCAGGCACTTCCGCTTAATTTTTTATTGACGTGAGTAGGAAAAGAGACAAAAATAAAAATCAAGGAAAGTCAGACCTGTTAAAGGGTCTGGCCAGCCTTTCTTTGGAAGATATTGTAGGATTGCAGAAAACTCTTCCTACTTTGCTTCAATCCAAATTACAGCAGATGTCTCGTTCTGATGATTTGGAAAATCTTTTAAAAGCTAATTTGTACCTGGATAATGTCAATCAAAGACAGGACAACGTAAAGGCTGTGTTCTTTAATCCAGATGAAGCAAGTGATACGGGAAGAGGATATAAAGACCCTATGTTTTACGGGTCGCTTCCTTTTGAAGTACTTCGAAGGATGGGGGACATTTTTGTTGTCCGGGCTGTGGTGAATACCCGTGTTGAACAGGTACAGAATTTCTTGCATTTTTCAACAGATGAACAGAAAGAAGGTTACACTATCCGAAGAAAAAGAAATCCTTTTGAGAAACAAAGTACAGAACATTCAAGAGAAGATCAGATAAAGATAGCCTATATTCGTAAATTCTTGGAAGAAGGCGGTTTCCATGACAAATGGGAATCTTTTGATACATTTCAGGATTTTGGGAGAAAAGTTGTGTTTGACAGTTTAACACTTGATCAGCTTGCCTTTGAGATTGTAAGGGACAGATCATGGAATTTGGCGAGATATCGTGCCGTAGATGCTTCTTTGATCCGTTTCTTGGACAGTATTGACCCTAAGTTCCGAGACGAGTTTGAAAAGTACCGTTTCAAAGGTTATCTTCCTAAATATTGTATGACATGGCAAGGGCAGATCATGGAAAATCCTGTTACGCATGAAAGCGTGATCTTCTATCCTTGGGAACTTGGAATAGGTATCCGAAACAAATCCACTAACATTTATAAGAACGGGTATGGCACTTCTGAATTGGAAACTTTGTCCAGCATTATGACATGGATATTGTGGGGATTTGAATATAATGGATCGTATTTTTCTAAGGGGTCAAGCCCGAAAGGAATCATAAATGTTAAGAATCCGAACATATCTCAATCTTCTTTGGATGAGTTCAGACAGGCTTGGCAACAGACTATGGTGGGTACACGTAACAGTCATAGAACGCCCATTATCAATGGGTTAGACCTCCAGTGGTTAGATTTGAGCAAGAACACCAACCGAGATATGGAGTTTAGCGATTGGTTAAAATTCCTGTTGGTTATGGCCTGTGCTGTATATCGTATCGATCCATCTGAACTTGGTTTCCAATTTAAAGATCAGACAAATATCTTTGGACAAGCTGGACAAAAGGAGCGTTTGCAACATTCAAAAGACAAAGGATTAAAACCTATTCTTGTGTTCTTACAAGAGGTGATCAATTACTATCTTGTATCAGAATTGGATGAAGATTTTGAGTTTGTCTTTACAGGTGTGGATGCAGAGGATGAAGGTAGACAGGTTGAGATTGATGCAAAGAAAATTCAAAACGGTATGGTTTGTTTGGAGGATATTTTTGAAAAATACTCTGGACGTAAATTCAATCCTGAAACGGATACTATTCTGAATCAATCCTATCAACTTCAAAAGCAAATGCAATTACAGCAAGCTATGTATGGTGGAGAAGCGATGAATGAAGAAGTGGATCGCCAGATAGCTTCGGAAGAAAAGGAAGATACACAAAAATCATTCAGTTCGAATCCTATCATGGATGCTGCTATGTCTTACATTGAGAAGAACTGGGGGGAATCGTGAACGTTCGATATGTAAAGAACATAAAAGTCGAGAAAATGCCGTTGGTGTCAAATATACATCATCATGTTGACCCTATGCGCTATCCTAAAGTACAAGAAGGTTATGAAGGGATGGCGCAGGTCATTTTCTCAACACAGATAAACAATATGCTAATGGATTTGACTAAGAAAATGGTCAGTCAAAAATCGAAGTAGTCTATGCTATTCACACCGGAAGAAATACAGCAGTTGTTTTTCATTGTTGATTATCGTATTGCACGAGTGATCGCCGATGTATTGGGAAAAGATTATCTCTCCCCAGACGACATAGATGTACTTAAAAGGTTCGATTTTGACTTAAAGACAGAAATCCTTAAAATACCACCTTATTGGCAAGCATTCATATTTGGACGGTTAGCAGCCATACTTTCTCCTGCGCAGCTTTCTTCGCTTGATTTTAACGACTTAAAACAATATGTTGAAAAGGAACAATACCCGGCATTGACAACAAGGGAAAAGGCAGAATACAATGCGTCGGCTATGCGTTCTTATTCCTATATAAAGGGAATGGGAAATAAAATAAAGGATTCTCTTTCTTCTACTATATCGGAAGAAGAAATGAAAATAGCTGTTGCGGAACGAGAAATGGAAGTTGAAACAGCTATTAAAGAAGAACTTTCAGAAGGGGTTATAAAAAGGAAATCTGTTCAGTCTATAGTAAGTGCACTTGGACATAGATTGGATGAATGGAATCGTGACTGGGGACGTATAGTCGCCACCGAAATGGAGAACATTTTTCAGATAGGTACGGCTCAAATGATAATGAAAGAACATGGCATCCATGCTAAGGTGTATAAGCAAACAATGCCACAAGCCTGCCGGTATTGCTTAAATGCCTACACTACAAATGGCTATGGTTCTAAGCCAGTTATATTTGATTTATCCGAATTGATTGCTAACGGAACGAATATAGGCAGAAAATCAAAGGATTGGAAGCCTGTTTTAACAAATATTCACCCTTTTTGCAGATGCAACCTCCGTTACATTCCAGATGGCTATGAATGGGATGATAAAACACAATCTTTTGAACCTAAAAAAGTGGAAGATAAAGATCGTGTTGAGAGAAAATCAAAGGTGAAAATTACAGTAGGAACAAAACATTTCGAAGTATAATGAAAACAAGGACAATTTTTAATTCTGGTTATATCAGCATACCTACAGTAGATAGTTCAAAATGGATAAAGGATATTCAAGTGGGAGATGTAGTAAGAACCATTTCCGGTTATAGGAGAGTGGTTAGGGTAACGCAGTTTGAACCATCATCTATACCTTGCGTTTTGGACGTGTGTTATATTACCGAGGACGAAGCCCTTGAAAAGGGGTATCGGGAAGATGCGTTGCATAGGATAACGGAAAATTCTTTTGTTCTGTGTGATAACAAGGTGAAAAAGGCTAATAGGATACGTCCAGGAGATGTTATTATGCTTAAAAATGGTTGCAAGGGCAAAGTAACCAACATTATACGAATACCTATTGATAATGTTTCGCAATATTTTTATAGTTTTGAACTTGATAAGCCGGACTTCTTTTTTGCAGATAATGTTTGCATCCCGGACGTAGTTTGCAGCAGTAATTCAAAATAAAATTTTTTAGATATGGGACTGAATTTGAAAGCGTTACTTGGTTTACAGACGCAAAAAGAAAAAATAGATGAGTATAAAGGACTTCTTAAAAAGGAAAGAGAAATAAAGCAAGAAGTAGATTCACTTGCGGAGAATTACTCTTTACAAAAGTCTCAATACGATTCTTTGAGAGGTAGCGACAATGCGGAAGCTGCTATGAAGGCAGAGAGTTGTTTCAGCGAGTTCTTGAAACAGCAATCAAAGGATTTAATGAGTGTTTACAATAGAAGAAATTCTATCCAGAAGTCGATTGAGAGACTGGAAAACGATGAAGATTTTGCTGAAATGGCAAAAGATATTCGTCACCTTTTTGAATGCCGAGAGCTTTGGAAACAAGGGTTGATTAAAAAATCGGTTTATTTTGATTTGTTCAAAGCAAAACAAGGAAAGGTGCAATTTGCCGATGTACTGGTTTTTAGAGGTGACAAACTTCTTATCTTGAACCGTGTGGGAGAAAAGGGAGCGGTATCGAACGATTGGTGCATTCCAGGGGGACATGTTGATCCAGGGGAAACTTTCTTGCAAGCAGCCAAAAGAGAGTTATTTGAAGAAACTGGTATTGATATGTCGGAAAGTTTATTGATTCCTGTCGGTAAGTATATCCCAAAAAGAAAAGGGATAGAGATTCACTATTTTATGTGTCATATTGACGATCAGACGCCAGTTAATATTCTTGTGGACGCGGAAGAGGAAACAGGGTCGGAATGGGTCAATCCTTACACGGAACTTGATCTTTACAACTTCATTTTTGATATGAAGGATAATATCAAGCGTATTCTTGGTATTGAAGTGCCGGATGAATTTCAATTGGTAATGAAGTCATTCAAGGACGGGAAAATATCAAAGGAAGTATTTACTACCTATTGTGAGAAAAACCCTGAAAAACTGGAAAAATCAGCAAATAAGACTTCTTTCACGCATGAAGAAAGAAAAGATTTAGCAAAGAAAGGCGAGGCAATGCCGAACGGGAAATATCCTATTAGAAATCGTCAAGATTTGAAAGATGCTATCCGTTTGTCCGGTAGTTCTTCTATGTCAAAGGAAGATGTAAAGAAATGGATCAAGAAGCGTGCAAAAGAGCTTAATTTGGAAGATGAACTGCCGGAAGATTGGAAAGTTGAAAAAACAATGGACACGGAAGATGCACATACATTGCAACGTGAATCTTTGGATGGAGAAACTAAAAATATCGTCCGTACAGAAGATGGAGTAGGAGAAGGCTGTTCTCATGAAGGAAAGATTGAGAAAGCTATTACTTTCAAGAGAACTGTTTACGAAGAAAAAGAAGTGGAAGTTGAAGAAGAACCAAACAAATATACTTATGGAAACTTCCAAATTTCTTTTAGTGATAATGACGGAGATCATGGAAATAAGTTTGCTGACCTTTTAGCTACCTTTCAAAAAGTGGCAGATTTGGACAAACCTTTTTCTGTAATTATCAAGACAGAAGATAATGGAGAACAAGAATGGAAGTTTGGTACTAAATTCAGATTAAACGGCGTTTCCAAAACAGAAGATATTAGAAAATCACAAGAGGACACTGTTTCTAAGAAAGAAAAGGAAGATGAACTTGAAAAGTCCGAGAGGAAAGATAAGAGTATTTTCAACACTTACCTTAACTTTCTTGAAGGTGCTAAGACCCGTCTTAAAAACATTCATTGGGGAGAGGAAGATAACTCGAAGCACGTTTATCTTGATGATCTTTCGGAAAATGTTTCTGAATTTGAAGATAAGATTGCAGAAGCCGGTCAAGCAGGATTCGGACGGTTTAAGGATGGAGAAATACAAGGTGACGAGGTGGAAGAATCTGATCCTATCGCTATTTGCCAGATGATTTTCGACAAGACGGTTGAGTTTAGAAAGGAACTTGCCGGACGGGACGAATACAATGGTGAGGTAAGTTGGATTGATGATTTCCTTGCCACACTCAAACAATCGAAATACAGATTGCAATTGCATTAATACAAAAGGTATAGATTGTGATAATTATTAATAAAAGTTAAAATATTGGGTTATTGCAATTTATACCTATTTTTGCAGTATTTTTGAGTGTCGCTATTACGCTTATATTTAATATAACAATCATAGAATGTTTGATAGTTTCAAATTATATGTAGACTTGGACTTGGAAAAGGCTAAAAAGGATGATTCTTTGAATGAATCTCCATATTCTAATATGGTCTTTTCCGGCGTAGCTTCTGATTCTTCAAAGGACGATGAAGAAGAAGTGTTAGAGCCGTCTGGGTTTATATATGATAGATTTTTGAAATCAGGATTGTTCAATCTCGATCATTTGCCGACAAGATCGCCTATCAATAAAAGTAGATTTTGGATAGGTGAGCCTATTGAAGCCTATGTGAAAGACAATAAGTTTTTTGTGAAAGGTAAATTATGGGAAAAGTCGCCAGAAGCTCGTGCCTTTTGGGATAAGGCTATTGAGATGAAGGAATCCGGTTCAACAAGAAAACCTGGAATGAGTGTTGAAGGTAAGGCTTTGGAAAGAGATAAACGGAATCCAAAAAGAGTGACAAAAGCCCTTATTACAAACATAGCGTTGACTATGACGCCTGTTAATACCAAAACTTATCTTGATATTGAGAAAAGTAAAGGGAACAGGGGGAACGATTTGTTGGAAATGCAGAAATCCGCTATCCTTTTTGAGTATTGCACCGAAAATGGGATAGTTCAGATAGATAACAATTTTAAGGTAAATTTCCAAAAGTCGCATTCTTTTGATGTTGGTTCTTTTTGGGAAATTTACAAATCAGTTCAAAAAGGAAGATTGGATAGAAGTGTTCTTGATACACTTGTAGAAAGAGTTCGACAATAATTTTTAAATAGATAGTATATTATGCTAAACTTGAATGAATTTAAAAACGATCCGCTATACAAGGCACTCGAAAACTCTGGTTTTAGTGCGGAAGATATTGCTTCTATGGTGGAAAGAGGTGATGTAACTTTTGAGAAGTCTAAAACTGTTGCTGAAATGAAGGATTCCGAAAAGAAGGAAGAAAAAAATATCGGCAACGATAAGAAGCATGAAGATGCTCTTAAAGAGGACGAAAAAGAGGACAAGAAAGACGTAAAGGATTTGAAAGAAGACATCAAGGAAAAAGAAGATAAAGTTGAGAAATCTTTCTCTATGGAAGATATGAAATCTTTCGGGGCTTCTTTGGCTGCCAATATCGTGAAAGGAATGACCGAAGTTATGAACGAACGTTTTGGTAACATTGAAAAATCTTTGGAAACTTTCGGCGCACAAACTCCATCTTTCAAAGGTGTTCAGACTTCTGCCGTTTTGGAGAAATCCATGAAGCCGGAAGTGGACGAAGAAGGAAAGACTTTATTGTCTGTAACAAAACAACGTCCTTTGATTGCTGCTGCCATCAACAAGGCTATTGAAAATGAAGGTGAAGAACTTGAAAAATCCATTGGCGATGATGCTTTGGCTTTTTTGGCAAACACCGAAGCCGAAACTATTGGTAAGGACTTGGCAAAGTTCATGTATGAAAAGTACAATATCAAGTTCCAGAAATAAGGAAACAATTCGATTGAATGTAATATAAAATATTGATAATCATGGATTTGTATAATTATAATGATTTAGCTGCTTTTGGTGGTAGCAATAATGTTGCTGACGTATTGAAAGCTATGGAAGCCGGTTTGCAGACTGGCATGCAATATAACGATCAGATTAACAATGGTGGCGGTCTGAAAGTAGAATCTTTGGATGCTTACATCAAGGTTCTTGCCAACCGTTTGAATCAGTTGGTCGTTTATAATGAAATGCCGAAACAGAGAATCGAGAATACGGTTCATCAGTACAACCAGTTGTACAAATATGGTGAAGATGTAGGTATCTTCAACCGTGAAGGTGAAACACCGGAAGAAACCGATACTCAATACATTCGCAAATCTATTATCGCTAAGTTCATGGGATTGACAGGGCAGGTAACAGACCCAGCAATGTTGGCGAAGTTGGCAGGTGGTATGAATATGTACACTCGTGAGGTACAGAACAAGACAACTCTGTTGCTTACTTTGATTGATACTAACTTGACGAGTGCGGATTCTACTTGTGTGGAAGAAGAATTTGATGGCATCTTCCGTCAGCACATGATGGGTGTTGCTTCTGCTGATCGTGGTTCTACGGAAGGTATGAGTACAGAACAGATTTTGGATGCTTATTATGGCTCTGCTGCCGTTATTGATGCACAGGGTGGCATTTTGACTGATGCTTTGGTAGAAGATGCTGCTGACGCTGTTGTAAATGTTTACAACGGTTATATCGACCGTATCGTTTCTGCTCCGGCTGTATTTAACAACTATGTGAAGAAATTCCATGAATCGAAACGCGTTGTTGTCGGTATGGCTAACAGTGTTGTAGGTGCAACGATGGGTCAGTCTGTAAACAATATCGTAACGCAGTTTGGTAGCGTTGCAGTTAAGAGCGATAAGTTCTTTGACGTTCGTAAACCTATTAAGGCAACTGCTACAGCTACTTCTCCGAAAGCTCCGGCAACTCCTGTTGCAGGTGGAACAAAATCGGCTGTTATTGCAGATGCTAAAACCAACTTTACATTACATGCAGGTTCTTATGGCTATCTGGTAACTGCAAAGAATCGCTATGGCGAATCTGCTCCGCTTAAATTGACAGATACCGCTTTGGCTGTTGCAGCTAATCAGTCAGTTGACTTACAATGGACAGCCGGTGTAGGTGGAGCTTATCAGGCTACCGCTTATGTGGTTTATCGTACTAAGAAAGTAACTGCTTTGACAGATACGACAGAATACTATCCTATCTTCACTATTCCGGCTTCTATGCTGGCTGCTGGATATGATGGTGCTGCTGCAACAAAAGTACGTGACCGTAACCGTATCATTGCAGGAACGAAGTCTGCTTTGATTTACTACAATGATAGCCAGATCAACGAATACTTGCAGTTCGGTGACACTCGTAAGATCGACTTTGCAATCACTGCTCCGTCTCGTAGATTTGCAATTTTGAACTACGGCACTCCGGTTTTGTATCAGCCCGCTAAGATGTGTCGTGTCATCAATATTGGTGACGAAGGGTTGGGTGCATAAGGCTATACTTAGTCATTGGAATTAAAATAAACGAAGGGAAGGAAAGGGTTCTTTGTAGCTTCTTCCCTTCCCTTAATAATTTAAAACATTTTGAAACATGATTGCAATCGTATCAACAATTTATAAAAATACCGTTATCCAGTTTGGAGATGAACTTGTAGAGTTCAAGGACGGAAAAGCAACCGTAAAGGACGAAACGTGGGAATATATCAGAACGGGTGGCTTTAAAGGAATCACTTCTTTGGAAGATGCAGAGAACTTGGAAAAAGAAAAGTCTGAAAGAGAAAAGGATGATGAAGCCACTATTAAAGTTCTGAAAGATGAGTATGACTTTGAAATCAAACGTTTGAACGGTATTATCAGCGACAAGAACGCTCAAATTGAAAAAATGAAACAAGCTGCTGATGTTTGGAGAAAAGAGTGTGAAAGATTGATGAATGGTGGAAAGCCAAAAGAAATAGAAGAAGAGAAAGAAGAAAGTTCTTATAATGAAGAAGGAATTGCTTCTTTGAAAGAAGATATGTCCAAAATGTCTTTCGAAGATTTGAAAACTCTTGCTATTGAAAATGGTATGTCTAAGCAAAAGGCAGGAAGATTCAAAGAAGAAGATCAGAAGGACGAACTTATCAATGCGATAATTTCTTTATCTAAAAAATAAAAGGTTATGCCGGGACAACTGACGTTTACAATAAAATATAAAAAGAACACAGGATCGGTCATTTCGGTAGCCGAAATGTGGAACAACTACTTGTATGGTATCACTATACAGGCTGGAACTGGTACGGCTTTTTCTGATGATGCTCTTAGAACTTATCTTAGTGCAGCGCAGAGAGAGGTTGAGAACTATTTCAATCTTAAATTTGTAAAACAGTTGGTTGAATCGGAAACGCATTCTTATTACAGGACAGATTATTTTCAGCAATTCCCTATCATACAAACCAACTGTCCTGTAAGAGTTCCTCTTGCACTAACAGGTATGTTGAATAAGATGGAGCAGATTATTTATCCGCAAGCATGGCTTACGTGTGAAAAGGATATGGACGGGATAGGAAAGCGGAGAATGAGTGTAGTCCCAACTGGCGCAAGTTCGGTCAGGGGAAATGCCGATGTTATTCTTACAGGTATAACAACTCAAATAGGATTTCAACGGTACACAAACATACCGGACTATTGGGATATTCAGTATATAACCGGATTTGATTTGGATAAAATGCCGGTTGATTTGATAAATCTGGTTGGTAAGCTCGCTTCATTCGGCCCGTTAAATATTGCTGGAGATATGATATTCAATCTTCCGGGTATTGCGTCCATGCACCTGGAGATAGACGGACTTAGACAATCCATAAACTCTACTGCTTCTGCTGAAAATGCAGGGTATGGGGCACGTCTGAAACAGTATCAGAAAGAAATAGAGGAAACGGTAGGACGGATAAAACTTGTGTACGATCAATTTAAATTTTTGGTATTATAAGGAGGACGTATCGTGGCAAAAAGCATTTTACAATCACCTATTCCGGCTTTAAGCAATGCAAGTCCTGAATTTATGCGTTCAGAGTTCGATTCTGCTGTGTATTTGAAAGGATATGAGGTGGTAATCGAAAAGGCTTTGAGATGTCCTTGTAACGCGCCAGATTCTCCTTTGACGGATTGTCAGAATTGTTTCGGCACAGGATATTTTTATGTGAACCCTGTAAGCACACATGCACTCATAACCGGAATAAACGGAAACAACGACTATAAACGTTGGTCGGAAGAACTGATAGGAACTATCAATGTAACGGTGACGGATACAGATAAACCGAATATGGGGTATTTTGACAGGATCACAATTCAAAAGGAATATTCTTATTTCAGCGAAAATCTTCCTGTCAGAACAGACGGAGAGAACTTTTTCATATTTACTACTTATAAGCCGTTATCCATATACAGCATACATGTGTTTGATGGTTCTACGATGCCTTTAAGACAACTTTCAGTGGCAGATTACAAAGTAAGTGATGCGAATCCTTATTGCATAATTTTGACTGCTGATATGGCTTTAAACCCAGTTGTGAGCGTTTATTATCAGCATCAACTGGAGTTTCATGTATTGGATTTCCCACACGAAGTACGTGCTTCATGGAAAAAGAATAAGGAATCAGGACAATTGGAAAGAACAAGGCTTCCCGTTCAGGCGGTAGCAAGAAGAACGCATTTGATAGTCTCTGAAAAACCTAATTTCGACGGTTCTGGCGTTATTTTGAACGATAACATACAAATGAAAGTGGTGGAATGATTTTACCGATAAACATAGATTTAGGTGATCTTGTGGAAGAGTTTAATCTTTCAGGGGATCAATCTGTGTTTTTAGGTTCTTCCATTATTGATGCGGTTGTCTCGGAATATCAGCTTAGGTGGCAAAATCTTATATCAAGCGAACTTCATAAGACAAGGAATGAATATAAAAGGGGAGTTTTCATAGAAAGGGAATCCCCTTTGTCTGTTACATTTGGATTGACAAATAGAGAATCTTCTATTCCTTTAATGATAGAAGAAGGGCAACCACCTTTTGATGAAAAAGAAGGATTTAGAAATTCCCCAAAAAGAAAAGAAGCGGAAGGTGGAGGTTGGTACATTGATATTCCTTTCCGTCACGCAACTTCGGAAGCGGTAGCGGATTCTGGATTGTTTTCAACTATAATGCCTCAACAGATTTACGATGCAGTTCGAAAGACAGGAAGACTGGGAATTGGAAATTTACAAGGAAGGTTTGCCGAAAAAGGAGAGAGGAAAGAGATAAACAGGTTGGGAGTAAACAAACCATCTTACATGCACAAAGCACCTATTTATCAAGGCTTGACGAAAGTAAACATTGCTTCTACTGCAAACGAAACAAGAAGTGGTTACTTTACATGGAGAAGGGTAAGTGACGCTTCTGATCCTAACAGTTGGTGGAATGGTGGTATTATTCCATATAAGCTCATGGACAAGGCTCTTGAACAAGCTAAAATAGATGTTGTCGCGGATAGGGTTATAAACGAATTTTTAAAGGCTATTTAGTTATGATACAGATAGTTAAAATAAAAAAGATTGTAGAAAGTTGTTTGGAATATGTTCAGACTGACTTTGAAAGTAAAAACAATGAAAAGGATTCTTTCTTGTATAAGGTGTTGGGAGACACGCAGGATGGTTCTTACAACTTCTATGAGCAGGCAAAGAATTTGTTTTTGCGGAAAGAAACGAACCCTAACAACATAAAGGTATTGCTGGAATATCCGAAGGACAGAGCAGGACTTCCATCTTATGTGATTCGTGAACCGGGAAAGAAAAGTGGTATCGCTAATTCTATAGGTAAGATAGAATCTTTTATGGGTGGCGTTCCTATGTACAGAGATACAAGACAGTATGGACTGGAAATTATGTGTTTTTCTGTAAATATGAACGAATCAATTTTGATGTCAGAAATTTTGTATGCACTTTTACTTGGTTCTTGGGATTTATTGGCTTCTCAATTTCTTAAAATAGAGTTTTCCATGAAAGAACTGATGATGGAGAACCATTTGATGCCAACTCCTATTTTTATCCGTTCTATCGGATTGGAATTATCTTCGGAAGAAATAGCTCCAGGACTTGTGGATACAACTTTACTTGGAAAGATCATCTTTGGAAAGGTCAACCAAGTGGATAGTATTGCTCTTGGCAATCCAGCTATTACTGACGGACTTCCAGGAGTAGAATCGGAAATTAAAGGAAGTTGGTAGTACGTTGATTGAAAAATGATTACCTTTGGAAAACAAATTTGAAGAAGGGAGTTTATACAACCATCTAATTATTTGGAGAGAATAGAGGGAATAAAATCATATAAATTCGATGAATAATTAATTGAAAATCAATAAGTTATGAGTACATCTTTTATTTTCAATAACAAACAAATAACTCTCCCAGGGGCGTATTCTACCATAAAAAGCGGAGAAACGTCACCTTCGAGAACGCTTGATTACGGTCGTTGCATCATAGTTGACACTGGTGTTTATGGTGCTAACTGGTGCGGTGGCTCTGGCGTAGCTGGAGAAAATTATCAGAATTTGGATGCAGTTTACAGATTCGATACGTTGGCAGAGTTTCGTTCTTTCATGAAAGGCGGTATGTATTGGAAAATTGCAGAGGCACTTTTTACACCGGACTATTCAAATCCTGCCTCTACTGGTATTTCACAGCTTTTGTTTGTTAGAGCTGCACAGACAACTTCTGCCACTATTACTTTTGCAACAACGGCAGGCGGAACATTTGAAGTTAAAACTTTGGACGAAGGAAAGGGAGCAAATGGTACATTTTCGGAAGCTGGCAATCTGATTACTGGTTATGGAGTTTCTATTGTGGCAGGAGAAGATGATCCTGAAAAATGGATCATGAAGTTTTACGTTGGTTCTTTTACTGGTTATGCAGAGGATGGTTATCCTATTGGAGAAACACCGGAAGATCAAGCAGCACCTACTTTAGTATTGCAGTCACCAGAATTTGACAATATCCAGACTTTGATTGATTGGGCTAAATCAGACTCCAACTTTGCTAATTTGTTTGTTTTGACGAGCAATGCAAAGAAAGAAGGTGAAGGAACTGTAGCGGAAAACGACGTAACAACGGCACTTGCAGGAAAGAAATTCGTACTTGCAAAAGGCGGTACGGAAACTTATAATGCCGATTACATGACACAGGCTCTTTCTGCTATCACAGGGTTGGATTATAGTTTTGCTCTTACAGATCAGTTTGGACAAAATGCGGATTCTGCGTTACAGAAACAGTATATTGCCCACATGAACAGCCAGGCAAAATACACCCATTTCTTGTTTGTTGGAGGATATGCTGATGCTGCTAATTTCTCTAAATCACTTGATTTGGCAAAAGGCTTTAATAGTGAGCTTGTCCAGTTGGTACATGGAGGCGCAGGCATGACTTCCGGTATTACAGGTGTAAAAACACGTTGGTGGGGTGTGATGTATAATTTGTGTTGTATCTTGGGAAGAACAGCTGGAAAACCGCCTTATATTCCTGTTACAAACAAGACGATCGGTATTGACAAATTACAGCATACTTTGAGTGAAGTTGAAAAAACGAAGGCTTTGGATGCTGGTATGCTTGTGACGGTTTACAATGACTACACTAACAATTTTGTTGTGTTGCAGGGTGTGAATACTTTGCAAGATAACAAGGTGTTATTCAACTCCAATGGTCAGAGCCACAGCATCCAGTTCATGCGTATTGTTGCACAGATTAACAAGGAATTGGTTGTAAATGCTTCTATTGATCTGCTTGGGCAGGAAAATGGTGTAAATGTCAATACTTTGTCTGCTGGCGCGGTGAAGGACTGGACGGTTGCTTATTTGCAGTCAAGAGTGGCAACAATAGAGCAGGACAACTTGCTTCTTGCTTTTAAAGACGTTGTTGTAACAAGACAGGAGGACGCTTGGTTTGTTACCTACAAGATCGTTGTCAATAACGAGATTAACAAGTTGTTCTTTACAGGCTTCTTAATTCGTGGATAATAATTCTAAAACATAGAATATCATGCAGACATTCAGTGCACCTATGGCATATATAAAAATCGGTGGTGAGACTGCTGGTTTTGTCAGAAATATTACCGTACAGGAACAAATCAATCGTGTGGATGTGCAAGGGTTAGGTAGTTTGCCTATTCAGGAAATCCCGCCTGTATCTTACAGATGTTCCGCAACTGTGGACCAGTTCTTTTTGTCTTTCAAAGCTCCGGTGGTAGAAGCAATGATTCATCGCTTGGGAACTTTACAGGAAGTACTGGACACTCTTACATTCGCAGAACAAGGTTTCTCTATCATGATCTATAAGAAATTGGTTCAGAACTTTGATGATGCCCGTAAGATGGTGACGCAGGTTGACCCGACAGGTCAGACGGTTGCTCTTTTAACTCCGTGTTTCATTGAAAATCAGAATTGGCAGTTGCAAGAGCAATCTGTTGCTTCCTATAATGTTAATATTAGGTACCTCCACCCCGTGGTAACTGCCGAATATTAAGTGTTGAAAATAAGATAGTTACTATTTTTATAGTATATTTTAACTAATTTTAAAGGTAAGAATTGAGGATGCTATATCTAAAGTTCTTACCTTTGTTGTGTATAATAATAAATGCCCATACAAAGATTGCAGTCAATGTATGGGCAGATTTCGATAAATTGAACTTAAATTGGTTTTGGTTATGAAAGCTAATTTTGACAAAGGTACAAAAATTTGTTCTAAATGTAAGAGAGAACTTCCTATTGAGAACTTTCAAAAGAATTGTGCTGCTACTGATGGACTTACTTGTAGATGTAAAGAATGTTTGTCTGCTAAAAATTTAACAGAAGAAGAAAGAAAGAGAAGGGTGGAATCTGTAAGAAAGTATCAACAAACGCTTAAAGGACAAGCAAACAGGGAAAGACAAAATGAGCGAAGGAGAAATGATACAGAATATAAAGAAAGAGCAAGACAAAAACGTTATGAGTATTATCATAAGTATTTGGCAAATCCAAAAAAGACAAAAGAAATAGAGATAGACGAAAACGGAAATGAATTTTTTGTATGTTCTACATGTGGGAAGAGACTTCCGATAGATTGTTTTCATTTGGATAATTCTACAAGATTGGGGATAAATTTTTCTTGTAAAGATTGTGTGAACAAGAGGAAAAGAGAGCTGTCTCATACAGAAGAATATAGGGAGAAGAATAGGATAAAATCTGCCAAATTTCGATCGACTGAATTTGGCAGAAAATATATGAGTGAATACAATTTAAAAAGATTGAATGAAAATGAGCAGGCGAGAATGAACCTTAGGTTACATAATTTACTTAGAAAAATGATCCATCGTCCCACTTATAGTGGGAATATGCTTAGATTGGTTGGTTGTTCAAGAAAAGATTTTATTGATTTTATTGAATCTCAATTTAAAGAAGGTATGTCATGGGATAATTATGGTAAAATATGGCACATTGATCATATCGTTCCATGCTCCTATTTTGATTTGACGGACGATGAAGAACAAAGGGTTTGTTTTAACTGGAGAAATACGCAACCTTTGTTTTCTAAAGATAATTTTAGTAAAGGAAATAATGTATTGAAAGGATCGCAGGAACTTGTGGATTTTATTTGTCAAGAATTGAATATAAAGAAGAAAATAATATTGAAATTAAGGACAAGGGAGGAGTAAATAAAAGCCGGGCCACTTTTTATTACTTATAAGCGGTATTTTTATCATAAGTACCTTGTTATTAATTATTTATATGTGGGCCACTTTGAAAACAGTATTTTTATAGTACCGGCACTGAAATTGGCGTTATGATCTTTTCATTTGACGATAATTTGTTGATAATTATATCGTTGTACCCGGCACAATTTGATATGTGTGGTTTGTTGGTTAAACAATCTTTTTCAGAAAGCGGAATGTTCATTCCGCTTTTCTCTGTTTTATATGTATATTTGTGCGTACTATGTTTTATTATAAAATTTACAATTATGGACGTTAAAGAGATTACAGTGAAAGGAAGAAAGTATGAGATCAGTTTTCCGAACGTTGGGCAGTATTACCAAATTGAGGTAAATAAGCAGAGATTAGGGAAAGGAAGCTATAACTCGTTGATCGGTAATCCTACTATTACAGCGCAGCGTGCGTTGGATATGATTGATGTTGAGGCAACTTTATCCGTTCTTTGTCCGCAGTTGGTTGCGGATTTGAAGGTAAAAAGTTTCTCGGAACTTGGATTGAAAGATTTTAAGGAGATCAGCGATATTTACATGAACGAGGTGTTCCCTTTCTTGAAAGAGGCTGAAAAAATACTTTCTTCTGTGGACTGATGAACCGGGAAGAATATAGGAATTTCGTCATAAAATGGAATAACACTTTCCCTATTGACAGGTGGTTTAGGAACAAGCACAATATTCCTTTTCTTTCGGAAGAACATAAGAAGTGTGATTTCTTTACTGAACTTATGGAGTTCGAAGAAGAAAAGGCATTTTATGAACTTAATCAAGAAAAGAAAGAAAGAGAGGAAAGAGTGCAAGAGTATATTCCCAATATCGGGGATTGGTTGAAAGCACCGGAAGGTGAAATTTCGGAACAAGATACTGCCTTCTATGAAGATCAGATGTTTAAGATGATCGAGATGGAGCAAAAGGCAAAAGAAAAAGGTAAGGAAAATGGATAACGAAAAAAGACTTAGGGTGTCGGTAGATGTTTCTCAACTTAGGTCGGTCGGGAGAGACGTTGAGAATATGCAGCGAAGAATAGTCGAAAACAATAACGACATTATTCGTCAGCAGAACGACGCACTTAACCAACTTAGGGAGCAATTGAACCTTTTGGGACAGCAAAATTCCGAAAAGGGTAGGCAGACTGCAACACCTACGCGTCCAGTTGTCCAGCCTACACCACAACCGGAAGGAGAAGATCAAGAAACTGCAACACCTACACGAAGGAGAAGAAAAAAGCAACCGGAAGCGGACATTTCGGGAGAAAGAGGTGAATCCTATCAAGATAGAGGCACGAGAGCTATCGACCTCTCGGCTTTGCTTGGTGTAAATCAAGAAGGCTTTCGTGATATTGTGGAAGCCATTTCTTCCGGTAATAGTGATTTGTCTGATATAACAAAGCAAATTCTCCAAAACGTACAAGCAGGAGCACGTGCTTTAGAGGGAATACAAGAAGGTGTCTTTTCTATTGATGAAACTTTGTACAATCAAAGAGGTACTTCTGTGGGTGGATCGGGAATACAGCCTATTCCAGTGCCCACACCATCACCAGTGCCAGCAAGAGAAGAAACACCTATTACAAGAGAAAGAAGGGAAAATGTACAAAGAGGAAGTGACAGAAGTACAGCTACTAACATTGCCACAAGAGTGATTTCCGGTGTTGGAGCTACATTTCAAAGTCCTGCTGCTATGGGCGGAGGACTTATATCTTCTTTGGGCGGAATTGTAGGAGAAGGTCTTTCTTTGATACCTGGTGTAGGGGGATTTTTAGGTGGTGTAACCACTGCGGTCGCCAATGTCATGGCGGGAATTTTCACTACATCTGTTGAAAAGGCTATGGAAGCGCAAAAGAGAACCATACCTTATGCGCAGACAATGGGCGTTTCCGCAGGACAAGCCATGCGCACAGCCTTTGGAGAAGGTAGTTATGCTGCTGGTGCTCTTGGAATGAATGTAGGAGAGTATATTCAAAGGCGTGCTGCACTTATCCGTGCCGCCGGAGGAAAAGAGGGAACAGTTGCGCCCGTACCGGAAACACAAAGTTTGATGGCTGTACAGCGTTTATATGGACTTAGTGATCGTACTGTAATGGGAATGCAAGGGGCGATGCGTTTTGCCCGTACAGAGGAAGGACAAACAGCTTCTTCGTCTGCTATTATCCGTTCATTTGAGCAGACAATGAAACAGCTTCAAATTCCTCTTAGTGAGATTGCCTCTACAATGGATGAAAGTATGACTACCTTTATTCGTTCTGCTGACGATATTCTTTCCCGTACAGGTGAAATAGATGCAGCAAGCATAGCTTCTATCATGCGTGCTGTTCGTTTGCAGACCGGAATGGAAGGTAGGCAATTGGAGCGCGTACAGCAGGCTTTCACGGGACAAGGGATTTCACAAGATGATGTAACTCAAACTCTTTTGTTCCGTGCTGCTCAACAGGCTACAGGGGCGATGAATCCTTCCGAGGTTCTTGCTGCTATGGACGATTTATCAAGAGGCGAAGGGGATAAAAATATAATGAAGCGGTTTCTTGAATCATTAAAGGAGATATCGGGAGGAAGTCTTGAAATGCTTCGTCACTTGATGCGAGGTGCTTTCACAAATCTTTCTTATACGGACATCAACAAGATAACAGAGCGCAGGGATATTGATTTTGGAGAGTTCTTTGAGAAAATGGAAGAATCCAGACAAGCACTTAGGGGACAGAATAATCCGGTAAACAGATATGAGCCTACTGCGGCCGAAAGAACTGTTACGTCTGGCGAAAAGATGATGTCTACTTATGAAAACAGAATGATTGGAATTGGTGAAGCAAATATAGACAGATTGGGTAAGATATTGAATGCCTTGAACGCCATGTACACGGCTACAGCTAATTTCCCTACAGCGTTGGAAAAATTTATATCAGAAAATAAAGAAAAAATTAAGGATGGTGGCATGGATTTATTATCATCCGCACCATATGGAATTGGCATGATTCCAGCAGCATTATATAAGATAGGGTTAAAAGAATTGGTTAAATCTTTAGCTTCGGAGGACAACAAATAATGGCAGAAAAAGATAACAATAAAACAAACGTACCGCCAATATACCCACTTCCGGCGTATAGGTATTCTACTATACAGGATTTTATTGATATATGGCAAAAGGTTATCCCTACTGGGAAGAAAAAATATACCCCGTCTGATTTATTGAAAGTAAAGAACGAAAAAGGGGTTTCCAATCTTGATATTATTTGGGGGACTTATGACAAAGAGGAACAGGCTAAATACAAAAGCGATTATGATTCCGGTACGCTGCCTTATGTAAAGCAAGGAACAACTTTGTTCTGCCCGAAAGATGATACACCATTATCTCTTACAAAAGCTGCGAAAGAAGGACAATTTGTATCACAAGGAAGTTTTAAGGCTTATTGGGGAGAAAACTATGAAAGCCTGATAAGTGATGAAGAATATTTGCCTGACACAAGCGTTACATCTTCTCTGAAAGGAACAGGGATAAATGCTAAGATAATTTCCATGAATGTAAGGGTATGGGTATATATCAAGGCTTTGGATAAGGTCATGGATTTATCCCCTTATGTTTTACAGGTAGTAACGACAAAATCAAAACAGACGGGAGAATTTACCATTCTCCTATCACCTTTTTATGCCAATGAAAGTTCTTTTGCCTTTGGAGAATCTATTGTGGAACAGTTTAATCTTGTTTCTAATAGCGGAGCACAGGTCAAGTCTTTTCAAGAAAAGTTTATTCAAAACAATGATATAGTCTTTATCCGGTTCGAACGTTTGAAAAAGGAAAAATCAACGGGAGATTTGGATTTAGGAAAGCAAGTGAACTTGGAAATTCCTGTTTCTAAAATAGCCAAAAATAATATTTGGGATATGATAGGATTTGTGGACACCTGCACATCTTCTTTTGAAGCACAGGGAAACGTAAAATCCATCACTATAGATGGAAGGGATATAAATAAACTTTTTACAGAGGATGGCTGCTATTTTATCCCGTTGCTTAACGCTACTGATACGTTTTCTCATTGGTACGAAATGAGTGAGGATAGTATTTGGTTCAAAAGGAACGTTCTTACAGGAACTTTTTCAAATCTTTTGTGGTCATACGCAGAAAAGCCTATACGGGAGTGTCTATGGTTTATTGTAAACGTCATGTCAACAATAGGAATAGCCAAAAATAGTGTATTTGATTCCTGGCAAGACAAAAGAACAGAAGGGTATGATATTGGAGCAAAGGAAAAACGTCCTGTTAATGGCGTTTGGCAGATAGTGAAAGTATTTGTGGAGGATATTCTTGAAAAAAGAGTTCTTATCGATTCTTCTATTGCCAATCCGAACGGCACGTTATTGGAGTATATGACAAGGGTATGTCAGTTTCCTTTGGTGGAATTTTACTTTGACACCTATATTAATACGATAGATATAGTTGTAAGACAGCCTCCATTCAATAAGGATGCTATTTTGGGAGCTTATAAGAACGGGCAGTATGTGACGATTACTTCTGGCAATTTACAAGGATATGATTTGTTTTATGATACAAGAAGTTATTCTTGGTATCAGTTAAGAGTGATGGATAATCATGCTGGACAAAGGAACACAACAAGTCTTGCTTTTGTTCCTATTGTGTATTTGGATGATTATGCCGAAGTGTTTGGTAATAAGAAAATGTCTTTTACAGACCAATATTTGAACTATAAGGAAACGGACGGAGTAAACAAGACGCAGACATTATCCAATTTTCAAGAAGCAGCATTGAATGATCTCGTATATATTCTGGAATCAACAGCTTACCTTCCTTTCACAAGAACAGGCACGATTACAATAAATGGTGACAGACGGATAAAGGTTGGCACTTTCGTTTATTTTGAGCCAACAAATGAATTTTTTTATGTATCTTCTGTTGTCAATAATGTTTCTTTCTTAGATGGAAATTTACAAAGACAGACCATTATACAAGTAGAAAGGGGTATGTACGTGCCAATTCTTTCCAATTCTTTCTCTTCTGTAAAGGATAGACAGGATAATGCAGGGAAAGAAAGTAAAGATGTGAAACCGGATTATTTCAAATTGGTTGATTTGACTGAAATGAAAAATGCAGTCAAAGTAGCTCAAAAAGATCAGATCGCTACACTTGTTTCTCCAAAAGTGGATAGAGATCAGTTTGAATATTTTCTTAATCGTAAGATGTTCAGTTAGTTATGGCAGGTGGAAAAGTAAGAAAATTGAATGCGTCCCCCGAAGCAATTTCATTCGGGTTCATTGTTGTTCCCAATGGAGTGGACAGGGATTTGTATGTGGAAACTTGTTTAAGGAGAGGTCGTGTTTCTGTCATGGGAAATGGGGGAGCTTTCTTTCGGGATATTTATATAACAAATGAAGTTTTGGCTAATATCGAGTTTCCGGAGAAAGAAAATGAACAAGGGTCGGCGGTAGTGATAGCGAGCAACCCGTATGACGGTGTTCCTATTGTGATAGGGAGCTATCCGAGAAATGATCAGTCTCCTATGTGGAAAGAGAATACATTCCAGTTCAGAAAGACAGTAGGGAATGTGACTGCATCCTTATCGGTTGATCCGGCTAATAATGCAGTAATTGTTTCTATCAATTCTCCTAAAAAAGCATCCGTAAAGGTACTTGCTACAGGATCAGAAGAATCTGAGGTAATTGTTGAATCCACTGGAAGCGTGAATGTGACCGGAGGAACAAATGTTTCCGTAAAGGGATACACACAGATAGAGGCAAAGGTTGTGAATCCAGAAAAACCGGAAGAAGAGGAAAGAAAAGTCTCTATGGATTTGGAAAAGGTTTATTTTCATTGGAAAACGGAGGAAATGGAACAATCTTTGCAAGTGGATAATTCCGGTGTATCGGTAAAGATTGGGGAAGATGTACAAAGCACGATAACGAAAGAACAGTTAGATTTGAAAACGGGAGCATCTACTTTGAAAATGAACAACGATATTATTGAGTTCAATGGTGGGGGATTGAAAGGTCTGGTTGAACTGGATAATCTTACAAGTAAATTGAATGGTTTTGTAAATACATTCAATTCCCATACCCACAATGTTCCGGCAGGTTCATTTCTTGTTGGAGCAACGGCTGGCGTGCCAAGTCCCGCTCCTGTTCCCGTTACATCTCCCATGCAATCGGCGCAAAGTTTTGTTGCTTCTGATTATGAGAATGAAAAGATAACACAGGGTTAGGATATTGGGAAGAAATTCGTACTTTTGAACAAGTTAAAATTATAAAGCCGTGGCAGTTTTGGATTCAGTGGTAAAAACAGCGAAATCGACACTTAAAAATTTGGGTCGCTCCATGATGGCAGCGCAGTTCCCGAATGATTTTGAAGTGTATATGTGTTCTTTGGAGTTGGCAGATTCCAAAGGGAACACAATTGATGTCTTTACTTTCCCTATCAGCCCGGAGAGTATAGATAAGAGTGAACCTAAAAGAACTACGGTAGTCAACACGGCAGGAGGCATAACAGTGCTCACTTCTCCTGTTTTTATGCCGCAGACAATTACGATAAAGGGAAACTTTGGAAGGACATTCAAGATTCTTTTAAGCGGTTCTGATAGCGTTTCGTTGACAGGTGCAGCTTTTAGTATCTCGGCAGGAAAGCGTTATCTCTATCAATTACAGGGAAAATCTACAAGTTCTCTCACTATGCCTTCCTTTGATGCCGGCATCAAAACGGGATATGGTTGTATCAAGATATTACAATCTATCATAGATAAAAGCAACGGAGTGGACGAGAACGGGTTTCCCATGAAACTTTTCTTCTATAACATGGCACTTGGAGAAAGCTATCTTGTTACGATTCCACCGCGTGGCGTTAATTTCAGTCAGAGTATATCAAAGAATATGATATGGGAATACAATCTTGAAATGACTGTTATAGCTCCTTTAGAAGCGGTTTCGGGAACAAGTGGTAGTAAAGGTTCGCTTTTGGAAATGTGCGCCTCTAATGTGATACAAAAGGGCATAAATGAATTTGCAAGTTCAATCTCTAAAGGTTTGTTGGGCAATGGATGATGCTTTCGAAAAATTTTACAACGTAACGGGATATGATATAAAGTCATATTTCCAGAAGTTTGTTGATTTCTGTGCCAACGATTATCCTCTTATTGTGGACTATTATAGTAATGGTGGGGAGATGGACAAGGATTCTTTTTTGCGCCTTGTGGAACTTGTGAGAGAATCGGAAACGATTGAGCCTTTGTTTATTCTGCATGAAAATACTTTGGACGATATTTCCATGTGGGATATTCTGGACAACTTTACAGAGACACAGACAAAACTTTCCACTATTAAAAGTTCTGCAAGGTGGCTTAGAAGTTCTTCTTTAGACAGGAACAATACTTTGCAGATGGAAAAGACACTTCGGACAGGGGAACGGTTTGAAGATGTATCCAGACAGCTTAACAGTACCAACCCGGAAGATGATTGGATGAATATTACAATACCGCAGTATATAGAAGAAACTGATTATTCGTTCTCTGATGGAGGAAACAAGTTCTATATCAATCTAAAGAATGCTGGGAATAATTATCTTGATACTGTTGTGGATGTACTTGTGGGAGATAATATCTTGGGACGTGACATAGATGTGAATTTTGTCTTTGAGAATGACGATTTAAAGATAGTGATAGGCGATGATGCGATCCGACAGGCTTTGGATACTATTCTTTCTTCTCAAAAAGGTGCTATACCAGAGTTTAAGGATTATGGAATTGCAAATGAGTTCATAGGAACAACGGTGAACGCAATCCAGTACCCTTCTATTTTTAAGGATGTAATGAATATGTTCCAAAGGGATTCAAGATGGGACTCTGTGGAGTTGATGGATGTAAAAAGAGAGGAAGATGCCGTGTTCCTTTCTTTGCAATGTAAAACGGTAACAAAGAAAGATTATTTAGTAAATGTTCCTATATAATTGATATTCAGATGATTACAAAAACAAGTGCAACAATAACCAATCTAAAGAATCTTTTTATAGAGATGTTTTTAGATAAGACAGCTAAGGTAAGTAATGTAGCTGACGGTTCGGTTGTGAATGCTACGGCATTCGGTGTAGCGAAAGTTGCTCAAAAGGCAATGAAGGATATTGCCATAAAGGAAGCGCAGATATTTCCAGATACAGCTACAGGCGTTTATCTGGATAAGGCTGCTGCTTTGTATGGTGTCAGCCCGCGTAAAGGTGCTTTGGGTTCTTCGACATATATAAGGGTATCTGCTAATCCAGGTACAGTATATGATACGTCTGTTACTTTTGTAAATAAAAATGGTATTCGTTTCCAAGTTGACGAAGCATTGACTGTAGGGGAAAGTGGTTACGGATATGTAAAGGTAAGAAGTATCAACGCAGGGTATTCCACAAACGTACCGCCTAATAGCATTACTAATGTTTCTCCGCAGCCACAAGGTCATATCGAATGTACGAATGAATATTATGCTATTGGAGGACGTGATAGTGAGGATGATGAAACGTTTAGAATCCGTATTAAGAACAATCTGAATATCCTTAGCAAGAATACAATAGAATACTGGACACAGACACTTAGCAACATAGACGATCGTGTCTTAAAAGTAATGAGTGCCGGTCTGGACGAAAAGGGCATATATAATCTCTATGTTGTTTCGCAGAACGGTATTTTCTTTACCGAAGAAGAACTTGATACACTTCTTGAAAGCGCACAAGGATATTTTGGTATTTCAGAACTGAATATTGAAGGGAAAGTAGTTGGTATTGGTATCAAGAATATTGATTGGTTCTATGTGGGTTCAGAAAGGGGGTTGGATTTCCGTGTTCAGCTTCAACCGGATTACGATGTGTCTACTGTGCGTCAGAACATACAAGTGAACCTTACTAAATATCTTGATTTTCGTTTTTGGACACCTGGAAAAATCGTAGAATGGGACGATTTGCTGGATATTGTAAAAAAGACCGATGGCGTGAAATACGTGCCGGACGAGTATTTCTTTCCGTATTACGATCAGCAAGTCCCGGCAAATCAGCTTCCGCGTATAAGGGGGTTTGTGATGCGCGATCAAGACGGAAATATTTTGTACGATTCTGATAGCAACCTCTCTCCGTTGTTTTACCCGTCTGAACCGGAGGATTTGTTTGTAGGCATCAACGACAGCTCACTCAACCTTTATCAAGAGGTTTATTTCAATGTGACAGATTCGGAAGGTGGCACTGTGGAAGGTGCAAATATTTCTATAGGGAACAATGCTGTTATAACAAATGACAATGGGCAAGCTATTATCCAACTTGCAAACGGACAGTATGAATATATTGTTTCCGCTTCGGGATATATCCCCGTAGAAGGAATGTTTGTAGTGTTGAACGGTAGTGTTTCCATTGATGTACAAATGGTTTTAGCTCCTTATACGGTCACTTTCCATGTGACGGACGAAAAGGGAGGGGTTGTCCCTTATGCAAATGTAATGATGGATAACAGAACAACCACTACCAATTTGCAAGGTGTGGCTTCTTTGTCCGCAAGGAACGGGAACTATCCCTACACTATTGAAAAGTTGGGATATGATGAGTATTCCGGCAGTGTAGTTGTGGATGGTAGAGATAAAGAAGTATATCCTGAATTGGAATTTAAGGTATGGACGATTACTGTCATTGTAAAGGATAAGGAAAATCAGCTTATACCGAATGCCATTGTAAAGGTAAACAATGGAGAATATCTTACGAACCAGCATGGAGAGGCGGAAATACCACTTGTAAATGGTGAATATCCTGTAACAATCGAAAAGACAGGGTATGATACTTTACAGGGGGAAATTAAGGTCAACAACCAGAATGCGGACGTTACCTTTGAGATGGATTTCTTTTTATACAATGTGGGATTTAATATTTCGCAGGTAAATCAGGGGAATCCGGCAGAAGGAGCTACAATCAAAATAGAAGGACAGCCGGGAGTATTGAATGTAAACGGTTCTGGACAAGCTACTATAAAATTAAAGAGTGGAAATTACAGCTACACCGTGCAGAAAAAGGGATATGATGATTTGACCGGATCGTTCAACGTAGAAGGACAGGATACATTTATTCAAAGAACCCTTGTATTGAAACATTATAATGTGGTTATCACTATTCTTGACAGTGATAACAGTAGTCCGGTACAAGGAGCAGCAGTAAATATCAATGGCTCTTCTTATCCTACAAATGAAAGAGGGCAAGCTGTTGTAAGCCTTCAAAACGGGACATATCCTTATACCGTAACAAAGTCGGGATATTATGACGGCAGTTCTTCGGTTACTGTTCTTGACAGTGATAACAGTAGTGTAATAAGTTTAAAGGCAAGACTTTACAATGTCATAATGACGGTAAAAAATCCATTGAAAGAACCTATTAAGGGGGCTACAGTGGAGATAAATGCAACGTCTTATCAGACACAGGATAATGGTGAGGTGTCCTTGCAGTTAAAAAATGGTACATATCCGTTTACGGTGGTTGCCAATGGTATGGACGATTATTTAGGCGAGCTGGAAGTTGTAAGTGCAGATATTCCGTCTTTTCCTGTAAATATGGAGTACAAGAAATACGATATTGTATTTACTGTACAGACAGATGAAGGTGTTGCAATTGAAAACGCTAATATTCATATCAACGAAAAGGACTATCAGACTTCGCAGGGTGGTTTGGTAACGGTTCGTCTTTCTGACGGGCAGTATCCTTATACGGTAACGAAGGAAGGTTATGTTCAGACACAAGGTAATGTGGAAGTTTCCGGTAGCAACAAGAACGTATTAGCTCAACTTACCCCTATATCATATAATATTACGTTTGTAGTAAAAGATAACATGGCTTCGCCCAATCTTTTGCAAGGAGTGTCTATTGATATAGAAAATGAGGACAAGACAGTTACCACAAATGCGTCAGGAGAAGCGATAATCAGTCTAAAAGCTGGTAAATATACCGCTTCATTCATGAAGAACAGCTATAAGACTGAAACTCTTTCATTTGAAGTAACTGGAGAGGCTACGTTTACGCAGATATTGAAGAAGATATGGAATCTTACCTTTAAAGTGACCGCCGCAGGAAAATCAGGCTTAAAAGATGTGACTGTCAGTGTAAGTGGACCGGCCATATTAAGTGGAAATACTGTAAGTCTTAAAACAAAAGATGATGGAACAACTGATCCTGTGCAGGTAATAAACGGTGCTTATGATTGGAATGCGTCACTCACAGGATATTCGCCGGAAGAAGGAGTGGAAAGTGTTCAGGATGCCGATCAGGAGAAAGTGATAGAATTGACTTATGGATTTGAAACTACATTTACAACTTCACCAGCCACACAAGGCGTTGAAATTACTATTGATGGTAATGATACAATCACAACGGGGCAAGACGGTATAGCAACAATAAATCTTTCCACAGGAACGCATACTTACGCTTATTCAAAAACAGGTTTTTTAAACGGGACAGGAAATGTGCGAATCGAAGAAGCTGAAAAAAGTGTACAGATAACACTTGTTCCTGGAGCGACAGTTACATTCCATACAAAGGTAGGAAATTCTGCTTTGGCGGATGTAAAGATAATTGTAGGGCAAAGTAGCGCAAGGGCACTTCCTGAAACCATTGTAACAAACAGTCAGGGTATCGCGGCAATTGATCTTCCTACAGGGGATTATCAATATCAGATTCCTACTACAAGTACGGATAATCCTAATCTGGTGGAAGTGCCAAGCGGAACATTTAGTGTGGCAACCGCCGCAAGCGCCATTGAATTGGATTTGGCCGATTATGTAAAATACAATGTTACTTTCCAGACTGTTCCATCCACACAAGATGTAGCTATAAGTTTTGCCAAGGCAGAATCTCCAGACACACCTGTTGCAAGTGGAGCTACTGCTTCTAACGGCATTCTTACTTTGACTTACAAGAACGGACAGTATATCTATACAGCAAAGAAATCCAGTTATAAAGATGTAACAGGTGAATTTACAATTGCTGGTGGAGATCAGAACATAACGGTTGAGATGCTTCAAATTTCAACGGTTACATTTACTGTAAAAAGTCAAAATGATAGTTCTCCTATTGAGAATGCCATTATCGAAATGGCAGATCGAAGCGATTCATCTAACAAATACAAAGGGACAACTAACTCGTCTGGCGTAGCTACTATGACGTTTAATGGCGGAGAGTTTGAGTGGTCACAAGATAGCGATGCGGATTTTTCCGGTTGTCCTGTTTTTCAAGAAGATGAAAAATATCTTGTTCCATCGGAAGGCGTAACAACAGATCAATTAAAGACCTATTTCCCCAATGGTGTAATTGTCTCTCCATTGACAATTGTTCAGGATAAGGATAATAGTAGTGTTACGGAAAGTCTTACCAGAATTTACAATTCAAATAAAATAGATGGCTGGGAGGGAAGCTGGGATAAAACGAAAAAGAACCTTACTTTAACGAGCGTGATCAAGACATCGACAGCTTCTACAGAGACTTATGTTTTGTTTAATGTGGATGCCGGACTTATAGGGTTTTCGAATGGTCTTTTCCAAATTGGCACAGAAAAGACAGTGGATTATCACAAGGCTTTGGATTTTGGTTTTAAGGTAAGTGGTGTTCCGTCCAATCTGAAGATAGTTATAACTTATGGCTCGCAAAACGCTCCCTTAACGGTGGAGATGGAAAATGATGTAATTCAAAGATTCCAGCTTTCTGATCTTTTGTTGGATACAGAAACAATAGGTAATTCTACCATTTGGTCAGTGCATGTGCAATCTTTTGACGGAGGTACATTATCCGCAGATGATTTGAAAGATTTGAATATCACATTCTCTTTCTATGGCAAAAAGGCAATAAGTTCGGATATTCCGGCTGACAAGGTTCTTTATGGGAACTATGATTATACAGTTACCCCGCCTTCTCCTTTGGAAGCACAATCAGGCACGTTGAATGTAAATGCGCCTGCCATCAACAAAGAAATTTTGATTGCAAATAATGTAGATGTAACATTTAAGGTAACTTCAAAACAAGATTCATCACTTATTTCCCGTCCCAAAGTTGGTGATTTTGTGTATGGTGACAAAACATGGTCAACTGAATTGGACGGTACTAAAACTTGTGTCGGTGTCATTACTGATGTAAGAAGCAAGGATTTTGACTTCATAGGTTTGGAAAATCTGACTGCCAGTTTTTGGACAAATTCATTAGGCACTATTTCTGATGTAGTAACTGAAACAAATAAATCTTTAGCTCTTTGTGATTTTGCAGGTAAGACAAATTCTCAAAACATCATACTTGCGAAACCAACGGAAAGCACGGCGGCACATAAGTGCGCAGCTTATTCTACAGAAGGATTTGGTGCGGGTTCTTGGTTTTTGCCTTCTTGTGGGCAGTGGGATGTAGCTCAATTAAACAGAGTTAAGATCGACACTTCAATAAGTGCGACAATCGGTTCAGATCCATTGAGTAGTGGTTCATATTGGACTTCGACACAATATAATTCAAATGATGCTTGGATTTTTGGTTGGGTTAATGGCGCAAAAAGGGGAACGACCAAAAGTAATTCATATACAGTTCGTCCTTTCTGTACCTATGAATACAATCCTGTTCCAAACGGTGTATATATTTATGATAAAGATAATAATCGTTACACAAAAGAAGAATGGGTATCGTCTGGTAAAGGAGTGTCTGCTGTATGTGGTATAGGCATTTCAACCGATACTGATTCGTTTATGGTATCGACGAATAAAAGTGGTGTAAACTATGCTTTTGGAGGTCAAGGTACTTTGATCTCCAATGTGCCAATGTCAGACACTAATGTAGCAAGCACAGGCCTATACAAATCAACGCATGGTTTTATTTATACTGATGTGATAATATCTGCTTTAGGAATTGACAATGCACCTGCGGCAAAATACGCCAAGACATATATGTTTGGGAATGGACAGAATGGCTATTTACCTTCATATGGCGAGGCGACCACTCTGTATTCTTACAAAACACAAGTGGAAGAGATTTTGCGCATGTTGGGTCTTTCTTTATGGGGAAGTGAATCTATTCAAACTTGCACCCAGTATGGGACTTCAAATAATGCAAATCTTAATTGGACAAACGGGATTTATTTTGGACCAGGTAAAAATGACAGGCATACAGTTTTACCTTTTACCCTTCTTCCTTTGCCTAATCCAGCAATTCCTATTGAGAACGCTCTTGTAAAAATGACATCTGCATCAAACAATTATCAGCAGAATACAAATAACAATGGAGAAGCTGTTATTTCTGCTGCATTAGGCGTTGATTATGATTATGAGGTCAGTGCTGATGGTTATACAACGCAGAACGGGAAAGTCGGTGTATTAAATGAAGCGAAAACAATTGAGGTTACTTTGCAGCCTGCAGGTGAGCTTTCTATAGTTGTCCATAGGAACACATTAGACGGGGCAACTGACATTTCCGGCGTACAGGTTGTTGTGACTGAAAATAAGGAAGGAGGGGTGCAGATGGCTTCCGGTACAACTTCACAAAACGGGACAGTCGTTTTATTTGTACCAGACGGAAGCTATAAAGTAGCTTTTTCTAAAGATGGATTTGAAAGCAAAGAGGAAACGGTTGAAGTAAGCGGGAAAACTGCGCTTAACACCTTCCTTTTGCAGATATACAATACTATTAATGTTCAGGTAAGAAGAGTTGGACAAATGCAAGGTATGCCAAGCCAAATCCAACTAAAGGACAGTACAGGGCTGGAGGTGATTCAGACTAAAAATATAACCACTACCGTAACGTTCGCCAATGTCGCATACGGACAGTATATCTTGTATGTACCGGAAGGGGATTTTTCCAAAGAAACATCCCAAAGCATTACTGTGAATAGTGAAGGAATGCAAGTACAAATGAATCTTATCCCTCTTTATAATCTGGTTGTAAAGGTATTGCCTTCTGGTGGTAACGTTACTTTCACTGGTTCGGATGGTGTTCAAAAACAGGCTTCGACAAATGTTTCAAACAATGCAGCGTTTTACAAGATTCCTGCTGGAAATTATTCTATTAATGTTACAGGAGATGCCGGGTTTGAACCTATCAATACAACAGGCGTAATCGAACAAACAGCCGATCAAACTGTGAATCTGGAATACACCTTATCCAAACTGAACAAGTTGGTGCAGATAACAAGTGACCAATCCAATTACCAATTAGATACTTCTTACAAATACGTTTCCCTTCTGATAGTAGGGAGAGGAGGAATTGGCAAAAACACCGACAGTGCACCAAACGAACCTGGATGGAGAGGTGGTGTTATGGGTGGTAATGGCGGTATGATCGCTTTCAAGGAAAACTTAAAAATTTCCATAAATGGAAGTAGTGGCGTTTTGGTAATTGATGAGATAAATTTTCGTTATAATAATACTGGTCATATTGGTTTGTATGTTCATTATAGTCAAAGTTTAGGACAGAAAATAACCGCCTTTCTTGGATATTCTTCTAACGGGATAGACAAAAGAAATGATTATTGGGAATTTGCTTTAAACGGAGAAATAGACAGTGATCTTTTTTACTACGGAAGAACAGAAGGCGGACTTGCAACTTCTGTTTTAACAGCCGGTAGTGGTGGTACTTATGGAAATGGCGAACAAACTACATCTACTGCTAAAACTGTGCAAGGCGGAGAAGGTGGCAACGGAAGATTGGGAACACAAGGGCCGGACTACAATACCGGAATTAAAGCAATTGTAACTATCCCTATTCAATCTATATTTGGTGGAACAGGAGAAGGCGGATCAAGCTATTATACTTCTACTACAAACTGTAAAGCCAGTGGTGGAGGTGGTTATGGAGACGCAAATCCAAATGGGTCAGCAGGGTATGGTGCTGGTGGGACTTGTTTTAAGAATTCACGAAGTTTAAGTTATTATAACGAAGGTGCAGGTATTGTTCTTCTTTATTATCACAATGACGTTATTTAATTGAATATCAATAAATTAAAAGGGAGAGTTTTTAGCACTCTCCCTTTAGTTTATCAAATAGGTTCATTGTGGTAGTATATACAAAATATACCTTCTCCCGGTTTCATGATATTTCCCGCATCATCATCTGCCGGAGAACATTGTTGTCCAGAGCCATACCCAGCAATTCTTGTCTTTCCTCCGTCTGAAGAAGTGAAATTAGAACCACCATACCCTGCACCTCCCCATGAAGACGCACCAGTTCTTCTCCCAGAATTGGTGTTCAAATATCCCGGTTCACCTTTACTTGTGCCTCCAAAAATAGACTGGACAGGGATAACAACTGAGGATTGAATAGGTTTAGTCACTTTTCCCAAAACAGTATCTTCATAAGAACTTTTAAATCCATATCTGCCGTCTCCACCTGGAGCACCTGACGGTTGCATTCTTGGGCCTGTAGAAGAAGCACTTTCTTCTTTTGCGTTTTGGCTTCCCGGACTTCCACTACAATAGAATGTGCCCCTCATGTGGGCAGCAAAACCACCGGAACTTTTTGCATTATATACAGAATAATTGCCCAATCTACTTCCTTGCGGCATAGGATAATCGGCATCATTTTGAGCATTATTTTCCCCATTATAGGCTCTATATTCATAAGTTGTCATTCCTAATCTTATGGAATACTCTGTGCCTTCTGTCCAACCGCCTGTATTTGGTATAGAACTAAATGTAATTTTATTTATTTGGCCATTTGAAATATCCGACATCAATATATTAGGAATATACACAATTTGTCCAGTTGTTCCGCCCATCAATACAAATTCATTCCAAGATTGCCAATACTCAAATTTTTCGCCTCCTCTTCCAACTATCAGAAGGGAAACGTATTTGTAGGAAAGAAAAAGATATGTGCTTGTTATGTTTGTTGAGAAAAGATTATCTTTGTGGGTAGTATATACTTAGACAATATTTTAAACGTTTAAAATTTTCATAATTATGGATATTATCAAAAGAACAGTAACAGCTAACTCCAATAAGCTGATAACTACTAATGGTGAAGCTGCACCTTCTTTAATCAGCAGTGCATGGAACTTATCTGATATTAACGAAGATATTGTTCTGACCGATCAAAACGGACAAAAAGTTCCGTTTGTAATCATTCCTCTTTCAGAAGGAACAATTAAAGTAATCTTGACAGGTGGAATGGAATACACCATTTCAGAAGCGGAAGTGAGCGCAAATTTGGGGTCACCTCTTATGTACATGGTTCAGAAGATTTTGAAAGAAGGGACAACGGCAACCAATCTTAGTATAGGTTTTTAAGGAAAGGAATTGACAATGAATTTAATAGGAAATATTAATGCAATTCCTTTTAGGAGATTTAGGGGAGGGGGTGGAGTAGCTCCTTTTCCATCTATTCCTGGTATGATTGCAAGGTATTCAGCATTAGGTCTTACCAATGAACAAATGGCAGCTAACCCTGTATGGAAAGACCTTACAGGCAATGGACATGATTTACAGATGAAGAACTTTGCTTGGGGTGGAATGAGTGGGGTAGGTGGATATACAGAGAACTATAATAGTAATAAATGGTATAAGGTAGAATCAAGAATTGATGTCACTTGGACTTATAAGTCTTTTAATGCAAGATCAATAAAGGATAATAGATTAGCTCAATTATTTTATCAATCATCACTAAGTGATACTGGATTTAGGGTTTTATCATGTACTATCAAAGTTTCTGGTTTAACAGACGGACAAGGAATTGAATATGTTTCTAATAAAACACAACAATTTGTTATAATGAGAATTGAAAATGATGGTATATATCATCTACCAAGTTTTGATTTTGGAGCTAAAAATGCTTATTACGGATTCAAGTTCTTAAAATTACAGGAATCTTGCAATATCACCATCGAACAACTACCCCTCTACCCCGGCGCACTTGTCTTTGATGGTGTAGATGATTATGGTACCTGTGATAACTTCCCTATTCTGACTAAGGAAAAGGGATATACGGTTGTAGCGTTGAGACAGTGGTTTACAAGGGGTAAAATAGTCCAAGGATTAGTATCTAATGTAAAGGATTGGTTCAATGATGGTGCCTTCTTGTTAGAATATCGTAATGTAAATGCCAATTATTTTAATCGTCCGATGTCTTTTGGAACAATAGGGAGTGAAAAGGATTTACCACACATCCTTACTTATCAGACATCTAAAAGTTATAATGGTGTTTCGATTATAACTGGTAATTTTACAGGAACAGATGTGCTATATGTTGGAAAATTAGCTACAAGAAATGTAGGAATTTGTATTAACGCTGCTATCTGGGAACTTGTATTTCTCGACCACGATGCCACCGAAGAAGAACTGACCAAGATCAAAGACTACTTCGTCAAAACCTATCCCTGGCTCTTCCCCGACCAGGCATGGACAGTGGTAGGCAAAACCAACGAGGACGAAGATCGTGCTACTATTGCCAATATTACAGGCAATGGTAATAATCTTGTGCTGTCGAATTTTGGGTTTGCAGAAGGGAGTGGGTATGGGTTGTATGCATATAATTTCAACTCATTTAAGCTTAGAGATAATGTAGTTAAGCCCACAGATGTAAAAAAAGATTCGTTTAGAATAATCGGAATTGGGGACAACGGTAATGTTTTGGTTTTATCAAATACATCTAATTCTGCTGCCTGGAAGATACGTATCACAGGTATGAAAGAAGGGGATAGCTGTATAGTTGGAAATGCAAATAAAAGTGGTGATTATATTAAAATAATCAAGGATGGTATATATACTTTCCAAAAACAGTATGCTGCAACTTCGATAAATGGTATATGGTATAATTCTTCACAAGAAGTAGATGTTTTAGTTGAACAAATCCCCGAATACGAAGGATACCTGGTTACTGATGGGGTGGATGATAAAGTTCAGAGCTCTAGTTTTACATTGAACGAGGATTGGACGATTGTTGGAGATTGGGAATTGTTATCAAATGTTCAGATCAATTGTGGCATTGTAAAAGCTCAAAATGTTTATCTGTATAACATTGCTAATGGATTGCTTATATCTATTAATAATCCACGTAGTTTACAAAGTTTTGGAACTAAATCATTACATGCTATTTGCTCAGATGGTAGATTATATGATCGAAATTGGGTTGAGTATGAATATACCGCAGATCAAAATTTTGCGATCGTTGAATCAAGTTTGAATATAGGATTTAACTTAAATAATTATACCCAAATGGCTTTCAAAAACTTAGGCATCTACAACAACCAGCTCCTCTCCAAAGACGACTGTATCAAAGCATATAACTATTTACAAACTTTAAAAGCAAAATAATTATGGTGTACGCAATAGTAGATTTATTATGGGCAAAATCACATGGTATTGAAATACTGCCCGAAATGAGAACAAGTATAGATCAGAGTAAAGTTATTTTACATGAAGAAATGTTAGTACCTTTTGAAGATGAATCGTTTCCAAGATATTCATTTAGTGATCCAACTTTTATTGAATTGTTAAATAGTGAAGAATGGACTTATTCAGAAGGAGAACAACCCGTAATCAATAGACAGTTCAGCAGATTATTGGCTCTTGACCAAATGGACAAGGAGGCTAACGAAAAGATCAATACATACGGCTTAACGGCATCTGAAGCATTGCAGGTTAAAGATTATTATCCAGAATGGGTTGCAGGTATCACTGTTAAAGTAGGAGAAAGATATTTATCTGATAATATTCTTTGGGAATGTATAAAAGAACATACTACTCAAGATAATTGGAAACCTTCTATGGCTACTGCAAGCTTATGGAAAGTAGTAGACGAAGAACATGCAGGTACTATAGATGATCCTATTGTTTACATTCCACCTATGGAAATATTCAAAGACAAATACTATATCCAAAATGGTATAAAATATAAATGTACAAGAAATAGTGAACAACCTCTTACACATGATTTATCAGCCCTTGTTGGATTATATGTTGAGAAAGTTTAATTATTAATAAGCTAAGGATGTCACAGGAAATCTACAATAAGACCGTGTTCAAACGGTTCTTCGAAGAAAACGATCCTGCCGTAATGGAATGGGCGGAGAATGTACTTGAAAAGGTATCTTCTCCCGGCATTCTTCCTACTTTTATAAAGAAGGACGGAGAGGATTTTAAGGCGTATTGGGAAACAGTCTGTCATATCTTTGCGCTTGTTGTCTTGTATGCAAAGCAATATAACGAGATTGACACAAACAAGATTCTGTTTGAACTTTTTATTGAAAACAGAGGACTTGTGACAGATGAAGTGGACACACTCGAACAGATGAAATATCTGTTCAATAATTATGTGAAGGAATATAGAAAAAGAGGAACACTTGATATTGTAAACAAGGAAGGCACGATACTTGGGGAACTTCTCCGTCTTATTAGATATAAGACGGAGGATGAGTTTATATTTGCCCTTTTGATGTCTCGTGATACTGGATGGACAATGGGACATAGCTCTCCTACATGGAACAGGACAGACACAGTTCTAAACGTTACAAAAGGGTATGAGACAACGGAAAGCGTAAAAGATTTGAATGCCTATCCACTTGTGAACCCTACAGGTGTTGTTATTGTGGATGATATAGACAACAATGGCACTCCTATACAGGCAATGACTTTCGTTGGAAATGCTTTGGTGGGTATTTCTTCTGAAATTGACAAAACGAAGCTCCTTCCTATTTCAGAAAATCTTTCTTATCAGATTTCTTTTAAGGTTAAAACATCTTCCGCAAGCAACCAAAATTTGAAATTCGGTGTGGAAGTGTTTAACGAAGCCGTTCAACCTATGATATGTAAGGAATCTTATGGAAGTGCAGAGAGCAACAATTTTGTTTCCGGCAGTAAAGGAATCCTGGAACTTCCTGTAGCTGGAGTGTATTATGAATGCCGGGCAATTCTATCGAGAAAGAACAGGGCATACGCAAAGCAGTTAGAGCTTAATTTCCCGAAAGGGAGAGGGCTTCAAATGAAAGACGGAATGAAATTCTTGTCATTAAGTCTTTCACAAGACAGGTCAAATCCTTCCTCTTCCGTGTATATTTACGATATAAAGATAAAGCCACTTTTCCTTCCATTCTATCAAGGTAATTTAGGGGAAAAGGATGTGATAGCTGCTTATTATCTTAATAATTCCCTTACAAGTGAGAAAGGAGTAAAAAAATTTACAGAAGATTACCTTGTTACCTACAAAAACATAATGGGTAGTGAGGATATTCAGCCTTTGAAAGAGAAGAATGTTATTTTCAAAGTATTGTCGGATAGGGGAGCTTACATAGAAGGAGCTTCTATTTCCATTTTAGACAAACGTCTTGTGACGGACAGAAACGGGGAAGCATCTATTGTACTTTATCCTGGTGATTATTCTATTGATGTGGAGAAGTCTTTGTTCATGAATATAGAAGATAGATTGTTTCAGGTATTGGAAGACGATGAAGAAACGCAGGTGGAATATATTCAAATGCAAGGAGATGTGTATGAAAGAAAAGTCACGTTCGTTGTAAGGGACGAAAATGAAAGACCTATACAAAATGCCCTTGTTACTTTTAATGGTGAATTTAAATATACGGATTCTTCTGGTAATGCCATATTTATGGCATTACCTGGTTTATATCCTTATACTGTAAGCAAGACGGATTATTATACCATAAGTAAGAACATCAATGTACAAGACGATCAATCCGAACCTGTAACGCTTATATTGATACCAAGATATACGGTTACATTTACGGTGACAAATTCATCTACTGGCGCAGTGGAAGGTGCAAATGTGACACTTACCGCAAAGGACAGACTGGCAACAGAGGATACTGTCGCTTATTCGGAAAGCAAAAGAACGGGCACGAATGGGAAAGTGACATTCACGAATATATTGGGAGGTGATTACACTTATCTTGTTGAAAAGCAAAACTGGATTCCTGTAAATGGGGATGTTGTTGTGGACAGTAATAAGGATATACAAGTGAGCTTCAATCCTATGCCTACTTTTAACATGACGTTTACTGTAAATGATTACAACACCTTTACGGGAGAGAAAAAGCCTTTAAATGGGGCTACTGTGAAATTTGCCGGTTTGACAAAACAGACTTCTGACAATGGACAGGCTGTTTTTGAAGGAGTGTTGGGAGGAAAATATTCTTATGATGTATTTTACGACAACAATCATCAACGGGTATATGTGGAAAACTATGAGTTTTATAATAATTCGAACCTTACGATAGACTTGAAACAGCTTACCTATAAGACTACTATCAAGGTGTACGGCGCAGGAGGAACAGTCGTTGAGGGCGCGAAAGTGAAAGTAAACGATAAGGATTTTGTGCAGGAAGATTCTTCTGGTGTTGTGTTGGAACTTCCCAATGGACAATACACTGTCATAGCATCCTATGAGGAATATGAGGACAGAGAGCAGCAATTTACTGTAAATGGAAATGATCAAGTGGTGAGCATCTATATGGATCAAACTTTATATGATCTTACATTTGTTGTAACAGAGGATAACGGTATCATTTCCAACGGTACAAGGATAACACTTAACAGGGGAGGCGCAGGAGAACAAACAGGTCTGACTAATAACGGACAAATCAAATTCTCTGTTCCGAGAATGCGTTATGATTGGGTGGCTTCGAAGCAATATTTCAGTGATCAGACAGGGGTTGTGCAACCAAATGACCTTCCAAAGACGGTGAATGTTGCAATGCCAAGAAAAGAAACGAGAGTGCAGTTCTATGTTTATAATTCCGATACAGGGCTTCCAGTTTCAGGAGCTTCTGTAAAACCAGAAGGACTTAGTACGCAAAATACAGGGTCGGACGGTACAACGACCTTTATGATGCAGATGGGGAAAACTTACAGATATGAAGTTTCCGTTTATGACTATCAGCCTACGGAAGGTTCTGTCACAGTTAATCAGGAATCAATGCCACAACAAAGGGTAGGTGTTTCTAACAAGACTTACAGTGCTCATATTACAGTGAAATCCCGAAATGGGTATAATATTAATCGAGCTTACGTGACTTATGGAGGAAAGAGTGGGTACACCAACTCACAAGGACAGCTTACACTTACTGGAATACAATCAGGGTCGTATAATGCCACTTGTACGGCAGACAATTATCAATCCCAAACGAAAAACAATATTGCAATATCGGGAGCTGACACGTATATAGATTTCACTCTTGACTATAAGCTTACGACAACTTATATTTATCTTAGAAAGGAAAATGTATTGCAACCTTATGCTTCCGTGAATATAAGAACTACCGCGCCTGACGGATCGTCTTATTACAGTGGTACAGATCAGACAAATGGAAGTGGTAGGATAACGGTTTCTTCTCCTTCTGGAGGTTATGTGTATGCTTCCGCTACGGATTCGGAATGTGTAGGGACAGGGGATGAATCAACGAACGCAGGAGGGAGCAGTATTTACCTTTATCTTTGGAAAGCTCTTATCGTTTCTTATAGCGGATCGCCTCAAACGCCATCTGTATCAAATGGCGTTTATGAAATAGTGGGGAGAGAAGTAAGGGTACAAGGCGGAAGTAGAAATACAAGTAACCCTTCTACTGTGTATGCCAATTTCAGAAATCATACAAGAGCTACTGCAATCAAACAGTGGCCCGAATCATTTTCTATTCAGGGAAGTTCTGGCACTTATAATGTGGACGCTGCCGGCGGCAACCATTCTGCCTTTAGAGGATGTACAAGTCTTTCATCGATTGCAACAAACACAATTCCTTCTATTTCAGGGGGTGTTATCTGTTGGTTTAGAGATTGCACAAGTCTTAGGTCTATTCCTTCTGGTTTGTTTACCAAAATGACAGGTAATTCTTGTGCGGGTGCTTTCTGGAGCAGTGGGGTTACAAGTCTCCCGAGTGGTCAACTTGTTCCTACTTCATGTGTTTATCATTCTTCCTTGTTTAGAAGTTGTAAGAGTTTGACTTCATGCGTTGGCAATGGTACTTTTGGAAGGGGAGGTGGCACAGAAGATTTCCATGCTGTATTTTTTGAATGTACGGCTTTGAAAAATACAGGAGGTCAATCAGCTACAAGTTCTCCATTTAGCAATTCAACGAATGCACAGTATATGCAATATACATTTCAAGGCTGCACAGCCATAACCGAACTTCCGGTATTATGGTTCAGATATTGCACAAACATTGTTTCTTTTGTTGGTTGCTTTGTCGGTTGTACAAGTCTTGTCGACGGCTGGTCTACCGCTATGTTTTCTTACTCTTCGAAGGCAACAAATATGCAGTCATTGTTTGAGGATTGTACTTATTTGTCTATTCCTTATGGACAGGGACTTCCGTCAAGTGTAACAAACGCTTCAAGAATGTTTGCGAATTGTAGGAATTTATCTGATATATCTTCTTTTGATATGAAGAATGGAAAGTTGCAGAATGCAGAAAGTATGTTTGAGAACACGGGTGTGAAACAAATTCCCGCTAAGTTCTTTAATGATCTTACGACACTTACCAATCTTAGGAGATGCTTTGCAGGATGCACGTCACTCACTTCTTTTGGAAGAACAGGGAATTATGTAGGACAACCAGGAACATCTGCACGACCTGTGAATGTGGATATAGGAAATCAGTTTAATAATACCAATTTTGAGAATATCAGTGGTAATTTGAATTGTACTGAAATGTTTGCAAACTGTACAAATCTTTCTTTAGGAACAGAACAGACCTATGCAGTTTCATACACATCCCTATACGATAGATCATCAGCAGGGGTAGGAAAAGTTAATATGGACAGAATGTTTTATGGTTGCTCGAAACTTGGAACTGTCCCTGTTATTCAAATCCTTACAGGATCATCCAATTATGTAAAGATAACGGAGTCTGGGAACAATAACGTAACAAGTCATAGTCAGACTTTTACAGGTACGAATTGCGAGGGTGTCCCAAGTGGATGGAAATAAGTTGAAAATTTTAAAATATACTGAGAATGAGCAAGTTAAATGTTAGCAGAAATGTTTTTTTAGAGAAAGAAGAACTTTCAAATATGATTTCTTTCTTTGCTACAGCACCGCTTATGAAGGCGGTGCTACAGGCATCTTATTCTTTTGGGATGATTACGAATGACCCGTCTAAGATCAATCCAAAGACAGTTAACAAACCAGTAGAAGATGAAAATCTTGTAGAACCTTTTAAAGTGGAAACAGGAACAAACTCTGGCACTATTAAGGTACTTCCCGGGATGGCTCTTACCAGTGCCGGGAACTTTATAGATATCAATGTAGAAGATAATATTCTTGTACCGAACGACAGCAATTTCTATTGGGTGAAGATTGCTTACAAAACAAGAAATTACGAAAAGGGATATGTAAGCGTAAACTCACAAGGTATTGTGTCTGGTTCGGTTGATTTTTCAGGCAAGGTGAGAGGGCAGTCTTCGTCAACTCCTATTTCTATTAGGTTTGAAAAACAAGACGGTTCTGTTCCTTTGAATAATGGCGTTTATCAGATTGTAAACATAATTGACAGCCAAAACTTACTTCTTACATCCGCAACTACATTTGTAGCGGAATCGAATTTAAGAGCTATTGTGCTTGGGACACTTCCTTTGGGAGGTGTATTGACTTCCGAGCAGCGAAACGGTTTATACACTTATGATGATTATGTCATTTCTTTAGTCCCAGAAGTAAGCATCAGCACTCCGCCAGACAAAGAAGTGGATGAATATTATATCGCTCGCGTACAAAATTCTGGCGGCACGGTATCTGTTTACAATGAAGTGAAAAGCGAATATTGGTCGCTTGGGAATGTATTCATGTCAACTTCTAAAAGTTAAGGCTTATGTTACGGTTTTATTATACGGTCAGTTCAGGATATAACAGTCCGCAGTCCAAAGTTTCAGATTCGTTGGGTGGATATAAATCTTCCACTCTTGTGCCTAATGATGTATTTGGCAATTTATTTGATGAAATAAGCCTTAATTTGGCTTCAAATCCTCATAGCCAATACGTTGCTCTTGTTTTGAAAAATGAGGGCACAGAAACGCTTAAAAACGTCGAATTATGGTTTTCTTCTGTAACGGATAACCCCTACGGGACAATCACGGTAGGAGCTATAGGGATGGGAAAGGATGAAGAAGAAAATCCGGTTACTTCGCGCACATCTTCCATGAACGAAAAACCTTATTGGATTCAATTTTATGAAGCAAAAGAGGAAGAACCGGTATCGCTTGGTGATATGGAAGCTGGGGATGAAATCTGTTTGTGGTTCTGTCGGTCGCTTGATAAGAAAATTATAAAAAATGACTATGATCTTGTGGCAGAGAGAGATATGAACACACAGAACCGCTATAAAAAGGTGGAAAAGCAAACGGAAGAAATATTTAACATTAATTTGCTTTGGGAATAAATACAATAATTGTATTTTTGTCGGTGTAAGGGGAGAGAAATTTCCCCTTCTTTTAACTTCAAAAATATTAAGTTTTTGTATGCAACAATTGTAATTTCGATATGACAAGAAAAGAGGAATTTAAACTGATTTACAGCTATTTGCAAGGAAAGCTGACAAGCAATCCGGCTTACGAGTTCCGTCTAAAAAGAAAGGACAGAGAGAAATTGGATGAGTTTTTGTCCAACGATAAAGTAGGGAATCTTTGGGAATACCTTACGTTTCAGTTCAACCGGCAGATGTTTGTTCTTTCTTTATCTAACCTTCCGATAGTTCCTCTTATGAATGTCATAGGGAAAACAGCCATAGACAGATGGAAAAAAAGAACAAAAAGGGACATATACTTCACTTCTAAATTTGTGATGGAAAATGAACTTTTTAATCCTACAGAAAGTGAAGAAGGTATTTCAGAAAGTTACTTGGACAAGCAAAGGAAACTCTATTTTGATTCTCCTGAAGGATATATCCTATGCGATAGTTTCGATGGCTATTTGCTTGATGAAGAAAAATGCAAAGGTTGCAGATATATATTGCTTTGTAAAGAGAAATGGAAAGATAAAAAAGAAACGGTATGTGGGGATTTAAGCGAAGAAGAAAAGAACTTGGAGTAAAGATTGTTCCTTGTTTTTATGACACAAAAAGAGCAGAGCTTTTGATTGTAAGGTATGGGTGGTTTGGGAATCCTAAATTCATAAAGAGCTTTGGTTTTATCTATCTTTCGGATAAAAGGAGTGAAGAAAAGGTAGATTGGGTAATTGAATTAGTAGAGAAGTTTAACAGAATACAAAAAATGAGATATGAAAGAAGAAAGAACAATGTATGATGTACGTTATGCCCTTACAAATGGAACTATAAACAAGGTTATTGTGGAGGGGAGTGAATTTAAGAACAAGGATTTGGTAATTGTCAAAGGGGAATGCGTTTTTTCAAGAGTAGGCAGTGATGTTTTCTTTACCGAAGAAGAAGCAAGGAAAAGTGTTAATGGAAAGGTTAGAAAACGGATATTGTCATTGGAAAAACAGATTGAAAGGTTGAAAGCTTTAAAATTCTGACAGCATGGGAAAGAGGAAGCATAAAGCAAGACAGAAACTTCTTGATTCTCTTACAGAAGAAGAGAAAATAAAAAGAGGTATGTGGGGATATTTGCCCGCAAAAGATGGAAAGAAAGTCTTATGTAGAGGGGATATAGACACAATGCTTTTTATTCCTCTGATAACAAAAGAAGAACCTGTAGGCTTTTGGGCTTTTGTACAGGACGGAAAACTTTTGGGTAACTGGTGACATGGGATTGCAAAAGAAAGAAAAATATGAAGCAAGACCTTGTGTCTGTTGCAAGCAGAGCCATTATATCTACAATAGGATGAAGTGGCTCTGTAAGGAATGCGACAAGAAAATAGGAAAAGAAAGAAGAGGTGATCTTAAATCCCTATTCATGGAAATATGGGAAGAAAGAGAACATGTATGCGCGAAATGTGGAAAGCCTTTAGGAGATGAACCAAAAGCCATTTTCTTTTCACACATACGATCACGCGGAGCAAGACCGGATTTGAAAATGGACAAAAGCAACATTGAACTTCTTTGTTCTGCTTGCCATAGACTGCACGAATTTGGAGAAAGGGAAATTTTATGAGGAAAATAATTGTCGTGTCAATATTATCTTTGTTTCCGTTACTTGTTTCTGATGCTAGAGTTCCTACTATTAGTGACAAGAAAGAAGCGATGGACAGGGTGGTTTGGGAAAGATTGGTTCATGCTATTTGCATGGTTGAATCAGGTTGTGACGACAACGCAAAGAATAAGACAAGTTCTGCCTGTGGCAGGTTTCAGATGTTGAGGGTCTATGTGGATGAGGTGAACCGTATCAAAGGAAAGAAAGTTTATTCCTATAACGACAGGTTCGATCCTTTGAAAGCAAGAGAGATGTTTGAAATTTACCAACAGCATTACAATCCAAACAAGAACATTGATAGGGCAATTATCCTTCATAGAGGAAAGAAGTCAAAGAGCTACATTAAGAATGTAAAACAAGAAATGCGCAATTTATAAATTTTGATGCCATGAAAGTATGTTGGACGGAAGAAGGAAACTACTTCGAAGGGGAAGTGATTGATTCCTACCCTGTAGAAGATGGAACGATATTAGTGGTGGAAGCAGAAAACGGCAGAAACCGGTTCGTTCTTAGAGAATGGAACACATTAATTGAGATAGGCGAAGATGGAAATGAAACTAAATGAAAACATGGAATTGCTTCTTACTTCTATTTCCGAATTGCTTGGGGATATGAAAATGAACGTTTTCAAAGAGAAACTGGAGAAGGTGATTGCTCTTCCAAGTGACACAAGTGTAGCGGATTTCATAGAAGAATACACAAAATGGAGCGAAAAGAGTTATTTCAAGAAAGAGAGACTGTTTGTCTTTTCAAACGGGAAACTGGCACTTACAAGGATATATATAGTCTCTGCTGAAATGAAATATACGGATGAGGGGATGCCGGAAATAATCATAAATGAAATGCCGGATGCTGTCAATTTGAAGGACAACCCCTACAAAAATATCCATATACGATACGAAAACGAGGATGATTGTTCTCGTGATTTTGATAGACTGAAATTAGTTTTAAACTGATAGAGTGTGGAAATATTAACTAAAAATTTGAATCTTACAGGAATGACAGAGTATTTCAATCAACATTTTTCGAAAAGAAATGGTAAGAAATTCACTCTGTGGGATATTAGAGCTTATAGCACGACAGGGAATGTTCCTGCTTATATAGGTGGAGGAAATCTGTATATCGATCCATGTGTACCGGAAGGAGGAAATGTAAGACTTTGGCAGCTTGTAAGAGATACAAATAGACAAAAATTTAGAAGATGAAAACAAAAGTGTATGTTAGCTTGCCTATAACAGGGCATGATTTGGAAGAAACGAAGAAATACGCAAATCAAGTCAAGAAATGGCTCGAAGAAAAGGGATATGAAGTGATAACACCTTTTGACGCTTGTAGTGAACCGGATAAGCCCTATTCCTATTACATGGGAGAGAGCATTAAAGCTCTTTTAGAGTGTGATGCCGTTTATTTTGTTTTTGATTGGGCAACATCAAAAGGTTGTATGGCAGAGTTTGAAACAGCAAGAGTTTATGGTAAGCAAATAATGATGTAGCGATGAAAAGCTCGAGTAAATACATAATATGCTACGACATTGAGTCAGGTGGTATTCCTTCCGCAGAAAAACCGGCTTTTGATGTTATTGCGGCGATAGAGGTTGCCTTTGTTGTCATAGATATGGAGAAATTGGAAGTTTGCGACGAACTGTCTATGATATTCCCGCGTGATTACAAAGAAGGTCTTATCTATTCTTCAGAAGCAGAAGCGATACATGGGATAACAGAAACAATCCAAAAGGAAAAGGCTATACCTCTAAAGGATATATTCAAGAAATGTCAGGCACTTTTTAAGAAGTACAAGAACCCCAGACAAATGTGTACATTATGTGGACACAATATAGTAGGGTTTGATAATGCCTTTTTGGAGAACTTCTTCAAGTTCATGGGGGACGATTTAAAGAAGTATGTAAAGTTTTCTATCGATACAATGCAAATGGCACACATGTCTTACCCGGAAATAGAGAATTACCAACTTCATACTGTTTGTGAAAAAGAGGGCATTGATTTGGTGAACGCTCATCGTGCAGGTGATGATACCTATGCCAACGCACTACTTATGATCAATTTTGTAAAAAAGTTAAGGGGAGAAGGTGTATCTGACGGTGGAACTTCATCTGCGCGAAATCCCTTTCGAGAAAAATTTGCTTTGTAGAAATGGCAGTCATATATAATTCAAAAGGAGGAATACTTACCGAGCTACAGTCAAAAAGGTTGTTTGCAACGGTGGACGACATTATAGACCGACTTCCTTCCACCACTGTGCGATCCTTGTTTTCGGGCGGCAGCAGAAAGGATTTGGACAAAATGCTGGACACCATAATCAACCAGACCGAGTATGCCATGAATTTTGGACGTTCGCTTGACACGGAAAAGCTGGGGTATGTGGACAATCTGTTTGCTTCAATGGATGAAAATCTAAGGATTCTGTCTTTTAATTATTTCAAGGCGACAGTCCTTTCTAATTTCAATATGGGATGGCGAAACTTGGAATGGGGGAATCTTACGCAGCTATTTCCTTGGAGTAGTTATTTGTGTTCGCGAAGTAGTGGAAAGTGCGAAGCTCCTGATACTTTGATAGTTATGGCAGATGGTTCGTTAAAAAAAGTCCAGGATATAAGAGTAGGTGACAAGGTGATGGGACAAGATTTGAAATCTCGCAATGTCTTGGAACTGCATCACGGAGAAACCTATATGTACGAAGTAAGACAGAAAGGTGGAGATAGCTATATAGTAAGCGAAGGACACATTCTTTGCCTTGCTGACGGCACTTATATTCCTGTTGAAATCGCCGAAATGAACCAAAGGAGAGGCACTAAATATGAAGGTTACAGAGTTTCAAGAGATGGGAAATTCAAGAAAACGGAAATCTTTATAACCTTACTGGATGAAGGTGAGTATTACGGTTTTGCTTGTGATGGAGATCATAAGTTTTTGCTCGCTGACGGCACAGTAACGCACAACAGCTTCGAGTGGTGTTACGCATTCCCTTTATGGAGGTTATACTCCTATACACGTCCTATGTTGTACGGAGGGGATACGATAGACAACAAGAATCGGAAGGAAACCGCTATGATCACAAATACAATGACACTTGCAAAAGTGCATGTGAATAAGATCATAGAGGAAATATCCACCAATGATATATTAAAAGAAAAACTTGATCCGAACGGTAAGGCTAAACTTGGAGAGACGGCAATAGAAGGTGAAAATGGTGCAATTCTTCATGTTCGTGGCAAGGATGGGTTTATTCGTGGTTTGCACGTTGGAGCAGCAATCATAGATGATATGCCGGATGAAAGCTCTCTTTACAGTGATGAGCAAAGAGAAAAGCTAAAGGAAACGTTTAGAGGGACTATCACTCCTATTGTTGAGCCTTACGGATATCTGATTGTGTCCGGTACGCCTTATTCTACTGCTCCTAACGAATTGTACAATGTCATTAAGGGGGATAAGCGTTTTTATCTGTTTGAATATCCTATCATATTCCCGGATGGACGACCTCTTGCTCCTGACAGGTATATGTTTGAAGATATAAAAAGGAAAAGAACAGAGCTTGGTTCTATTGTGTTTGCACGAGAGTACCTTGTGATTCCTATTTCGGACAACTCAACTATTTTCCCATATGAATATCTTAGAAGGGCAACTACCGGCATGGATAAGATTTCTTTTGCGGACAGTATAGAGTTTTATCCGTTCGAACTTCAAAGGGTGGTAGTGGGGTGTGACTTTGCCGTCTCTGGTAATATTGGTGCTGACTATACTGTATATTCTGTTTGGGGAGTTGACTTTTCAGGCAATTATTATCTTATAAACTATTTCCGTGCAAAAGGTATGTCTCACAATGAACAGGTGGACAAGATTGTTCTTTTCAATCGTTTATACAAACCTACCAAAATTGTGTGCGAAGCTAACGGATTTCAAGGAATATTGTCTGCACTTGCAAGAGAAAGAGGGCTTACTAATATCGAACAATTTACCACTACAGAAGGAAACAAGAAGGACTTGTACACCGGACTTCCTTCTTTGTCTGCCATGTTTGAAAGAGGGCAGATAAAAGTTCCTTATAAGGAGGGTGAGACAAGAGAAAAGGTAGAAATGATGTTCAGTGAATTTGCTTCTATTACTTTCAGAAGCGATAAAGGAAAACTGGAAGCAAGTTCAGGACATGATGATATCGTAATGAGCAATTTTCTGGCTCTCAACACTTTACGTGAAGAAGGTGAAAGCAGTGGATTTAGCATTAATTTGGTATAAAATTTAGTATCATGAATAAATTGAATCCTGGCTTTATGTCCGAAATATTTAAATTGATGTTTTCGGATGAAGTCATAATGTGTATAGCTTCGGAGCATCTAAAATATGAATTGATCCCTAAAGAATGGTCTGGGTACAAATTCATACTAAGAGAAGCTGTTGATCAATATAGAGAAAAAGGGAAACTTCCCGCGCTTGGTGCTATCTGTCAAAAATTTTCTGACAATGATTTTGTGTTGGATGCTGCAAAGGAAATAAAGAAAGCCAATTTGATAGACAGAGAAATAGCAATAGACCAACTTCAATCGTTTGTGAAAGAGACGGAGTTCGAACTTCTTTCCAAAAGGGTACATGACCTTTACGAAGAAGGAAAGAAGGAAGAAGCTATCCGTGTGAACGCGGAAGAATCGCAAAGGATTGTGGAGATGTCTTTTCGTTCCAAATCAGGGGGTTTTCAGTCTGTTTTCGGGGGTTTCCAGCAACGTATGGTTGAAAGACGCATGGAAGCTGCTACAATAACGGAAAAGCCTGCAAAAATTCCTTTCGGAATTGACAGGTTGGACGATGTATCTTTCGGTGGTATGGAAATAGGTGACACAACGCTTTGGATTGCTCGCAGCGGCACAGGAAAAACGACCGTATTAAAATGGCATGGTTACTCTGCTGCTCTTAGAGGTGTTCCGGTTCTTCATATTCAGTTGGAAGGTGGTGTTAAAGCCTGTATGCAGATATATGATCAGCTTTGGTCAAACCAGTCCTATTCCAATATCAAATCAGGTAACATTGATCCCAACGATAAGAAAAAGATTGAAAAGGCGATTGAAGAAATTAAAGAATCTGGTTCAGATATAGAGGTGTATGGTTTTAAGAAGTTCGGTCAGGCTTCTATGAGCGATGTAAGGCAGCTATGCTATGACTATTTTAATACACATGGGCGTTTCCCAGGATTGGTCGTTTTGGATTCTTTGGATTTGGTAAAGACCGGCATTTCCAAAAAGATAGATAGCGACCCGGATCACAAGAAAGAAAAGCTACAGACTTGTGCGCAGCTTCTAAAGAACCTTGCCGACGAGATTGAAGCTCCTATTATCACAGCAACACAAACAAGTGATGTGCCCTTTGAAGTATGGAACAATCCTGACAAAGTGATAGACCGTTCCTATACAGAAGGGGACAAAACGCTTGTAAAACCTTTTTCCTTTGTGTTCACACTAAATATGACAATAGAGGAAAAGGCAAATGCAACAGCACGTATCTATGTGGATAAATTGCGTGACTACAAAGAAAGTCAAGAAGTGATAACGATTGCCACCAATTACGACAAGCGTAGGTTCTATCACAGGGGACGGACAATGGAGATGTACAACCAAATATCTGAAAGGAAGGAAGCGAAAAAGACGGCAAGGAAGAAAAAGTCTGACGAACAAAAGATGGAAAGCATTTAAAAAGAATAACCTAAAATTTTAGTGATGTGATACGGATTGACGAAGAAGAAGTAAAGGCTGTGTTCGGACTTAGAATATTCGGTTCGCAAGGGTGGCTTTCAAATAAAGGGATGCCTTGCCCCTATTGTGGGAAGGAAAAGAAATGGGGTGTCAAGATAGATGTGCACGGGGGAGTTTTCCATTGCTGGAAATGTGGAACAAAAACATCTTTCAAGGATTTTCTGGAAAAGGTAGGAAAAAAAGACCTTATACGGATGGAATATCAAAATTCCATAAGCACAAAACTTACTCCTTTGAAAGATGAGAAAGAGGAAAACGAGGAAGAAGAACTTCCTATTCCGAAACTTCCTTTCCGTCTTAAAAGAATATTATCAGACAGTTATCTTGATGGAAGGGGTTTTAAGAAATGCCATTACGATCTTTTTGAGCCTTCCGAAACAAATTCCGTTCTTGAAAAGAACTTGCGAAACTATATCATTTTCAAAATGAAGATGGATGGTAAGCTGGTAGGATGGCTTGGAAGGAGCAGATATTCTAAAGAATGGCATAAAAAGGATTTGGAAAGGGCAAAGGAAACAGGAACTAAGCCTCATTTAAGATACGAAAACAGCATAGGAACGAACTTCACGAAGATACTGGGAGGCTTTGACGAGCTTTCTTCTTCGGTCAAAGATGTTATCATAGTGGAAGGGTTGTTTGACAAGGTAGGAATAGACAATCTTTTGCAGCTTTGGGATTGCAACAGTTTGAAATGTGTTTTTACGTTTGGAAATAGCATCAGCAAGGAACAAATCTCCTACTTGGAAAGAAAAGGTATCAAGAATGTGATCCTTATGTATGATGATGCAACTGTGGAAGAATCGAAAAGCGCAGGACTTATGTTGGGAAAGAAATTCAACACAAAGATAGCCTATCTTTATAAGCCAGGGGTTGATCCAGGAGATATGGATATAGATTATTTGGACGATGTGCTAAGCAATCTCTATGATCCTATTAATTTTTATGTATCTAAAATTAAAAAGTTGTGGTAGTAAGAATTAACTTTGTCGAAAATCATATATCATCATGGAAAAAAGCAGAGAATTGTCGGTAGACGAATATTTGAAGGTACTTCAATTGGAATACCTTACAAACAAAGTAAGAAGCCTTATTTTTGATCGTCCGGAATTTGTCAAGATGGCTTCTGATATAGCAGAGTTCAAAAAGGAAAGGATAGAGCTTCTTTCCAAACGTCACTTCAAATCTTCTATTTTTATGTCAACGGAAGAGTTTTTGAACTTTTATGAGAACGAGTTCTTGAATCCTTTCGGACTTCCCAATTTCCAGTATAGTAATGATAATAAAAAGCGTGCTTCACAGTGGTATTGGGATGTTGTTCATTTGCTTGGGAAGAATCAGGTTGTCATTTATAAAGACAATGAATATTCTGTATTGGGAAACAACATGAAGGATCAGATGGTTTGCATTCAGATAGGCAAAAAGAAGAAAAATGTAAAATATTCAGAAATCAAGATACAGAAACTTGTGATGTGTTTTGATGGTAAATTATTATAAATCAATAAATTATTTCGAACTATGAATTTTAAAGAGTATGAAGCTCACGCAGCTTCAACAGCTTGCTATCCAAAAGAGGTAGCTATTCCGTATGTGATAATGGGTCTTACCGATGAACTGGCAGAAGTTTATGAAAAAGTGGATAACGCTGCCGAAGCAAAGGAAATTATAAAGGAAATAGGAGATGTCCTTTGGTATGTTGCCATGATAAGACAGGAACTTGATTTGCCGGAATTGGAATTTCCCGAAATCATTTTAAAACTGAATGACGAGGATGTTTATCGTTTAAGCCCTTCTTATTTGCTACAACAAGTAGGCATTATCAGCGGACATGTAAAGAAATTCTTCCGGGATGATGATTACAAAGCTGGATTCCCAGAAAAAAGAAAAGAGGCATGTCACAAGGCTTTGGAACAAATTTTACAAGGATTACAGAACCTTGCCGTTTACATTGAAGGAGATAAAGGTGACTATTCTTTAATATCCATTGCAAAGGGAAATGTAGAAAAGCTGGCCAAAAGAAAAGCCGAGAATAAAATACATGGGGACGGTGACAACCGGTAACTATTATGGTACGTGCTGTTACTTTTTTAGGAGCTTCTTGCGTTGGAAAGACATCTGTTTTTGATCTTATCGAAAAGGACAGATCGTTTGCCAGATTCGCCAAAATAGGCAGCATATCAAGACAACTTGTAAAGGAAGGGGGAATAGACCCTTCCTTTAATTCTGTCCCCAGTCAAAGGGCGATATTTGACAAGTATCTTGAAGTGCTGCACGGTGAAAGCTATATTTCCGATAGAAGCGTTATTGATGTTCATACTTTCACAAGGACACTGCCCTATTCGGTTTCGTTAGATAATGAATTAAGACGGCAGTCAAACTTGATAAGTCTTAATGAGTATTATCTTCCCGTTATCTTTTATTTTCCTATCTATTGGAATGTTGAAAGTGATGGAGAAAGATTGAACGATGAAAGCAGGAGAAGAAAATGGGACAGCGAGATAAGGAGATTCTTAATAGACAAGAGATTGCCTTACGAAGTAATACCAAATGACACTCCTTTTAATAGGGTAAGATTTATAAAGAGTGTACTTTCTACAAGAATGAATTTACGTTAAATTCATTGTTAAAATCGGCAAAACTTCAATTATTGTATGCAATAGTTGTATATTTGCCGATAGAAAACGAAAAGAAGATAACATGGAGACTTTATTTAATGAGTTGGAAGAATATCTTTCTTCCAATACAATACAATACACTTCTGACAGGGAAAACTATACCGTGTCATTTGATGGAAAGACATACGAGCTTTTCCCTCCAAATGATGATGGGTATTTCTTTGATGAAGATTTTCGGTGGGACAATGAAGCTACCGAATACGATGGATATGTCTTTCGTTTTGGTGGCGTATGGTACACTATAGAGAAAGGACAGGAACGTGACCCTAAGCTGAATCGTGTAAAATGGAGAGGGCAAAGCGAAGTGGCAGGGCTTTCTTCCAATTTTTTGGGTGTACATGGTTCGTTTGAGCTTCTGAACGGAACAAGCCTATACTCCGATTGGGTAAAGAAAGCCAAATTCTTAGGGATTGAACGTCTTGGGATAGTGGAAAAAGGAACGCTTGCAGGAGCTTTAAAGTTTCAGAACGCTTGCAAATCTGTAGGGATCATTCCTGTGTTTGGGTTGGAAGTCCCTGTAAAAGATGAAAAAAAAGACATTTCGTTCACTTACAAAATTTATGCCCAAAACGAAAAGGGGTGGCAGCATCTTCTTGCCATCAACAAAATAATCAATTGTGATTCTTCCGGGAAATTCATAACCCCTAAAGACATATCGGAGCATACGGAGGATGTGTTTATTGTTTTTGATCCAAAAACGATAGATTATACTGACGTTCCTATTCTTTTAAGAAACAAGCATAACGTATTTTGGCAAGCTGATACAGTGGAATATGCAAAGTTCAACAGAGATACAGAATACCTTACAAACTTTGAAGCCTTTTACAAGTCGAAAATGAAACCTGTAGCACTTTGCGATGCCTTCTATATCGAACCGGAATATTACATTTTAAGGGAAACTGTAAATAAGATAGGAAAGAAGGTTAATCATAAATCCTACAACCAGTATTTTAAGGATGAAGTGACCTATATGGAAGAGCTTCTTTCTCTTTTTGGGGATCAGTCTGTAGGGGAAGCCTTTTATTTAAAGGCACGAAAAAACATGGATATGATTGCAGAAAGTTGCAACTTTGAAATTCCTACTGACAGCAGGCATCTTCCTCGGTACGAAATGACAAAAGAGGAAAAAGAAAAGTATGAATCCAACGAAGATATGTTTGATTCCCTTATTTATGAAGGCCTGGAGAATAAGCCGGAACTTTTAGAAGATTATTCGGAAGATGTACTGGTAGAACGGATTGAAAGGGAATCCGATACGATCAAATTTGGAGATGTAGTGGATTATTTTCTGATCTTACGTGATATCGTCAATTGGTGTAAGGGGAACGATATTTTATTAGGTGGAGGAAGAGGTTCGTCAGCAGGTTGTTTGATTTCTTACCTTTTTGGTATTGTAAATACAAATGCCTTAAAGTTTAACTTACTTTTTGAAAGATTTTTGAACAAAGGACGTGTCAAAGTGTCACTTCCTGATGTGGATACAGACGTTCCAGGAGAGAAAAGGCCATTAGTAAAACGATATATGGAAGAACGTTTTGGAGAAACACAGGTTTGTTCTGTAGGTACATACACTACCTTGCAGATAAAACAAGCTATAAATGACGTAGGAAAGATTTATGGAGCTTCCGTACCTACTCTTAGAAGAATTTCCAAAATGATAGAAGATGTAAAGACGGAGGAAGATTTCATCAGACTTGCTCTTAGAAAAGAAGAAATAGCGCAATTTGTGAACAAATATCCCGAAATGATGAATGTCGTTTTCCTTCTTCTTGGACAGCAAAAAGCAGCTTCCATTCATGCTTGTGCCATGATGATTTTCCCAAAGGAAAAGACAATGTATGAGTGGTGTCCTGTAAGAAAAGTGGACAATCTTGTCGTTAGTGAATGGGAAGGCGGAGAAATGGATGAGGCAGGCTTTTTGAAAGAAGATATTCTGGGAATCGAGCAGCTTGATAAATTTACCGATATTCTTGTCTTGATAGAAAAGAATACGGGAAAGAAGATCAATCTCTATACAGATATAGAATATGATGATCCAGAAGTGTACCGCTATTTTGCAAATGGCTGGCTTAGCGATATATTCCAATTCTCTGCAAAGGGACTTTCTTCTTACACGCAGAAAATGAAGCCTAAAAATATGGATGATGTAATTGCTGCACTCTCCTTGTTTCGTCCTGGTCCAATGGAAAACGGCTTTCACATGGATTATATTGCATTGAAAAATGGCGAGAAAGAGCCTGAATATCCTATTGGTACAGAAGAAATACTGAAAGATACTTACGGGCTTCTTGTCACACAGGAACAGATCATGAATATTTGTAATCAACTTGCTGATTTTGACTTAGTTACTTGTGACAAAGTACGCAAGGCATTGGGTAAGAAAAAGTTAGATGTTCTTCTCCCGTTGAAGGCAAAGTTCATAGAAGGGTATACAAACAAATTCGGAAGCAAAGGTGCAACCAAAGAGAGTGCAGAACATCTTTGGGATCAGATGGAAGAATTTGCTAAGTATTCATTCAATAAGTGTTTATCCTTTGATACCCAGATACTTACGTCTTACGGAAACGAAAGAATAGATAAATTATTTAAGCAATTTCATGAAAGTAAAAAATCTATCTATGTAAAGAGCTTGAGCAAGAATGGTGTTTTCTATTTTGCTAAAGTGAAAGATATCCGCTATTCAGGCAATCGCCCCGTATGTAAAATAAAATTGGAGGATGGAAGACAAATAGAAGCAACTCAAAACCATAAATTCCCTACAACAGATGGTAAGGTATTTGCAGAATTTGTTCTTGGGAAGATTTTGTATGTTGATAATGGAATGCCTTTCCCCAAAAAAACTAAAGTTGTCTCCGTGTCCCTTTCTGGCAGTAAAGATGTTTATGATATTGAGGTAGATGATCCAAACCATAATTTTGTTGCAAATAGCATTGTTACTTGCAACAGCCACGCTGCTGCTTACGCTATTAACGCTTACAATTCCTTGTGGCTGAAAGTACATTATCCGTTGGAGTTTTGGTCGGTTGCCTTGTCTCGTGCAAGTAAAGATGATTTTCCCCGTTATATTAATGAGATGAATCAAACGGAAGGGATCGAAATCAAACCTGTCAATATCAACAAATCTGATATTGGTATCGTAGGTGACAAAAAGAGCAACAGTGTTTATTGGGCACTCAACGCTACCCAACAGGTCGGAGAAAAGGCACAACAGCAGATCATTGAGGAACGGGAAAAGAATGGAGAGTATTTTTCTTTGGAAGAGTTTGTAGACCGTCATTCCTTTAAAGGTTCTTCTGTTAATAAGTCCACTGTTGAAAATCTTATTTATTCAGGTGCTTTTGACGAGATGGAAGAAACGAGAGAGTTTTCCAATATCTTCTCTGCAAGGGAATATATGCTTGGGAAATATCGAGAGAAGAATCGTATTAAGATAGATAGGGGAAAAGACGAATACAGCGTTGCTTTCAGCAAAAACAAGATAGGTAAGGATTGGTGGTGGCTTTTGCAACAGAAAAACAAGTCTGGCTTCGCTTTCTTTGATTACAAGAAATTGGTAGAGGAATACCTTCGTCCGAAAGCAAAGACTGCGGAATATTACGATGTGGACGATTTGCAGAACTATGATGGTTCTACCTATAAAATGGCAATGGTGGGAGGATATGTGTTGGAAGTGGAAGAAAAGGAGTCAAAAACAGGGGCATTTGCCAGCCTTCTACTTGAAAACAACTACAAATTCCTTCGTGTGGTGATATTCCCTGCTGACTATATGGATAAAGAAGAATATATCCAAAGTTGCAAGAAGAACATCTTACTGCTTACAGGAAAGGTTTCTTTTGACAGATTTAAAGAGGAATATGTGATACAAGCAAATGGAAACAGTCAATTTATAAAATTGGGAGTGTGATAATATGAAACTTACGAGATGTTTTGGTGACAAGGCTATAGTCTTGATTTCAAATGACCTTAAAAATGAACTGGATATGGATGCTGTAACTTCTATAGACCATTCCAACCTGTACGGGGAGATAGCTACAAGTTCAGTCTTATTGAACAAAGTAGGACTTCTTCGTGCACAAGCTGAATCTGAATATGAAGCAGCAAAGTTGGAATTTTCTGTACATAAAGCACAGCTTTCTACAGAGATAAGACGGGAATCTATTGTGAATGCCGGAAAGGTCAAAGTGGAAGATATAGGACTTGTGAAACTTACAGAAAGTTCTTTGGAAGATATTCTTGCTATCAATCCAGAGCTTAATGCAATGCAAAAGACACTTGTCAAGAAGAAAAAGCATTTGGCGGAAATAGATAGTCTCTATTGGGCATTGCAGTCGAAAGACCGAAAATTGAACAATTTAGTTCCAAAAGTTACGCCGGAAGAGTTTTTGGATAATTTAGTGGAAGGAGAAATAAATACATTCATAATTAAAAAAGAAAAGTAACATTTTTATTATCAACATTTTAAAACATTATAGTTATGAAATTTGACAGATCGAAGTTCAAAAAACAGTCAGTAGAAGATTTGGATTCAGAAGTAAAGCAAGCAGAAAAGACAATGCGAAAGGGTGGTAAATCTTATACCGGATTTGCTACCGTCCAAAAAGGAAAGAATACATTCCGTGTAGCTCCTTCAATGGGTAAAGCCTATGTCGCTTGTAAAATGTCAAAGCTCCGCGTGGAAGTTCCTACTTATGACGAGAACGGTAATGTGACAGGAAAGGAAGTGAAAGATAAGAACATTTTTTGCGCGGACGTACATGGGCGCAACCTTCTTAAAGGGAAAGACCCTATCGTCCTTTATTGCGACTATGTGAGAAAGAAAGCATCCGAAGAATATCAAGATGATACGGAAAGACGTAAGTACCTCAATCCTATCATGGGTTACAAGAAAGGCAACAAGTTTGTATGGGGTATCAATCCTACGCTGGCTTATGTTTGCTATGTGTATCAAGGGAATAAAGATTTTGCCCGTTTGCAGCTTTATGGAACATGGATGAACCGTATAAAGGAAATTTCTGTAGAACAATCTGATGATGATACGGTTTCATTTGATATCTTCTCACAGATGGAAGGTGCTTATCCTCTTGTAATCACGATGGGAGAAGATGATAAAGGCAAAAAGACTTATTCTTTATCTGCCGGCATACCGAAGAAAGGTCAGTCATGGGATGAATTTTTTGAAGAAACTGCTATCCCGGACGAAGACATGGAATATTTCTTGAATGAAGTTCCTTCGCTTGAAGAAATTTACAAAGATTCTTACAGAGCGAAGGATTTTGAAATGGCTTTGGATGGATTGAAACGCTTCGATGAAGAAAACAATTATGATATCTTTTCCGACGATGAGTTCTTGAATGAAATTGAAGAAATGGCAGCAATGCTCCCGGATGACAGTCAGTCAGAGGAAGATAAGAAAACCCCATTTGACGAGGACAAAGATGAAGAAGAAAAATCCAAAAAGAAAACTGTAACGAAGAAACCGGCAAAGGAAGAAGACGAGGAAGAAAAACCTGCACCCAAGAAACAGGTTGTAAAAGCTCCAGCTTCGGAAAAGGCAGCAAAAGTCGCTTCCTATCCTCCGCTTTCTAAGATGAAAGCCTTTTTGTCGCAATATATTGACGAAGAATATCCTGGCATGGAAATTCCATCCGATCTTACAATCACAGAACTTCGTGAATGGTACGATCTGGCACAAAAGGGAGAAGCGTTGCCTTTCCCGGAAGGCGAAGAAGAGGATACAGAACAGGAACATGAAACTGAATATGACGATGATCGGGCAAAAGACGAACCGGAAAAGGAAGATGGGGAAGATGAACATCCCGCAGGGGAGGAAGAGGAATCTCCTATTGACGAAGAACAGACGGACAATGATGAAAAGTTATTGGAAGCCAAAAAGCGTTTGCAGGCTTTGAAAGCTAAGATGAAAAAGAAATAATTTTCTTTTCGTTTTCCTAATATATTAATCAGAAAGGGGATGGAGAATTTTGTGTTCCTCCCCTTTCCCAACAATTTCGATCATGAGCAGCAAATATTTAGCTATAATTTCAACGGATCATCATCTTACTGCCGATAATGCTACTATTATAAAAGATATTCTTTTGGAAGAACTTGACTTGGCAGAAAAGAAAAAGATACAAACCCATATATGGTTGGGTGATGTTTTTGATAACAGGGTATCGCAAAGAGAAGTGTGCCTTTCCACATTGAATGATGTCCTGGAAGAATACGACAAACGCGGACACCATGTGATCTGTATTCCCGGCAACCATGACAAAACATCCTACACAAGCAAGAAATCGTTTCTTACTCCTTTTAAATATCATCCGTCTTTTACTTTGGTAGAAGAATTGGACGGAATGCAAGTAGAAGGTGTGTATTGTTTTTTTCTTCCATTTTTTACAGATGATATTCTTTTGGATGAACTGGAAGAAATAGGGGATAAAAGAAAGAAGAATATCCTCTTTGGACATTTTGCGGTCACAGGAAGCAAGAACATGGACGGATCGGAAGTGTCCAACCTTTTAAAACCTTCCATGTTCCAGATGTTCAAAAAAGTGTACTTGGGGCACTATCATAACTATCAACGGGTAGGAGAGAATATCTATCATTTAGGAAGTGTCCAACAAAACAACTTCGGGGAAGATGAAAAGAAGGGTTTCTGGCTTTTGGATTCGGATTTGAATGTAGACCTTGTTTCTTCTACAAAAGGACAAGTATTTAAGAAACTGGAAATTGATTTGGGGGAAACTCCCCACAAACAGGCGGTGTCACTTATCAAGAAATTCAAAAAGGAGAACCCTACTGCCCGTGTAAGGGTGGAAGTCTGGGGAGAGCAATCTTCACTTGATGCCTTTGATAAGGATGCCTTTACAAAAGAAGGTATAGATATCAAGAAAAAGTTCAAGGAAGTGGAAGAAAAACATTCTATACTGACAGAAGTAAAGACACTTGACAAAAAGGACATAGAAGAAAGATTTTCCGCTTTTTGTAAGGAAAACGAATATGACGAAAAAGAAGGAAAAGAAATTTTAGACAAGTTGATGTATGGCGAAGAAAAAGGAAACTAAGAAAACGGAAGAAGCAGTAACTGGGGAAGTGCAGCAACCTAAAGAAGAAAAGAAACCGAACCGTCTTGGTGATCTTATAAGCCGGATTGAAAGTAGGTTTGGAAAGGAAGCCATAGCGGGAAAGAAGCAAGATATAGAGTTCGTGCATTCAGGTTCTTTCCTGCTGGATGAAATACTTGGTGGAGGATGGGCAAAAGGACGTATTGTGGAAGCTTACGGAGGCTTTTCTTCCGGTAAGACAAGCATAGCTTTCCATCTTGCTACCGAAATCCAAAAACAAGGAATGGCGGTAGGGTATCTTGATACAGAAAATGCAGTTGATCCGAAATACATGGGAGCTATTGGCGTAGACCTTTCTCCTGACAAGTTTATCCTTTCTCAACCTTCTACGGCAGAGGAAACGTTAGAAATAGCAAAGGAAATGTGCAATGAACCTTCTATTGGATTGGTGGTGATTGATTCTATTGCAGGGCTGGTTCCTACTGCTCTTTTGAACGGGGAAGCTGGAGATGCTCACATAGGACTTACAGCAAGGCTTTTAAGCTCACAGGTAAATATCTTGAAAAACATCTGCAAGCAAACAGGGTGCATTTTATTCTGCATCAACCAGATCAGATCAAACATAGGCGGGTATGGAAATGCAACCACTACTCCAGGAGGATTTGCCATACCTTTTTATGCAAGTCAAAGGGTTGAACTTGCCCGTGTAGGCTCTGATAAGGAGGGCGAAGTGTCCGTTGCCAATAAGGTAAAGATCACATGTCGGAAAAACAAAGTTGCTCCACCTATGAAAACTTGTAATATTGTTATCCGTTTTGGTGTAGGTATTGACAAGGTGATGGAAATGCTTAACATGGGATTGGACTTGGGTGTGCTCACAAAGAAAGGAACGTACATCTATTACGGGGAAGAAAAAATAGGATTCGGTTTCCCTGCTGCGAGAAAAAAGCTGATCAAAGAAACAGAACTTTTTGACAAGATTAAAAAAGATGTCCTTTCAGAGTTCAGAAAGAAAGAAGTAACATTTGAAAACAAGGAGGTGGAAGATGAAGCCAATCAAGATTGAAGCAACAAATTTTGTGTCATTCGAGCATTTTGAATACACATTTCAAGATGGGGTAACCGCACTTGTGGGATTGAATAAAACAGACGACAATCAAGGCAGTAACGGTAGCGGTAAAGCGTTGACGATGGATTCCGATATTCTTACCCCTAATGGGTTTGTAAAAATGAGGAATATCAAAGTAGGAGACATTATCCTTCATCCTTCCGATGCTTATCAAGTAGTAAGGGCAATTCCGTTCCATGATATAGATATTGCATACAAGATTACTTTTTCTGACGGTACGGAAGTAAAATGCAATAAAGAGCATTTATGGAAAGTGAGAACAAATCAAAGCGAAGAATGGTCTGTAATTTCGCTTGGCAAAATCATGGAAAGAAGCAAAGATGAAGAAGTGTTTTTTGAAGTTCCTGGGTGTTTCGGCAGACCGTCTAAAAAGATGGTTTCTTTTACCTGTATGGGTGCGGAAGAGCAACAATGTATTACCGTTTCGGGAGAGGACGGAATGTTTATCACGAACAACTACACACCTACTCACAATTCTTCTATGCAACAGGCAGTTTATTTTGCCATAACAGGCAACAACTACCGGAGCAGTATTGACAAGAAACTGATTCGAAACGGTGAGAAGGAAGCGAAAGTATTACTTGATATAGAATGTCCCATAAGGAAAGAAACTCTCCATATTGAGCGCATTTTACCCTTAAAAGGAAGCAGTAAACTTAATGTGTCGTTGAATGGAGAACAGGTCAGTCTTGCTACTGTAAAAGACGGCAACAACTATATCCTTTCATGGATGGGTATTTCACCGGAAGATTTGAAAAGCTATTTTCTTATCTGTAAAGAATATTACAAGTCGTTCTTTAAAAGTTCCAATACGGACAAATTGGCTCTCATAAGTCGTTTTATCAATTATGACTTCTTGGATGGCAGTAAGGATATTATACAAAAGGAACTGGACGAAATTTCATCTAAGAAATCAGTTATCCAAAGCAAAAGAGATCGTGCGGAAGGGAGTGTAGAAGCATTGCGGCAAATGATAGAGGATGCCGTTAATTTCGACTTCGAAGCGGATCGAAAGGAAAGGATCGAAAGGGTGGAAAGTAAAATTAAGTCTTTAAAAGAAGATATTGATTCTGCTAAATACAATATTGACTATAACAAGAAAAACATTGACAAAGGAAAGAAAACACTTGAAGTCTTGGAAGAAGAACTTCGAGAAGCCGAAGAAAAGAAAAAGAAACTTCCTTCTACTAAGGAAATAGAAGATGTGATTGAATCCGTCAAAAAAGAACTTGGAAAAGCCAAAGAAGATCAGAATGAGATTTTGGAAACAAAAGAAGAGCTTTTGAAAATCCATGACGAACTGAAAGTGTCTCTTCGGAAAGTTCTTGTAAACCTTTCTGGGACGATTACATGTCCTAAATGCAAGCATAAGTTCTTGACACTTCAAGACACTACACTTGAAAAGGAAGAGAAGAAAAAAGAGAAAATAGGGAAACAGGAAAAGGAAGTTGTCGGGGAAATAACATCTTTGGATGAATCCCTAAAGGAATACGAAGACCTTATTTCTTCTTTCATTCAAGTGAAAAACGAACAGGAGGATGAACTTGACAAAATCCGGGAAGCAGGAAAAGAAATTTCATCTGCTGTCTATAAGATCACAAGTGAAATAGAATCTCAAAAGTCCAATATTTCCATTCTTGAAAAGCGAAACAAAGGGCTTTTAGAAAACATAGCTGCCGGAAAAGAAGATGTAAAACGTCTGGAAAAACAGATAAAGGAAATCGAAAAGGAAACGCCTTCTTCTATTGATACTTCTTCACAGGAAAAGCAAATAGAAGAAATGATGCTTGCTATCGCAGGGTATGACAAGGAAATGACGGAATTGGAAAACGAAATGTTTCGCAAGAAAGAGTGGATAGGAAGATTCAAATCATTCAAGATGTATCTTGCGATAGAACAGTTAAAGAATATCCAGCTTCGGGCAAACAATATTCTGAAAGCAGAAAACAGCGATCTTAGAATTGTCATAGAAGGATTTAAGACGAAAGCAGACGGAGACATAAAAGAAGAGATAACGCCTTATGTTGTTAGGGACGAGGCGGAAAACTTCTGGTATTACAGTGGCGGAGAGCGTGCAAGGGTGGAAATCGCTTTGATTATAGCCATACAAGGAATGATAAACGAGACGAACAAATGGGGAGGATTGCAATTCCTATCCATTGATGAAATCACAGAAGGACTATCGAAAGAAAGCCTATATGACGTGATAGAAGCATTGGAGTTCATTCAGTTTCCTATACTTGTTACAACTCATATTTCGAATGAAAACGCTTCATGCAAAACGCTTAAAATAGTAAAGGAGAACGGCATAAGCCGTATTGAACAATGAACAAGAAAACAGAATCGAAGTTTTATATAGGGATAGATAATGGTGTGACCGGTTCTATTGGCATAGTAGGAAAAGAACTGACCTATTATGAGTTCATGGAAACACCTATCACATTCGGGCAGGATTACACAAAAGCAAAGAAGAATGTGTCAAGGGTGAACGTAACGGCACTTGCCGAAGTAATTCATACTCTAAAGGGATATGGTTTGTGTGTGGCCGTCTTGGAACGTCCTATGAAAAATCCGGCAAGGTTTGATGCCACATGTTCCGCTATGCGTGCTTTGGAAGC
>ERZ779861.237-NODE-237-length-85413-cov-65.633567_pt1 | contig 85413 bp, 75 predicted proteins | sample MGYA00511558_ERZ779861 | MGnify/ENA primary metagenome ERZ779861 (study PRJEB29588, sample SAMEA2163432) | human gut metagenome | biome: human gut; feature: human-associated habitat; material: faeces | place: Denmark | collected 2008/2010 ...
CCAGCGCTGCGGCGGTAGGCCTCTTCTATCGGCCGAACGAAAGAACGATGATGAGCCTCGGCTGGACCATGGGTGATGACAGGAACATGATTAATGCGGGCGTTTCCGTAAAACTGGGACGCGGCGACGTTTATACCCGTTACTCCAAAGTGGAAATGGCGAACCAGATTAAGGACTTGAAAGAGAAAAATGACAAGATGCAGGCGGAAAATAAAGAGATGAGATCGGAGCTGGATGAATTGAAGGCCCAGGTAGCAGCTCTCGCTGCCAAGAAGTAAGGAACTTCCAAAAAGAAAGGAGCAGGCACTGCTGATGGTGCCTGCTCCTTTTTCGTTCCGGTAAAAGTGGAACTCATGGCAGGGTGTCCGCCAGAATTGTGTAAAGGATCTGTGTTTGTGGTGGGGAAAGCGGTAAGGAGTTATCAGAGTAATAGATTCTTCACTCCGTTTCCCGTCTTTCCCGAACAGCATTCTTGCCCCCGTTCAGAATGACGTTAAACAGACGGCACAGCCGGGATTCTAACCACTTTCAGGTCTGCCGATAAAGTAGCACCCATGGTAAGGCGTCATTCTGAGCGACAGCGAAGAATCTGTTACCGTGGTGGGGAAAGCGGTAAGAAGATAAAAGCTATCAGCTGTTAGCTATGAATTAAAAGCCGAAGCATATGATTTCCGTTAGGTGTCATACGAAACAACAGCAAAGGATCTGCTGTCATAATGAGGGAAACGTTAATCGTCATCCTAAGCGAATGTGAAGGATCTGCTGCCGTGGTGAGGAAGACGGTAAGATGTCATCAGTGTAATAGATTCTTCACTCCGTTTCACCGTTCCGTTTCCCGTCTTTCCCGAACAGCATTCTTGCCCCGTTCAGAATGACGATTGGAAGAAAGGGCGTCATAATGAGGGGAATGTTAATCGTCATCCGAAGCGGATGTGAAGGATCTGCTGCCGTGGTGAGGAAAGCGGTAAGGAGATAAAAGCTATCAGCTGTGAGCTGTCAGCTGCAAGCTAACTATTCTTTTACGGTTTGAGTCACTATGGCATGCGAGTATCCTCCATTATTGGTGCGGGCAGCTGATTCACAATTGTCGGTTTTCAGGAGCCGGCAGCTTACGTCCGATTATATTTTATCGGCGGCTGTCAGGTTTCGTTTTCTTTTTCCTGCTTTTTCAAGAAGTTCATGAAGGGTATTTTTATCTGACCTGTCCAGTGCTGTTTTTATTTGAGAAAGGCTTTCTGTGAAACGGTCGATTTCAAGAAGCAGGTTTTCACGGTTGGCAAGGAATAAATCTGTCCAAAGGGGGCTGTTGATATCCGCTACTCTTGTTTCATCACGGAATGATCCGCCTGTAAAGTACTTTGTGTCTTCTTTCAGGGAAGGGCTGTTTATCAGCGCCGCCGCAAGGACGTGGGTCAGGTCGCTGGTGTAGGCGATGTGGCGGTCGTGTTCTTCCGGTGTGATTGACGGCACGTGGCGGCAGCCGAGAGCCAGCGCCATGTTTCGGAGCAGTTCCACACTCTCCGGGCGGTTCGTTTTATCGGGAAGGAGGATATAATTTGCTCCGCGGAAAATGTCCGGATCCGCCCGGGAAAGTCCTTCACCTTCATGTCCGCACATAGGGTGGGATGAAATGAAATCCATGCCCAGCGGCAGTATTTGCCGGATATCATCGGCAAGGTTTCCTTTTACGCCGGCGATATCGGTCATGATCGCGTTGGAGCGGAAGTCCGGCAGGTGATCTTTCACAAAGGCGAGTGTCGCTTTGGCAGGTGTGCAGAATATAACAATGTCCGCGTGTTTCAGGTCACTGATATCGATGGAATCCACTATGCCCTGCCGAAGGGCGGCCTCTGCCATCGATAATGTCCGATTGATGCCGATTACTGCCGCTCCGAGTTCCTTCAGTCTCATGGCAAAGGAACCGCCCATCAGACCCAGGCCGATAACGGCCACAGTTATTTTGCTGAAATCCATTTTTATACTCCTGTTTCCGGTTTAAAATAGTATACCTTTCAGACAGATTGTTTTATTGTCTGCATTATAGCATAGCACCCCATGGAGAACAGGTTTTACAGGTTATGAGAAACAGGGCGAAAAAAATACCGGAAGTTTGTTTTTACTCCCGGTATTTCTTTCGAAGGTTTGCAATTATTCCATTTGTATATATTTCTTTAAGGTTTCAATTTCTCCCGTATAAATATATCCTTTTCCGATTTCCAGAACGAGGGGTGTTTCTATTTTTTCATCTTTTACATTTTTTCCATGTTCCAGAAGGGAGACAAGAATATCACGGGGGACGTCAAGATTGATGGGAAGACCGATAGACTGGAGGACGTACTTGATCCGTTCCGCTGTACCCCGCTTGGTGAGTCCCAGAATTTCAGAAGCGCTCGTGATCATGTACATGCCGGCCGCCGTTGCTTCCCCGTGGGTCAGGCGGAGATCATTGAAACGGTAGTATCTCTCTGCCGCACTGCCCAGTGTATGGCCGAAATCAAGGATACGGCGCTCACCTTTGTCTTCGGGATCGATTTCCACATAGTGTGCCTTGATGGTAATGCAGCGGCGGATGATTTCCGGAAGAACACGAAGGATATCCTGGTCAGAGGCGGCTTTTTCAAATATTTCAAAGAGGTCCTTGTCTGCCACGCAGCCGATTTTAATCACTTCGCCGAGGCCGTTATGGAAGAAACGGGCAGGCAGCGTGCGGACCATGGCAGGATCTACATACACGGCTTTGGGCTGGTAGAATGTACCGATGAGATTTTTTCTTCCATTGATATCGATGGAGATTTTCCCTCCGATGGCGCTGCCGATCTGTGCCAGGAGAGAAGTGGGCACCTGCACGTAGGGAGTCCCTCTCCGGTAAGTTGCCGCAACAAAGCCTGTCACATCGCCGACGACACGTCCGCCAAGGCCGATGAGCAGATCTCCTGCACAGAACCCGAAGTCTGCCAGCGCCTCGCATACACGGCTCACGACAGAAAGGCTTCGGCTCTTTTCGCTCGAAGAAAGAACGATCTGCTGTACGTTCAGGTTCTCTTTTTCCAGCTGGCGTTTCAAATCCTGGCCATACAGTTCGTCAATTCCTTCTTCCGTGATAATGACTGCGCGCCCGTGACCCGACAGGGGGGCGGTTTCTTTCCCCAGGCGGCCGATGATGCCCGAGTCGATCATCACATCATAAGAATCATTCCCTAAATTGATATGTACCGTATCCATGATTTGTCTCCCCGTAAAAAAGTATTTATAAAGTATTTACCATGTATATTATATCATTTTTTCTCTGAAAGACTCCACCGGCGGCGACATAGGGCGGAAAAGAGAATTTTACCCCGATAGGAAATACATTTTGAAGGCAAATAAAAAAAGCCGCCTTTTGGCAGCTGTGCATTTCTGGTGCGCCCAAAGGGATTTGAACCCCCGACACACGGTTTAGGAAACCGCTGCTCTATCCAGCTGAGCTATGGACGCGTGTACATGTCATATTTTATCACAAAAAAGGCAGAAATGGGAGTTTGCAAATAAAATGGAATGAAAGAGACAAAACGGGGAAATGATTTTCATTTCTGCCGATGTCGGAACGGAAGGAAATCATTTTTTCTTTTAGAAAGTTTTTATTTCTTATGTACACAGCAGGCGGACAAATACAGGGGTGATTGGGAATGAATTCTTTTATTCGCTTTTTTTCTTTCTATTTTGCACGTATTCGTTGTCAAGAGGGGAAGAAAAATGGATGATTGGAAGAAAGGGGGACAGATGGAGAAAAAGTTATTCACATGCATATCGGGGGTATCCTGTGAGAGTGAAAGTGAGAAAGATATACGATAAATACGGAATATTTTTCATTCTCATTTACGGAGTGGCAAAAAGGTTATACACAGTTATGCACAGCTTGTGTGTCTTTTTGGGATGGACAGGCGGAAAAAAGTCTTGATTTATCGCGAAAAGAGAAAAAACAGATTGTTTTTATCCACATGATGTGAATAGTTGTGAATAAGTTTGTGAATAATGTGAATAAGTGTGATTTTTATCGAAAGAAAAACGCAGCGAATGAAGTTTCGGGGAAATCATGTTCGCCGCGGTGAAGCTTGATTTTATGGGAAATCGGAAAAAGCCAGATCTGCTGTTTCTGATAATATCGGTTTTCTCATTATCAAGAAAGAGGCTTAAATGAGAGTGGGAAAGAATTTCTTTATTTTTGTAAAAATTTTTGTTTACTGCTTTTGCGGCAGATTTATTTTCCTGCACCGGAAAAATGACGGAGTGGGTGTTTATCTGTCTTCTGATTTCACCAGCAGGCCATGTTGTGGCTTAGAAGGTCCGTTCCGGCTTTTGCCAAAAGGCATAAAAAAGGATAGAATATTTACAATATAGCTGTTATTTTTTAAGGAGATGTTCATCATAGACTTCAAACCGTTTACAATTGAAAAAAGAGAGTATATCGACAGCTTTTTTCATGTCCATCATTATGAGGGGATCGACTGTTCATTCAATACACTTTTTTTATGGCAGGAAGCGTACCATACGCAGTGGGCGGTAGAGGAGAATATCTTATTCGTCCGTGCGGGGGAAGGGGAGAATACGTTTTTTATGCCCCCTTTTGCCGGTGAAGGGGCGTCTTTCGGCCGCGGCATGGAGATTATCCATGAATGCCTGGAGCGCGAGGGAAAACCGTTTATCATTAAGGCTGCTTCACCCTGGGTGCTGGAACAGATCAAAGCCCATTGCCCGAACCGGTATGAATTCACTGCGGATCGGGATAATTGGGAATATGTATACCATACGGCAGACATGATCAATTTATCGGGAAAGAAACTCCGTATGAAGAAAAATCATCTGAACGCTTTTCTCCGCCAGTACGGTGATTATACATACGAGTCCATCACGTCGGAAAACAGGGAAGACGCATGGCAGGGGATTGAAGACTGGTTTGAACGGCATGGAGACATTGCGGAAGAAAAAGAAGCGCTGCAGCGGTGTTTTGCCAATTGGGACGCTTTGAAATTGAAAGGCGCCATTATCCGCATTTATGGAAAGGTAGAGGCCTTTACGAACGGAGATTTGGTCAATCCCCGGGTGGCGCATATTTTCTTTGAAAAGGCAAATCCAAATATCCGCGGGCTGTATCAGGCAATCAACCGCGATTTCCTGATGCATGAATTTGCGGAAACAGAATTTGTAAACCGTGAGGAGGACATGGGGCTGCCCGGCCTGCGTCAGGCAAAAATGGAATACAATCCTGACCATTTCGCGGAAAAGTATGATGTCGTCGTAAAAGACGGCAGTTGTTTCTGAGGCGGTTATGAAAATACGTAAATGCAGTCGGACGGATGAAAAGGATATACGCGCGCTTTGGTCGTACTGTTTTGAAAGAGAGGACGACCCGTGGTTCCGCTGGTATTTCAGGGAGCTCTACCGCCCGGAAGATGTACTGGCGGGAGAAGAAGCAGAGAAAATAGCGTGCAGTCTTCACCGCCGTCCTTATGAACTATGTGTCCGCGGTGCAAAGATGCCGGTGGATTACCTTGTCGGGGTAGCCACCCATCCTGCCGCAAGAGGGAAGGGGCTTGCGACTGAACTGATCCGCGGCGCGTTCCATATGGCGCGGATGGAAAATAAAGGCGCTGTCATTCTCATGCCCTCGGCGGCATCGTATTATTATCCTATGGGATTTTCATTTTATGCGCACCAGTGGAAACGAAGCGCCGCGCCTGAGCATTTAAGTTTCTTGGGTAAGCGGGCGCAGTCCGCAGGGAGTATTGCCTCGATAGATGAATGGAAAACTCTTGCCTCTGTCTATGACAGGTATGTGAAGGGGCGGAACGGCTGGGCTTTTCGTGATGAGGCGTCATGGAAGAAGCATATCGGCGCCCAGTTCTGTGACGGCGGTTACATCGCTGTCGTCAATGACCTGGACGGTGCGGCTGGATATATTTTCTACCATCTGGACGGAAGGAAACTCATCGTGTCGGAAATGGCGTACGCTTCCGATGCGGGGCGGAAAGGACTCTATGCTTACATGGCTGGACACCGCGGTTCCGTGGATGAATGCGTGTGGTATGAACCTTTTGATGACAGGGCATTTTTCTACTGGCAGAATGGCGCGGAGCATACCTATATACATAATGTCTCTTTCCCGACCATGATGGGACGCGTCACGGATCCGGTCATGGCATTTGACGGACTTCCCTGCAGAGAGATGAAAGGATTCTTGTCTTTCCAGCTGGCGGACGAGTTCCTTCCCGAAAACAGCGGCATCTACGTTCTTTCCGCCAAGGAAGGAAGAATTTACGCTGTGAAATATGATGTATTTTACACACTGAAGCTTCATATCGAAGATATTTCCGGCGTGAAATTGGGAAATAAAATTCCCGAACCGGATTTTACCATGACCGCAGGTGCCCTTGCCCAGCTTTTTTTCGGGGCCCTGTCTTTGAGAGAGCTGTCGGATCTGGGGCGCATCAAATGGCTGGAAGGTGTGGAGCGTGAAAAAGTTCTTGAAACGGCGGAAAACATGCTTCCCTCTGAAAAAAACTGGATCAATGAATGGTACTGAGCTTCCGGCCTGCAGTCGCCAGCTTGTCTCTGCTCTAAATGCCGGTTCATTTCATTAGTACCATATAAGTGCAGCAAAGAGAAATGCAACATTTCCCCTGCTGCACTTTTTATTAAAGGGAAACAGCAATAGGACACAAGGTGAAGAATCTGTTACGCTGGTGACAGTTTACCAATTTTCTCACCACGGCAGCAGATCCTTCGCTGGCGCTTAGAATGACGTTTAATGTTCTCTGTCATTATGATGCTTAGCGTCCCTCCGTCATTATGATGCCTTACCGTATCCCGTCATTCAGAACGGGGATAAGGATGCTTTGTGGGAAAGACGGAAAACGGAACAGTGACACGGAGTGAAGAATCTATTACGCTGGTGACAGCCTATCGTTTTCCTCACCACGGCAGCAGATCCTTCACATTCGCTCAGAATGACATTTAATGTTCTCTGTCATTATGATGCTTAGCGTCCCTCTGTCATTATGATGCTTAGCGTCCCTCCGTCATTATGATGCCTTACCGTATCCCGTCATTCAGAACGGGGATAAGGATGCTTTGTGGGAAAGACGGAAAACGGAACAGTGACACGGAGTGAAGAATCTATTACCCTGATGACGTCTTACCGGCTTCCTCACCACGGGCGCAGATCCTTCACATTCGTTCAGGATGACGCCTTACATTCTCCGTCATTCTGACGCTTTCCGTTTCCATTATTAGTGACGCGCTTTCTTCAAATCGTCATTCTGAACGGGGATAAGGATGCTTTGTGGGAAAGACGGGAAACGGAACGATGAATCGGAGTGAAGAATCTATTACCCTGATGACGTCTTACCGGCTTCCTCACCACGGGCGCAGATCCTTCTTCACATTCGTTCAGGATGACGCCTTTCGTTCTCCGTCATTCAGCACTTTTAGCTGACGGCTCACAGCTGACAGCTCACAGCTGATAGCTGATAGCTTTTATCTTCTTACCGTTTTTCTCACCACGGCAGTGAAGAATATGTTATCCGAATGACATGAAAAAATGTGGAAATAAAAGAAAATGCTTTCTGAGCTGCTGTCAATGCAGCTGGCATTTCTTTTATTGTTTGTATACAATAGAGGGGTAATAAAACAGCAGTCTGGAGACGGGGACAGTGGCATGCGTGACCATGCGGAGACCATACACCTAAATGTAAACAGTCCTGTGCCCTTTTGCCGTCTGCGGCTAAGAGAAAGAGATGGAAAAGAAATATTTTACTTACATGGTGCGCTGCCAAGACGGCACACTCTATACGGGATTTACCGTGGATGATCCGGAAAAACGGGTGGCTGTCCATAACGCGGGGAAGGGTGCGAAGTATACGAAAGGCCGGCTGCCTGTCCGTCTTGTGTGGTACAGGGAATGGAACAACGGTCATGATGCCCGGTCCTGTGAATTCTATTTGAAACGGAAAACAAAACAGGAGAAAGAAGCATTGGCGGCTTCTTTTGGAAAGGATACAGATTGAACGAATCAGTGAGAAAAACAAAGTATCTGACAGAAGCGGCGGCAGCGGCGGCTATCGCGTCACTCCTGGTGCTGCTGAAACTTTTGGCGCCGTTTTTCGTGTTCGTCACTATGATCGCGTCCCCCATCCCGATTGCCGTCATTTGCGATTTCCACGGGATGAAGTGGGGATTCGGCACATCGGCGGGGGTGGTTATTCTCGTTACCATGATCGGAGGGCCTGAAATCGGACTGACGACAGCCTTTTATGCGGGTGCCCTCGGCATGGCCATGGGCTATGGATTTCTTCATAAACTGTCCTACGGGAAAACGCTTTGCCTTACGATTCTTGCATATATACTTGAAATGTCTTATAAAATCATATTTTCCATTTATGTTCTCGGCATTGCCGATGCCCTTACCGGTGCGATTGACCGCTTCACCACATTCCTTCGCTGGATATGGACACCCTTGTCATCGGTCTTCGGGTTTGATCCGGATCCGGGTAAAGCGATGCTTACCACATCAGGCATGGTGATGCTTGGAATTGTCTTCATTTTAAATGCATACTGCTATGCGTACCTGAACATGGAAATCGGCGGCAATGTGCTGAAACGCTTAAAAGGCGGAATAAGGGGATAAAACCTATGGGATATGCTCCATTAGTGTCGGTCATCGTGCCGGTATATAAAACTGAAAAATTTATACATAGATGTATTGACAGCGTGCTGAACCAGACGTATGCCAACTGGGAAATGATCCTGGTTGATGACGGCTCGCCTGATGCATGCGGGCAGATATGTGACTCCTATGCGGAAAAAGATGGCAGGATTCATGTCATCCATCAGGAAAATCAGGGACTTAGCGCTGCCCGAAATGCAGGTATAAAAATCTGTAAAGGTGAGTGGATATATTTTCTTGATTCTGATGATTTTATCGTGGAAGATGCTTTAGAGAAAATGATATTTTTTTCAAAATCAGGGACTTATGATATCATCATGGCCGGTTTCAGTATTATCTATGCCGATGGAAGCGAGGATTGCAGGTCTTCCGGATGGAAAGAGACGGATAATTTATCGAAAATCCGGAGAGGGATCCTTCTTGATGAATTGCCGAATTTTGCCCATGGGAAATTATATAAGCGTTATCTATGGAATGATCTGATATTTCCGGCAGGGCGGCTGGTGGAAGATATGTATGTGAGTGCTACCGTTTTTTTTAAGGCGGGAAGTGCTTATCTGACTCCGGTATCTTTATATCGTTACAGTTATGAAAATGAAAACAGTCTTATGAGGGGGAAAAATATAAAGGATTTTATACAATTGAAATATGGAAGGTTTCTGGCGTGGCGTGAACATGAACGGATTGCGGATTTACATGCATTGTCGGATAAGAAGGTTTGCTGCATTCAGGCACTGAAGTGCGCTGTAAAGACTTTTGTGGCGGATTTCAATACGCGGGAATTGCCGGATTTGGATTACAGGGAGTTGGAATCATATATCTTTATGCATAGAGATGTATCGTTGCCGTTTCTTTTTTCTTTTCAGCGGTATCTGATTGTAAGTGAATGTACGATTTTGTTGCAGCTTTGCGGATATGTCCGTAAAATGGCAGTTTCATTACAATATAAAATGCGGCAGTGGAAATTTATGGCTGCCCGATAAAAACTATTAGGAGCGGGATTCATGAAATTTTTAAATATAAATTGGGGCAGTCGGTTGGCAGCGGCTGTTGTCGTATGGGGGGCTACGGCTTACCATTATATTAATACGGGAATGTCTATCAGTATGATCGCATTTACTCTGTTTGTAATTGCTTATGCACTGAAAAATCATGCGGTTCCCAAGGTTAAACTTCATAAAAATATTCTATGGGCGTTCGTTGTATTTTATGCCTGCCTGTTTATTTCCACGCTGTTTCATTTGGACAATACTGGAAATATGTATGGCGGATCATATAGTTTTCTGTCTTATGTTATGATTCCGCTGCCTTTATTTATGATTTTATACATCGGCTGGGAGCATGATATCAGAAAAACTGTATGCTATACATTTGTTACGATTGGGTATGCAATATGCGGATATGGGATATATGAGTATGCTGCCAAACACATGGAGCGCCTGGACAGCTTTTATACATCACCGCCCCACGTGGGTATTATGATGGATGTCTTTATTCCACTCACTATTGCTTTTATCTGCTATTATCGTGATAATATTTTTCATCTGGCTGTAATGTCGGTACTTTTAGTGCTGGAGGCAGTTACATTGGTCCTGACGCAAACAAGAGGTGCCATGGGAGCTTTATCCATAGCGATTTTTATTACTGTGCTGATTTTCCTGTTTAGAAATCAAATTGCAATGGGGAAAACCAGGCGGCGGCTCTTAGGGATGGGGGCAGGTCTGCTGGTCGTACTTGCTTTGCTGTGTTCCCTCCGGTTTGGAATACATGATCCATATCGGATGCAAGGGGCAGACCGACCGTTTATATGGAAGAGCAGTTACCATATGTGGGAGGACCATAAATTGGCCGGAGTGGGACTGAATGGATGGAAGAATGCTTATGACCATAAATATCAACTGGAGGGAAGCAGGGAGTTTAAAAAAAATGTGCATGCCCATAATACGTGGCTGATTTTTTTATCAACCGGAGGGATTCTTGCTTTTCTGGGTTATAATGCATATCTGATTCTTATGGGGATGTATTTCTGGAAAAGGATACGTATATATGCTTTGAATCCATTCAGCTGGTGCATGCTGGCAGTTTTTCTTGCTTTTGTTCTTAACGGGCTTTTGGATGAAACATTTTCTTCCACATCGTTTGGCAGATTATATTATCTTGCATTTGGCATTACACTGCTTTTTGAAAGATGGGATACGCTGCACTCGGAGGAGAAAAGAGTGTGAATTTGTTGTAAAAAACCGTTACAGCTCCTTTTGGAGAAACTGTAACGGTTTTTGTCATGCCTGGATTACTTACTTGTAATCCGGATCATCAAGGATGGTCCATTCTCCATACTTCGTTCTTGCGTCTGCCGGTTTCAGATCATATGCACTGCTGCTTAAATCAAATTTCGGTTCATAGTCTGTATTTGGCAGGTGCAGGACTCCGCTGATGGTGTCATACATCAGGTCATTGGTGAATACTTTGTGTTCGTTTTGACGCAGGGCTTGTGCCGTATCCGGGTAGAGCCGTGTGTAAGCGGGAGAAAGATAAATGAAGAAGGGAATCCGAACCATATCATAAGTCATGTTTTTGCTGGCGACATGGCTTCGTTCCATGTTTTCTCCATGGTCGGAGCAGTACATCATGACTTGCAGATTCAAATGATCTTTGGCATACGTATAGATATCACGGAGGAGATGATCCGTATAGAGCAGCGTGGTGTCATACTGGTTGGTCCGCTTATCGTGCTTCGGGTTGTCGATTCCTTTAAAATCCGGCGGGGTGCGGTCGCTGTACCTGATATGGCTGCCCATAAGATGGATAATGACAAAGTTATTTTCGTTTTTGGGAAGCTGCTTTACAAAATCGAGCAGCTGATAATCGTCGCCCAGCGGAAATGGTGTCCGTTGTTCCGTATCACAGTTTTGCGCGACGAAATCGATGGGACTGTCTTCACCGCTCATTTTGCCCTGGTTGCTCATCCACCATGTTTTATAGCCGGAAAGGTGTGCCACATCTATGATATTGGCTACGTCATCTATATTCCGGTGGTCATATTGGTTTCGCCCGTAAAGGAACATGGAAAGCGCGGGAACAGTGACGGGAAAGCAGGAATATGTTTTATCCATGAGGTAAAAATAAGGTGTTTCTTTCATTTCTGAGAGCCATGGGGTTGTTTCAGACGGATAAGACGGGGTAAAGGCTTTCATCCGGTCACGGGTGGCGCTTTCTCCGATGACGACAATGACGGTACCCGGTAATTTTTGCGGCATGGCTTCGCTGACGGGGGTATATATACGGAACCGGCTTATATTTTGTTCATGCTTTTGGCTGATCCGCCGCATTTCATGTATATAGTGGAAAGCGCCATAAGTTTGTGAAATAGGAAAAAGAGACGGGATATATTTATGGATGCTGATGATGGACAGAATGCAAATCATGCCTATCCATAGGATACGCATTTTACTGTAACGATCCCGGCCGACGGAAATGGCTTTATGGCAGCAGAAGAAAGAGGCCGGTAAGAGCAGCACAAAAAAGATAAGGGAAGAAAACAGGATGGGCAGTCCGATGCGGTCTGAAATAAATTCAAACGCTTCTTTTTTGTTGGTCTGCAGGATGGGCAGCATATTTTCCGCGCGTATCGTGTCATTGTATAGGAGGTAGTATCCCAGATATATAGCAGCAAACAGAAGGCTTGCCGTGACAATAATTCCATAAAGGACAGAAATGGAAAAGCGCCATTTTGGGGGCTGATTTTGTGAGAAAGCAAAGAAGCATGCTGTGAGGATTGATTCGTAAACGAAAAGCAGGAAATAGGGGTGGATCAAGTCGTAGTCAATCGTCCAGGACATATTGGCATGAATGAGTACATAGGCGTAAATTACAAGCTGCGTTAGATAAGGAAACAGGGATAAACGCCACAGGGGGGAATACAATTTTTCTCTCAGTGCATATGTAATGAGGCTGAAGACGGCAAACCCTGTGGCCGCATCACGCAGACTCTTATTCCATTCGAAAACACGTTCAAATCCGGAAATATGGAAAAGTAAAAAGATGACGCTTATGAAAATAAAAGAAGACAAAAGATAAGACGGGAGCGTTTTTATAGAATGGTTATCCGTGAAATACCGTGAGAACATACCAATATCCTTTCCTGATACAAACCGGAAATATACAAAGTTACAGGGAAGAGTTTTCTTCTATCAGATCCTGTGCATTTTTCCAAATATTTTCAGCGCTGAAATCTCCGCCGCGGGCAATCAGGCGGTGGCGGTAGAATGTCTTCGGTCCCCAGGCGGCGAGATTGGATTCATCATTCAGATAAAAAACATCTACCACGGGAACGTCTAAGGCGAGAGCAAAGTGGGCTGTGCCGGTGTCGGCGCTGATGAGGACGGCACAGCTTTTCAGCAGGGCGCCCAGTTGGGGAATGGTGGTTTTGTTCACCAGATTCAGCAGCACCTGTCTGCCGGCAGGCGGAAGATTTTCATAATATGATTCACAATCTTTTCCCGCACCGATCATGGCGGGGATCATCCCTGCGTCTTTTATTTTTGTTGCCAATGTAAGGAGTGTGTCCGGTTTCAAATCTTTTTCTTTTCGCTTGGTGACCGGATTCAATGCAATGATCGGTTTGGTGATTCCTTTTAAAAGCTGTTCATTGATATATGTAAAAGCTTCATCAGGGACATGGTACCTGATTTTCATGCTTTCCATGGTTTTTTCCGCATACAGTTCCGCCAGATAGGCATGCCGGTCCTGCACATGGATCCATTTTCCGTAATTAATTTTTCCGTTGGAGAGGAGCAGGCGGACGATCGCATGCCGATTGTCTGCGTATATTTTTTTTGCGCCTAAAAATTTGGATAATAAAATGCCCCGCTCATTGCCGTAAATGACGAAAGCGGCATCAAAAACATATTGGTTTTTATGTTCTTTATAAAATTTATACCATCCGGCAAGTCCCTTATGGACGCCCCATTTGTCATAGGTCCAGACTTCATCGACACCGTCCATGTATCGGGAAATGTCGGTGAACGGTTTATTCGATACGAAAACCAGACGGCTTTCCGGATACAGCCGTTTCAGATTCCTGCACAGTGCGTCTGTCAGGATAGTGTCTCCGAAATAAGAGGTATTATAAACTAAAAATGTTTTCATGAAATCCTCTGATCAGGAAAAATATATGTGATACAATGATTAGAATAAATTAAGGAGTTTATTTATGTTATACGTTTCTATTATAATCTTTTCTGCTTTATTGTACACATATTACCATTTCCGTGATCGGGTACCTATTTTAATGTACCACCGCATTGCTTCTGTCCCGGGGGATCGGAACGCGCTGCCGGAGGAGAAGTTTGAAGAACAGATGAGATACTTGGAAGAAAACGGATTTCACAGTATCACGGTGGATGAGCTGCAGGCGCATTTTCTCCATGGAAAGCGGCTGCCGAAGAAACCGGTGGTCCTTACTTTTGATGACGGTTATGAAGATAATTTTTCCGCAGCCTTACCGATTTTGAAAAAATACCGCCATGTGGGAAATGTATTTCCCATTGCCAATTGGATCGGCAGGGAGAACAAATGGGAAAATTTCGGGAAAGCGCCGACGCGGACAATGAATGAAAGTGAATTGGCCCTGTGGCAGAATGAGGGGCATTATGTCGGTTCCCATACCATGGATCACCCGTTTCTGAGCCGCTGCGATACGGATCGTCTTCATGATGAGCTGTCAGAGAGCAAACGTTTTTTTGAAAAACTTAATGGGAAACCGGTGGAGTGTCTTTGCTATCCTTACGGAGATTTTGACAGAAAGGTCATGCAGGAGGCGGAGAAGTGCGGGTATAAACTGGGGCTGGCGATTTTCTATGATGTCCCGTTGTGGACACAGGATCTGCTTGCCCTGCCCCGCATTCCGATTCCTGCCAGGCAGCCGATGTGGGAATTTAAATTAAAGGTGAGCCGTATCCATCTGATTTTTATCTGGCTCCGCCAGTTGGAACGGCGTTTCAAAAAGACCTTCAGGAAATAATTAAGGTGACAACTCGTGATAGATGACTTCCAGGTCATCGACCATCCGGTGGTTGGTGAACTGGGAGCGTATCCATCGGGAGCCGTTTTCTGAAAATTGTTTAAGAAGAGATCGGTCGCTGTCGAGCTGTTTGATTCGTTCATACAGCTCTTTTTCATTGTCTTTTTCCACGAGAAATCCTGTTTCCCCATCTTTCACGATTTCCGGCGTGCCGCCTACGGAAAAAGCGATGGCCGGTTTTCCCATCGCCATGCCTTCCGCCAGAACAAGACCGAACGTTTCAAAGTGGGAAGGGAGGACGGTCAGATCCGCGGCGTTCAGCAGGTGTTCCACATCTGTCCGGTGTCCGAGGCAGAGAACTTTATCGGATAAGTGCATGGCGCGTATCTTCGTTTTCAGCAGGGGGAGCCCGTTCCCTTTTCCGATGACAAGGAGCTTCCAGTTTTCTTTGCGTCCATACTTGTCCAGCATGGAGAGAAGATGTCCGTGGCCTTTATGTTCCAGATTTTTTATGCGGGATACCATGGCAAGAACGAGGGTGTCTTTATCGAAACCGAATTCTTTTCGCAGCCGGATCTGCTCCTCTTCATTTGCGGTGAAACGTTCCGTGTCGATGCCGCTGTAACGGACAAGGAGATGATCCTCATGAAATCCGCGTGCTATGGAATCCTGCCTGACGTATTCACTGACGCAGATGATTTGATCCAATTGGTCAATGACATATTCTTTTTCCATATTTCCCAGAATGCCGTGTGCCGTGTATACCACGGGGACAGACGTATTCCTTTTTACTCTTGCTGCGATGATGCCCGCGGCTCCCGAGTTGGCATGAATGATGTCTATATGGTATTTCTTCACGATGGATGAAACGCGCCAGACGGATAAGAACCTGCTCTGCCGGACCGGAACGAAAAATGTCCTGACGCCTGCCGCTTTCAGTTTATCTGCCAGACGTCCGCCGCCGGAAGCGAGAAAAACTTCATAGCCCCGGGCACGGAGTTCTTTTGCCGCGGTATATACATAGGTTTCCGCACCGCCGATGTTCATGCGGGGAACCAGAAATAAAATCCTTTTCACAAGTTCGTCCTTTCTTAGCGTTATGATTCTATATTTTATCTTTATATAAGGAAATATGCAAAGAGGAGACGATGAAGTGTGCCGATGAAGTTTCCCTGGGAAACCGCTTTTGGGAGGGAAAATATGTGCAGCGTACTTGTAGCCTGATTGGCGCTTGGATATAATGATTTTGAAGAGTAAGCAAAGAGAAAAGAATTGTCATGGCAAAAGGAAATATGACACTGCGAATTGAACCTGAGCTTAAAGTACAGGTAACAGTTTATAGAGGAGGCAATTATGATTTTTGAGGAAAGTTATACGCTGCATAATGGCGCAGCCATTCCGAAACTGGCGCTGGGTACCTGGTTTATTGATGACGACAAGGCGGCGGAGGCTGTGCGGGCGGCGGTGAATATCGGATACCGCCATATTGATACGGCACAGGCGTACGGCAATGAACGTGGTGTCGGAGAAGGAATCCGCACCTGCGGCATTGACAGGAAAGATATCTTTGTCACATCCAAAGTAGCGGCTGAAAATAAAAGCTATGCGTCCGCCATGGAATCCATCGAAAAGACACTGGAAACGATGGGACTTGCTTATCTGGATATGATGATTATTCATTCGCCCCAGCCCTGGGTGGAGGTAAACCAGTCGGAGGACCGCTACTATGAAGAAAACAGGGAAGTATGGCGTGCTCTTGAAGATGCTTTGGAAGCCGGGAAACTGCGGGCAATCGGTGTTTCCAATTTCCTTGAGGGAGATCTTGAAAACATCTTTGCCGCTTGCCGTGTGAAACCCATGGTGAACCAGATTCTCTGCCATGTGGGAAACAGTCCGCTGGATTTGATTGATTACTGCCGGAAGAGGGATATCGTAGTGGAAGCCTACTCTCCCGTGGCGCACGGTGAAGCGCTGAAAGATGGATGCCTTGCGGAAATGGCAGAGAAATACGGGGTCACGATTCCTCAGCTCTGCATCCGTTATGACTGGCAGCTGGGGACGGTGGTGCTGCCGAAAACGGCGGATCCGGAGCATATGAAAGAAAATGGGGATATTGATTTTGTGATTTCCGATGCCGATATGGAACTGCTGAAAAATGCGGAGCCTGTAAAGGATTACGGTGAATTCAGTTTCTTTCCGGTCTATGGCGGCAAGCTGAAAAAGTATCGTGTGGAAATTAAGAGGTAAACACAGAAAAAATCTGCCGCAGGGAAGAAAGCGGTAAGACGTCATCAGGGTAATAGATTCTTCGCTCAGTGGCACTATCCTGTTTCCCGTTTTTCTCACAAAGCATTCTTGCCCCCGCTCTGAATGACAGGATACGGTAAGGCATCATAATGACGGAGGGACGTTAAGGCGTCATCAGGGTAATAGATTCTTCGCTCAGTGGCACTATCCTGTTTCCCGTTTTTCTCACAAAGCATTCTTGCCCCCGCTCTGAATGACAGGATACGGTAAGGCATCATAATGACGGAGGGACGTTAAGGCGTCATCAGGGTAATAGATTCTTCGCTCAGTGGCACTATCCTGTTTCCCGTTTGCCCACAAAGCATTCTTGCCCCCGCTCTGAATGATGGGATACGGTAAGGCATCATAATGATGGAGGGACGGTAAGACGTCACCAGAGTTATGGATTCTTCGCTCAGTGGCACTATCCTGTTTCCCGTTTTTCCCACAAAGCATTCTTGCCCCCGCTCTGAATGACGATTAAAGGAAAAGTGTCATAATGACGAGGAACGGTAAGACGTCATCCTGAGCGGCAGCGAAGGATCTATTACCGTGGTGAGGAAGACGGTAAGGCGTCATCAGGGTCATAGATTCTTCGCTCAGTGGCACTATCCTGTTTCCCGTTTGCCCACAAAGCATTCTTGCCCCCGCTCTGAATGACGGGATACGGTAAGGCATCATAATGATGGAGGGACGGTAAGACGTCACCAGAGTTATGGATTCTTCGCTCAGTGGCACTATCCTGTTTCCCGTTTTTCTCACAAAGCATTCTTGCCCCCGCTCTGAATGACGGGATACGGTAAGGCATCATAATGACGAGGAACGGTAAGGCGTCATCCTGAACGAACGTGAAGGATCTGCTGCCGTGGTGAGGAAAGCCGTAAGAAGATAAAAGCTGTCAGCTGTTGGCTGTTGGCTATAAGCTATAAGCTATAAGCTAACTATTCTTTTACGATTTAAATCATTACGACAAGCGAGTATCCTAAATCGCACTACGTGCGCCACAGCTCCTTCTGACGGCCGACTCCATGATCCTTGCATAAGACGTTAAGGCGTCATCCTGAGCGGCAGCGAAGGATCTATTACCGTGGTGAGGAAGACGGTAAGGCGTCATTCAAAGCGTGAGCAAAGGATTTGCTGCTGTGTTGAGGAAAGGGATTCTAAAGGGAAGAATAGGGATTGGGTAAGCCTCCTTGTTTATAAGGAGGTGGCCGGCGAAGCCGGACGGAGGATACTGGCTTGGGGGAATGATGCAAAAGAATAGAATGAAGATTCTTTTTCTGCCCCCGTTCTGAGTGATGACGGACGGTAAGGCGTCATTCTGAGCGGCAGCGAAGGATCTGCTGCCGTGGTGAGGAAGCTGGTAAAGTGGTACAGGGGCTGACTATAAAATCGAGTGACACAAACAATTATTTGTGTGACCAATTTGATATTTCGATTCATGGGACTGTCTGATTTGATATTGCAATTTGGTTGATTTATAATTATTTTAGATATATAATGTCATATTATATAAAAATATGTTTATCAAAAAATATCAGAAAAATAGTTTGGTGTAATCTGTGGGATTTATCTGTTAAAATCTGAAGCCGATTGTATGACAGGGGGAGGGGAGACGGAACGCGAAGGGTAAAACATAACGGCTCTTTTATATTTTTATTTTCTTTAAAAATTGGGAGGAAAATATGAATAGGGTTTACAAGATCGTATGGAGTAAGGCGAAAAATGCTTATGTGGTGACATCGGAACTGGCGAAAAACCACACGAAGAACGCTTCGGGAAAAATGGTGAAAACAGCGCTGACAGCAGCTGTGGGGATGGGAGTCCTCATGGGCGGTTATATGGCTGATGCCGCGCCGGCGACTAACCCGTCCGGTGATGGTCCGGGTATTGCCATCGGCACAGGATCATCTTCCCAAAAGGTGGATTCTACTGCTGTCGGCAAAAATGCGAAAACGACCGGTGAACGCGCGTTGGCAGTGGGCTATAATAGTATAGCGGACGCCGATAGTGCCATGGCTGTCGGTAATGGGAATAAAGCAATGGCTGGTGGTTCATTGGCTGTAGGCGCAAGAAATATTGCGCAAGGTATGGGAGGTTTAGCCATAGGAGAAAGTAATACCGCAAAAGGTGATGATAGCGCGGCTGTGGGGCATTCTAATAAGGTGCATGCTATGGGAACATATGCATTCGGACTCCAAAATACCGTGTGGAAAATGTATTCCCAAGCATATGGAATGAACAATATTGTTTCCGAGATTAATTCTTTTGCTTATGGAAACAGTAACCAAGTGGGTTCAATGAATTCTTTCGCTTTTGGCGGCGCCAATCTGAATACCGCCCGTTGGGCAGTGACGGTGGGGAATACCAATAAAGTAGGAGGAGAGCATAGTTTTGCGGCCGGATTTTATAATACTATCGGCTCTACGTCTAAAGATGCAGTAGCAATTGGACAGAATGCCCGTGTTGGTGTAAGTGATTTTAATGTAGCGACAACGATTGATCCGACAACGGGAGAAATAAAGGCGGTTTACAATGGAGAGGTCGATGCTACAAATAGTGTAGCCATCGGCAATGAAGCAAATGTTATGGCTTTAAATAGCGTAGCTCTCGGCGAAAACACCGGTGTTACAAAAGACGGTAAGAATGGAACGGCTATTGGCGGTGAAGCAAGTGTCAAGGCGGAAAATGGTACAGCGGCAGGGTTTAAAGCTACTGTAAGAGCTAAAAGTGGTGTGGCGCTAGGCGCATCAAGCTTTGTCGATGCGGAAGGCGGGATTGCTTTGGGACGGAATTCTGTCGCAGAGCGCAAGTCCGGTAGGGCAGGGTATGATTTTACAACCGGGGCGGTATCGACAATTAATGATAGTACGTGGAAAGCAACTGATGGTGCAGTATCTGTAGGCAATAGTGCGAATACCCGTCAGATTACCAGAGTGGCAGCAGGTACCGAAGATACGGATGCCGTGAATGTGGCACAGATAAAGGGGCTGGCTAAGCAGTTTACCGCCGACGGGGTGTCTTATTTCCACGTCAATGCGACAAATACAGCTGTGGCTCCTGTGACAAATAATAAAGGTACGGTCAGTGCTGTGGCCGGTGCCGGCGGGAAGAATTCCACAGCAGCCGGTATTGCTGCGAAGGTGCAGAAGGATGCCGAAGAAAGCACGGCTATCGGGTACAGCACGAATGTGACGAAAAAGAACGGGACGGTCGTGGGCAATCGCTCCTCCGTCTCCGGAGAAGGCGGATCTGCTTTCGGCTACAACTCACAGGCTAATGATGTGAACGCTACCGCCATAGGCGCGGCAAGCCGTGCTACTAAAGAAGGAGCCTTTGCAGGTGGCTACAGTGCACAGGCGACAGGGATAAGATCCGTGGCTGTCGGCAGCGGTGCCAAGGCCGATTCCACCAGTACGGTCGCCATCGGCGACGGAGCGAATGTTGCTTCCAACGTGGATCTGGTTGGCGGTATTGCCATCGGCAAGAAGGCCTATGTATTAAACGGTGGCGGCCGCCAGGAAGCGGAGCTCGGCCTTGACCGGAGCAACTGGCCTGCATCCATATCCGGTGCTTATAACAATCCGATTAATAAAGACCGTGTCGCCACGGGCATTGCTATTGGCACGAATGCCTATGCCCGTACGGGCAGCGTGCAGATCGGCGCACATACCTATACGGGTACAATGGGCGGAACATCGATCAATGCGAATACGAACGGTGAAGGCACAGTTGTCAATATGACGACTATCGGAAGCAACAGCTATAACAAGGCTGTCTTCGGCACGATGGTGGGTGCCTATTCTATTGCGTCCGGCGACTTTAACGGATCCGGCGGATTTAACAGAATGTATACGGGGCAGAACTTCGGGGCCAGTGTTGTCGGGTCGCTGAACAGTATCCGTACGAAGGGATATGGCCAATACAGCGGCATAGCCAACAGCATTGTCGGTTTGGCCAATACGACGGAAAACAGCAACGGTTCTTTGATTTTCGGGGCTGGCAATAATATTACCAATTCTATCAAGAATATTTCCGGCGTGGCCAGCGGTGCCAATACACCTGATGAAATGTCGGCGAAATTGCGTAAAGCAATCCAAGACAATGAATCCGGCGGCGCCGTAATGGCTCTTGGCGGCGGCAATACGGCCGACTGGGCGCAGGCATCCCAGATTGTCGGTGTCAATAATACTTTAAAAGGTACGAGGGGTAATATCAGCAAATACAATCTGATTGACGGCTATAAGAATACGGCAGACAGGGTAAGCAACGTCTCCGTCATCGGTTCTGAAAATAATGTAACTAACACCAATGGCGCTGTTGTCTTTGGGGATAAGAGAACACTGACAGGTGCCGACGGCAGCGTTGTCATCGGTTCGTCTCAAAACGGTACCAGTACCAGCGTGAAGAATGCTGTAGCCATCGGCAGTGAAGCCAACGTGACCGTGGCAGGCGGCGTGGCACTCGGCAGTGGATCTGTCGCTTCCGTTGATAAGGGCACCGTGGGGTATGACGCTTCCGGCACAAATCATAACTCCGATACGACAGGCGTATGGAAATCGACGGCTTCCGCTGTGTCTGTCGGTGATGCGGCAGGAAATACGAAAGTTACCCGCCAGATCACCAACGTGGCGGCAGGGAAAGAAGATACCGACGCCGTCAACGTGGCACAGTTGAAAGCGGTAAAAGCTGCCGCTGATGCTGCGAAAGTTCATTTCTTTTCCGTGAAGGGCAACAGCAGTGATGAAAACTATAATAATGACGGTGCCACCGGTGATCGTGCGCTGGCAGTCGGTGTGGCTGCCAAGGCAGGCGGTCTGAAAGCAACGGCGCTGACCGGCGGGAATGCGTCGGGCGACTTCTCTTTTGCCGTAGGCAATAATGCGCAGGCGAAGGGATGGGGGTCTGTTGCTATCGGTGCAGGTACTTTGGCTGAAAATCAAGGGACTGTGGCGATCGGTCACGGCGCGAAGGCCTACAGTCTTGAGTCGGTCGCATTAGGTTACAATACACAGGCCGGCGCCCCCTCCGGACAGCCGGGGGCGGGGAACCATGCACAGACCGCCATGGGCAGCGGTACGATTGCTACCGGCGGGGCTGCTACCGCATTCGGCTTTGAATCCGTAGCCAGCGGCGCACATGCTATAGCGGGCGGTGATAAGGCGAAGGCGACCGGGCAGGACTCCGTGGCATTAGGAAAGGACACGGAAGCGTCCGGGACTTGGTCGGTAGCCTTGGGAAGTGATACAAAAGCGGAAGGACAGTCATCTACCGCCCTGGGAACAGATACCACTGCTTCCGGAATCGCTTCCACGGCGATGGGGAGTAAGACACAGGCTACCGGTGTCGGTTCTACAGCCATGGGTGGCAGTACGACAGCGGCAGGCAACTGGTCTTTGGCGAGCGGCGGATTGTCAGAGGCGAAAGGTGACTATTCTACCGCCATGGGATATAATAGCAAGGCAAATGCACGGAACAGTTTTGCTGTTTCCGGCGGCATTGTAGAAACCGCTGCAGAAAATTCCATAGCTATGGGTGAGGGTGCGAAAGCGTCTGTATCCGATGCGGTAGCGCTGGGAAGCGGTTCTGTGGCGTCCACGGAAAAAGGTAAAATCGGTTATGATATTTCCGGTGCCGATCATTCCAACGATACGACAGGCGTATGGAAATCTACGCAAGCAGCTGTTTCCGTAGGCGATACGTCCAAAGGTATCACCCGCCAGATTACCGGAGTTGCAGCCGGCACGGCAGATACCGATGCCGTCAATGTGGCACAGTTGAAGAAAGTGGCAGCTAAGGCGGCAGAGGAAGCTGCTAAGCATACCACTGTGACAGCCGGAGATTATGTGACTGTCACGGAGACAGAAACTAACGGACAAAAGAACTATACTGTCAGCGGACCTAAGATGGAATCTACGGACGGGTCGGTACGGATTACGGATAAGATGGAAAACGGCAAGAAAGTCGGATATAACCTGTCCGTCGATACAAGCAGTCTGGGAATCGAAAAGACAAAGGTAGAAGCGGGAGACAATGTAACCGTAAAATCCAAGAAAACCGGGAATACGATGACATATACCGTCAATGCCAAAGACACGGTAGTAACCGGCGGCACGGCGACCTATGCCTCGAACGGTACAGGCAGTGCCACCTTGATAAATAATGACGGAACGACAGCGACCATCACCGGATTGCAGGACCGCTATACATCATCTGCTTCACTCAGCGGGGATACGTTGAACTTCACCCGTAATGACGGCAGCACCTATTCCGTTTCCGGCATCGCGTCTTCGCAGGATATCAAAAATGTGACCAATAAAGTAGGGGAATTGGGAACCCGTGTGAACCGTGTAGGAGCGGGAGCGGCAGCACTGGCAGCCCTCCACCCGCTGGATTTCGACCCGGATGACAAGTGGGATGTGGCAGCCGGCTACGGCAACTACAAAGACGCCCATGCGATAGCGGTAGGCGCATTCTACCGTCCCAATGAAGATACCATGTTCAGCGTGGGAGGTTCCTTCGGCGGAGGAGAAAACATGGTGAATGCCGGAGTCAGCGTGAAGCTGGGACAGGGCAACCATGTGTCCACATCCAAAGTAGCTATGGCAAAAGAAATCGTCGACCTGAAAGATGCGGTTACCCGTCTGGAAGCGCAAAATGAACAGTTCCGGCAGATCATTGGGCAGATGGCGGGACAGCCTGTAAGGAATGTAGCGTTCCCCGATGTGCCGAAAGACCACTGGGCATATTCTTATGTAAAATCACTGGCGGACAGAGGTCTTTTGGAAGGCTATCCGGATGGAGAGTTCAAAGGGGATCGTTCTATGACCCGCTATGAATTTGCGGCCATTATTTACCGCGCACTGCAGAATGGGGCGCCTGTTGATGGAAATATGGGTAAAGCTATGGAAGAATTTGGTCCTGAGATGGAAAAGGTAAGAGAAGCTTATCGTTTCCGGGTAGACCGCATTTCCGGCGAAGATAATGACAGGAATAAAGTAGAACGCGTCCGTGTCAACAATGAAGGCAATAAAGAAAAGGGTGATTGCCGCGACATATACGGTTCGCATATCGCAGCCGGTAAATAATTCATTACATATAAAATAGAAGCCGGTTGTTTTGATAAAAGTGATTGGTCTTTGATTTATGGGAGTTTTGAACTATAATGATTTTGATTGATGAATGGTAACTCCTGTTTTTGGAGTATATCCCATCATCTGTTTTTAAGGATGAAATTTATGAGGGAGGAAAATTATGAATCAGATTTACAAAGTCATTTGGAGCCGGGTGAAGCGCTGCTATGTAGTGGTTTCAGAAATTGCCGGCAGCAATGGAAAAAATGGGGGGGGTGGCTTCTGAAAAAAAGAGCCTGCCTTTCCATGCATTTCTGTGCGCCCTTGCCCTTACCGGATGCCTGATGCCGGGGGTGGCGGAAGCGAATACACAGTATGGTCCGGGTGCTTCCGCTACCGGCGGTGACAGCGTGGCGGTAGGTGACAGTGCTAAGGCGACCGCAGGCCATGCTACCGCTGTCGGAACCTTGACAGAGGCTGATGGGGTGAATTCTTTTGTGGCAGGGTTGCAGGCAAAGTCAGGAGCGACTGCTGAAAACAGTGTTGCCATAGGACGGGGGGCCCAGGCTTTAGGTCAGAAGCGGGCCAGTGATCAGTTTACTGCGAGCACCATCGCCATCGGGAATAATGCAACAGCGACGGAAAACGGGGATATCGTCATCGGCCGCCAGGCGACGAGTACGGTATCCAAGTACCATGGTGAGGATGGCTCCGGCGCCGTTGTCATGGGATCGGAAGCTCATTCTTACGGCTCCCGGGGCGATGTGGTTCTTGGTTCCGGGGCGGAAGCAAACATCATCAGAAAGGGCACTACCAACCCGGCAGATGCCGCTGGATATTCACAGTCGATAGCCATCGGCAGTATGGCAAAAGTTTATGGTACGCAGGCCATGGCTATCGGTGGAGATGTGAAATCTATTGGACATTCCTCCATTGCCATTGGGGGCAATGACGTTGACCTGGTAAAATCCGATCTGCAAGCGGCAGTTCCCGGTTTTTGGGCTGCCGGGGCGCAGAATAAATTTGAGCGGGAAACGGCAGCGTTATATCCCGGGACGACATTGGGGAGCGCCGCCCTCAGCACCAGCCAGTATCGGTCGAACACCGCATCTATTGGGGCAGCTAGTATAGCCATGGGCGCGATGACCCAGTCCTTCGGTATCGGTTCCACGGCGATTGGTGTCAATTCGATGTCAAAAGGAGTTGCAAGCACCAGCATCGGTGTCATAGCACGGAGCTGGGGGAAGAATTCTCTTGCCGTCGGCAGCCAGGCGGGTGCTTATGGAGATAAGTCCACATCTTTGGGCGATACGAATACGGTCGGTTTCGATATGACGGACGGCACCACGTCCGGTGCGGCTTCTTCAGCTGTCGGTACGGATAACAAAGTCTATGGGAATAATTCCTATGTTATCGGTGGCGGCAATACGATCGGTTCCGCCACCATTACGGAAACGACAGAAGCCAACGGCGATAAAATTAAGAAGGTTACTGCCGGTACGGTCAAAGGAAGTACGGCAGGTGCTTTCGGTTATAAGAATACCATCACAACGGATAATGCCTATGTGGTAGGGAATAATTCCACAGCTTCTGCTGATGGGGCTATGGTCCTGGGGAGCAGTGCATCCGTGACAGGGAAGAATGGCGTTGCTCTTGGCAATAATACAAAAGTGGCCAATGAAAATGCCGTGGCTATCGGCAATGGTTCAGAAACAGCAGCTGCTGTAGCGACACCCTCCGCAACAATCAATGGTGTAGCACATAATTTCGCAGGAGTAAATCCGGCTTCCACAGTAAGTGTAGGTAAGGCAGGCGCAGAACGGACAATTACCAATGTGGCGGCCGGCCGTATTTCCGCCACTTCTACCGATGCCATCAATGGCAGCCAGCTCTATGCGGTAACCTCAGAAGTAGATAAAGGCGTGGTCTATGCGGGCGATGTGAAAGACGCGGCAGCCGCGGCCAATAAGTTTACCCGGAAATTAGGAGAACAGACGAATATCGTTGGCGGTGTGACAGATACGTCTAAGCTGACGGATGGAAATATCGGCGTGGTATCCAATGGGACAGACACGCTGAATATCAAACTGGCCAAAGATGTAAAAGTGGACAGCGTCACAACGGGCAATACGGTCATCAATAACAACGGACTGACCGTAGGCGGAAATACCTATGTAACCAATAACGGCATCAATGCGAATAATGCGCCTATTACGAATGTGGCCAGTGGCGGAACGACAGATTCCAATGCAGCCAATATCGGAGATGTGAAGAAGGCGGTTGCCGGAGCGAAAGCTACTGTTACCGGTGACAAGCAGGCGACTGTTACAAATACGACTGCCGCAGATGGTCATACTGATTATGTGGTCAGTGCGACCAAGACAACATTGGCTGCTGAAGCTGGCGGCAAAGTGTCTGTAACAGGCGGTACAGAAGATGCTAATGGCGTTATCGCTTATACAGTAGGATTGGATGCGGCTACAAAAACGGCAATTAATAATATCGGTGGAGGTACGATTGCTGCCGGAGATAATAAGACTGTAACCGGTGATACAGTGAATACCTATCTGAACAATAATTACTACGATAAGCCTACAATGGATACCAAGCTGGGTGATAAGGCGAATACTAACATGGATAACATTACCAATGCGGGCAAGACTGTTATTAACGATATCGCGGCGGATGCGGTAAAAGTTGTCAATGGTAAAAATACGACCGTTACTCCCGGTACAGAAGCCGGAGCGAATGGTACGGTCAAAACCTATGCGGTGAATGTATCCGGCGATCTGACAGGAATCACATCGATTTCTAATCAGAAGACCGCTCCCGGCGGTACTACAACGGGAGCCAAGATTACGCTTGGCGATACTACCAATACAGTAGATGTCGGCGGTGCGAAAATCACCAATGTAGCGGATGGAGACGTAGCCCCTAACTCTAAAGATGCTGTCAATGGCGGTCAGTTGAATGAAGTAAAAGAATTAGCAGGGAAACATACCATCGTTAAAGTGGACGGGCAGGAAAATCGTACTGATGGAAACCTGCTTATTACCAAGACAGACAATAATGGTCAAGCCACTTATGATTTGAAGCTGAATGACGAGCTTACCGTCGGTAAAACGGGGGCGGCCGGAAAAGACGGTTCCATCGGAGTCAAGGGCAAAGACGGTTCTGCTGTCGCTATCAACGGTAAAGACGGTTCCATCGGCCTGAATGGTGCCAATGGGGCTAACGGGCTTACGATGAAGAGCGGCGATGCCAAGCCGGCTGTTGACGGTACCAATGTTACCCGTCTCGTTCTTGAAGAAAAAGACGGCACGAAACATGATGTGGCCACATTGGACGACGGCATGAAATACGGCGGCGATACAGGAGCGGTCATTAAGAAGAAACTGAACGAACAAGTGAACGTAGTCGGAGGGATTACAGACACAAACAAACTCACAACAGAAGACAACCTCGGCGTCGTATCCGATGGCAGCAACAACCTGAAAGTCCGTCTTGCCAAAGCCCTGAAAGGCCTCGAAAGCGTGACAACCGGCAATACGGTTATGAACAATGACGGCGTTACAATCAATAACGGCGCGGCTGGAAATCCTGTATCCCTGACCAAGAACGGCCTTGACAACGGCGGCAACAAGATTACCAACGTGGCTGATGGTACAGATCCTAAAGATGCAGTTAATAAATCTCAATTGGATAAAGCGACTGCGGCTGCAACTACTACCGTAACTGCTGGCAATAATATTACTGTTACGCCAACTGTTAATCCTAATGGTTCTACTAACTATGAAGTTGGTCTCAAAGACCAAGTGACACTGGGAACCGATCCGACCAAACAGGTATCCATCGACGGAACAACAGGCATCATCAAAGCCGGAGACAAAGTCACCATTGACGGCACGACAGGAAACATCGATGCCGGAAAAGTGAAAATCAACGGGAAAGACGGAACCGTCAACGGACTGACCAATAAAACCTGGGATCCGAACAACATCACCAGCGGACAGGCAGCCACAGAAGACCAGCTTAAAGAAGTGGACAATAAGATTACCAACACATCCACGGAACTGACAAATAAAGGCATGGATTTTGCCGGTAACGAAGGAGAATTCCACCGTAACCTGGGAGAAAAAGTCACCATCAAGGGAGAAGGGACAAAAGCTGCCTCCGAATACTCCGGTGAAAACATCAGAACCTTTGCCGACGCGAATGGAAATGTTGTTGTTAAAATGGACAAAAACCTGAAAGCAGACAGCCTTGCTATTAACGGACAGAATGGACAAGACGGCGCAGCCATCAAAGGCGGTACCGGAAAAGCTGGCGTGGATGGCACAAATATTACCCGCCTTGTTATAGAAGAGAAGAACGGGACGCAGCATGATATCGCCACCTTAGACGACGGCATGAAGTACGGCGGCGATACAGGAAACGTCATCAAGAAGAAACTGAACGAACAGGTGAACGTAGTCGGAGGGATTACAGACACCAACAAACTGACCACAGAAGACAACCTCGGCGTCGTATCCGACGGCAATAACAACCTGAAAGTCCGCATGGCCAAAGACCTGAAAGGATTGAACAGTGTGACCACCAACACCCTGACCGTGGGAGACGTGAAAATCGACAACAGCGGCATCAACGCAGGAAACAAGAAAATCACCAACGTAGCAGCCGGTGATGTCAGCCCGAACAGCACCGATGCCGTGAATGGCGGACAGCTGTGGAAAACAAACCAGACAATCAACAATATAGGAGGAGCCGTTAATGAACTTGGCGACCGGATGGACAGAGTAGGAGCAGGAGCGGCAGCATTGGCAGCCCTCCACCCGCTGGACTTCGACCCGGATGACAAGTGGGATGTGGCAGCCGGCTACGGCAACTACAAAGACGCCCATGCGATAGCGGTAGGCGCATTCTACCGTCCCAATGAAGATACCATGTTCAGCGTGGGAGGTTCCTTCGGCGGAGGAGAAAACATGGTGAATGCCGGAGTCAGCGTGAAGCTGGGACAGGGCAACCATGTATCTACCTCACGGGTAGCTTTGGCCAAGGAAGTAGAAGACCTGAAAGCGATTGTCAAGGCGCAGAGTGCTGAGATTAAAGCTATGCGCGGAGCCATGCAGTCGGGAACATCGGTAATGAAGGATGTTAATTTCCCCGATGTGCCGAAAGACCACTGGGCATATTCTTATGTAAAATCATTGGCAGACAGAGGTCTTTTGGAAGGCTATCCGGATGGTGAATTCAAAGGGGAACGTACCATGACCCGCTATGAATTTGCGGCCATTATTTACCGCGCACTGCAGAACGGCGCACCCATTGACAGTGATATGGCAAAAGCCATCGGTGAATTCGATCCCGAAATCAATCGGATAAAGGATCTGGACCGCACCCGTGTCGACCGTATTTCCGGCAAGGATAATGACCGGCATAAGGTAGAACGCGTCCGTGTCAATAATGAAAGCAATAAAGAAAAGGGTGACTACCGTGATGTGTACGGTTCCCATATTTCACCGGAAGCGTAACCCGGAAAGCAAAGACAAGGAAATAGTATAAGAAACAGAAAGTACGGTATCCGTCAGGTATGATGGGTACCGTATTTTTATGTGGGCGGGGGATAGGATGTAATCCGGAAACTGGAGGATAAGCGTTGTCCGTCCCTCGTTACCTGGAGCGATTGTAAGGAGTTTGCTGCCGTGGTGAGGAAGACGGTAAGAAGATAAAAGTTATTAGCTGTGAGCTGTCAGCTATAAGCTGTTAGCTGTGAGTTAAAAGCCGAAGCATATGATTTCCGTTAGGTGTCATACGAAACAACAGCAAAGGATTTGCTGTTGTAGTGAGGGAAACGTTAAGGCGTTATCCTAAGCGAATGTGAAGAGTCTGCTACCGTGGTGAGGAAAGCCGTAAGATGTCATCCGGGTAATAGATTCTTCACTCTGTGTCACTGTCCCGTTTCCCTGCTTTCTCACACAGCATTCTTACCCCCGTTCAGAATGACGATTGGAGGAAATGGCGTCATAATGAGGGAAACGTCAGTCGTCATCCTGAGCGATAGCGAAGGATCTGTTGCCGTGGTGAGGAAAGCAGTAAGAAGATAAAAGTTATCAGCTGTGAGCTGTCAGCTATCAGCTGTTAGCTGTTAACCGTTAGCTGTGAGTTAAAAGCCGAAGCATATGATTTCCGTTAGGTGTAATACGAAATAACAGCAAAGGATTTGCTATTGTAGTGAGGAGGGAAACGTTAATCGTCATCCTGGACGAATGTGAAGGATCTGCTACCGTAATGAGGGAATCGGTAAGGCGTCATCAGCATAATAGATTCTTCACTCCATTTCACTGTCCCGTTTCCCTGCTTTCTCACAAAGCATTCTTACCCCCGTTCTGAATGACGATTTTGGGAAAGCACGTCACTAACAATGGAGAACGGAAAGCATCATAATGACGGAGACGGTAAGGCGTCATAATGAGGAAAGCGTCAGGCGTCATCCTAAGCGAATGTGAAGGATCTGTTGCCGTGGTGAGGAAAGCGGTAAGAAGATAAAAGTTATCAGCTGTGAGCTGTCAGCTATCAGCTGTTAGCTGTTAACCGTTAGCTGTGAGTTAAAAGCCGAAGCATATGATTTCCGGTTGTGTCATACGAAACAACAGCAAAGGATCTGCTGCTGTGGTGAGGAAAGCGGTAAGATGTCATCAGTGTAATAGATTCTTCACTCTGTGTCACCGTTCTGTCTCCCTGCTTTCTCAAACAGCATTCTTACCCCCGTTCTGAATGACGATTGGAGGAAAGGGCATCATAATGAGGAAAACGTCAGGCGTCATCCTGAGCGATAGCGAAGGATCTATTACCGTAGGGAGGAAAGCGGTAAGAAGATAAAGCTGTCAGCTATCAGCTGTTAGCTGTTAACCGTTAGCTGTGAGTTAAAAGCCGAAGCATATGATTTCCGGTTGTGTCATACGAAACAACAGCAAAGGATCTGCTGCTGTGGTGAGGAAAGCGGTAAGATGTCATCAGTGTAATAGATTCTTCACTCTGTGTCACCGTTCTGTCTCCCTGCTTTCTCAAACAGCATTCTTACCCCCGTTCTGAATGACGATTGGAGGAAAGGGCATCATAATGAGGAAAACGTCAGTCGTCATCCGAAGCGAATGTGAAGGATCTGTATTCGTGGTGAGGAAAGTCGTAAGAAGATAAAAGCTATCAGCTGTGAGCTGTTAGCTACAAGCTAACTATTCTTTTACGATTTAAATCATTACGACAAGCGAGTATCCTCAATCGCACTACGTGCGCCAGCAGCTCCTTCTGACGGCCGGCTCCATGATCCTTGTATAAGACGTTAAGACGTCATCCAGAGCGGAAGCGAAGGATCTGCTATTGTGGTAAGGAAAGCGGTAAGATGTCATCCGGGTAATAGATTCTTCACTCCATTTCACCGTCCCATTTCCCGTTTTTCCCACACAGTATTTTTGCCTCCGTTCAGAATGACAATTGGAGGAAAGGGCGTCATAATGAGGGAAACGTCAGTCGTCATCCTAAGCGAATGTGAAGGATCTGTATTCGTGGTGAGGAAAGTCGTAAGAAGATAAAAGCTATCAGCTGTGAGCTGTTAGCTACAAGCTAACTATTCTTTTACGATTTAAATCATTACGACAAGCGAGTATCCTCAATCGCGCTGCGTGCGCCAGCAGCTCCTTCTGACGGCCGACTCCATGATCCTTGTATAAGACGGTAAGAAGATAAAAGCTACCAGCTGTAAGCTGTGAGCTGTCAGCTATCAGCTGTGTTATAATAAATAAATTATATAGGGTGTGTATTGTCTTTGGAGGGGGTATCAGGGTGGCAGAGCTGAATTTACTGCAGGAGAAAATTTTGAGCGACGGGGTGATCCGTCCGGGGAATGTGCTCAAGGTGGACAGTTTTCTGAATCATCAGATCGATGTGCCTTTTATCAGTGAACTGGGGAAGGAATTTAAAAAGCTTTTCGGGGATCGGAAAGTGGACAAGATTCTGACGATCGAAGCGTCGGGGATCGGCATTGCCTGCCTCACAGCGGTGTATTTCGGGGTGCCTGTAGTTTTTGCGAAGAAATCTGCGGGAAGCAATATGGATAAGGAAATGTTTGCTACGGAGGTTATGTCATATACCCATAATCGGAAAAACCATGTGGTGGTATCAAAGAAATATCTGAAACCCGGCGAACATATCCTCATCATGGACGATTTTCTTGCCAACGGCTGCGCCGTGAGCGGGCTTCTTGATCTGGTAAAACAGGCGGGCGGTATCGTAGAAGGCATCGGCATCTGCATCGAAAAAGGTTTCCAGGGCGGCGGCGACGCGCTCCGTGAAGCGGGATATGATGTCCGCTCTCTGGCAGTTATTGAAAAAATGGATGCCGAAACGGGCGTCATTACGTTTCGCTGAGGAGGCCGGAATGAATACAGATCCGATTTATGAAGCGGATGGGAAAATATCTGTCCGCAAAGCGGTGCCTTTCGGTCTCCAGCACGTTCTTGCCATGTTTGTGGCAAATATCGCGCCGATCCTTATCGTGACGGGCGTGGTAAAGATGCCTGCCTCAGAAGCGGGCGCTGTTGTCCAGGCGGCCATGATCATTGCAGGCATCGGCTCCCTGCTCCAGATGTATCCTTTTTTCCGTCTGGGCAGCGGACTTCCCGTCATCATGGGAATCAGCTTTACCTTTGTTTCTGTTTTTTGTGTAATCGGATTGAAATACGGCTACGGGGCTATTCTCGGCGCTGTCCTTATAGGCGGTGTTCTGGAGGGGATCCTCGGTCTCGGCGCGGCATGGTGGCGGAAACTGGTACCGCCCATCGTTTCGGCGACTGTCGTGACAGCTATCGGGTTTTCATTGCTTCCCATCGGAGCGAATTCTTTTGGCGGCGGGTTCGGCCATCCTGAGTTCGGTGATGCCCGGTTCCTCATTGTCGGAACGGTTACCCTGGTTTCCTGCCTTATTTTCAATATCCGCGCAAAATCTTTCTATAAGCAGTTATCTGTCCTTTTCGGGCTTTTTGTGGGGTACGTTACGGCATACTTCTACGGTATGGTTGATTTGAGCCGCCTGACGGAAGTATCCCTTGTGTCTCTGCCGGTTTTCATGCCTTATTCTCCGGAATTTCATTATGACGCCATTTTCTCCGTATTCCTTATTTTCCTGGTGTCTGCCACAGAAACGCTGGGCGACACCTCGGCGCTTGCCGCTATGGGGTTCAATCGGGAGGCGAAAGACAGGGAAATATCCGGCTCCATTGCCGTGGACGGGTTTGTTTCTGCCGCGTCTTCTCTCTTCGGGTGTTTGCCGATTACATCTTTCAGCCAGAATGTGGGGCTTATCGCCATGACCCGTGTGGTAAACAGGAAAGCCATAGCCAGCGGCGCCGTCATCATGGTTCTGGCAGGACTCATTCCCGCGCTGGGGGTCATTTTGGCGTCACTGCCTGAAGCCGTCCTCGGCGGCTGTACGCTTATGATGTTCGGCTCCATCGTGGTGTCCGGTGTGCAGATGATCAGCCGCTGCGGATATTCACAAAGAAATATGAGTATTGCCGCCCTGTCTCTTTCCATCGGACTGGGATTCACGCAGACACCGCAGATTTTCCGCATATTTCCCGAACTGCTGCGGAGCGTATTCGCAGAGAACTGTGTAGCGGTGGTTTTCATCGTGGCGGTTCTTCTGAATCTTATATTTCCCAAAGGGGAAAAGGAAAAGGCAGCGGCAGGAGCTGCCGAATGAAATACAGACGCTGACCGGCAATCGGCGCTTTTATTTTGCCATAGTAATGGAAGTATATATGTCCTGCTTTCTGCGTACCCGTTTCCGCACACATCGGTATGCCTGTTGGTCACTCTATGAGTATTTCCTATACAGTTGCAGGCAAGCTATACATTGTGCTTATAAGGTGTAGACACAGGAATGAATAATGATACAATATACATGGTATTATTTAAATAGGAAGTTTACTTACGATGAAAGGCAAGGAGGATTGTCATGAAAAGATTGAAGAAAGCAGCTTTGGCGGTGGCATGTGCTGCTGTGCTCTGTTCCGTATTTTCCGGCTGCGGCGGAGATAAAAAGGATACTGCCAAGGCCGCTCCCGCAGAGGAAAAAGTGCTGACCGTTTATACGGCGCGCAGCGAAAGCTTAAACAATCTTGTCATTCCCGCTTTTGAAAAAGAAACGGGAATCAAGGTTAATGTTATTGTGGCGGGGACAGGACCCCTCGTAAAGCGTGTAGCATCGGAAAAGGACAATCCCCAGGGCGATATTCTCTGGGCGGCTGACCAGACGATGCTGGATTCCCAGAAAGAACTTTTTGAGAAATATGTATCTCCGGAAGACGCGAATATGATTGATGCCGCTAAAAATAAGACGGGATATTTTTCTCCCGCGTTTGCCGATCCCACCGTTTTCATCGTTAATAAAAAACTGGCAGGCGATATGAAGATTGCCGGGTTTGACGATCTTCTCAATCCGGCGCTGAAGGGCAAGATTGCCTGCGGCGACCCTGCCAACTCCAGCTCTGCGTTCCAGGTGCTCATGGCGATGCTTTACGCCAAGGGCAAGGATGGAGATCCCATGTCCCCCGAAGCCTGGGCGTATGTGGATAACTTCATTAAGAATGTAGACGGGAAATTCCTGAACAGTTCCGGCGCTGTCCATAAAGGCGCTGCCGACGGCGAGTATACCGTAGGGCTTACCTGGGAAGATCCGGCGGCTACCTATGTGAAGAACGGCGCTGACGTAGAAGTCGTATTCCCGAAAGAGGGAGCGATTTTCCCGGGCGAATCCGTACAGATCATCAAAGGCGCGAAACATATGGAAAATGCGAAGAAATTTGTCGATTTCATGCTTTCCCAGAAGATCCAGGAAGCGGCAGGAAAGACGCTCACCGTCCGTCCGCTCCGCAAGGGTGTGAAGCTTGCTGACTACATGACACCCCAGGACACAATCGCTTTGTTCAAGAATTATGACGAAGGCTGGGTAGCTGCCCATAAGAAAGAAGTCGTGGCGGAATGGAATAAACATCTGGAAAATTCCAGGCAGTAATAAGTAATCAGGTCATCAGAGGGCGTCGGGCATTTCGCCTGACGTTCTTTTTTATAGATGACGCTTGAAGCGCGAGGTTATGAGGTTATTATGAGTGTTTCTATCAATATAGACAAAGTGGTGAAGAAGTACGGGGATACGGTGGTGGTGAACGGCCTGTCCGTGGATATTATGCCGGGCGAATTTTTCACCCTTTTAGGGCCGTCGGGCTGCGGTAAAACGACACTGCTCCGTATGATTATCGGATTCAATTCCATCGAAGGCGGTACGATTTCCGTCGACGGGAATGTCATCAACGATGTGGCGACAGATAAAAGAAATATGGGCATGGTTTTTCAGAATTATGCCATTTTCCCCCACATGTCGGTGAAAGATAATGTGGCTTTCGGTCTGCGGATGCGGAAGGTGCCTGAAAAGGAAATCGAAGAGCGGGTGGATAAAATCCTGAAGATCGTGAAGATCGACCACCTGAAAGACCGTATGCCCACAGCGCTTTCCGGCGGGCAGCAGCAGCGTGTCGCCCTTGCGCGGGCGATCGTCATCCGGCCGCAGGTACTTCTGATGGATGAACCGCTGTCCAATCTGGACGCGAAACTCCGTATCGAAATGAGGAATGCCATCAAGCAGATCCAGCGCCGGGTGGATATAACCACGGTGTATGTCACCCACGACCAGGAAGAGGCGCTGGCGGTGTCCGACCGTATCGCCGTCATGAATGGCGGGGTCATCTGCCAGATCGGCAGACCGGCGGATATTTATAAAAGGCCGAAGAACGTTTTCGTTTCGACTTTCATCGGGCTCTCCAACCTGCTGGACGGACATATCGTGAAAAAAGGAGATAAGACAAGCATTTCCTTTAAAGAAAATGAAGACTGGCTTGTAGACATGGATAACTTATCAGGCGGCGTGGAGGACGGAGAAGAAGTCATCATTTCCGTCCGCCCGGAAGAATTTAATATGAAGTCCGGCACGAAAGAGGGGATCCGCGGCGTGATCCGTTCTTCCGTCTTCCTCGGACTCACCACCCATTACTTCATCACCACCGGCAGCGGGCAGGAATTAGAGATTCTCCAGACCCAGGAAGGCCAGGATATTCTTCCCGACGGCAGCGCCGTCACGCTTACCGTCAAAGCCGGGCGGATCAATGTCTTCCGCCGGGCAACGGAAGAAACATTGATCAGAGAGGAAGGACTATGAAAAAGAATCTGACTGTCTGGAACCTTTTCAGTGTCGTCATTCTTGCGGCTTTCGCCCTTTTTATCATGTATCCCATATTCCTCATTCTGTACCGGAGTGTCATTCATGGGGATACAGGGGTGCTCACGCTTCAGAATTTCGCCCATTTCTTCGCCAAAAAATTCTACTGGGGAACGATGGTAAACTCGCTGAAAGTGACCGTCGTTTCCACGATTTTATCGGCGGCTCTCGGTCTCCCGCTGGCATACCTCATGAGGAGCGTGAAAATAAAAGGAAGCAGTTTCCTAAATATCCTCATCGTTATCTCCTATCTGTCGCCGCCTTTCATCGGGGCATACGCGTGGATACAGATGCTCGGGCGGCAGGGCGTCATCACCCAGTTCCTGAACGACACCTTCGGACTCCATTATGGCGGTGTGTACGGCTTTGCCGGCATTGTCCTCGTCTTTACGCTCCAGTCATTTCCCCTCGTTTACATTTACGTATCGGGAGCGCTGAAAAATCTGGACAACTCTTTGAATGAAGCGGCGGAAAGCCTGGGGTGCAGCCGCATGGGGCGCATTTGGAAAATCATCGTGCCTCTTGTCATGCCCACGCTCCTTGCCAGCTCCATGCTCGTTTTCATGCGTGTCTTTGCTGACTTCGGCACGCCCATGCTCATCGGTGAGGGATACAAAACACTCCCCGTCCTTATTTACAACCAGTTCATGGGAGAAGTATCGGGCGATGACGGCTTCGCGGCAGCCATCTGCTGCATCGTGATCGGGCTCACCATCGTCATGTTCTTCGTCCAGCGTTTTCTTGCGGGAAGAAATACCTACGCCATGACCGCTCTGAAACCCATGGCGGCGGAATCACTCGGCGGCCTGCGGAATATCCTTGCCCATCTGGCAGTCTACATGGTTGTGGGACTGGCAATCCTTCCCCAGTTCGTCGTCGTATACACCTCTTTCCTTGCTACAAACGGAGGGCAGGTATTCACCGGCGGATTCGCTCTTCAGAGTTATGACGCGACACTCTTTGCCAAGGATAATGACGTCATCTGGCATACCTACTTCCTGGGGCTCTGCGCCATCGCTGCCGTCCTCGTCTTAGGTGTCCTTATCGCCTACCTTTCCGTGCGGAAAAGAAATACACTGAACAGCATTCTTGACGTCATTACGATGTTCCCCTTCATCATTCCCGGCTCCGTCCTCGGGATTGCTTTCGTCTTTGCGTTCAATAAATCGCCGATTATCCTTACCGGAACGGCGCTCATCATGATTATTTCCTTCGCGGTGCGGAGAATGCCCTATACCGTCCGTTCCTCCACTGCCATTTTGGGAAATATCAGTCCCAGCATTGAAGAAGCGGCCATTTCCCTAGGCGCCTCTGACATGACGACATTCCGTAAAATCACGGTTCCCATGATGATGCCCGGCGTTCTTTCCGGCGCCATCATGAGCTGGGTCACCATCATCAGCGAGCTGTCGTCATCCATTATCCTGTATACGAACAGCACGCAGACACTCACCGTATCCATCTACACGGAAGTCATCCGCGGCAACTACGGGAACGCTTCCGCGTATGCCACCATCCTCACGGTGACATCCATCCTGTCGCTGCTCCTTTTCTATAAAGTGACAGGGCGGCGTGACGTGTCGGTGTAAAGCGGGAGAATTTTATAAATAAAAAGTTAGAAGTTTATAATTCCGGAAATATGGCATAGTCGTTAAATGCGGCTATGCCAATTCTTATTTGCAAAAAAAGCATGAGTAAGGGGCTGTGATATAACGCAGAAATGTTTTATTACAGCCTTTTATGATTATCTGCCGATAAAAATGGAATTCATGATAAGATGTCATTCGGAGTAATAGATTCTTCACTCCGTGTCACTATCCCGTTTTCTATTTTTCTCGCAAAGCATTCTTGTCTCTGTTTAGAATGACAGGAGTCGATAAGACGTTATCCTAAGCACAGCAAAGAATCTGCTGCTATGATGAGGGGAACGTTAAACGTCATCCTGAACGAACGTGAAGGATCTGTACCCGCTGTGTCATCGTTCCGCTTCCCTGCTTTCTCATACAGCATTCTTACCCCCGCTCAGAATGACACCAGACGGCAAGGCGTTATAATGAGGGAAACATTAAACGTCATTCTGAGCACCAGCGAAGAATCTGTTGCCGTGGTGAGGAAAGCCGGTAAGCTGTCATCAGAAGTCATAGATTCTTCTCCGTGTCACTGTCCCGTTTTCTGTTTTTCCCACAAGGCATTCTTGTCTCCGTTCAGAATGACGACGGACGGCAAGCGTCATCCTGAACGAATGTGAAGGATCTGTGACTGTGGTGAGGGAAATGGAAAGAGCCTCGTGGGAAGTTATGAGCGGAATAGAGTCATTACTCCTCATCACATAGATGCGTTCATGCTTTATCGGCTGCGGACATGCTGTAAATTTAACTGAGAAGTACCGCTTAACAGCGGTATTTTTTATTGCATTGCCGGGATAAAAATGGAAAAAATGGGAGTACGGGAAAAGTATTTCAAAAAAATTTCAAATTATTTTTCCTGTTTCAGCAAATTTAAACTCGAAAGGGATACTATAATGGCAGCGCTAAGGACTGTTCCTTTCCGGAGAGGGAACAGGGAAAGGAGAAAAGAGTATGGCTAAGAAATTGGAACTTAAATTCCTGACTTCCGCGAATACGGAGCTTATTGTGAGCATTGCCGATCCGAAGGACGGGCTCGCTTTGTCCGCCGTGCAGGCGGAGGCCGCGAAAATCATGCCGGTGCTGGCAAACGGCAAGGGCGTCGGGGTGGCTTCTTTCGCTAAGGCGGTCATGGTGACCACTACGGAAGAGGAAATTCATTAATTTTGAAAGAGGACTATAAGGATTAAAAAGGAAAGGAGGGATAATAATGGCAGTTTCCAAATCTGTGGAAAAGACAAGGCTTCTGGTACGTGTTGAAAATACGGACGGTTCTTTGAAGAATCTGACTTTTAACAATATCAGGGAAAGCGCGTCTGATGAAGAGCTGCTTCATGCGGGGAAGGCGATCGCCGGACTGCAGGTGAAGGCGCTTGATTCTGTCCGCCGCTCTGATGTGGCTGTTCTGACTGACGGCGAATAATCCGCCGGAGATGGGCAGGGAAGGGCCCGGGGTATGGACTCGGGCTTTTCCTTTTTAGGATAGGACGCTCTCCCGTCCGGTTTTGAAAATAGGGTTCGCAGGGCTGCGGAAACGCCTATTGACAGACGGGGGAGAAAGTTCTATTCTTAAATCAATATAGAACATATGTTCTATAAAAAGGAACAATATTTTATAAAAGATGCAAAAACGAGGAATTTCTTGTGACGGGAATGAATATTGCTTGAATGAAAGTGAGGATTGGGAATGCATTTTGATTATATCAGGCTTCGGGCACGAATTCGTGAGAAGCTGGGGTCTGACGTTGTTTTTGCGGCAAGGCTGGGGATCAGCAAGACGTCTTTGTCTCTGCGGCTGAATAATCAGCTTCATTTTTCCCAGCGGGATATTTATAATTCCATGCGGATTTTGCAGATCAGGCCGGATGAGGTGGGGGCGTATTTCTTTGAGCGGCCCCGTTGTGAGGAGTTTTATTTTTGACGGAAAGGAGGGCCTATGGATGCAGGTTCGTGGATGGAGGCTTTTGAACGGGCTTCGGAGCGGCTTGTGGCGGACTGGCAGGTGAAGCTGGTGACGACGGGTCTTTTGGCGGAAGGGGTTTTTCCTGTGGAGCTGATCAGTTTATTTGCGCTGGCGGTATTTATTGATCTGGTGACGAAGTGGATGGCGCTTGCCCACAAGTATCTGGAGGCGAAGGGGGAAGAGGATCGTGATATGGTATCGTGTATTCTGGCGATTCCCTCGGCGCATCGGGCCGGAATGATTTCCAGCAGGCAGATGAAGCGGCAGTTTGCCGGAAAGATGGTGCTTTATATTCTGCTGACCGTCGGCGGCGGTGCGGCAGACCGGCTTCTGGCAAGCGTGGGACGGCCGGACCTGTTTATGGAAATGTGTGTCAGTTATCTGGCGGCGTCGGAGATGCTGAGTATCGTGGAGAATCTGAATGATGCCGGTGTCGGGGTGCTGTCGGGGCTGGTAAGGAAGTTGAAAAGGAAGTGATGAGGGGAAGGAAGTATTTCTTTCCGTAAAATATGGATAAACGGATTATGACTTTGGATGAAATAGGAACGCGCCTGGAGGCTGCCCGCGGTAGGATTGACCGGATTTACTGCCACTGGACGGGGGCGCCGTACCAGCTGGTGGAGTGCCTGGCATATCATGTGGTGATTGACCGGGGCGGGTACTGCCATGTGATTCATGAGGATTTCACGGAGTGCCTGGCGCATACGTGGCACAGGAACAGCCGGTCGATTGGTGCGGCGCTGGCGTGCTGCCGTGACGCATGCTGCTACTATGACGCGCCGAGCGGTGTGGATCTGGGTCGTGAGCCGCCGACAGAGGCGCAGGTGGAAGCGCTTGCGATGTTCTGCGCGAGGGCTGTGGAAGAGCTTGGACTGTCGGTATCAGATATTTACACACATGCAGAGATGGCCGCTTTTGACGGGTACGGGATCGGTAGCGGTGATCCGGATATGCGCTGGGATCTACTTTATGTCCCCGATTACGGTGACGGCGGCCGGCTGGTTCCCGGCGGTGAGCTGATTCGGGGGAAAACGAAATATTACAGGAAGCAGAGGAGCGGGCTCCTGTGTTTATGAGGAAAGACGCTGTCTTGGCAGGAGACGGCGTTTTTACGTGGGCGTAAAAGAAAATATGGAAATGAAAAAGAGTATCTTCTCCGCGCAGGAGTGAAGATACTCTTTTCTTTTGTCATATATCCCGCCGTGGAAAACAGGCGGTATTTATTTTTCGGTATTTACACAAGACTTGAAATTTGCTGTTTTATTGGTCCACATATCAGTAATTTCTGTAAACAGGCTTCCAGATCACTGATTTCACGGCTTTTTTAACATCATTCGTCTGTACTCTGTTCAAGCCCTGTTTTACGGCACATTCTGCTACTGCAGCAGCCACTGTTTCAGAAAACTGCGTTAATTTGGATACCGGCGGCAGAACAGCAGCTCCTTCCACATTGATTTCAAGAAATTCACCGAGAGAATGTGCAGCGGACGAAATCATTTCATCTGTGACCAGAGAGGCATTAACAGAGATACTTCCCAGTCCCAGTCCAGGATATATCAGGGCATTATTTGCTTGTCCGATAATATAAGTCACCCCATTGTATTCAACAGGTTCCGCAGGAATACCGGTTGCGACCATTGCTCTGCCATCAGACCATTTGATGATGTCTTCTGCGGTTGCTTCTGCCAATTCCGTTGGATTACTAAGCGGGAAAATAATCGGGTGGTCACACCATGATGCCATGGCTTTTACTATTTCCTTGGTAAATGTTTTCGGAGCGGTTGAGGTTCCCACGAGGATCGTAGGTCTGACAGCCATCACTGCTGCAGTTAAATTATTCAGTTTTTCCGGATTATCGAACTCAGAACGTGCTCTTGCAAACGGTTTTTGCTCAGGTGTCAAGTCATCCATATCGTCAAAAAGCAATCCCTGTTTATCCACCATATAAAAGTGATTTCGTGCTTCTTTTTCAGATAATCCCTGTGCGACCATTTCCCTGAATATACGGTCGGCGATACCGGCTCCGGCCGTGCCCGCTCCAAAACACATGTAGGTATGATTTGTAAGTTTCTCTCTATTGATTTTCATTGCTCCAAGAATACCGGCTAATGTTATTATGCCGGTTCCCTGACAATCATCATTAAAAACAGGATAGGTTTTTTGATACTTCTTCAAGATGGTTGCAGCATTAGACCGTCCAAAGTCTTCAAAATGCAGATACAGATCGGGAAATAGATTTTCAGCCGTTTCAACAAATCGATTCACGAAATCATAATAATGATCACCATATATCCTCTTGTGACGGTTTCCAAGATAGAAAGGATCTTTTAATAAGGATTCCCGATTAGATCCGCAGTCCAAGACAACCGGAAGTACTGTCTGCGGATCTATACCGGCAGCGGCAGTATAGACCATCAATTTTCCGACAGAAATATCTACACCATTGGTACCCCAGTCACCAATGCCAAGAATGCCTTCTGCATCAGTAACAACAATAAGACGGATCTTTCTGTCTCCGGCAGCCTGTTTAAGCGAAGTTTCAATAGATTCCGGATGATCGATGGAAAGGAACGCTGCATACTGTGGGTTGATAAATTGTTCACTATACTGTTCGATGCTCTCCGCAATAACCGGATCATAAACAATTGGCATTAACTCTACCAGATGTTCACTGAATACATGAAAGAACAGCGTTCGATTGAAGTTAAAGACTTCCATCAGAAAACGTCTTTTCTCAATCAAAGAAGTTTTTCTTTCCATTTGGCGGTAGATACGCTGTGCCTGCGTTTCTATATCTTCCACACAAGGCGGAAGCAACCCCTCCAATCCAAGTTTTTTTCTTTCCGATTCCGTAAATGCGGTTCCCTTGTTCAGGAATGCATCGTCCAATAGCTCAAATCCTGTCTTCATCGCATTCGTCTCCTTTTTATATTTAAAAACACGTTGCCTTTAATATAAATATCTTATCATGAGGCTATATTTTTGTGAAATAATGGTATTTGCAGAGTTAAGATTGTCCGGATAATCAATAATTTGTAACATCCATCAAAAAATTTAATATTTTATCCGGGGTTTTCTTCTGTTGTAATTGCTTTCATAAGGGATGCTTCTGTGGTTATGTTTTTGTCCAAAACGATTTTAACAAAAAGGTTTTCTATTTCTGATTTCTATATGCCGTTCCATGAATTACAATTTTAAAATATATAAAAATAAAAAAGTAAGGGGAAAACAGAATTTCCTACCTTACTTTTTCTTTTAATCTGTGATGGTTCCGATTCCCGGCTGATCCATTTTTTCCACTTTTACCGCTTCCAGATGGTAGAAGGGGGCGGTGAGATGGTCGTTCAGATGGACAGTGGCTTCGCGGAGGATGCCATACACTTTGATCCATGTGACGCCGTCTTCATAGCCGGTGAAGTCGCCGTCAGAGGTAAATTCAAAATCCACATAGCCGCCTGTACAGTAAGGACAAGTGGGGCCGTTTCTTCCTACGAAGTAGTGGCCGTTGATGGAAATGAAATAGCCTTCGATGAGGACAGTTTTGTCTTTGTAGTCGCGGAAGTTCATGAACCAGTCGTTGATCTGTGTCATATACCGCTTATCGCCGACGACGATGTCTATGTTGTTGTAATCAAAGTTTTGCCGGTCCGTTTCCAGATTGTAGGGATATTCAAAGACAGGATACTTCGATTTTTTCCCTTCAGGAGCAGCCGGTTTAGGCGCCGGCTGTTCTTCTTTCTGCGGAGCCGGCTCCGGTGTTTCTGCCGGCGCCGGTGTTTCCTTGGCCTCCGGAGGAGTTTCCGCTTTTTTTGCTTCCTGCACGGTTTTCCTGGTAATGATCTGCGGCGGATCCTGCGCTTTTTCCTGTGTGCCGCAGCCGCCTAAGAGAAGAAGCGGCAGGCAGAGAAGCCATATTTCTTTTCTCATTCAAAAGCCTTCTTTCATTTTCCGTATGCCCGCGGCGATAAAGAGGAGGACAATGTCAGTGACGACAATGGATGCTCCTGTGGGAATCGAGCCCATGTAGGAGATGGTGAGTCCTGCCATGAATGTGGCCACGGAGAAAACGGAGGAGAGGATGATCGTCGTCTTGAACTGCCGGCAGAGCTGCATCGCGGTGAGCGAAGGGAATACGATCAGGCTGGAAATAAGGAGCGCGCCCATCATGCGCATGCCAAGGACGATCGTGATGGCTGTGAGAAAGGCGATGATCATATTATAGAGCCTTGTCCGTGTGCCGGTGGCGGAGGCGAACGGTTCATCAAAGGTGACTGCAAATATACGGTTATAAAACAAAATGAAAAGGAGCACGACGGAGATGCCGAGGATGACGGAAAGGCGCACGTCATCGGCGCTCATGGCAAGGATGCTGCCGAACATGTAGTTGCACACGTCGGTATTCATTCCCGTACTTAAGGAAATCGTCATGACGCCGATGGCAAGAGCGCCGCTGCAGAGAAGAGCCGTGGCAGAGTCGCCTTTGATCTTCGCGCTGTCTTTCAGCTGGAGAAGGAAAAAGGCGGCGGCGATGCAGGCAGGGATGGAAATGGTGAGGGGCTCTGCGTGGAAAGCATAAGCGATGGCAAGGGCGGCAAATCCCACGTGGGAGAGTCCGTCGCCGATCATGGAGTACCGTTTCAGTACAAGGCTGGTCCCTAAGAGAGAAGCGCAGAGGGAAACAAGACAGCCCACGATGATGGCGCGCACCATGAAAGGATAGCTGATCATTTCAATAAAGATATCCATCATAAGCCGCCTTTCGCAAATCTTTGCCCCACAGGACTTCTGAGATACTCTTCCGTCGTCCCGAAGAACTGCTGTGTCCCGCCGGACAGGTGGAGAATACGGTTTGCCTGTCCCAGTGTGCCGCGGATATCGTGGGAAACCATGATGACAGTGACGCCGTACTTCTCTATGCAGTCCTTGAAAATATGATAAAGCTCACCGGTCATGATGGGATCAAGGCCGGTCACCGGCTCGTCCAGGAGCAGGAGTTTTCCCGTGGCGCAGAGTGCCCGCGCAAGGAGTACACGCTGCTGCTGGCCGCCTGAAAGATCGCGGTAGCACCGTTTCTTCAAGTCGGCGATGCCGAGCATTTCCATTTTTTCTTCCGCGTCTTCCTTATCTGATTTTCGATAAAAAGGATACATGCCGCAGCGGTTCAGACGGCCTGAAAGGACGACTTCCCAGACACTGGCGGGAAAATCTTTCTGCACGGGGGTCTGCTGGGGAAGGTATCCGATTTCCGTAGGCTTGAAGCCATCGGCAGTTACGATTTCCCCGCCCGATATTTTTTTCAGGCGCAGAAGCGCTTTCACCAGTGTGCTTTTTCCTGCGCCGTTTTCACCGACGATTCCAAGGTAGTCCCCTTCATCGACAGAGAAATTCAGGTCGGAAAGAACCGCTTTTCCATCATAAGATACGGAAAGATGGCGGCATGTAAGCAGACTCATCAGTTGAGCGCCTCCTTGAGAACTTTCACATTATGGTTCATGAGGTCAATATAAGTTACGCCTTTTTTGAATTCTTCATCGCTTACGTTGTGGACGGCGTTCAGAAGCTCATTTTTTGCGCCTGTGGCTTCCGCGATGGCTTTGCTCATCTGTTCATTGGACATCTCGATGTGGAATACGACGGGAATATGGTCTTCCTTCACCTTATCCACGAGAAAAGCAATAGTTGCCGGATTGGCTTCCGTATCGGTGGAGCAGCCGGGGAAAGCGGCGTAGTAGGTCAGGCCGAATTCTTTGGCGAAATAAAGGAAAGGGAAACGGTCACCGACGATGATTTCTTTTCTCTTCGCGTGATCAATGACGTCATGGAAATCCTTATCCAGTTTTTCCAGTTTCGCAATGTAAGCCTCAGCGTTTTTCTGATAAGTCTGGGCATTGTCCTTGTCGAGACCGGAAATGGTTTCGGTGAGGGCTTTTACGATCTGGATAGCGTTGGCGGGAGAGGTCCAGACATGCTCATCCATTTCAGGGCCTTCTTCGCCGTCATGGTGGTGGTGCTCCTTGTCATCATGATGATGCTCTTTATCATGGCTGTCCTTGTCATCGTGGTGATGTTCTTTGTCTTCGTCATGATGATGGTCCTTATCTTCCTCATGGTGATCTTTGTCGTCGTGATGGTGTTCATGTTCTTCTTCCTGCATGCCTTCAGACATTTCTTCTTCATACAGTTTGACGGTATCCATCATTTTGAGTGTTTTCAGCTTGCTCTTGTCCATGGAGTTCAGTATACCGTCCACCCATTCATCGGAATCGCCGCCGGTGTAAACGAAAAGGTCGCTCTTGCCGATGGCCTGGATGTCTTTCGGCGACGGTTCATAGCTGTGGGCTTCCGCGCCCGGTTTGAGAAGCATCGTGACCTCTGCTTTATCGCCGACAATCTGGCGGACAAAGTCGTAAGAGGCGAAATTGGTACAGATGATTTTCAAAGGTTCTTTCCCCTTGGAATCGGGAGCGCCGCTCTTGTTTAATGAACAGGCGGAAAAAGCAAAGACAGCGAAGCACGCCATCAGGCAGGCAATTATTTTTTTCATGGAAATCCTCCTAACTAATACAATAGAAATAAAAATGCAAGCGCCGGGTTTAATCGGTGAGCTTGACACGGAGGGTGACCAGCGTGGAGGAAACCGTGAGAAGAGAAACGGCGGAAAGGGAAAGAACAGCGGAAAAAAGATGGGGGATGGAAACGGATCCTCCATTGTCCGCCGGGATCGTGACAGACGAACAGACGGAAAGCGTCCGGAGGCACAAATCGATCTTTTCGCAGATCGGGCAGGGATCGCTGCCATGGCCGTGGTCATGGGACAGTTCTTTTGCAATGAAAAAGAAGGATAGAGCCAAAGTGAGAACGAAAGCGGCACTGATGAAGAGCGCTGTCAGTTTTCTGCGGTATGCCATGATTCCTCCTTTTTAATGATGGAAAATAAAAAAGCGCACGTTTTAAAGGCGGTGCGCAGTCCCGTAAAGTTTCTCAGCGGCAGTCTTTGCAGACGCCGTAAACCGTCGTTTTCGATAAATCAATGTCAAACTTGTCGCCGCGGAGGACGTCCTTGAGAAGTTTATCGGAAATTTTCTGTGTCATATGGGTCGTCCGGCCGCATTTCAGGCAGGTGATGTGAAGCTTGTCCTCACAGGCTCCCAGTGAAACATAGCGGTACACATTTTCCCGGTTGTTTTTGCCCGGCGAGCGGAGGATAAGCCCTTCCCGCTCCAGCATGGCGAGATTCCGGTACACTGCGCTGACGCTGATTTTCGCGTGCTCTTCCGCGACAAGCTGCGCCGCCAGATCCCGCGCGGAAATGGTCATGTCAGGGTGGCTTTTGAAAAATTCAAATAATTTTTTTCTCTGTTCGGTCATATACATGGGAGCACACTTTCTAAATATGCGATTTTCTCGCAAATTATTATAACACAGTGGAAACGAATGTCAAATAAAATAATGAAATGAAGAAAGAAGAAGGTTTCTCAGGAAATATTTCCGCCGGATCGGGAGCGGGCAATCATTTTTTCCAGCGCCCGCTTTACCACGTCTTGAAAGCGTTGTTCAGCTTTTTCATAGATGTCATGAGGAGCGACGGATTCGCTGTCTGTCCGTTTGGCGACGACGCCGCAGATGGAAGCGGCTTTCAGTCCCAGCACGGAACAAAGTGTGAAAAGGGTGGCATTTTCCATTTCATAATTCGTACATCCGATATGCCGGAAATCTTCCAGAGAACCTTGCAGCCGTTTCAATACATAGCCGCCGAAGCTGTCATACCGTTCCTGTCCCGGCCAGAAGCTGTCGGTGCTGATGGAAATCCCCGTTTTGAAAGGGACGCCCGATTCCTCTGCCGCTTCGCGGAGCGCAAGAACCGTATCCGGGTCGGCTACCGCAGGAAATTCGATGGGGGCGTATGCGCGGGAAGCGCCGTCCATGCGGACCGATGCCGTATTGATGACTACATCGCCCGGGTGCAGATCCTCCTGAATGGAACCGGTCGTGCCGACGCGGATAAATGTTTCCACGCCGAGGCGGGCCAGCTCCTCTACGGCAAAAGTGACGCAGGGGCCGCCCATGCCGGTGGACATGACGAGGACAGGCGCGTTTTCCACCTGGGCGAGCCATGTGGTGTAATCCCGGTGCGAGGCGATGAAGAGGGCATTTCTATCCAGTGCTTTGGCAAGACCTTCCACACGGCCCGGGTCGCCGGGGAGAAGGGCGTACTTCGCGCCGCGGATCATGCCGGCAGAAAGCCCCGTGTGGTACATGATTTCTGCGGGACCGGCGTAATTTTTCACATGGTGCTCCTTTCATAAAACCTGTGCTTTTTTCTATTATAGCACTCATCAGGCATATAAAATAAGAAAAATAATTATAGGGTGTGAAAGGTGACGCTGGCGCACGTAGTGCGATTGAGGTACTCGCTTGCCGTAATAATTTAAATCGTAAAAGAATAGTTAGCTTGCGGCTTACAGCTCACGGCTAACAGCTAACAGCTTATAGCTGACAGCTGACAGCTTTTATCTTCTTACCGTATCCCGTCATTCAGAGCGGAAGTAAGAATGCTGTATGAGAAAACAGGGAGACGGCTATGTGATACGGAGCGAAGAATCTATTACTCTAGATGACGCCTTACCGTATCCCCTCATCACGGTAACAGATCCTTCACATTCGTTCAGGATGACGCTTAACGTTTCCCTCACTACAACAGCAAATCCCTTGCTGTTGTTTCGTATGACACCTAACGGAAATCATATGCTTCGGCTTTTAACTCACAGCTAACAGCTAACAGCTTATAGCTGACAGCTCACAGCTGGTAGCTTTTATCTTCTTACCGTATCCCGTCATTCAGAGCGGAAGTAAGAATGCTGTATGAGAAAACAGGGAGACGGCTATGTGATACGGAGCGAAGAATCTATTACTCTGATGACATCTTACCGCTTCCCTCACCACGAGTACAGATCCTTCACATTCGTTCAGGATGACGTTTTACCGTTAGTAACATTTTTATCAGCCAATAAAAAAGGACCCCCCGTAGCAGCGGGAGAAAATGCTTTTCTGTTTCACCGCACTATTCTGTGTCTATCGTTTTCGATGCAGAGGGGAATGTATGGTACAATGGAAAAAATACCCTTTATTTCATGAAGGAGCAGAGTATGTACGAAGAGACAACGATTGCCGCCATCGCTACCGCGCCCGGTGAAGGGGGAGTCGGCATCATCCGCCTGAGCGGCGTTTCCGCGGCGGAGATCGCGGATAAAATATTTCATACGGGAACAATTAAAACCTTTAAAGAAGCTGTGCCTCGCATGATGTATTTCGGCCATGTGACGGACGGCGGAAAGAGGATTGACGAAGGTCTTGCGGTGTACATGAAAGCCCCTCATTCCTACACGGGAGAAGACGTGGTGGAAATCCAGATCCACGGCTCGGCGGAGGCGCTCCGGGAAACACTGTCTCTTGCTTTGCGAAGCGGCGCAGTTCCCGCCATGCGCGGCGAATTTACCAAACGGGCTTTTTTGAACGGCCGTCTTGATCTGGCGCAGGCGGAAGCCGTCATGGACATTATCAGCGCGAAAGGGGAAGCGGCACTTACCCAGGCGGAAAGCCATCTGTCCGGCGCGCTTTCCGGTTTTGTCCATGAGGTCATGGAAGAACTCAAAGACCTCATTACGAAATTGGAAGTGACCATCGATTATCCCGAAGAAGATTTGGAAGACCTTACCATGGAAGAAACAGGGGACGCTTTGGAGAAAATTGACAAATCCCTGTCGGCGCTTCTGAAACGCTCCGAAGAGGGGCGGGTCATCAGGGAAGGACTCCGCACCGCGATTATCGGGAGACCGAACGCGGGGAAATCATCCCTGCTGAATGCCCTTCTGCAGGAAGAACGGGCGATTGTCACCGATGTGCCGGGCACGACGCGGGACACCATTGAAGAGGCGGTTCGCATATCGGGAGTTTCCCTCCTTCTTATGGATACCGCTGGTTTGCGGGAAACAGACAATAAAGTGGAACAGATCGGGATCGAACGGGCGCGGGCATCCATGGAAAAAGCAGATCTCATTCTTGCGGTCATTGACGGTTCGTCGCCTCTGGATGAGGAAGACAAAGAGATTCTTCACAGCCTCGTCGGAAAAAAGGCGATTGTCATTTTAAATAAATATGACCTCACGCCGGAAGTCAAGGCGGAAGATATATGGGAAATCGCGGGACATGTTCCTGTCGTTTCTCTTTCTGCCCGTTACGGGAGCGGGATGGACGAACTGCGGGAAGAGCTGCGGAAGATTACCGAAAAACAGGATACCGACGCGGGTCGTATTCTCTTCCTGACCAATCTTCGCCACGTGGAATTGGTACGGAAAGCGCTGGACAATGTTCTCCGCGCGAGAGCGTCCGTCCGTGAAGGCCTTCAGGCGGACTTCATCGTCATCGATCTTACAGAAGCCTGGAAAACGATGGGGGAAATCACGGGCGATACTATGGATGATGAACTGATCCATTCCATTTTCAGCCGCTTTTGCGTGGGAAAATAAAGTACTTCCATAAATCATGGGGCAGAGAATCAATCGGATATGTTTGGATAAGGCGGCGGAGCTGCCGGGCGTTTTCCGGCGGGCTGCCGCTTTTTACATTGACTTTTATTTTTTCTTATGGTAATAATGAAAACATCTATCATTATCATATTTTACCTGAAACGGGGTGCTTATAAATGAGAAAATATGCGGGAGGGTTCATTCTGCTTATCTTGAGCCTTCTTTTTGTCATCGGGGAGCAGACGGTGGCGGGACCATGCCCTGTTATGCCGGACGGCAGATTTATGGTGTGCTATTGGGCGGGGCAGGCGGTTCTCGGCGTGGGGATCGTGCTTGTGGTTCTTTCGCTGCTTCATCTGGCCTTTAAAAATGACGGTATGAAATTGGGCTTAGATCTGGCAGTCATTGCCGATGCCGCCCTTTTGATGTTTATTCCCAACCGCCTTATTCCGCTTTGTATAAAAAACCATATGCGCTGCCATACGGTCATGGAGCCTTTTGTTCTGATTATGGGGGTATTGATGATCGCGGCGGCGCTGGGTGATTTCTTTTTCCGGCGCCGCGTCGTGAAGAAAGAGGCTGCCCATGGATCTTAACCGGCTGCCCTGGAGGAATCTGTCCCGCAGGCCGCTGCGGACGGCGGCTCTCCTCGTGCTTACCTTTTTCCTTTCCTTTGTCATTTTTGCCGGATCCATGACAGTCGTGAGCCTTCAGAACGGTCTGAAAACATTGGAAAATCGTCTTGGCGCGGACATTATCGTCGTACCGAACACGGCAAAACGGAAAGTAGATCCTAAAACGATGATACTGGACGGGACACCGGGCTATTTTTACATGGAACGGGAAAAGATGGTGCTGATTTCCCATATCGAAGGCGTGGAAAAGGTGTCACCCCAGATATTTCTCGCGTCCCTTTCCGCTTCATGTTGCTCTGTTCCGGTGCAGATTATCGGGTTTGAGCCGGAAACGGATTTTATTATCCAGCCGTGGATCCGCGAAAGCTACGGCAGAGAACTTGCCCATGGCGATGTGGTGGTGGGCTCGGCAGTCAATGCGGACGTAGGCGATACGATCCGTTTTTACAACAAAGACTGCCGCATCGTAGCGAAACTGGCGGCAACCGGTACGGGGCTTGATACCGCGGTCTATACGAAAGCGGAGACCATACGGACGCTCATCGAGGCGTCGTCGAAGATGGGGCTGAATCCGCTCTTTGAAGGCGATGTGGAAAATGTTATTTCTTCCGTTTACATCAAAGTAAAAGACGGTTATGACATTAAAAAAGTGACGGAAAATATCAATCTCCGTGTACGCCGTGTGAAGGCGGTCCAGATGAAAGATATGCTTTCCGAAATAGCGGGCAGCCTTTCAGGGGTTTCAAAAACGATCACCCTTCTTTTCGCGGCGGTCTGGGTGATGGTGTTCATCGTTCTGGTCGTTTCCTTCTCCGTCCTTGTGGGAGAAAGGAAAAAAGAATTTGCCCTGCTCCGCGTGATGGGAACGTCACGAAGAAAACTGGCAGGGATTTTATTGAAAGAAACTCTTATCCTGAGCGTTTCCGGCGGCGCGGCAGGCGTGATCATGGGACTCCTTGTGGTGATTCCTTTCAGCGGGCTTATTGAAACGGGACTGAAACTGCCCTTCCTTCTTCCCGGGATCAGGGAAACGGGATGGCTGGCGTTTGCCGCGATGGCGGTTATCTGCCTGGCGGGGCCTGCGGCATCGGCATATGCTGTGCTGCGTCTGTCCCGTGTCGATCCCGCGACGATTTTAAGGGAGGGTGAATAAATGCGTCTGGAAGCGGAACAGGTAACGAAACAATACCAAATGGATCCGAAAAAAGCACGGTTCGCTTATGCCCTTTCACGAACCGATCTGGTGGTGGAGAGTGGAGAATTTGCCGTTATTACAGGAAAATCGGGAAGCGGGAAATCCACGCTCCTCCATATCCTTGCAGGGCTGCTTCAGCCGACATCGGGCTGCGTGCTGGCGGGAGGAAAAGATTTGTACCGCATGGCGGACGGTGAACTGTCAAAGTTCAGAAATGAAAATATCGCCGTCATTCCCCAGGGCGGCGGAGCGATTTACAGCCTGACGGCGGAAGAAAATATCCGTCTGGCCCGGAACATCTGTGGAAGAAAAGAAGAAAAAGACATCCTGCCCCTTATGAAAGAACTGGGGATCGAACAGCTGAAAGACGCATATCCCTCTGAACTTTCCGGCGGTGAGCTGCGCCGCGTGGCCATCGCGAGAGCGCTCTTTCAGGGCACAGGGATCCTTCTTGCCGACGAGCCGACTTCTGACCTTGATGAAGAGAATACGGATATCGTCGCAAAGCTCCTCCGCAGGGCGGCAGACAGCGGAAAAACGGTTTTTGTCGTCACCCACGAGATGGATATGCTGCCCTATGCCGATTCCCACTACATTATGAAAGAAGGCGTTCTGAGGAAGGCCGATGAGAAGATAAAAGCTATCAGCTGTGAGCTGTCAGCTATTAGCCGTTAGCTGTGAGCTGTCAGCTGTCAGCTGCAAGCTAAATATTCTTTTACGATTTAAATCATTTGTGATGCGGGAAAAGAGGAGTTTTTGTATAATATGTTTATTGAGAAACAGATGTGTTGAAGGAGGACTTATCGTATGTGTGGCGGATTGAAGAAAAGATACATTTTGACGGCATTGGTGTGTTTCGGCGCTGTCATGTCCGGCGGGGGTTTTGCACAGGCGGAAAGCACAACGGCGGAAAGCCGCAGTGAGACGCGGACGACAGTGGACAGGAATGGAACGATTGCCGAGCGTGTCCGGCGGACAGAATCGCGCACAACGGTTTCCAGCGAAACAAAGGACAGTGATGCGATTCGGAATATGGCCGCAGAACAGCGCCGGCAAATGGAACGTATGGGATTGCCTCATACGGGAAACCGGGAGTTTAATGAGAAGGTGGAATATCAGTATGAGTCCGGCGTGGTGCTGAATGAGCTCCTGACGCCGCTTGTGGTACCTAATCGAAATGTGCCCAAGTCGATTGGGACATGGGCAGGAATGACTTTTCAAAATGATAGGATTATAGAGCAGGGGATCCTGGCAAAATGCAAATCCGGCGGCAAGTGGGGTATTCTTGGCGCAGACGGGAAAGAGCTGATTGCTCCTGCTTATAAGGAAATCCTGGATGTGAATGACCGCACCGGTGTGATTCATGTCATGGTGGATAAGAAAACCACCCGGTTCATTTCCAAAACAGGCGAACAGCTGACACCGGAGGCCGCCGATGAATCGGATCGCCGGAGCAGGACGGATGCTGCCGGGCAGGAAGACGGCCGGGAGTATTATGACAGCGACGGCTATACATCCTTTAAAGAAAAAGGGAAATACGGTTTCAAAGACGGCATGGGGAAAGTGGTCATCTCGCCGCGGTATAAGGATGTGCTTGCCGAGTTCAGTGAAGACCGTGCTTTCGTGAAGAATGAGAAAGGGAAGATCGTTGCTGTTGACGGCAGCGGCAGGGAACTGTTCCAGGCGCCGTCCAATCAGATGTATGCGTATGAAGGCGGTTTGGCCGAGTACCGCCGTAAAGTAGGAGGCTTCAATGTGGGCAGTCTGCTGGGCTTTGTGACCGGCGGCCTGATATACGGAGGATTCGGCTATAACGGCATCGGTCTTGGCGGTTTTACCTATGACGGAGCCAAGCGCGGTTACATAGACCGTGACGGAAATATCGTCATTGACAGCAGGAATGATAAAGTATGGCCCATGACCTGGTATGGTACAGTCATTAAAAATGACGGGAAAACCGGTTTTGTAAATCGGAAAGGAGAATATGTTATCCGGCCGGGAGATTATGATGTAGGCGACTTGGACGAGATTAACGGCCTTTTGGTATTGAAAGACGGAAAGACCGGAAAAAGCGGGATTTTCAGTGTGGAAACGGGACAGCAGGTGATTCCTTTCCGGTATGACGGTATCACCTTTGCCGGTTCCGACCGTCTGGTCGTAGAGAAAAATGGGGTCCGCAGCTTATACAATATGAGAACAGGGTATTCTGTATTTTCCGTATCTACCGACATGACGATCGATCCTTTCCTTCATGACCGGCTGACATGGGTGCACCAGGGAAGCAGCAATTACGAGGTTATCAATGACCAGGGACAAATCCTGTTTGCCGATAAAGAAGGTCTTATTGAAGAGGCACGCCCGTTCAGCCACGGATACAGCGCAGTGAAAGCCAAGGGAAAGTGGGGAATCATGGACGCTTCCGGAAAATGGCTTGTACAGCCTGTTTATCAGGATCTCGATATATTATAGAAAAATAACTTTATATAAAGAATGTTTGTCAGAATGACAGCGGACGGCAAGGCGTCATAGTGAGGGAAACGGTAAGACGTCATCAGAGTCATAGATTCTTCACTCTGTGCCATATTGCCATTTCCCGTCTTTCCCACAAGGCATTCTTGCCTCCGTTCAGAATGACAATTGGAGGAAAGGGCGTCACTAGTAATGGGGAACGGGAAGCGTCATAGTGAGGGGAACGTTAAGGCGTCATCCTGAACGAATGTGAAGGATCTATTACCTGTGGTGGGGAAATCCGGTAAGAAGATAAAAGCTATCATCTGTGAGCTGTCAGCTGCAAGCTGTTAGCCATTAGCTGTTAGCTATTAGCTGTGAGTTAAAAGCCGAAGCATATGATTTCCATTAGGTGTCATACGAAACATCAGCAAAGGATTTGCTGTTGTAGTGAGGGAAACGTTAAACGTCATCCTGAACGGAGGTGAAGGATCTATTACCGTAATGAGGAAGACAGTAAGATGCTATTCAGGGTAATAGATTCTTCGCTCCGTATCATATAGCCGTCTCCCTGTTTTCTCATACAGCATTCTTACTTCCGCTCTGAATGACGGGATACGGTAAGGCGTCATTCAAAGCGCCAGTGAAAGATCTGCTGCTGTGGCGAAAAAGACGGTAAGAAGATAAAAGCTATCAGCTGTGAGCTGTGAGCTGCAAGCTGTGAGCTGTCAGCTGTCAGCTGCAAGCTAACTATTCTTTTACGATTTAAATCATTACGGCAAGCGAGTATCCTCAATCGCACTGCGTGCGCCAGCAGCTTCTTCTGACGGCCGACTCCATGATCCTTGTATAAAACGTTAAACGTCATCCTGAACGAACGTGAAGGATCTGCTATTGTGGTGAGGAAGCCGATAGGATCACTTCCTCCATTTGGGAGTCTTGGAAAATTCTTCACGCCGTCCGTAAATGACATGGTATAATAAAAATAAATTTGCGATGGAAGAAATCAGGGAGGGCGCATGAGCCGGGCAGATACACAATACCTTGGAATTATAAAGAATATACTGGAAGCAGGCAGCTTAGGCGATAACCGTACGGGTATGCCGGCGTATAAACTGCCGCACCAGATCATGCAGTTTGATTTGGAAAAGGAGCTTCCGATCCTGACCACCAAGTTTGTGGCATTCAAGACATCGGTGAAAGAAATCCTTTGGATATGGCAGAAACAGTCCAATGATGTGCGTCTTCTCCAGCAGTGGAATTGCCATGTGTGGGATGAATGGATGCGGGAAGACGGCACCATCGGAAAGGCTTACGGCTACCAGCTCGGCAAGTATCATCAGGTGGATACGCTTCTGGAAACGTTGAAAAAAGATCCTCAAAGCCGCCGTATGGTGGTAGATCTGTGGAATGTGAAGGATCTGCCCGATATGGCGCTGTATCCCTGTGCGTTTCTTACGATGTGGGATGTTTCCGACGACGGCCGCTTAAATTGTATGCTCGTCCAGCGCTCGGGGGATATGGGTCTTGGCGTTCCTTTTAATATGGCGCAGTATGCGGCTCTTGTCCACATGATTGCCCAGGTGAGCGGACTCCGCGTCGGACTTTTTACGCATGTTATCAATAATGCCCATGTGTATAAAAACCACGTGGACGCTATGAAGACACAGCTGGCCCGTCTGCCGAAGGCTTACGACGCGCCGGTCCTGAAACTGAATCCCGATGTTCATGATTTCTACGACTTCAAGCCGGAAGACATTGTGCTGGAAAATTATAAGCACCATGAAAAGATTGCCATGGAGGTTTCCGTATGAGCCTGTCCATCATCGTTGCCCGCGCGGCGAACGGCGTCATCGGTAATGATAATAAACTCATCTGGCATTTGCCGGACGATTTGAAAATGTTTAAATCCCGCACGATGGGACGCCCCATCATCATGGGAAGAAAGACCTTTGAGAGTCTGCCGAAAGTGCTTCCTGGCCGCGTCCATTATGTGCTGACAGGAAACAGGGCATACAGCGTGCCGGAAGGGGTTTATGTGTTCCACACTGTAAAAGAATTGCTCTCTGCTCTTCCTGAAGGGGAGAACTTTATCATCGGCGGGGAAAAGATGTACGAAGCCCTGTTTCCCTATGCGGATAAAATGTATATCACGGAAATAGAAAAAGAGTATGACGGCGACGCGGTATTTCCTTCTTTCCGCAAAGAAGAATGGAAAGAGACGGAATCTGTCATGGGGAAGGGAGATCCGGTCCATCGCTTTGTCACTTATGAAAGAGTGAGGGGATAAGCGCTGCGGCAGCGGAAAGATATAAATTTGATCAAGGGTGGTTGCGGTTTGCAGACGGGGAGGATGTATGCGGAAACGTCAGGGGTTCGCCTTGCTTTGGGCGGTATCGGCGGTAAGCATCGTATTTCTTCTCGGAGGGACCGCTTTTTTTATGCTCCGGGCAGCGCTGCGCTCTGAACAGGCCATGGAGATTGAGGCGGATGAAGCTTTTCTGGTACAGGAAGTCATGGAAACGATCAAGTATAACAGCCGCCTGCAGGGCGCGCTCCCTGTTCCTTCCGGAGACGTGGCGCGGAACGGACGGCAGTACCATATTTCAATAGAAGAAAATCATCGAATGATAGAGGGCGTGGAAATGCGGGAGGTATCCTGCACTGTCACCGATAAGACAGGCACGTCCTTTTCTGCTGTCATGCTTTTGGAGGCGCCATGAAGCGGAAAGGGTTCATTTTTATGGAAGTCCTGCTGGCACTTCTGCTCCTGTCAGCGCTGGCGTCGGCTGTTTTTCCGATTCTCGGGCAGACGGCGGGAGCCATGGCATTTATGGACCGGCGGAGGCGGGCAGTGAACGAAGCCGTTTTTGCTGCCGATTTCATGATAGAGAAGATACGGAATAATCTCAGGGAAAGCGCGGCGCAGATGAGCGGGAACGTGTACAGGTACGAAGCGTATATATGGGTGAAGGATGGCAAGGATAAAAAGAAAAAAGTACGGGCTCCTTACAGCTTTTTCGTAGAGGGAGAAAAACTCAAGGTCCGTCTTCATAACGGCATGAGTGAGCCCGTGACAGGAGAGAATACGGGGAGCACGGAAATGACGGCGTTCCTCCTGCCGGAAAAAGGGTCCGTATTTCAAGTGCAGCCGAAAGGGCTGGTGAACGTATCTTTCCGGATGGAAAGCCGGAATCCGAAAGAAGTATATGCTGTGAAAACAGCGATTCTTCCTTATCGTGATTTTTATGGGGTGCAGTAATGAGCAAGCGGAAGGGATTTATGGCGGTGTCGCTCCTGCTCCTTCTGTCGGCGCTCACAGCAGTGCTGGGAGGACTTCTCTTCTCCCTTTCGCGGGGGCGCGGCGGGAGCCTGGCATATAGAAACGGACTGTCTGCCATATACGCGGCGGAGAGCGGAGCAAACTGGGCGCTCGCCTCTTTAAAACAGGGACCTGTAGAAAATAAAGAAAGAACCATCCCCTTGGATGGCAGAGAAGCGCGTGTCCGTATTTCTTCCGTGACAAAAGAAGGAAATACATGGAAAGGAAAGATTTCTTCCGACGGCGTGGATTTACAGACGAAGGCGATGCGCTTCGTGAAAATTACTTTTACTGTAGAAGACGGTGGAGAACGGAAAATCATGGTGGAAAGCGTGGCGAGTGACCGATGAGGTTGTGGACAGAAGGCATAGTATCACGGGTGAAGGCTTTCCTGCCTGCAGGAGGACGGAAAACCGTGGTCATGGCGGCGGCAGGGCGGTTGTGGCTGGCGGAAATGGAAAAAGGAAAGTACCTTGTAAAGAAAAGCGCAGCGCTTCCGAAGATAACGGAGGAATCCCTTGCGGAAGCGTTTTCCTGCTTCAGCGGCATAGGGGAACGCGAAATAATCTTGATTTATAATTCTTCCGATCTTCACACGGCGTGCAGAACATTTCCCGCTATGGCAGAAGAAGAACTGGCGGAAACCATGTACTGGGAGCAGGACAGGATTTTTGGCGTCCGCGAGGATTTACGGCTTTCATGGAAAGCGATTTCAAAGGATTTTACCGGCTGGACAGTATCTCTGGCAGGAGTGCGGGAAGACTCGGTGGCATGCTGGCAGTCAGCAGCGGAAAAAGCGGGGAGAAAAATAACCCGGTGCATACCCGTGACGGCGGTAGAACTTCCGCGGGAGCGGCGGCCGCTGTATTTGTATGGGAAAGGAAAGTCCGCGCTCTTCCTCTTCCGTGAAGAGCATGTGCAGGAATCACGGATACTGAATATAGCCGACGCTGATAAAAAATTACAAGTATTTATCCGCCATCTCTTAAAATCCTATGATATGGAAGGGCGGGATATCGTTTTCATCCCCATGAGCGGCGGAGTGAAAGAAATTCCTTTCTGGAAAGATTTGGCGAAAAGATGGCGGGAAAAAATCAAAACTTTATCCCTGTCGGACGAAATAGAACCGGAACCGGATGATTTTACGGATCCGGCTGATGAAAGAGAAGCCCTTTCTGAGGAAAGCGGAGAAGAAGATCAACTTGTAAAAACTTTTGCCTGTGGAGAAGAAATGGAAGAGGGGTTGTGGACGATCCTTCTTCCTATCATGGAAGCGGCGGACGGAGCAGAGATGGATTTTCTTGCCGGGAAAAAGAGGAAAGTACTTCCGGCAGGTGAAGTGAATTGGCTCCGCGTAGGCCAGGGGATGTCGGCACTCTTTGCCGCTGCGGGGATTCTCTGCGCTATTTTCCTCGGATATACTTTTCTTGAAGAAAGGGAGGCAGAAGCGAAACTGGCGGGACTGTCCGCCGTACGCATCGAAATGGATGCGGAACGGAAAGAACAGGAAAAAGAAAATCAGCTCCTGTCGGAATTGAAATCCCTGGAAGAAAATGATCTCCGGTGGGAACAAAAATTGATTGCACTGTCGGAGTGCACGCCGCAGGGGATCGTCCTGTCCGAAATAAACGCCGGCGAAGGAACGGTCCATATCACGGGTACGGCGGATTCTCCGGTGACGGCCATGCGGTTTCAAAAGGAACTGGAAAAGGTCTGGGGCGGTAAAATATATATCGAAAAGCAAAAACGGGAACCAAACTTAAAAATGGCGGCGTTCACTCTTTTGTGGAAAGGCGGTCAGCCATGAGCCTCAATGAATTTCTGAATGATAAAAAATACACTGCCGCCTTCTTTCTGTTGGCGCTGTGTTTCTTTCTCCTCGACTGGTATCTTTTTGCTGCCGTGGGGGAAAAGGAAGAACACATCCGCCGGCTGGAGACAGAAACCGCTCTTCTGGAAAACCGGGCCAAACTTCCGAAAAGAAGCAGCCGGATGCCCTTTCTGGAAACTCTTCTCGAAGATACCACAGCAGATACGGTTTTCTCCGCCTTTATGGAAAGCGGCTGCGCTGTGGAAGAAATAAAGGAAGAAGAAAATGAAAAGTTCCATGTATTTCATGTAAAAGGGAAAGGTTCTTTTTCACAAATCACCGCGGCCTTTGGTATAATAAAAAGCAAAGAGAGATGGTCGGCGGCGGAGCTTTGCGCCCTGAAACGGGAAGGAAACCTTCTTGCCTATGAAGTGGAAGTCCGCGCCGTCCGAAACCGAGGTACGTATGAAAAAGAGAAATATAGTCCTGATCGGGCCTATGGGGACGGGAAAGAGCCGGGCAGCCAAAATACTCGCCGACGGCTTTGACTGGCAGCTTGCCGATACCGACCGCATGATGGAACGGGAAACAGGAATGCGGATTGCCGACTATTACCGCGCAGCAGGCGCCGAAGCCTTTGAAGAAAAGGAAATGGCGCTGATTAACCGCGTCCGGTACTACCACGAGGCTGTCATCGCCATGGGCGGGAATTATCCCATGACGGAAAAGAAATTCAGGCTGCTGTCCGAGCATGGCCTTGTGATTTTGCTTTTTGCCAAACCTTACCGTCTGGCAGAGCGGGTACGCCGCCGTGTCGGGAAACGGCCGACTATGGACTATTCCGACGTCGACGGTTACGTTCGGCAGATGCTCCGCAAATGGACAAAATGGAAAGACCGCGTCGATCTCGTCATCAACACAACGAATACCCATCCCGAGCAGACCGCACTCCTCGTGGCCAGGTACATTGACCGCCATCATGTGGAATTTGTAGAAAGAAATTAAACAGCATACAGAAATCAGCTGACAGGTTACAGAAAAGGCTCCAGATATCTTATTAATGAGGAGATTCATGAATTATCGAAATCTTGAAGTTTGGAAGAGATCTTTAGATTTAACTGCAGATATCTATCGTTTAACTAAACAGCTGCCTAAGGAAGAATTGTTTGGATTGTCGGATCAGATGAGAAGAGCAGTCGTATCGATTCCATCAAATATTGCAGAGGGAGCAGGTAGAAACTCTGACAAAGAATTCAAAAGATTCCTGTTCATTGCAAATGGTTCAATTGCGGAATTAGAAACGCAACTACTTATCTGTGAAAAACTCGATTTTGCAGATCAAGCAGATATATATAGTTTATTAAGACGAACAGAAGAAATACGAAAAATGATATTTGGTCTGAAGAATCGGATTGATCTGAAATCTGATAACTGATAATGAAATCTGATAACTGATAACTGGTAACTGGTAACTGATAGCTGACGACTGACAGCTGACAACTGACAACCATCTTTATCAAAGGAGAAACTATGAAGAAAATAGCTGTGCTTACCTCCGGCGGGGACGCGCCGGGCATGAACGCGGCCATTCGAAGCGTGATACGGATGGCGGGTTTTCTGCATTGTGAGATCGTGGGTATCCATCGGGGATACTCGGGACTTTTGGAAGAAGATTTCCGGCTGCTCACGAATCGTGATGCCGGCGGGATCGTCCTCCGCGGCGGTACGATGCTGAGAACTGCTCGTTGTCCCGCTTTTTTTGATGAAGACAATCAGAAAAAAGGCGCGCAGATTTTAAAAAATCACGGAATAGAAGGGCTCATCGTCATCGGCGGTGACGGTTCCGTCCAGGGGGCGGCAGTTCTGTCCAGCCTTGGCATACCCACTGTAACCATACCCGGCACCATAGACAATGATATGCACGGCACGGATGAAACCATCGGCCATGATACGGCGGTCAATGCCGTGGTGGGCGCGGTCAGCCGTATCCGTGATACCGCATCTGCCCACGACAGGGCAGCCATTATCGAGGTGATGGGACGGTTTGCCGGAAATATAGCCCTTGATGCGGGAATTGCCTGCGGTGCCGAATATATCCTTGTTCCCGAAGTTCCCTTCAGCCGTGAAAAGCTGGCAAGGAGCCTGATCGGGCAGATGAAAGAAGGCAGGACAAACAGCATCATCATCTGCGCGGAAGGCGCCGACGATGGCAGAGCTTTGGGAGACTGGCTGAAAGAACGGACGAATATAGATATCTGCACCACCATTCTGGGATTTATCCAAAGAGGCGGACGTCCCAGCGCCAGAGACAGCATCCTCGGCTCCCTCCTCGGTGCGGCAGCTGTGAAAGCCCTCTTAGACGGACAAATCACTTCTCTTATCGGGATGAATAAGGGGGAAATCCGTATTCTGCCGTACAGTGAAGCGGCCAAAGAAAAAAAGATATTCAAAAAAGGATTCTATACCCTGGCCGGTATACTGGGCGCCGCGCAGGAAGATGGAGATATAGCGGAAAGCGGACTGTAAAACATAGCGGAGAGTAAACGGTGATTGATAAGGGTTTTACCGCTTTCCGGGAAATTATAAAAAGTACACATGTCCTGTTTTGTAAAATGCTGATTCAGCGGAAAGGATAGTGTACTTTTTATGTATGATATACCATCTTTTTTTATTCATGAGTATTTAAAATTTATTTCATGTTATTTTCCTTTGATAAAGCGGCTTTTAGCCTCTATCTTTTAGCTGCTAGCTTCTAGCCGCTAGTTTCTAGCCGCTAGTAGCTAGTTACTATCTCTTAAGCAGGCTGTGAAAAACTGTTTGACAGCAATAGGTGGGATAGGGGTTATTACACGTTCAAGTTAAAGAATAGTATCATGCGTTTTTGCTGCATACAAGAAAAATCAAATAAAAGGAATCTTGCGGTTTATGCTTATTATGAATATTTTGAAACGGATTTCTTATTATTAAACAAGCCGGTATAATGCACAAGAAGAGAGAAGAGAGCAAAAGCCTTTTGATTAAGGCTGCTGTTCAATAGATACTTCTTCTGCAGCATCTTCGCGGCGTTGGTATCTTTCGGTGAACGCCGGAGCAGATACAAGGAAGCGGCAATCCATTCGCGGAATCCGATTTTATAAGAGACAGCTTTAGCGGTACATTAGTAGCGTGTGTGAAGCAGATACGTTATACTGTAAAAAATGTAAAATTTATAGTGATACAAGATTATTCTTTGAGGTAGAGGATGAAACAGGAAAACAGTCAGCCTGTAAAGCAGCATAAAAAAATGAACGGATTTGCGGACAGGAAACTTCTGGCAGGCCTTGTCTTTGCTGTGGGAGACTATATAGCATTGACCCTTTCAGCGTGTTTGGCACTGCATCTCAGAAACATCGTGATGACTTATAACGTATATCATATCAACTTATCTTATATATTTTTCTGGGTTCCTTTGGTTTTTATGCCCTTTATCCTGTACAGCGGGCTGTATACCAAGCGGATGCTTACTTATAAAATGACAGAGAAACTGTTCTATGCCTCTTTGTATGGAACGGTGTTTTCCATTATCCTTATGTTCATCGCCCAGGTGGCGGGAGAAGTATCGCGGCTCTTCGTGATTTTTTTTGTATTATTTAATTTTATACTTCTCTGTTTCGTTCGTTTTCTGACAAATAAGATCCTTCGTAAACTCCGCCTTCTTCAGATTCCTATTCTTATTCTCGGTGCCGGACTTTCCGGAGAGGCCATTACAAAGGAAATACGGAAGGATTCCGGCATGGGGTACAAAATCATCGGATTTCTGGAAGATAATAAACCGAAAACACAGTATGTCAGCCGTTACCCTATCCTTGGCGGATTCGGTGATTTAGAAAAAGTAGTGCGGGAAACAAGTGTGGAATCCGTCTTGATTGCCGCGCCCGGATTGTCCCAGTCCGCCCTATCGGATCTCATTTACCGGGCCCAGTTTTTAGTGAAAGACGTGGGTGTCATCCCGAACCTGGTGGGGGTGCCGATGTCCAACATAGAAGCGGAGTCTTTTTTCGATGCCAAAATCATGGTGCTCCATATCAAAAATAATCTGGCAAGGAAATCAAACCAGATAGTCAAGAGGCTTTTTGATGTCGCAGCAACCATAATCGGCGGCATATGTATTCTGCCTGTCCTTTTCATAGTGGCGGCCTGGATATACCATGATTCGCCGGGACCGGTCCTTTATAAGCATCGGCGGATCGGGAAAAATGGGAAAGAATTTGACTGCTATAAATTCCGCAGCATGTGTGTGAATTCCCAGGAAGTGCTTGAAGAACTTCTGGCATCGGATCCTGCGGCAAAAGAAGAGTGGGACAGAGATTTCAAACTGAAAAATGATCCCCGCATTACCAGAAGCGGAGCCTTCCTCAGGAAAACAAGCCTTGATGAACTTCCGCAGCTGATCAATGTATTAAAAGGGGAAATGAGCCTTGTAGGACCGAGGCCGATCGTCCGAAAAGAAGTGCCCCGCTATGAAAAATTTATCAAAGAGTACTACAGTGTCCTTCCCGGCATTACCGGTGTGTGGCAGGTAAGCGGGAGAAGTGATATAGACTATCCTGAGCGTGTCCGCATGGACAGCTGGTATGTCCATAACTGGAGCATATGGCTGGATATAGTCATGCTCTGGCGGACAGTCAGTGTGGTTTTGAGGCGTAAGGGAGCGTATTGAGATAGGATGATTAGATGAATTGGCTGTGCGGATAAAAATTGGACTGCTATCCGATCGCTAATGAGATAGATATTTACATAGAAGAACAATATCGTGAGATATGGTCACGGAAAAGCAGTTTTGTTATTGAGTTGTTTTGTGGTGAATAGTTGGAAGGTGACTTATGAAAGCATTCTTATTGGCCGCAGGTTTGGGAACTCGTCTGCGCCCTCTTACTTGGACGGTTCCTAAGTGCTTGGTGCCTATCCAAGGTCGTCCATTGCTTGCATGGTGGATGGACTTATTCGAACAGCATCGTATTTCAGAAATTCTTATCAATACTAATTATTTACCCGATCCAGTTCGAAATTTTATTAAAGAATATAATCAAACACGAGGAAAGGTGAAATTGGTGGAGAGCTATGAAAAGGAACTATTGGGCAGCGGTGGGACCGTGTTGATCAATCGTAATTTTGTAGAGAATGAAGAAGATTTCTTTATCTGCTATGCGGATAATCTGACTAATGCCGATTTATCTTCGATGATGGATTTCCATAAAAAAAATCATGCTCTTCTAACGATGGGTCTGTTCCATACGAATAATCCTACAGGCTGTGGCATTGCTGTATATAATAAAGAGGGAAAAATTACGGAGTTCGTGGAAAAACCGAAATATCCCAAAAGTGATTTAGCAAATGCGGGAATTTATGTAGTCAATAAGAAAATTTATGATTACATTCCGAACAAATCATTTGTTGATTTTGGCGGGGATGTTCTTCCTGAATTGGTGGGAAAAATGTATGGTTATCCAATTAAAGAGTATCTTTTAGATGTAGGCACATGGCCTAATTATGAAGAAGCACAGGAGAAATGGCGTAAATGATTATAACAAAAACCCCTTTACGAATCAGTTTTATTGGCGGGGGGACTGATTTGCCCGCTTATTATGAAAATGGCTATGGTGCAGTAGTAAGCACGACTATTAATAAATATATATACATAACTCTCAATAAGAGATTTGATGATACGATTCGACTGAGCTATTCACAAACAGAAAATGTTGATCATGTTGAGGATTTGAAGCATGATATTGCTAAAGCTTGCCTTAAGATGGCTGGCATTACAGGGGGAGTTGAAATTACTTCCATTGCCGATATTCCTTCCGGTACGGGGTTAGGATCATCCAGCAGCTTTACGGTGGGGCTTTTGAATGCTCTTTATACATATCAGGGTGAACGTCTTTCTTCAGAAGAATTGGCTGAGAAAGCCTCCCATATTGAAATTGATATACTGCATCATCCAATTGGAAAACAAGACCAGTATGCAGCTGCATTTGGCGGGGTGAATTACTTCTCTTTTGAGCGCCATGGAGACGTGACAAGAGACAAGATTAAGCTCTCCGATTATGATATCCGGAATATGGATCGTAAATTTATGATGTTTTATACCGGCATACGTAGAAGTGCAGATGATATTCTTGCAAAACAGAGTGAAGAAACCCACAATAAATTGTCGGTTCTTGATTTCATGCGGAATCAGGCTAACACGATGCGGAACTATTTAGTCACGAAAGGGTTTGATGAAAGTTTTGCTGATATGCTTGATAAAGCTTGGAAGAAGAAAAGAACTATTACATCTGGTATTACTAATGGAGAAATTGATACACTATACCAGAAAGCATTGGAAGCAGGAGCCAAAGGTGGAAAGCTGCTGGGAGCCGGTGGTGGCGGATTTATTCTGCTTTATTGTGATGAACAGTATCAGGATCAGGTCAGACAGGCACTGGGGCTTAAAGAAGTTGATTTCGAACTGTCGACCTATGGCAGCCGAGTAGTTTATTTCGAGTAAAAACCGATGGATAAAGGGAAAAAGACTGTCTTTCTTGATAGGGATGGAGTTATAAATGTACAGGCTGCACCACATGACTATATTAGGAATTGGAGTCAGTTTTATTTCTTGCCTCATGTGGAGGAATCTGTTAAGAGACTTAATGACCATGGATTTCAGGTTATCATAGTGACTAATCAGCGTGGAGTCGCTCGCGGACTTATGACTCTGGCAGACGTGGAAGACATACATAGCCATATGCAAGAATGTTTGAAAAGGAACGGTGCCCATGTAGATGGTATTTATATTTGTCCGCATGAAGAGGGAACTTGCCACTGCAGGAAACCGGATATTGGGCTTTTTCTTCAGGCAGAGAGGGATTTTTCTGTAGATAAATCTTGGTCTTATATGGTTGGTGATAGTGAAAGTGATATTATTGCAGGAAAGCGTTGCGGTATAAAAACTATTGCTGTTAATAAAGAATTACTGGGTGCAGATTTTCGCTGTGAATCGCTTAAAGAAGCGGCAAACAAGATTTTAGAGGAGGAACAAAAATGAACGTACTTATTACAGGAGGCGCCGGTTATATCGGCAGTCATTGCAATCGCTATTTCAATGAAAAAGGAATTTATACGGTGATTGTGGATGATTTGAGTGATGGCCATGAAGAATCTGTAGTAGCCGGAAAATTCGTGAAAGGCAGTTTTGGTGATAGAGCTCTTATGGAGAAGATCCTTAAAGAGGAAAAGATTGATGCGGTTATTCATTTTGCCGCTTTTGCTTCTGTGCCGGACTCCGTAGCCCGGCCATCCCGTTATTATCATAATAATGTTTCCAACATGCTGAATCTTCTGGACGCCATGGTAGCGACAGGGGTGAAGTACATCGTATTTTCTTCTTCTGCTGCTACTTTTGGTGAACCGGTATATACACCGATTGATGAAAAGCATCCGCAGAAGCCGATTAATCCCTATGGCATGACAAAACTTATCGGTGAAAAAATGCTGCTGGACTATGAACAGGCCTATGACATCCATTCCTGTGCGTTCCGCTATTTCAATGCTTCCGGCTGCTCCCATGACTCCCTTATCGGGGAAGCCCATAATCCTGAATGTCATCTGATTCCTCTTGTTATTCGGGCGGCCATTCATGGTGAACCCCATCTCAAAGTATTTGGCGATGATTATGATACTCGCGATGGTAGCTGTCTCAGGGATTATGTCCATGTTGAAGATCTGGCAGAAGCTCATTATCTGGGGCTCAAATATATTATGGAACATAACTGCTCTGAACAGTTTAATCTGGGCAGTCAGACAGGTTTCACGGTATTGGAAATCATCAAATCCTTTGAAAAAGTCAGCGGACTTAAAGTGCCCTATGAGATTGCTGGTCGCCGTGCGGGGGACCCGGCCGTTCTTGTGGCTTCCAATGAAAAGGCAAAGAAACTCCTTGGCTGGGAACTGAAGCAGAGTTCTTTGGAAAATATCCTGAGGACTGCCTATGGATGGGAAAAAAATAAACGGTATTGATAATAGCGGAGAGAAACCTATGAATTATATTGCAGGCATGAAGAACTATTTCGAAAAAGAAAAGGCAGCCATTGATTCCCTAAATCTGGAAGAAATGAATCGGGCCGTGAATGCCGTGTATGACACATGGCAGAAGGATGGAATCATTTATACCATGGGTAATGGAGGCAGTGCAGCCACTGCAAGCCATATGGTTTGTGATTTTAATAAAGGCGTTTCCATGGAAACCGGAAAACGCTTTAAGATGATATGTCTTTCTGATAATACGCCTATTATCACGGCTATTGCCAATGACATTGCCTATGATGAGATATTCCGCGTCCAGCTTCGTGATGTAGTAAAGAAGGGAGATCTCCTTATTGCGGTCTCCGGCAGTGGTAATTCTGCGAATGTACTGGATGCTGTTACCTATGCAAAAGAGCAGGGTGCCCAAGTCATAGCGATGACAGGGTACAATGGGGGAAAGCTCATGCAGTTGGCTGATTATAACCTTCACGTTCCTGTAAATGATATGCAGATAGCAGAAGATATCCATATGGTTTTTGTCCATTTGATGATGCGTCTGTTCAATGATGCCTATGGTAAGGGCAATAAATAAGGTGGGGAAAATAATGAAAAGATATGATTATCTTATCGTAGGCAGCGGTCTCTTTGGTGCTGTATTTGCCCATGAGGCCAAAGAACATGGTAAAAGATGCCTAGTTCTGGAAAGGCGCAGCTATAAAGGCGGCAATATATACTGCGAGAATAGGGATGGAATCAATATACACGCCTATGGTGGACATATATTTCACACATCCAATAAAGAAATCTGGGACTATGCCAGTCAGTTTGTAGAATTTAATAATTACATAAACAGTCCTGTTGCTAATTATAAAGGGGAACTGTATAATCTGCCCTTCAATATGAATACTTTCCATGAAATGTGGGGGGTCATTACACCCCAGCAGGCCGCGGATAAAATTGCCGAACAGCGAGCGGTCATTACCCATGAGCCTCGGAATCTAGAAGAGCAGGCTATTTCCCTCGTTGGTACCGATATCTATGAGAAACTCATCAAGGGATACACTGAAAAGCAGTGGGGCCGTCCATGTACAGAACTGCCTGCTTTCATTATTCGCCGCCTCCCTGTGCGTTATACCTATGATAATAACTACTTTAACGATCGCTATCAGGGCGTGCCCGTTGGTGGTTACAATGTTCTGGTTGATGGGCTTCTCGAAGGAATAGAAGTGAAGACAGATATAGATTATCTGAAGGACAGACAGCATTGGAACAGTCTTGCTGATAGAATTATCTATACCGGTGCCATTGACGAGTACTTTGATTATTGTTACGGTGAGCTGGAATACAGAGGTCTGCGCTTTGAACTGGAACGGCATGAGATTTCTAATTATCAGGGCGTGGCAGCGGTAAACTATACAGATAGGGAAATTCCATATACCCGTATTATTGAGCACAAACATTTTGAATTTGGCATCCAGCCTGTAACCTATATTACAAAAGAATATCCAGCCTCCTGGAAGCGGGGAGAAGAAGCTTACTATCCTGTCAATGATAAGAAAAACCAGGATCTCTATCAGAAATATGCAGAACGGGCCAGAGGTGAAGAGTCTGTTATTTTTGGCGGGAGACTTGGTGAGTACAAGTATTACGATATGGATAAAGTCATTGCTTCTGCACTGAAATGTGCAGCACAGGAATTGGAGAGGAGATAACATTCGAAATATGGACATCAAGATTCTTATAGCCATGCATAAGCCGTACTGGCATCCTGATGATCCGGTATATATGCCTATCCATGTAGGGAAAAAGGGAAAGGCATCCATTGGACTTCCAGGAGATGATACCGGAGATAATATTTCGGACAGGAATCCGGCCTATTGTGAACTGACCGGAGTATACTGGGCCTGGAAAAATCTCAAAGCCGATTATGTTGGACTTGTCCATTATCGTCGATATTTTACTCACAAGGGATTTTTTTTGCGGTCTATTCTTGAAAAGAGAAAAGATATTCTTACGGGAAAAGACTGGCAAAAAATCCTATCTTCCCATCCGATTGTAGTAGCGGATAAAAGAAAATACCGCATCGAAACAAATGAGGCCCATTATCTCCATGCCCATCCAAGAGAGCAGCTTGATGTGGCACTGAATGTTATCCGAAAAAAATATCCGGAATATGAAAAAGGCTGGAATATACTGATGAATCGTACCTGGGCTCATATGTTCAATATGTTCGTTATGAGGAAAGATTACTTTGACGAATGGTGCGCTTGGTGGTTTAGCGTAATGTTTGAGGTTGAAAAACAGGTAGATTTGTCCGAATATCCAAAGCCGGAGCAGCGATGGTTTATTGATGAGTTACTTTTGGATGTGTGGCTCGAAACAAAAGGCTATCCATACTATGAATGTAATGTAGACTATTTCGAAAAACAAAACTGGCTCAAGAAAGGATGGAGCTTCATAGGCAGGAAGTTGGGTAGCAAATAATCATTTATCTTAAGAGGGGGTAACTACAAGTAATTCAGGTTCATCATATTTGTAAGAAAGAATTTTCTAAATTGCAATTAAAGATTGCTTCAATAGCAAGAGGAGATCTTTTATCATATATTTATATTAGGTGGTTAAGCTGACAGGTATAAAGATGGAACGTAAGTTTGCAAGTGAAGAGACGAAGCAGCTATTATTTAGTGTTATTATGCCTGTTTATAATGTTGAAAAATATGTATCACAGGCGATTGAGAGTGTATTACACCAGGAATTTATAGACTTTGAACTTATTATTGTGAATGATTGCTCACCGGATGGAAGCCTTGCTATTTGCAAGAAGTATGCAGAAAAAGATCACCGTATCACCATTATTTCACTTGATAAAAATGGTGGATTATCAAATGCGCGTAATGTCGGAATGAGTGCTATGAGAGGTCGGTATGTATTGTTCTTGGACTCTGATGACTGGTGGGATGAGGATTTACTGCAATCTGTAGCCGATGTTATAGAGCAGGATGAACCAGATATCGTTTTTTTTGGATATAGGGATGAATGGTTTTCCATGGATGATAGGCAATTACAGACAGTACCCAAAATTCCTAAAGCAATATCTATAAAAAATAACCATCTGGAAGTCCTTAGGAGGTCTATTATTTTACAGGCTCAGGACAATGATATGTATTCCTGGTCAGCAAATAAAGCAATAAAAAATAAAAAGAAACCCTCCCGGTTCATCGATGTACCATTAAGCGAAGACAAAGAATATATTGGTAGATTGTGGGAGAATGCGTCGTCCCTTTCTGTAATTGCTAAATCGTTATTACATTATCGTAGGAAAAAAGCCGGTAGTTTGCGGAGTAAATATCAGCCCCATTTTTTTAAAATTCATAAATTGATTTGGGATTATCGTTACAATCAACTTTTGGAAGCGGGACTGCTTGATGAAGGTGCGGATGTATTAAAAAAGCAGTATTTGCAAATTGTATACTTGACAGTCCAAATGATGTGTTATCCCGAGGCTCATAAAAGCGTAGCTGATAAAATTCAATTTATTCATACTGCGGAAAATGATAAACATTGGGATGCTATTCGTGATAAGTCTATGAGGGGAGCCTTCCAGTTTCAAGTTATGGGTTTTTTCTTCTCTCATAATATTTATCCGGCTGTTCTCTTTTTAGGGGAGATGATTTATTTTATTAAAGTACATTCTTTTTGGCTATGGAGGCATTTGCGGTAAAGAGTCGAATATTTCAGATTATATTGCTGACGAGGGTTCTTTTCCAATTGCTGCTTTGTTACAGGAATTTATTTTTGCTTGAAGAAGATAAGACTTAAAAGAATCTGACCTGTGGGATTAATAAAATGATGAATGATATGTTGGGTATGAAATTCAGATATCTAAAACTGAAAAAGTCAAAGGATATGCGGCATTGTAGTAATGGTTTAGTTTGAATGTAGTGGTTAATAATTGCATTTATATTACATAAAAGTCGGAGGAAATCGAGTGATACCTAGAATTATTCACTATTGCTGGTTTGGCGGTAATCCTATGCCGGTAGATGTAAAAACATATATAAATTCATGGGAAAAATATTGTCCGGACTATGAGATACAGGAATGGAATGAATCAAATTTTGATGTTAGTGAAAATAATTATTGCCGTGAAGCCTATGAATCTAAAAAATGGGCATTTGTTTCTGACTATGTAAGATTGAAAGTTTTATATGAATATGGTGGTTTCTATATGGATACTGATGTAGAAGTGGTAAAATCATTGAATCCACTTCGCATCTATGATGCGGTGTCTGGATATGAGTCGAAGACTCATATTCCGACAGGCACTTTAGGTGCCTGTCGGAATAATGAGTGGATCGGCATGCTACTGAAAGATTATGATGAAAGACATTTTATTCGTAAAGATGGAAGTCTTGATCTAAAAACGAATGTACAGAGTATTACTAAATTAACGTTGAAGAAATATAGAATGAAACTTCTTGGTCAAAAGGTAACTTTTGGAAAAAATATGGTTATATTACCTTTTGATTACTTATGCGCAAAGCATTGGGATACAGGTGTGATTGATAGAACGTCGAACACATTTACCATTCATCACTTCAAAGGATCATGGGTTACTAATGAAATGAAAAGATATAACAATTTATTAGATAAATATTATAAAAAATATACTAAGATGGGGATTCCGGCAAATATTGCATTTTATTTGTGTAGAATTAAAGCAACTTATGAAATGTATGGCGTGCATGAGGTAATTCGAAAAATAGGGCATAAGATTTAGATTTATTAATAAGGATATGCCTACTTCAAGCATTCGTTAGCCTAAGGAGTATTTATAGCAATGTCACGAGTAGTATATATACGTGAGAAAGCCCCCAACCAGCAGCATGGGGGAAATAAAGGTGTTGAGGATATCAATACTGTTCTGGGGAAAAAATATGATGAAATATCCGAGTTATATACTTTGCCAGGACGTAGGCACTTATTTGATTATGCAAGATTTTTTACCAGAAATTGGAGCAATTTAAATACCATCAGGAAATCTGTTAAAAATGATGATATTTTGATTATTCAGTATCCACATTATAATTTTCATGCGCTTGGGAAAAAATTAATAGATCTTTTTAGAATAAAAAATACAATTTTACTGGTCCACGATGTAGATTCTGTAAGATATCAAACTGGGATAGATGAAGAAATTAAGCTTTTGAATTTAGCAAAGGTTGTACTTTTGCATAATCAGAAGATGTCGGACTATTTAGTAAAACATGGACTGAAAACAAAAACCGTTAATGTCAATATTTTTGACTACTTGCTTTATAATACTCCATCACAGGAGTCGTTTTCTTTCGGAAAACAAATCGTATTTGCAGGGAACTTGGGAAAAAGTCATTTTCTTAATCTAATGGGGCAGGATAGTTTGGGACTATCATTGTCTCTTTTTGGTCCTGGCTTATCTGAAGAGATGAAAGAAAGCAGCCATGTCCATTGGATGGGGAGCTACAGCCCGGACGAAATCCCATTTAAATTAAAGGGAAGCTTTGGACTTGTTTGGGATGGAACATCTCTTGATGAGTGTGATGGGCTTATGGGAAGGTATATGAAAATCAATTTCCCGCATAAACTGGCATTGTATATAGCAGCAGGTATCCCGGTTGTTACCTGGAGCCAGGCAGCTATTGCTGACATTGTAAAAACATATAAAATTGGTTTTGTGGTTGATAGTTTGCGTGAGGTGAGTAACTATATTGACTCAATTAATGAAAAGGAGTATGCGGAGTATAAAAAAAATATACTGAAATTACAGAAAAAGGTAATGTCTGGATATTTTACAGCGTTAGCGTTTGAAAAAGCAGTGACAATGATTTCACGATAAATTAAATGGACGGCATGAGGAACTTAGCAATTATGAAATCTATGAGTTGGAGTATTTCCTGGCAGTTCTTGCAGAGAGTATTCTTTATTGTTGGACTTGCTACTATGCCAGTTATGACTGGAAAGTTTATATTTCCGATAGCGGGCAATCATATTGGCCTTTTATTTTTTACAGCAGGCATACTTATCTGGGGTATAGAAATGTATTGTACCCGTAAAAGTTTAACAGCGGGAGAGAAAAGGGGATTCCTGTTTTTAGGGCTCATGTTTCTATGGGCGCTAATTTGTACGGTGGCGGGAGTCTTATTTTATCCGTCTTTTGCCAATATGAATCTAAATCAGATGGTCAACTTTAGAAATTTGTATTATAACGTAATTGGAATATATCCTGAATTAACAGAATTAGATTTTGTTAAGGGGTTTCTTCTATATAGAGGTATTCGTAATGCTTTTGCCTCGGTACTATCAACTTATTTTATTTCCTTATGGATATATCATATTTATCAGAAAGATTGGAAGATGGGGTTTAGGGATCTCCAGCGTGCACTTGTTGGAGCAGGAGTTTTTCTTATTACCTATTCTATTATTGAAGTAGGCTTCTTAAGTGGTAATTATACTTGTAAAGAGATTTTAGAGATAATAAATGGAAAAGTTTTTGATGTTGCTGGAAGTCAAGGATGGTGGCCGCCTCTATTTTGGGACCATTTACAGGTAAGGAGCCTTTTTCCGGAGCCTAGTCACTTAGGAATCTTTTTAGGTATGGCGATCCCTGCTTTTTTTTCTATCTTTTTCCTATCTAAAGATAAAACTTGTTTTGTATATCTGTTAGTGTATTCTTGCTATGTAATGATGTTATTTATGTCCAAAGCACGAACTGGTACAGTTGTTTTTTCTATTGAACTTTTTATGTTTATTGTATGGTTGTTATTTTATAGACGATTTATAAGTGGGAAGCGAATTATTAGCTTTTTATGCATTACGTTGGGGGCATTCCTAATATCATTTACGATTATGACTAATTTTCATCCTATTGATAATAAGGTAAAAGACCGGAATGATGTTACTTCGGTTAGCAGTTACGTTCAAAATAATATTGCATCCGCAGTAGGTAATCAACGTAGTAATAGTACGCGGAAAGTTAATATGTTGGCAACACTGAAAGTTGGGCTATCTCATCCATTGACGGGAACTGGTATATATATGGCTAATGAGTATATTGAAAAACAAATACCGCAAGAAGATAAGCGGGGAGAAATTGCACTTTGGATTGATTACATGATAAAAGAAGGACCAATTCAGTCTGGTTTTCCTGATACTAACCATTTTGTCACAGTCCTTGCTGAGCAGGGAATAATTGGAGAAATTCTTTTCTTAACTCCATTAGCTACTGTATGTATATTACTTTACAGACAACGTTATATACTAAAAAAGATGGAGGTTACTGCTTTGTTTGTTTCTTTTGTAGGTCTAACTATGGCGCTATGTGCTAATTATGACCATATTTGGCTTTTTGTTATTACGGGATTACTTTTTAGTACCCTTTATCCGCGAAGAGATAGGAATGATTATAATGGATAGCCTTTCTAATAAAATACTTAAATTTTCAAGGAAGTATTTTGGGGTTATGATTTTATTTGCTGTGTGCTTTGGCATTCTTTTAACTGTGACGAAGTATATGTTTTCTGATACGGCTGTGCGAACAGGAGATTATTTATTTACCAGAACAATTATGATACAAAATAAAACTGGAAATGTAGATAATAATTTTGATTATGTAGGGTTTTGGCGCTCAACTGCCAATATTGATAAATTTTTAAGTTCTGTCTCGAGTACCGATTTTGATTTCAGTAAAATCGATAGTGCTTGGAATAGAAAAAATCGTTCGCAGCAGATTGACTGGATCAGGAATAGTATCATAGTTTCTTCATTCCGGGGAAATGTTTATGAGATAGGGTTTAAATTTGATGGAAATATTACACCGGATACTGTATACATGAATTCTCATTTGGGGATTTTATGTGATCAATTGGTAAAGCAGAGTGAAAAGGCACTGAAAGAAGCAATGACGGAAGTTTCTTTTCAAACAATCAGTACCAGCGATATTCGTCCATCTGTTGTGCCTGTAGATCGGAGGAAGGCTGCTATTAAATATGGGATTCTTGGGTTTGTGGTAGGGATAATTGCTGCAGAGATTATGGTTGCCCTGACAGTTTTGCGTCGAAAAAACTCTGCGTAAATCAGACAAGTGTATTTTTAGAATGGCTTTGCTTAAAATAGATGTTCAAACGATACTTACACAGGTAAAACGTGTATAAGCATTTAATCTGTGAATTGCATTTTGAAAAGAGGTATGAGGTTGAAGGAGATTGGGCGACTCTGGGAAAATATTTTTTCTATGGTCACGTTACGTGGTATGGAGTATATCCTGTCTTTCCTTTTGGTGCCATACCTTCTTCGTACACTTGGACCTGCTAATTATGGAGCCATTGCTTTCATGCAGGGAATTGCCGCATACTATAACCTCTTTATTGATTTCGGCTTTAACCTGACAGCACCGAGAAAATTGGCCCGTTCACCGGTAGAGGGAATCCCCCATATTTTCTCTATATTCATGTGGTCAAAGGTGTTGTTGCTGGTTATTGTTACTGTTGCTTTTGGTATTCTCCTATGGGGAGCAGATAGAATTGGTATTATTTCATTGAATCCGTACTTATTTGCTGCTATATATACTGCAGTTATTGGGAATGTGCTGTTTCCTGTCTGGTTCTTTCAGGGAATCCAGGAGATGAGATATATCACCACTATTAATCTTCTGGGTCGTTTTTTCTGCATTTTGGGGATATTTACATTGGTAAACACGGAGGCTGATTTTGTATTAGCAGCTTTCCTGCAATCCTGCACACCATGTATTGCTGGTTTTCTCTCTCTTATTTTGATTTCTCGTAGGTATCGGGGGGCGTGGAGATGTCCTGCTTTTCAGGAGATTAGGTCTGCAGTCAAGGAGGCCAAACAAATCTTCATCTCCAATTTAGCCATTAGTTTATACACAAATACGGATATCATAGTATTAGGAATTCTGACTAATGATACTGTGGTTGGTTACTACAGTGGAGCAGATAAGCTTTTGAATTGTATCAAACGAGGGGTCAGTGCTGTCAACGATGCGGTTTATCCCTATATCAGTCAGACGTTGACGGTAGATAGAAATCAAGCCATCCGTTTCTTACGAAAGCAAATGATGGTTTATGTTGCTGGTGGTATTGTTGGCGGGATGATTCTTTTATTTGGTGCACCCCTCTTTATTCCATGGTTGTTGGGGTCGAAATACGTGGCTTCTATCCTCCCACTGCAAATCATGTCATTTGTACCATTCATGGTGGCACTTAGTAATATTTTTGGGTATGAAACGATGCTTCCATTTGGAATGGAAAAGATTTATAGTCGTATTCTTGTTCTTGCATCTTTTGTAAATTTGGTCATTATAGGACCTTTTGTGTGGATATATCAGGAAAGTGGGGTATCCATGGCTATGTTTATCACAGAAACCTTTATCACAATAGTACAGGGATATGTTCTTCATAAAAGAAGGATTTTACTTTGATATTTGTACCTATATTGTGTAATATCGATTTGGTATTACATTTGGAGGTCTCACAGATTGGGAAAATTGGATTCGTTACAGGGACTCCGTTTTCTTGGTTTCTTTCTTATTTTTCTGAATCATGCCGGATGGCTGCTGTGGAAGACGAAGTACTTTGATTTTGGTGCCAGAGGCGTTGAAATCTTTTTTGTGCTGTCCGGATTTTTGGTGGCCTATAACTACCGGGATGCAGACTTTGCCTATGACCTGAAGTCATCTTTTAAGTATATGTGGTCCAAGCTGCAGAAGTTCTATGTGCTTCATATGCTTACTTTTCTTGTAGTTCTCTACCACATGGAGCGCCATGGATTCAAGTATCCCGACGGAGTTCATGGATTTATCCGTGATGTATTTCTGAATGTAATGCTTCTGAAAAGCTGGTATGATCCGGCTAAGTTTACCTTTAACGGGGTGACCTGGTTTCTCTCCTGTATTCTTTTCATTTATTTCTGTGTACCCTATATTATTCATTTCTTTAAATCTAAAAAATGGAGGGGTACTGCCATTCTTTCATTCCTTATCCTGTTTATGCTGAAGATGACTTTTGATACCATGGGATACAAAATGGGGATGAACCCCTGGTCCGGTGTCTTTGGCTGGTACTGCAATCCGGCCTACCGTCTCTTTGATTTTCTCTTGGGCTATACGGGCTTTTTAGTACTGAGCGGATTTCTGGAGAATTGTCAAAGAAGAAGGCTTCGTTGCTTCAGGTCAGCATGCTTATCTTTTACTTTGCAGCCTGCAGGCTGTTTGATACGCAGTGGGTACCAGCACCATTTATCCTGCTTACGGTTCTATTGATTTTCACGTTTACATTGTCCGGAGGGATCTTTGACAAACTGTTTGGTAATAAGCTTCTCATCCATCTTGGTAATATTAGTTTCGAATTGTATATCGTACACCAGGTCAATATTAATCTGATAAACCATATATTGGATGAGCTGCTGGATCATAATCATCTGGCTGTATTCCTGATATTGCTGGTGATATCTATACTCATGGCAGAATTTTTTTATTGGAAACCTGTGAAAGAATTTATTACAAGGACTATTTGGTGAGAGAATTAGGGAGAGAGGGTGAAATGGTCAATTTTGGCCGGTACTTTTCACACAAAAAATTTAGCGTACTTATGCGACCTTAGGTAATGACTCATAGTAGCGTCTGCGTTTTACAGCAGGGGAATCTCCTCCATTGGCGGAGCAGATTCGCCTGTTATTCCAGCAGCTTCTGAAGTATCTCTAAATCAGAATTTTGACTTCGTCTGCGGTCATTTTTTCTGTGTTATATCTGACATAGAGAAGTTCTGATTTCATTTTCGCCTATATCGACTTGCACTTCGCATTTTTATCAATTTAGTTTACATAATCAATCAAGAATAACATTCTTTGTATATAAACGATTTTTTCGCTTATGTTATTGACTGTAATCAGGCTGATTTGATATAGTAATGACAGGAGGTAATAGCTATGATTACGTATTTTTCTATGGAAGGATTTCTTTCTGTTAAGAAAAAGGTGGAGCTTTATTTCGTTCCCAAACCTCATACACGGATTACAAATACCCGTTTTGAAGATAATTTTATCCACACGCCAAAGTATAAATTAATGAAAGCGGCTGTTCTTTTTGGAATGAATGCATCCGGCAAGTCTAATGTGCTGCTCGGCATGGAGCGTCTCATTTCAATGATTAATCGCGGATTGAATTTAGGTGCTGTTGATGATATGCGTCGGAACCTGATTAATTTTGATTGCAAAACAGTTGCTTTTGAAATCGGTTTATATGATGTGAAAAGTGATCAGGATTATGTGTATCAGATTGCCTATGACTGTGAGAAAATTGTTTCCGAAAAGTTGGTTTTAAACGGACAGGAAATTTTTTCTTTTTCTGGCGGGAAATTATCTATCACAAATCTGAGCGGTATAAAAGAGCGGGACGCCCTTATCCGGTTATTTTCCGGTGTTTCTACGGAATTATATCTGCTGAAGCTGAAAGACTACATGGGGGAGTATATTACTTCTTTCCAAAAATTGGCCGCCGCCGTGAAAACAAATATTCGGGATATTGTACCTATGCTGGATAGGGATGACATCAGAGTTGTGAAAGAAGAACGCAAGGGCTTTTGGGAAAATAATAAAAAACGTATTTTATCTGTTTTTCATATGCTGGATGGAACGATTACGGGTATCGGATTTGAAAAAATCCGGGCGGACGGATATGAAGTTCTTATTTTCCGAGGAAAAAAGAAATATCATTTGGGAATAGAATCCAAAGGGATTCAAAAAATATGCCATTTAATGGATGTTTTGATAACCAATATGATCAATGGGGAGGTACTGGCTGTTGATGAGTTGGATTCTTCTATCAGCACCGGTTCTTTAATTGAGTTGTTTAATGATTTGATAAATACGAAGGAAAATAAGGGCCAGTTTATTATTACTTCTCATAATCCTTTTTTGATGAATCAGAATATTTTTCATCCCCAGCAGTTGTACATTGTGAATAAAAAATCTGATTTGTCATCGGAAATCTATTCTTTTGATGATTTTGATCTTCGTAATGATAAAAATAAATTATATGAAGATTATCTTAAAGGAAGGTTTGGTGGGGCTGGTGAGTAGATCCATTCGAAGGCTTGCTTCGCCCAAAAGGAAACTTAAGAAAAAGATTCTATTCCTGATGGAAGGGAAAACTGAGAAAAATTTCATTTTCCATCTTTTTGATCAAAACGATTATTCGAATATATCGTTTAGTGTAAAAGAATACCAGGGCGGCGGATATGCCGATATAAGACATTGGGTGGCAAAGCGAAGGGATAGCCTTGATATTGTTTTTGTTGTTTGTGATTTGGATCGGGCACGGGAAGACACGGAAAGAAAAAGTCTTATTATAACGATTAAATTTTTAGAGAATGAAAATATTAGGAACAATATATTCTTGTCGTGTCCTGATTTTGAACAATGGATGCTCTGCGGGTTGCCCGGCAGTAATAACAAGCCGTTATACCACTGCCTCGGATATGCTAATGAAGCAGAGCAAAAGGCGGATGAACATTTATTTTCCAAGTATGCGAGTGAGGGAGGAAGCTTTTCTACAGCCGAAAGATACTTTTCCGGAAGACCTTTATTCTATATGAAAAAAGATTTTTCCCAAGGAACTATTCAGAACGAATACGTTAATGCAGAACAAAGCTCATTATATTATTTAAGGGATTATTTACAAATACTGGATCATGCATGATTTATTGTATTTTGTTATGGAGGGAATAGATGGAAATCTATCAAAATGTAAATGGAAATTCCGGTATAGCAGGATATAAGATTGGCGATACCTGTATCGAGGTGGAATTTGCAGATACGGAGAGTGTGTATCGCTATTCTTACGAAAGTGCCGGACGGGAGAATGTGGAGGAAATGAAGCGTCTGGCGGCGCAGGGGCATGGACTCAATTCGTTTATTAACCGGCGGGTAAAATATTTATATGAAAAGTGAGAGAGTCTTGTTTTAAAGGGCTCTCTTTTTTGTATTGCAGTATAATGATTTTAAAAGATACGGACAGAAAGGAAGTGTATATCGTGAAAACAGCACGCAGGGAAATAGAAGGCAGGCCTGTGCTGGCGGTCTGCTATGATTTCGATCGGACGCTTTCCCCTGAAAATATGCAGGACGGATATATCCGTGCGGTGGATTATGACGTGGACAGCTTTTGGGAGGAATCGAACCGGCTGGCGGAAGACCACTGCATGGATCAAAATCTGGCGTATATGTATAAGATGCTTCAAAGCGCCAGAGGGAAGGAAATACTGAACAAGGAAAGGCTGAAACAGTACGGCGGCAAGGTCAGGCTGTACGACGGCATCAGAGGATGGTTCCGACGGATCAATGCCTACGGGGAAAGGCGGGGCATTCTCGTGGAGCATTACATTATTTCCTCCGGCCTGCGGGAGATCATAGAGGGAACGGCGATTGCGAAATATTTCACCCATATTTACGCCAGTTCCTTTTATTACAATGAGCATGGAGAACCCTGCTGGCCGGCGCAGGTGATCAATTACACGAATAAGACGCAGTTCCTTTTCCGCATAGAGAAAGGAATCCTGGATATCAATGACAATGCGGTGAATGACCACTTCGCGGAAGGCGAGCTGCGCGTCCCGTTCAGAAATATCGTATACATCGGCGACAGTGCCACGGATATCCCCTGTATGCGCCTTGTCAATTCACTGGGCGGACATTCCATCGGGGTTTATGATTCGGAAAATACGGCCAGCAAAGATACGGTGCGCCGGATGATCCGAGACGAACGCATCCGCTACTATGTACCGGCGGATTACACAAAAGGAAGCGAAATGGACATACTCATACACCGGATTATAGACAAAACGGCAGCCTATGAGGTGCTGGAGGGAAAGCATCTGAGAGACAGGAAAGAAGCAATAGGTCTTAAATAGATAATGGGAGGAGAGATAGTTATGGAATCGGATATTGAAAAATTAAATAAAATATTTCATTGTGATTATCATAAACGAATGGAGGAGCTTAAAAAGAGTACAAATAAATTGGTACATTATACATCGGCATCTGCGGGATTAAAAATCTTGCAGAATAAAGAAATATGGATGCGTCGAGTATCATGTATGAATGACTTTAGCGAAGTACAACATGGGAAAGATCTGTTTATTGATTTATGGAAAAATACAGAAAAAGACATAGTACAGAAGCTTACCTCATTATTTGGTGATAATGGAGATGTATTCAATGAAGTAATAGGAGAATTGGAGAAGATAAGTGCGTTTAATATATTACATTCCTATATTACTTGCTTTTCTGAGCATTTAGAGAGTGAAGATAAATATGGTCGGCTGTCCATGTGGCGTGGGTATGGAAAGGGTACAGGTATTGCATTGGTATTAAAAAAAGATATATTCTGTTCTGATTATGATTCTCTAGGTGTATGTACTTCTCCAGTCGCATATTTAAATAAAGATGACATAAAAGATAAGTTCATTTCTTTGGTGACAGATTTAGAAGAAAATAAACAAAAAATAGATTTTAAGAATATTCAACGGGATGATTTACATGACTTTTTGATAGAATGGTTAGAAATATTAATTTTATCAATAAAGCATCCAGCATTTTGTGAAGAAAAAGAATGGAGAGTTATATCATTTGAGAGAGCCAAGGGAATCAAGAAAGATATAATAGATTTAAATGGTATGCCTCAGCCTATCCAAAAAATTCCTTTATCTGAGAAGTTACAAACGGATGGTGATGGGTTTTCGGTTAATGAAATATTAGATCATATTATTATCGGTCCGACACAATATGCAATACCTATATGTCAGGCACTTATTGAGGAACTGGAAAAATTAAATGTTAAAGATGCTGAGAAAAAAGTCATTTCTTCAAATATTCCATATCGTGGTTAAATATATGACAAATTACTACAAAATAAGGCGTAATTTTAAAACAGTTAAAGAGGAGAAGAATCATGAAAAAGAATTTTAAACCGAATACCTGGCTGTACCCGCAGCCGGTACTTGTGATTGCTTCCTATGGCGCGGATGGTATGGCGGACGGGATGGTGGCTGCCTGGGGCGGGATTTATGATACGAACCGGGTGGGATTCATGCTGGACCATACCCATAAGACCGTGGCGAATCTATTGGAAAAGAAAGCGTTTACCGTAAGCATGGCGACCGTTTCCACGATGGCGGAAGCGGATTATCTGGGGATCGTGTCGGGAAATCGTGTACCCGATAAGGTGGCACGCGCCGGACTTCATGCGGTGAAGAGTGAGTTTGTGGACGCGCCGGTGCTTTCGGAATTTCCTTTGACCCTGGAGTGTAAAGTGTCCAAGGTGACGAAGGTGGGCGAGGATTACCATTTCGTCGGGGATATCGTGAATATTCTGGTCGATGAGGACATTCTGACCGATGGAAAGATTGACGTGAAGAAATTGCAGGCGATTACCTTTGATCCGGCCGGCGGGAAGTATATTGCTCTCGGTGACGCGGTGGGAAACGCATACCGGGAAGGCAGAAAGTATATGGCGTGACAGAAATTATCTATCGTGGCAAGGAAGACGGTAAGATGTCGTCAGAGTAATAGATTCTTCGCTTTGTGTCACATTGCTGTTTCCCGTCTTTCTCACAAGGCATTCTTGACCCCCGCTCTGAATGACGAGGGATGGTAAGGCGTCATCCAAAGTGCTGGCGAAGGATCTGCTGCCGTGGTGAGGAAGCCGGTAAGAAGTTAAAAGTTATCAGCTGTGAGCTGTCAGCTAAAAGTGCTGAATGACTGCGGATGGTATAAGGCGTCATAGTGAGGGAAACGTTAAACGTCATCCTGAACGAACGTGAAGGATCTGTACCCGTGGTGAGGGAATCGGTAAGAAGATAAAAGATATCAGCTGTTAGCCGTTAGCTGTTAGCTGTGAGCTGTCAGCTAAAAGTGCTGAATGACGGCAGACGGCAAGGAGTCATAATGAGGGAAACGTTAATCGTCATCCGAAGCAAATGTGAAGGATCTGCTGCCGTGGTGAGGAAGATGGGAAGACGTTATCCAGGGCGATAGCGAAGGATCTGCCACCGTGAGGAGATAAATAGAAAGAACTCCGTAGGGAGTCATGAGAGTTATAGATTCTTCACTTTGTGTCACATTACCATTTCCCGTCTTTTCCACAAGTCATTCTTGCCCCCGTTCAGAATGACAGCAGACGGTAAGGCGTCATAATGAGGGAGGGACGCTAAGCATCATAATGACAGAGAACATTAAACGTCATTCTGAGCGCCAGCGAAGAATCTGTCACCGTGGTGGGGAAGACGGTAAGAAGATAAAAGCTATCAGCTGTGAGCTGTCAGCTATAAGCTAAATATTCTTTTACGGGTTGAATCATCTTGGCATGCGAGTATCCGTTTCGGCTTCGTTGGTCACTGGGCGCATAATAATAAGTGCACTGAATTGGCAAGAAAAGCGCCGGCTTGATTTGCCCCAAAATTTGCTTTCTAAAGAAGGGGAGTTTCTGAATAGGAAAGTACCGGTTGATTTGATCCATTACCGATGGTATGTCTGAATTTGCGAAAAATTATTGGCACAACCCATATTGTACATATAAGGTATAAAAACAAAAACGTTTCTTCCTGATTATATATCCGGGAAGGAACGTTTTTGTTTTGCGAAGATATATTTCTGACGCCTGGGGTGCGTCTATTTGTGGAAAGCTTATTGCCCGTGATTCTTTTATAATGCTATGCGGAAATCATGGTACAGCCTCCAACCGCTGGATAAGGCAGAAAACAAATAATTACATCGATAAGGTAAATGCATGAGTACATAGGAAATGAAGGCGAAAGTGCTATGTGTGTTTACACCTGCCGGTTTGGATGAGATAAGCTGGTAACGCTGTTATTTGCCAAGAAAAATACGATGCGGGAGCTACTGTGTTTTTTCGCTCAGTACAGCTTGGATGATTTGAGACAGCATATCCTGTTTTTTCTCTGAGAGAGTATATTCCGTTCCATTGAAGAGAAATGTGCTGCTCAGGATGGATCTTAGATCCGGTAGTTCTTTTGTGTTGTACGTACTTCTATCTTCCTGCAGGATATAATTCCGGGGCTTTCCTATCTGAGACAGTTCGTTAGTGGAAATGTGCAGACCACTGCAGATTTTTACTATATTGTACATGGATCCGCCATCTACATTTTTCAGAATGGAATATAGAGTTCCATATGGCATATTGATCTTTGCGGCGAAATCTTTCAGTGTCCATCGTTGGAGGATCAGCTTTTTCAAATATTCCTCTTTTGTCATAATCGCCTCCTTACTGTTGATTTTACATAAATAATATCGAAATTTCAATGAATCAGGAGTGGTGTTATGTAATAATACATATGTGACAAAAAAATAAAAAAATAAGGGAACTCTTTT
>ERZ779861.264-NODE-264-length-80185-cov-19.297966_pt1 | contig 80185 bp, 77 predicted proteins | sample MGYA00511558_ERZ779861 | MGnify/ENA primary metagenome ERZ779861 (study PRJEB29588, sample SAMEA2163432) | human gut metagenome | biome: human gut; feature: human-associated habitat; material: faeces | place: Denmark | collected 2008/2010 ...
TACGCAATAGGGGCATTTTTCGGGTGTTTTTCCCGGCTCTTGACTTGGGGAAAATAAGGACAAGGCGGACAACCCGGACAGCAGCCCGGCGACACACCGCCCGACGGCGATCCGCGCCAAAACGGTTCGTGACAGATGTTGAGCGGTTTGAGAAGATGTAAAAAACAAATGAACCGTATATAAAAACCGAGCGGCCGCAGCAGTTTGCTGCGGCTGTTGTTTGTAAATACAGCACAGGGACAGGCAATGAAGAATAAAATATCCGAAAACAAAATATTTATTGCAACGCCGCTCATACTCGGCGCACTCTCATTATTCGCATTTGCGATTTATTTTTACAGCGCAAATCACGCGCCATACACATATACCGATGTTATAATTGCGGGACCGATACTCTCATTTATCGGCGTAATTATTTCTTTTATCACGCGAGAAAGCAGAAAAACATATTCGACATTATGGATATGCGGGCTTGCCGCCTGCACGTTCGGCTTTATAATATGTGTTATGGTTATTTTGATATTTGTGATGTTTGTTGCGGCGAGAGTCAGTGAATCGTGATGTTGATAATTGGAGTTTGAGGGTATAAAAATTTTTGCACTTATTTATCGCAAGCGTAAAGCCCCGTCGGATAACCGGCGGGGCTTTGCTGTATTTGCTATATTTTATTTGCCTTCGTTTTGGAGCTTCTGCATATCTGCGGCGCGGATGGCGGTTCTCATTATCTTGCCGCTGCTGGTCTTGGGCAGCTCTCTGACGAACTCGACAACGCGGGGATATTTATACGGGGCGGTCGCGTGCTTGACATGGTTCTGTATCTCCTTGACAAGCTCGTCGCTCGGCTCATAGCCCTTGGCGAGAACGATGGTCGCCTTGACGACCTGACCTCTGTCAGGATGCGGCAGAGCGGTGACTGCGCACTCGAGCACGGACGGATGCTCCATCAGCGCGCTCTCGACCTCGAACGGACCGATGCGGTAGCCGGAGCACTTGATAACATCGTCGTTTCTGCCGACGAACCAGTAGTAGCCGTCGCCGTCGCGCCATGCGGTGTCGCCGGTGTTATAATATCCGAACTTGAAGCTCTTCTCCATCGCGGCATCGTCTTTCCAGTAGTCGCGGAAGAGTCCGGTCGGATGACCCTGATCGACACGGATGCAGATAGAACCGACCATACCGTCCTCGCACTCCTCGCCGTTTTCGTCGAGCAGAGCGATATCATAGCCGGGTGCGGGCTTGCCCATTGAACCGGGCTTTATCTCGACCCACGGATAGTTTGCGAGCAGGACGGAAGATTCACTCTGGCCGAAGCCCTCGTATATTCTCATGCCCGTCAGCCTCTCTATCTGATGGAAAACCTCGGGGTTGAGCGGCTCGCCCGCGAGGCAGGCGTGCTCAATGTAGCTGAAATCGTATTTTGAAAGATCCTCTTTTATCAGGAAGCGGTATATTGTCGCGGGGGCGCAGAATGTGCTCGGGCGGATACGCTCCATAGCCTCGATCATATCGATCGGGTGGAACTTCTCGGTGTCATATGCGCCGACAGCCGCGCCGCAGATCCACTGGCCGTAGATTTTGCCCCATGCGAACTTCGCCCAACCGGAGTCGGTCTGGGTCATATGTATCTTGTTCTCCTTGACGCACTGCCAATATCTCGCGGTCGTTATCTGACCGAGAGCGGAGGAGAAATCGTGACGCACCATCTTGGGCATTCCGCTCGTGCCGGAGGAGAAATAGAGCAGAGCAGTATCGGTGACAACGGTTCTCTTCTCGGGATCGGTCGGGCGCTCAAACTCGGTCGAATAGCCGCCGATAACGGAGCGGTAATCTATTGCGCCGTCAACGGGCTTGTCGCCGACGGTGACATAATATTCGAGGTTCGGGCACTCGGGCAGGGAGTCACGGACATGCTGAACAACATCGTCGTCGCCGACGGTTATAAGCATTTTGACGCCCGCCGCGTTGATGCGGTAGACATAGTCCTTCTTCATCAGCTGGAACGATGCGGGAATAACTATCGCACCGATCTTGTGGAGTGCGGTTATGATAAACCAAACTTCGGGGCGCTGCTTCAAAACGAGCATGACTATGTCGCCCTTCTTTATTCCCTTTTCGAGCAGGAAGTTGACAGCCCTGTTGCTGTTGTCTTTTATGTCTTTGAAGGTGTAGCGCGCCATGTCGCCGGCATCGTTCGTCCAGACGAGGGCGAGCTTCTCGGGCTCGATATCCGCCCATGCATCAACAACATCGAAGCCAAAGTTGAAATCATCGGGCACATTTATTTTGAAATTCTGCTTCATATCCTCATAGCTGTCAAAATCATAACGGGGACAGAAGCGCTTGATTATATCATCCATTTTTTCTTTTTCCTTTCGGGGGGTGTCGCAGTTTTATTCGTTGATAACGGTCAGGAATCTTGTTCTTCCGTCTACCGCCGCCTGGCCGTGCGGGAGGTTCGGATCGAAGTAGATAGCGTCGCCCTCATTGAGGATAAACGAATTCTTGCCGACCGTTACCTTGACCTTGCCCTCAAGGACGAGGTTGAACTCCTGGCCGGAGTGCATAACGAGCGCGGGCTCGGTCTCCTGCTCTTCGAGCGTGACGAGCATCGGCTCCATCTGGCGGTTCTTGAAGTTAAAAGCAAGGCTCTCGATATAATAGCCCGAATATCTGTCAACTCGAACTCCGTCGCCGCGCCTGACGATAGTGTAGCTGTCCATTCTCGGGGATTCACCGGTCATAAGCACGGTGCAGTCCGTGCCGAGTGCCGCCGCTATGGCATAGAGCGCGCTGACGGGGATATCTTTTTCGCCCGACTCGTATTTTTCATATTCATCATGGGAGATATTCAGCTTCTCCGCCATTTCGGTTATTGATATTTCAAGGATCTCTCGCAGTTCCTTAATTCGCTTGGGTATCTGTAAAAGCTCGTCGTTCATTCTGTGCCTTCCTTTCCGTATATATGCGGTCTTGATGCGAACTATATTTTATTATTTTACTCTACATATATGTTTTTTTCAAGTGTACAGAGCAAATATAGACTCAAAAATAATTGCGGTTTTGTTGTTTTTGCAATAGAAACGCGGGCGTTTATATGCTATAATATAACACTGAAAACGAAGTGAGGAGGCTCGGTATGACAAACATCACCGAAGATATCAAATATATCGGAGTAAACGACCGCGAAATCGACCTGTTTGAGGGTCAGTACGAAGTGCCCAACGGCATGGCTTATAACTCATATGTCATTCTCGACGAAAAGGTTGCCGTCATGGACACGGTGGACAGGCACTTCACCGCCGAATGGCTCAAAAATCTCGAATCGGCTCTCGCCGGCAGGCAGCCCGATTATCTCATAGTTCAGCACATGGAGCCCGACCACTCGGCGGGCATCGCGGAATTTTCCGCAGCTTATCCCGACGCCGTGATAGTCGGCAACGACAAGACTTTCACGATGATAAAAAATTTCTACGGCGGGGATTTCATTAAAAATTCGCTTTCCGTCAAAAACGGCGACACGCTCTCGCTCGGCGAGCATGAGCTGAATTTCGTCTTTGCGCCGATGGTTCACTGGCCGGAGGTTATGATGACTTACGACGCAAAAGACAAGGTCTTCTTCTCGGCGGATGCGTTCGGCAAGTTCGGCGCGCTCGACGCGGACGAGGACTGGGCGTGCGAAGCGAGAAGATACTATTTCGGCATCGTCGGAAAATACGGCGGACCCGTGCAGACGCTGCTCAAGAAAGCCGCCGGGATTGACATCGCGGTCATATGCCCGCTCCACGGACCTGTTCTCAGCGAGAATCTCGGATACTATCTGAATCTCTATGACATCTGGTCATCCTACGGCGTCGAGAGCGAGGGAGTCTGCATCGCCTACACTTCTGTATACGGCAACACGAAAAAGGCTGTCGAGTATCTCGCCGAACAGCTCAGGGCTGACGGCTGCGCAAAGGTCGCGGTCAACGACCTTGCCCGCTGCGACATGGCGGAGGCTGTTGAGGACGCGTTCCGCTACGGAAAGCTCGTGCTCGCGACGACCACTTATAACGGAAGTATATTCCCGTTCATGCGCGACTTCATCGACCACCTGACCGAGCGAGGATATCAGAAGCGCACAGTTGCGTTTATCGAGAACGGCTCATGGGCGCCGACCGCCGCGAGAAATATGGCGAAGATGTTTGAAAACAGCAAGGATATCGAGCAAATCGGTACTGTCACTATTCGTTCCGCGATGACCGACGAGAACAAAGCACAGCTTGACGCGCTTGCGAAAGAGCTTGCATAAAAAATAAGCAAAACTGCCGAACCCGTAAAAAGATTCGGCAGTTTTTATTTTAGTATAGATTCAAGTTTGCGAAACACATCTTTGCTCTCCGGCAGGAATGAAAGAAGCTGAAAGTCATGGAAAAGTCCGTCGTATTTATAGAGCTTCGCATCGACGCCTGCGCTGAGCGCATTGGCGAAAGCCGTGTCGCTGTCGCTCTCCCCCACCTCTGCCGTACCGCAGAAAAAGGCCGTCGGCGGAAAGCCCGAAAAATCGGCAAACGACACCGAGAGATACGGGTCGAGGAGGTCATGCTCCCCGGCATATTTCGGGCGGCGTCTGAAATACGCTTCGTGATCTTTAAATTTTTCTTTCTTCGCGATACCGTAAAACGGGTCGCTGTGGCAGTTTCGCTCATATGACTCTCCACAGGCTGTCATATCGCCCCAGAGCGAAAAGCAGATGAGCTTTTTGGGCATCGGTCTGCCGGAATCCCGGAGCTTCTGCGCGAGGGCGAGCACCAGATTTGCGCCGCTGCTGTCCCCGAGGACTACAATATTCTCAGACTTTATGCCCTTTGCCGTCAGCATATCCCACGCGCTCATGACATCATCGAGCTGCGAGGGGAAGATATATTCTGGCATGGTTCTGTAATCGACGCTGAAAACGGCGGCTCCGCCTGCGGCGCGGCTGTATTTCAGTGCGAGGCGGCGATAAGCATCAATAAGCTTTATTTTGAAGCTTCCGCCGTGGATATGAAAAATCACTGTGTCCGTTCCTGACTTTTCGGGAATGAGACTTTCGACAAAGCACTCGCCGCAGGGAGTTCGGGTCAGAGTATAATTTTTCGGCGGCTTATATCTGCTGACTTTATTTTCTACCGCTGCACCCGCATTCGCGCTCATATTCTCGTTTTTTACAAATCGTGAGTGGAACACGGCGCTGAGCAATGCGCTTGTTATTCTTGCCGGCACGGAAGCCATAGTTATACTCCCCTGCCGAGCACGGCGTTCATATTTTTGACCAGCGGGTTCATGATGAATGGAATGAGCGTGCCCGCCTTTACAAAGCAATAGACTTCGTTCCACAGGGCATAAAATGCGAGCTTCTGCTCCGCTTTTTCGCTCGCGCCGTATTTTTTGAGATATGTGTCGCAGAGGAAGAAACGTTTACCGGTCAGGTTATTGAACTGGAACAGATCATATTCGCGGTCGGCATACATGGAGTTGAGCGGATCGATGAACCCGGTTATCCTGAGCCCCTTGCCGACCATTATGTTGCCGACATTCAAATCGCCGTGGATAAGGCAGGCGTCGGAGATGGACTGGGAGAAGATATCCGAAAATTTGTCTCTCGCGCGGCTCATGGCCGAGACTATCTCGGGCGACAGCTGTCCGTCCTCCGAGAGCTGTTTTGCAGCCGAATATACCTCATTCATAAACGGCTCGTAGCACTCGAGCCAGGATGAGAACTGCGGGTTCATTGTGTCGCCGAATTTGTCGCACCGACACTCGTGGATGCCGTGGAGAGCATCGGTCACTTTATCGGCGAAAGCCAGCTTCGCGCTTTTTGAATAAAGCAGCTTGCCGAATGACATAAAGAGCGTGCTGCCCTCGATTTTGTCCATAATATAGCAGTCGAGCGGTATACTGCCGTCGGCGCCGCGGGAATATAATACTTTCGGCATACGCACGCCGCAGTTTTCAGACAAAAGGCACAAATCATGCGTCTCTTTTTCGAGCATTCCGTCGGCGCGCAGGAACTTGACGACCGCCTCAATGCCGTCGCCGAAGGTCACGCCGACCGCCGTACCGAACGATCCGCCGCCGAGATTTTTTGTTTTAACGCCGCTTTTGCCGAGTCCCTCTTCGCAAACGGCGAGAGCATATTCCGCCGCCTTTTCGGATTCGAGAGATTTCGGGGTCACTTTTTCCACATTCATAGCACCGCTCCGTTCCGTGTTTGTTCAATGCAAATTCTATCAAATTCCGCAGAAATATAAAATATCCCGGGGACGCTTTTTTCTATCCCCGGGAAACTTTATTCTGTCATTTTTCTGTATGCGCTCGGCGTCATGCCGTAAGATGCGAAGAACTGCTTATACAGCCCCGACGGGTTGTTGTACCCCGCCTCGCGGGCGATTTCGTCTATCGGAAGATCGGTGTCCGCCATGAGCTGAGCCGCTTTTTGCAGCTTGTAGGACAGCAGCAATTCTGAAAAGCTCGCGCCGAGGCGTTCTTTTATCATGCGCCCGGCGTATTTTTCGCTGTAGCCGAGCGTTGACGCGAAGCCGTGAAGAGACGCGGAGCCGATATTCTCGGCGAAATAGAGATTCAGCTCATCTGCAAGATGCCCGTCTCTATCGCGCTCGCCGCGCAGAAGTTCAATAAACAAAAGTGAAAGATAATTTTCAACAGCGCGTTCGGAATAGTCCGCGCCGCCGTAATATTCGCTGAGCAGGCGCATGACGATGAAATTGACCTGTTCGGAAGTTTTATCAAACACGGTCATTTCAGTGCCGATTTTCAAATTATCGGCGCATTTTTCAAATAGCTCCGTCGGAATGACGGTTTTTATTATATTATCGCCCTTGCGGCTCTTTTCGAGAGAATGCACCGTCCCCGGAGGAAGAATGCATGCCTGACCTTTTTTGAGCGTCAATTTTCGCTCGGGATTCCTGAAGTGCTGGGTACACTCGCCGGACAGGACATAGATAAATTCATAGAACGAGTGACCGTGATAATATGGCTGCTGGCAGGCGGTATGCTTTCGCATATGAAATTTGTCGGACTTTCTTGTCGGGATAAACGGCTGACCGTTTGCGTCGAGCGTCTTGAGCGTTTCTTTATCGAAGCCCGCAGATATTATTTTATCCGCCTCTTCAAACTCTTCGGATATCATCTGCCTTATAGCAGCTTCCGATAATGTGGCGTTATAATCCTCGCGTTCGTGGCGGTCAAGAAGCTGAAAAAAGCCGCTGTTCGTCATAGCATTGTGCCTCAATCGTTCGCTTCTTCGGGTTCTGTAGCCGTTGCGGGCTCTGCCGAAGTGGATGTAGTCTCATGTGCCGCCGTAGCTTCGGTCGGCTGAGTTTCAACCCCACTTGTCTGCGCGGGCGCGGTATGGCTGCTCTGCGCGCGTGTGCCGGAGGCAGTAGAGCCGCCGAGGGTCGGGACGAGTCCCTGATTATACAGGTCTATCGCCGAGACATGGTCGCTGCCGATATTAATATTCGTCTTGCCGTATAGCGCCAATTGAAGCTCGCGCGCGGCGACGGGATAGTCGATGACCCAAGTGTCGAGCTGCATCCTCGCCACACGCCCGTAATAAGTATAGAGCCTCGCCGCAACATAGTTGCCCTCCGATGGCATGACCATCTGCGCTATATCGTAGTTCATCCACTTCTGGGAGAACGCCTGAGTTAAAAGCGAGATTATCTCTCCCTTGCCATAGTTCGTGTGCACGTTCGGCAGGACGATATCCATAGCGTTGTTGAGCTGACCCAGGGATGCGCCCTGCGCGCTCTTTATAAGCGCGGTTATTATCGTGCGCTGTCTCGCAGTTCTGCCGAGGTCGCCCGCCGCATCGACATGGCGGATACGGGTATAGACAAGCGCCTGCGCACCGTTGAGCTTCACGGTATCGCCGGACTGAATCTTATCTATCTGAGTAGTTGTGCGGTTGATATACTCCGCCTCATACGGCTCAATTTTCAGCGTCACGCCGCCGAGCGCATCGATAAGCTTCGGGAAGCTCTTGAAATCGACGCTGATATAGTGATCTATTTCTATCTTGTAGTCGTTTTCGAGCGTTTCGATAAGAACGGGATAGCCGCCCCATCTATATGAATGGTTGAGCTTGCAGCAGCGCTCGGAATTTCTCACCGCGTCGGGGATATTCATATATGTATAGCTGTCGCGCAGGAAAGAGACGAGGGTTATCTTCTTCGTGCGCTTGTTGAGTGAGAGCAGAATGAGGGCATCCGAGCGGCCGGTGTTGCTCTCGGCATCGTCAACGCCGATAAGCAGGACATTTATAACATTCTTGCTCGAATATTTTTCGCCGCCGTTCTTCGCCCACGCCGTTATGAGCGCGTCGAGACCGGAAGTGTCCGCCGCATCATACATATTGTCGAACTCATCTTCGGGCGCGAGAGTATAATCCGGGTCGACCTTTCCGTCCTTATCTATATTGATAAGCCCGACTTTTGCAAAAACATAAATGCCCATAGTCACAGCCGCCAGCACTAATATTGCAACCACAACAATTATAAATATCTTCAGATTTTTCTTGTTGTTGTCCATAAAGAACTCTTTGGCGCTTCGTTTCTTTTCGCTCATAGGACATTCTCCTTCGTTCGCGCATATACGCATTTTCTGCTTTTATCTTACCATACAATGGAAGCAATTTCCACCGTCTTATATATTTTCGGCAGAATACACATAAAAAGAGCAGCCCATAAGGACTGCTCTCTTAGCTTTATTTCAATTTCTGGGACTCGTTTTTAGAATTGCTCTTTGTATTCTTGGCAGTCTTTGTGCTCTCTGCTCCGTGAACATAGGCATAAGTGTAGTTGTACTTATATTTGCCGCGGTAGTAATATCCGCCATGCTCATCATCGACACAGTTGAGAACAAAGCCGACTATCTTCGCATCGGCAAACTCAAGCTGGCTGACGACATTGACAAGCTCCTCTTTCTTTGTCGAGCCGGGGCGGACGACTATAACAGCGCCGTTGGTATACTTCGAGATGACCGCCGCATCGATAACTGCAGAAACGGGCGGAGTGTCAATGAATATATAGTCATATCTCTCTTTGAGCGTCTCCATGAGCTCGGCAAGAGCCTCGCTGCTCAAAAGCTCACTGGGGTTGGGCGGAAGATAGCCCGAGAATATGACATCGAGATTGTAATCGTCTATTCTGACTATGGCATCTTCAAGAGCGCAGGCGTTGACAAGCACATTCGTAAGACCGGGCGACGACTTGCGCGCAAGAAGCCTGTTGATATTCGGGCGGCGCAGGTCGCAGTCTATAAGCAGGACTTTTACATTGGTCTCGGCAAAGGTTATCGCGGTGTTGAGCACATTTATGCTCTTGCCGTCGCTCATGCCGCAACTTGTGAATTCGACGACCTTGCAGCCCTTGCCGGGCATCGAGAAAATGATGTTGCTTCGCAGGGTGTTGTATGCTTCGTCGACGACGAAGCTGGTGTTGTCGCCGAGGATATATTTACGCTCGGACGGAGAATGGTGGCTGCTTACTTTATTCTTTCTTCTGATAAGCTTCATTTAGACGCGCCCCCTTTCTTCGAAAAGAAGCCTTTCTTTCTTTCGCCGTTGTCGTCATAGAGAGTGAAATTCGGTATCTTGCCGACGACGGGAGCATCGAAGAGCTTGGCTATATCATCCTCGTCCTCGATATAGGAATTGAAGAGAACGAGCAAAACGATTATTGCAAGAGTGAGTCCCACGCCTATAACGCAGCCTATAAGGGTGAGTTTCTTGTAGGAGGGATATGCTATTCCTTCGGGCACGCGCGCAAGGTCGACGACCTTGACCGAGCTTCCCTCAACAAGATTCATTATGGCGTCCGGGGCAACTTTGGCTATCTCATTGACTATCTTAGCCGCCTCTTCGGGGTCATTGTTGTTGATGGATATTTTAAGTATGGGTGTGTCCTCAACAGCCTCGGCGGTAAACGATGCGCGTATAGCATCGACATTGTAGTTCTCACCGAGCTTTTCCTTGACTCTGTTGAGAACATTATCGCTCGTAAGCAGTCCCTGATATGTAGTAACCAGGTTCTGGGACGCGCTGAGGTCGGACGAGTATATCTTTTCGTCGTTCTCGCCGGTGTAGTTCTGAATATAAATAGTTGCGGTCGCTTTATACTGCGGGGTTATAAAGAACTTGGCATAAAGGAACACGCCGGAACCGCAGACAATGCCGACAAGCAATATCAGCCAGAGCCTTTTGAGAATTTCAAAGAAAAGGCGTTTAAGGTCAACATCAAATGTTTTAAGTTTTTCCATAAGCAATCCCCTCTCGGTGTCGTGGATATACAACACTATAATTATACATACAGCGACACGGTTTATCAAGTTATTTTTACTTTTTCTTACTTTACACCAAAACGGCGCATCATTTCCTTATATTTTTTGACAGCCTCGCCGTCTGCATCCTTCACTCCGCGCATCCACGCACGAAGCTCGCGGAACTGAGTGAATATTATTTTAACCGCCCTGACGGCATAGGCTATCGGCAAAAATATCGGGAATTTGTCAACTATCCTGCTGCGGCGGCGCATCTCGGACGAAGAGATAAACAGCTTTCGCTTGAGCGCTGCGGAGAATGTGTTGCTGCCGTCCTCATTCGCGAGGTACATCACCATATTCGCAGCCTTGCCGTAGCTTCCGGATTCAAAGACATATTCGCCCATCTCGTCGAGCAGCCCGCTCTCCGGCTCATCGCCGAACCAATGGAGTGAGAGCGCCTTGAGATTATTCATAACCTCGTCCAAATTATAGCGTTCAAAGACGGAGTTTATCTTCACCCAATCGAGCTCGTCTTTATATTTTTTCATATAGAGCGCCATATCGGCAAAGAATCTGACGCCGACTCCGCCCTGATGGAAATGACCGAACAGATGACCCATAAGAAAAATATAATTGTCGCTCGGGTCGAAATTATATTCAAATCCGTTTCCGTCGGTGAGCTGCCACGGCGGCGCAAAGTATGTATCAAGCCCGGTCTCGCGCTGATGGTCGAGCACGGATTCGTGAACCTCGACCGAGATGAACGGGTCGCGGTGGAAAACATCGTGGTGTCCCTTATGTCCCTCGAAGCTGTACCCCGCCTGCGTGAGAACTTCTTTTATCTTCTCGTGGCTGTCGAGATCGGCGTAGACATCTATATCCGCCATCTCGCGCATATCCTCGGACGGATAGAGCTGGGCGACATCCGCGCCCTTGAGAAAGATATGCTTTATCCCCGCAGACGAAAACAGGTTTTCGAGCTCGCCGCGCGTCATCTTCTGATTTGCACACTTGAACATGAGCATATTATGGCTGCCCTGGAGTTCCGTGACGATATTCGTCGGGACATTCCTGTTTTTGCGCAGGGCGTACCACAATATATTTGTCATATTATGCTCGCGGGCAAGCTCCAGCAGCTTTTCAAAATCGCCGCTGAAATCATCCGCACGGCCGCCTTCGAGCACGGTGCGCACAAGAAAAATATAATCTTCGTAAAGCTTCTTCACTTATATCCTCCGCTTTCAGCCGTTGAGAACAGCCGAAGTTATCTTCCTGACTATTTTATCATCCTGAACGATGCTGAATTTTCTGGCAAAGAGACAGCCGGAATTCATCAGCTCGTCATAATCCTCTGATTTAAATGTGTACGGGTGACCGCGCGTCCAGTCGATATAGCGCAGGCACGCTTCGTGGTCATCGTCGAACTTCTTGCTGTGCAGATTATCTGCAAAGCTTGAATTTATAATCACCGTCTGAACAAAGAATTCATCCGGAATATATGTGTGCTTAAACTGCTTGAACACAAATGATTTTTGCGAAATAAGATATTTTGCAAACTCGCCGGTCACGCTGAACCACTGCGAGCCGCGCTGTATCTTCTTGCCCTTTATTCTGTTTATTCCGAACATACGCCCGAGAACAGTCTCCGCTTTGGTGACAAGGCGGTTAAAGAAATTTCTTCTGCCGGAGGCAAAATGATAATACCTGACGCGCTCAAGCTCTTTTTCCGTAGGCTCGGGTGCGCCGAAATGGACGAATTCTTCGCCTTTGTGTTCATCGAAATAGCGGTGTATCTCATCCTGGTTTTTCAGCGGCAGATCCGCGCCGGAGATGAGATGGACATAGTCATATTCTCGTCCGCTCTCGAACGCAGCTTCGAGCAGCTCATATTCGCATCTGACCATGTCGAATCCGCCCCATCTTATATGGATACGCGGGACGAACTCAATGCGGGAGTTTTGCAGAACGCTTTGGATCCTGCTGATATCGAGCTTTGAATGGGAATCGATGTGTATATAAATGTCGTTACGCTCGTCGTCGATACATTTGAGAAGACTTTCGAGCAGGTCGAACTGATCGTGGGCTATTATCAGATATGCGTGCATGGTGCACCTCCAATCAGCAATTATATACTATTTTATTTTTAACTTTATTTTCTACGCGCCAGGGCGGAATACAGCGGCCACGCGAAGGCGAAAATTATCGCTTTTATCTTTCGCTTTGCCGAAGCACCGCACCCGAGAAACGCCGCAAGGGCGCCGCGTATTTTTTTTATGACCTCGCACTTGAACCACGGCTCGCGGTCGATGCCGGAATGCAGACTCTCCTCCGCGCAGAACATGAGCACGCGCATACGGATATCCGCCGTTTCTTTGCGCCCGAGCGACTTTCCGCACTCGCTGCCGCAGATATATTTGAGAACAGATATGCGGTCGATTATTTTTTTGTCGTTGAGCCGGCTCATGAGGCTGTCCGGTGCGGATTCATAATGATAGAGCCGTTTATCCGTATCCGCCTGCACCGAGACATTCTTGCTCACTTCGTAGTTGAAGAGCCAGTCCTCGGCGATTACTAAACTTTCGTCGAAACGAATCTTCCCTATCGCCTTTTTGGAATAGACGGAGCGCCAGACATTGTTGTGCTTGCCGCAGGCGGAATAGGCAATTATAGAGTTTTTGTCGCTGAGCACTGTTATTTTGCCATCAACCGAAATTTCATCCGGTCGGGAAGAATTGAAATAACCGCAGCCAGAGCGATCGGCGTTGTTTTCGAGCGCGTTTTTCATCAAAGTTTCGTACATATCGGGCTCTACAAAATCATCGGCATCGACAAAGCCGATATATTCGCCCGACGCCATATCGAGTCCGGCGTTTCGCGCGGAAGACGCGCCGTTGTTCTTCTTATGTATCACCCTGACGCGCCAATCGCGCTTTGCCCATGAATCGCACATCGCGGGGCAGGCATCCGGCGAGCCGTCGTCGACCAGGACAAGCTCTATATTCCCATATGTCTGCGAAAGTATACTTTCGACACATCTGTCAAGATGCTTTTCCGCCTTGTAGACGGGAACAATGATGCTCAGAAGTTTATCCACCGAATTCACCTCTTAACGCCCTTGAGTCTGAGCAGAAGTTTTGAAAAAAGATTGAACGGATACGCCGCAAAAAACAGACGGACAGTCGACCTGCCCATATCGCCCGGACAAAGGCGGCATATTGATTTATAAAATCTCAGCGCGGTTTTGAATCTTTCATCCGTCACGCCGATACGGTTGGCGAGAAGAGTATTGACCGCCGCATCATAGGCATATCGGCGCACAGCCTCCACCGTTTTATCAAAGCCGCGATCCGAAAAAAACTTCGCCTGAGCGGCAAAGGCTTCGAGAACATCGAGTCTGCGCGGCGTATATTCAGACATGATACTCCCCTGCCGGCTGAGATAAAAATACACAGCATCCTTTCTGACGGAAATGCAGCTGCACCTGTCAAAGAGGCGGTAATACACGAACGCATCCTCGTTGAGTCTGCCCTCGGGAAATGATATGCCGTCAAACAAATTGCGGCGATAAAGTCTGCCGCAGGAGATAACATAGGCAAACAGACCTTTTTGGGCTATGTCCTCGAACACATCGTCTTTTGAAAGAAGCATGTCCGAATCAAAGAGCAGAGCTTTGATTGGCTTTCCGTTTTCGTCTATTCTGGCGACATTCGCGATACAGATATCGCTGTTGTCGTGCCGCACGGCATCGGCGAGCAATTCAATGCAGTTCGCAGATATTGTATCGTCGCTGTCGAGGAAGAAAACATATTCACCCGATGCTTTGACGAGTCCTGCATTGCGCGCAGACGAGAGACCGCCGTTCGGTTTGTGAATGACCTTTATTCTCCCATCTTTTTCAGCCCATGCATCGCACATGGCGGGACAGCCGTCCGGCGAGCCGTCATCGACAAGGATTATCTCAAGGTCAGAATACGTCTGCCCAACAACGCTTTCAATGCACTTATCGAGATATTTTTCAACTTTGTAAACTGGGATTATTACGCTTATCATTCTGCTTTCACTTAGCCTTTTTGAATTTTCCGATAACGCCGCCGACAAGTGACTTGACTCTTGCGAGAAGCTCTTTGAAATACGGATTCTTGAAATAGAGAATCAAATAGAGAATATTCGTTGCCGCAAAGCACACGATGCCCTTAACTATAAAGCCGAGTATGCCCGAGAGAGGAATCATATCGGCAAGCAACTTCACACCAAATCCGGCGCCGCAGCTGATAACCAGCGTTGCAAAGAACGAGACAAAATATCCCCAGACCGACTTTTTGAAATGGTCGCGAAAGAGAATAATCGGCTCATACCAGATATAAGTCAAAAGCTTTGAAACAGCCGACGCAAAAATTATGCCCGCCATTCCGATCCACTTGCCCATGAGTATGGAGAGTCCGATATTGAGAACTGCGGTGGCAGTCATTATATACTTTGTTTTCAGATAGATTCCTGCCGCTTCTCTGTATATCCATATGGGATAGAGCAGGCAGGACAGAAGGAAATTGAGGCCGATAGCGCAGACGGTATATTTATCAACAAGGAAGTCCTTGCCGAGCCACACGATTATGAAATCGTCAACGAGCGCATATGTACACGCACTGACAACTATTCCGAACCATGCGGACATCGTCTGGATAACTTTGAACACCCGATACTGCTTCTCCTTGCCGTCGGACACCATCATATTGCCGAGGCTCGCCGTAAATGAATAGAAGAGGATATTGGCGTAGCTGCTTATCATATTTATCGGCATAAGATAGTTCGAATAATCGCCGACGGCAACGGTGCTGACCATCTTTGATATGAGCAGGTTATCCGTACCGTTTATCATAACCGACGAGAGCTTATACAAGAATATCGAACCCATGTTGTCGAATATTCCGCGCCTGTCCGCTTTTGAAAGCGGCTCGTTGGGCTCTTTGATATAAGGATAAAGCTTATTCGCCTGATGCGAAATTATCAGATTGTTTATGATAGTAAACACAACGCCAACCATAAGATAAGCTATATAATTTCTCGTGGCATATATGATAACTATCTGCATAATTGTGGACACCGTGCTGGTGACAACGGTATATCTGGAAATAATATATCCGTGCTGATGCGCGGTAATAAGCGTCTGCTTATAAGCAAAAAGGTACGAGCAGACCGTATTTAACACCGCGATGCCGTAATACAGATACATATGCTCAATCTCGTGATCGAGATTTACAAAAGAATCAAGGAACGGAACGAATGCAACGCCCGCAACGGACACCGCCGCCGCTATTATTAAATAAACTTTGCTGTAAAATTTATTCAGCGCGGCTATCTTCTTTGTATCGTTCTCCGCTATCGGCTTATAGTAGCTGTATGCCATTGCCGTGCCGAAGCCGAGATCGGCAAGGCAGAGCAATGAGATAACATTTGAAAAAAGACCGTTGAGTCCGAGCATCTCGCGCCCGAAAACGTTGATAAACGCAGTTTTCGAGACAAACGCAAGCACTTTTCCCAACGTTGAATTGAGGAAACTTGCCACGGCGGTTCTTGTCGATTTTTCAGTACGTGATGCCAATTTATCTACCTCTTATTTAATGATTTCAATAAGCTCATCATAATACGGCTTCAAAGCGGTATTGTCATATCTGAAGCTTCTGCCTTTGACTTTTTCATAAAATGCGGCTATATCCGCGCAGTTCTCAACATGTTGTATATACTCAACACCCGACAGGCACCAGTCATAGATGCCTTTCACCTTATGGCTCATGCTGAAGAAAACGGCGCACGGTGTACCGGTTATCGCAGCGAATATCATTCCGTGAAGCCTGTCCGTTATCACGAGCTCGGCTCTTCTGAATGTTTCAAACTGCTTTTCGAGCTCGGCGAGGCGATTCTCCGGGAGCACATTATGGTCGATGCACATGTCCGCCTCTTTGATGCCGCCAAAGGCTTTGTCTGTCCAATTATAAATTTCCGCGCTGTCGGCATCGTCCATTATTTTTTCGCAGTCATTTCTCAGGCATAGGACTGCGCCGCTGCGCTCTCTCCCCTCGCGGCACTCGTCAAGCGACAACACCATATCCGGAATGAGCTTCACTCTGCTGTGGTCGTCGAGCAAAAGGAGCGCATTGTCATAGGAGAACTTTTCTCTTGTGCAAACGGTAATATTTTTATGTGAATTATAGACCTTTCGGGCATCTTTGAGCCACTTCCTGCCCTCTTCGTCGTCGGAGAAGAAAATCGTGTTGGGCAGAAGTATTATCCTGCTGTGCGGAAGAAGTTCTATGATTTGCTGCGTCAGGATATCAGAGTACGGCCAGATGGTGCCGATAAACCCTCCTCCGTGAATCAGTATGTCGCTTTTCCCGAACAGAAGCTTTAGGCCCAAGCTATGTCTGAAATACTTGAAAAATTTATCCAAGCTTCTTTCGGTTATTTCAAACAGGAAAAAGTCCTTGAAAAGAGCCTCCTCGGCTGCGGCTATGGCATGGTCGCCAAGATTGCAGTGCTCCGGAGTTATCAAAAGGAATTTAAACTTTTCACGGTATTTAATTTTTTTGAAAGCAGTTGAAAATATAAGCTTCCAAATCAAAAGGAAATAGTTGACTCTGGCGAGTATCTTCCTGATTATTTCAAATATAAATCGCATAAGCGCATCCTTTCCCGTAAGAACACTACCGTCTTATTTTTCTTATGATATCCCTGCCGTGGCATTTTACATTCACCATGAGCTTATAAAGCGTGAACACATAAGCTATAAGGAACATGTTGAAATTGAGGTTCTACCATATCACTTCAAAAATTCATTAACATATACAAATAGCAGATCATCTTCTCAACAATCTATTAAAAGACACAAATAAACTTGGACTGATAGCAACGATGATCACTGAAACTTTATATTTAATCGAAAGATATCTGTTTTTCAAGATATATTTTCCGTACTTGCGAATTTCTTCAAATATTTTTTCAGAGTAAGTACCGCTGATTTCTTTTCCACCACTAACACTCTCATCGCTGCTGAGCAGCCTTGAAAGCGTTGCAAAAAGTATGCGCGCATGGCGGCAAATACTTTTTTCGTAGATATCGCTGTTATATCTGCTCTCTTCCACAAATCTCGCCGTTATTTTATATAGGTTCGCGCGTCCGACTGTCATGTCGGTAGAAGTAATTGAACCTGCACGCCTGACATAGTGATAGAAGCCCTCATCTGTAGATATAAACTTTGATGCTTTTTTCATAAGCCGATAATTCATATCAAGGTCTTCTGCATATTTTATAGTTTCATCAAAGCGTGTATCAGAAAAAAGTTCCAAGCGATACAGTTTCCCACACACCTCCGGTCTAATATTGTCAAGAATAAACTCTCCCAGTATATCAGAACCTTCTAATTTTTTATTTCCGGAGTTCTCTTGAGAAGTCGTTCCGTCTTCATATTCAACGCTGAATCCGCACATTATAATGTCCGCATCTTCGCCGATTGTAAAAAGGCTTTGCACAGTATTTTTATCGATCCAATCATCCGAATCGACAAACATCACAAATCTGCCGCAGGATATATCAAGTCCTGCATTTCTCGCAGAAGACAGTCCTCCGTTCGGCTTATGTATAATCTTTATACGACCGTCCTTTTGAGCCCACAAATCGCACATAGTCGGACAATTGTCCGGAGAGCCGTCATCAACAAGAATTATCTCAAGATTTTTGTAGCTCTGAGCGACAATGCTCCCGACGCACTTATCAAGATATTTTTCAACCTTATAAACAGGCACTATCACGCTGACAAGAGCATCCTGCATATTTATCTCTCCTTTGTGCAATGTTATCAATCGGCCTTTTTATCCTTGGCGTTTCTTATTCCGCGGATCATAAAGTTATAAAATCCGGGGCAAAGCCAAAGCGCAAGTGTTTTCACCTTATACTTGAGAGGATATTTTTTTTGAGTAAGTATCCGCTTTTTGAAGTTCAATATTGCAGATCTTATATCATCATACTTATAAAAATATTTCTCATTTGTAAGAACTCCACTGAGCAGAGTGAATGCCGCAGCAGCATATCCCCTCAGGCAACAGTCATAGACATCCTCAGGTATATCTTTATAACTCAGCATAATCTCAAACGCTGTCATTGAATCAAAAGAGTGATCATTCATGACCCACGCTTGTTCTTTGATTCGCTTCTGAACATAATTATATTCGATCTTGTCAAGAATAGCCGCGCCATTCGACTTCTGTGCCGTTTTGAAATTGAATAACAAATCCTCGGAATACCAAATATCCTCGTCGAATCTGACTTCTTTGAGGATGTCGGCGTCGTAAAGTCTGTTCCAGATATATCCGCCGTCCCCACCGAGCACAATAAAACGAAAATAATCGTCCTTGTCCAGCACCTCTTTGTCGACGACACACCTGCACTCATACCTCTCCCCGGAAATCTCGACTGCATAGTAAGAGCACAGGGCTATGTTCTTTCCGCTTTCGCTTATTTTCTGTATGAGAGATGAATACATTTCCGGCTCAATCCAGTCATCGGAATCGACAAAGCCTATGTAATCTCCCGTCGCAATGTCAAGCGCCGCGTTTCTTGCCGACGAAACTCCTCCGTTTTCTTTATGTATGACCCTTATGCGGCTGTCCTTCTCAGCCCACTCGTCACACATGGCCGGGCAATTGTCCGGTGAGCCGTCGTCAACTAAGATTATTTCAAGATTTTTATATGTCTGTCCCACAATACTCTCAACGCATCTGTCCAAAAGACCTTCCGTCTTGTAAACCGGAACTATAACGCTGATTTTCGGTTGACTGTTCATTGCTTCACCCCTAAATAAATCCTCAGAAATTCTACATATTTTTCCGTCATAAACACGGAGCCGCGCCCGAGCGCCGACGCGAGAAGCTTCGTGTGCGCAGGCAATTTTCCCATATCGACTGCTGCCGCCGCAGAGCGAATATCTTCATCCGCGCAGATATTTTCAATAACCTTTCTGCGTTCCTGTTTCGAATGGAAATTGGCTTTTTTTGCTTCGTTTCGAAGCAGGAAATTGACCATATACAAAAGATAATAATTGAGCTGAGATGATATATCAAAATCAGAAGCCGCATTTTTCTCTTTGAGCCGCTTATACGGCAGGAGAATAATATCTTTAAGCTTTTCGTCATATGCCGTCGACATCGACTGCCCGGTTATTCTGTAATGATAAGTCGGCGTTTTTAAGCATGATATGCTCTGCGAATCAAGCAGACACGGATATATGAACGCTGCGTCCTCGCCCATACGGATACGCTCATCGACGGGCAAAAGATTTTTTTCGATTAGCTCTCTTCTGACGAGCTTGCTCCAGCAGTTCGGATTGACACCGAAGCTGTAGAACCGTCCATCAAAAAGCATTCTCGAAAATATCTCTTTTTCAAGGCGTTCGCGACCGTAGAAACCTTCCTCAAAGCACTGGCTGCTCGGTTCGGCGCGATCTCCGTAATCGCAGAGGAAGTCGCTGAGCACCATATCGGGCGAATGCTCGCATACTGCTTTGTACATATTCAGGAATGTGTCCGGCTCGACCCAGTCGTCGCCGTCAACAAAGCCGATATAATCGCCGCACGAAGCCGCGAGACCCGCTTTTCTTGCGCTGAGCAGACCGCCGTTTTTCTTATGCACGACCTTCATGCGTGCATCTTTCGCCACATATTCATCGCATATATCAGGGCAGCCGTCCGGTGAGCCGTCATCGACTATGATTATTTCAATATCGTCGAGCGTCTGCGCCGCGAGGCTGTCAAGGCACTGGCGAAGATATTTTTCAACTTTATAAACCGGCACTATAACGCTTATCATATGCCCGTCTCCTAATCCTAAAATTTAGCTGAAATGGAGCCATATCAGGCTCGTTCCGTTGCAGGCGTACCACATATGAACAAGCAGATAACCCACCATGCAGAAATTGATGACAAGCTCGTTCGAGGACAGCGTCATGCCGGATTTTATTACCGACTTGTTCTTTCTGCCGGTGAGCATCTCAATTTTTGCGTTTGAGTTTGCCTGCATACCGACCATAAAGACTACCGAAATGACCGCGGGAATCACCCAACGGGCAAAGCGGATAAAGGTCAGAGTGAAAGTAATTGAACCCAGCATGAAAAAGACTATCAGCTGAACAAAATTTATATAATCCGAAAAGCTTTCGTACTTTTCCGTCTGTTTTTTGATAACATAAACCGCATAATAGAAGACGCATACGGAAATCACGAACACAGATACATTTACAAGATACTGTGTTCCGTTCACAAATCCGCTCGTCGCCGTGGCTCTCTCCGCCTTTTCGGAAATCAGCTGGAGATATTCTATATTGGTGATCTCTCCGAGACGGGGCACGACGGCTCCGCCGAGTATCATCGCAAAAAAGACGAGTGCGGACATAAACTTGCTGTTTTTCTTGCCGGAAAGCAGCAGAGCTATGCGAATCATCATCATAAGTATGCCGCTCGAATGCATGAGGCACATCGCCAGATATCCGAGCCAGCATGCCGGTTTATATTTCTTTTCGACCAGCTCGACATACGCGAACAGGCAGAAGAGCGTGAATGTCAATCCGTTTCTGATTCCGCTGCAGATATCATAGAACCAGTATGTAGACAGAATGAAGAACGACGCGACAAACAGATACCACTTATTCACTTCGTATCTCTGCGAAGCTCTCCACAGCACCCAGAACATACTTCCGTAAGCTAAGAATATCGTAACGGCGGGAAGCATACCGTTATCCGGGAAGCGGCTGATAAGGTAGAAATAAAATCCGCAAACGGGAAGCGAGTCCCAGTGATTATCGCCGTTTTGAATGCATCTTCGCAGGGTACTGAAGCCGCCCTTTCTGAGCATCGACACCTGATTAAAATAATTGCCGATATCGTCGGTCTCATAGGGCTTCATATAAAACGCCATAATTGACAGCGCAAGCACCAGAGCCAGGAACAGCCATCTTATATGTTTTCGCGGAACAATAGGATAAATGGCGCAGAACACCACCACTATCGCAAGATATACCAACATAGCTATCCCTCCTCTGTTATAAACTGTACAAATTCAAGAGCTTCCCTCTTACGCTTTCGGCCGAGTAACGGGTGCGCAGACCGGAGAGATCCATCGCCGTCCTGTCAAGTTTTGAAAATTCGCATATTTTCTCTATCCACAGCGAAGCGGGCTCATCGAGAGAAATACGTTCAAATGCAGCGTTGACCTTTATCTCCTCGGGAACACCGAGAGAGGTCACGCACGGAAGCGACGCCGCCTGCGCCTCTATCGGCGCGATCGGAAGCGCCTCAAACCTTGACGGGAACACGAACACATCCATGGCGTTGAGCAAATCGGGAATATCATCCCGGCTGCCCGTAAAAATCACTTTATCGGACACGCCGAGCTTTTCAGCCAGAGCCCGTGTTTCTCCGTCGTCTCTCTCGTCGCCGACAAGCATAAGCCGCGAGTTAGGCTCAGTTTTAAGCAGCTCTGCGAGCAGCGAGACGAGGAATGTCTGATTTTTTATCCAATAGATCGAGCCCACATGACCTATAATCAACTCATCCGACAGCCCGAGCTTTTCACGCGCAGCCGCTCTGCGCTGCGGGCTGAATTCATATTTCGCCGCATCGACATAGTTCGGCAGAACATAGCCGCGCTTTTCGAAGAGCTTCTCCGAGCACATATATACTCCGGCTTTTTCGCTGCATCCGACGAGATCCGTGGCATATTTTTTGAGCCAGCGCTGCATGATGCGCTTATATATGTCCGTAGCAAATTTCTTAATGCGGCTTCTTGAGCGGTTGTCCTGCGTTGCGTGGCTCTGCGCTATGCGTTTTCTGACTCCCGCCTTGTATGCCGTGCGCATCACTATGCCGTTATAAAACAGCAAATGCGAGTGGACTATATCATATTTTCCGTCTTTCATCGTTTTCAGCAGGAAGAAGTAATCTTTGATATAGTTATCGGCTGCGGACGGCTTGGTTATTATCTCAGCGCCGATATCGGCTATTTCGCCGACCATCGATTCGTCCATATTTTCGCCCTTGCGCACAAGAAACGTACATTCGTAATCGTCGCTTTTGAGAAGCCTGCAAAATCTCAGCGCCGCTATCTCGATGCCGCCGCGCCTCAATGTATCGAGGACTATCAATACTTTCTTTCTGCCGTTCAAACCTGTTTTATTTGTCATAAAGTCCAAGTGCCCTTTTCAGCTTTTTGATATTGTCAGTGCCGATAACGGCTCTCAGTCTTCCCGCCAGATACCGCTTCGCCTTCCACATGGTGGTTCTGTTGAGGTTGCAGTTATCGCTCCATGTGCCCGCGGAATGGTGGATGGTGTAGCTCTTTCTCGAAGGCTTGTTGAAAATGCGTCCTATTGTGTTGGGGCAGAAATACACCGGCGGATAGAGCGTGAAGCCCTCGACGGTCTGTTTCTTTCCGTTCTGCTTGAGTCCGTGCTTCAGGCACGCTTCGGTTATCACAACGGTATTCGCCGTCATGTCTATCGAGCCGTCTTCAAGAATAAGCTTTCTGTTATCATAATCGTGAAGCAGTTCGCCCATGAAGCGCTGACCTTTGACGGAAGCCATTATCGCGGTCGGAACCGTGTCTCTCGACTCGAAGCCCGAAAAAGCTTCGTTATCAAGGAACTCGTCTATAGGCTTGAGCACCTCAACATCGGAATCGAGATAAACGCCACCGTAGTTATAGAGCGCATAGAGGCGGACATAATCGGTAATGAAAGCCCACTTTTTGTTTTCATATGCCTCTTTGACATACTGATTGCAATTGACATCAAAGTTCTCTTCGCTCCATTTGACTATCTCATATTCGGGAAGATACTTCTCCCACGATGCCATGCAGTTTTTAATGAGATCGGGATATTCGGCTCCTCCGAACCAGCAAAAATGTATCACCTTCGGTATTTTCGGCATTGTTTTCTCACCTTTCGTAAAATTCAACAAGTGTCTTTGCGCATTCATTTATGTCCCAGCCGCAGTCTCTGACTTTTTCAAACGCGGAGGCGCGCAGATCGTCGGGCATTGTTTCGATTTCTTTCGCCCAGACCTTCGGGTCGGCGTCGATCGACAGGCACTTTATATGATCTGTAATACAGACTTCATCAGTCACGGTGTCGGACATGAGCACCGGGAGCCCTGCTGCCTGCGCTTCGACGACCGAGACGGGCAAGCCCTCTCTGAACGACGGGAATATAAAAGCATCCATTGCGCTGAGCAACTGGGAAATATCAGATCGTCTGCCGAGAAAATGCGCACTCTCGGATATTCCGAGACCCTCGGCGAGCTCTTTGAGTTCATCCGTCTCCTCCGCGCCCGCCATTAGGAGCACTGCATCCGGGTGTTCTTCCTTTATCTCGGCAAACACGCGCAAAAGATAAGGGTGATTCTTCAGCGGCGGACTCGTCACGCCGACATGACCGACAACAAGCGTGCTGTCACCTATTCCGAATTCATCGCGCGCCGCGCTGCGCTTTTCCGAGGAAAAGGCATATGAAGCGCAGTCAATGGCATTCGGGAGAACTGTGAATCGGTTGTCCTTGCCGTACCAGTAGCGCCCCGCTTCGCGGCCGCAGGCGAAAAGCTTGTCCGCGAGAAAGCGTGTCGGGACATTGAGCAGCTGATTTCTTCGCAGGTTATCGGGATTCAATGAAAACAGTGTTGAGTGGCAATGCGCCGCCACTTTTTTTATCCCGTGTTTTTTCGCTTTCGGAGCGATGAGGCAGGTCATATACGGCGCATGGATATGTACCGCCGCATATTCGCCCTTATGCTCTTCAAAAAAGCCGTCAAGCTCGGACGAGACAAAGCTTTTTATTCCGGGCGTATTTATTCTGAACACGCGCCCCCCGAGTGCCTCTATTTCAGCGCGCCTATCGCGCTCGCACTCCTTGAAATACATTATGTCAAATTTTATATCTTCCGGCATCGCGCGAAAATAGTTGAGCACGACGCTCATCACGCCGTTTGCGACGCCTATGTCTGGCACAAAATGCAGTATTCTCATATTGCAGCCCCTATCTCAGATGAGTCCGAGATTGCTGTAGATAGTCAGCATCTCGCGGTTGACATTCTCGGTCGAAAAATCCCTGACCATATCGAGACCGTTTTCGCCGAATGTGCGAAGCTTCTCGCGGTCGTTCATAAGCTCGAGTATTTTTTCCGCCATCATCCCGCTGTCGCCGACGGGAACGAGATATCCGTTGACTCCGTCCTCGACTGCGTCGTTGTTGCCGCGCACATCGGTGGCGACTATCGGATTGCCCATGGCCATAGCCTCGATAAGGTTTATCGGCAGACCCTCCTGGAAGCTCGACGCGACCGACAGATCGCTCAGACCCACGAGGTTATTTATATCGCGGCGATAGCCGAGAAAATCGACATTTTCGGCGATACCGCGCTCGGCGACCATCTGCTTATACTCTTCGAGCCTTATCGGCTGACCGGGCAGGAGCAGCTTCACGTTTTTGTTCTTCTGCACTATTTTTTGAAGTGCATCGAAGAGCATCGGCTGGTTCTTTCTGACCGAGAGATCGGCGGGATAAATCATAATAAATGTATCGTTGTCGTAGCCGTATTGGGCTCTGAGTCTCGCCTTTTCTTCGTCGTCGACCGCCTTAAATCGGTCAAGCTCAACGCCGACGCCGTGAACCTGATATATCTTTCCGGCTCTGAACTTTTTCTCATGCGCGAGGGCATAATCCTCGCTGTTTATGGTTATAAGGCAGTCGGTATATTTTGAAAGATACTTTTCAACAGGATAAAAGAACAGCCAATTCTTGAGCGGCGCGCCTTTGAAGAAATGAAAACCGTGCGCCGTATAAATTACTTTTGTTCCCTTTTTGCGAGCACCCTTTGCCGCCAGGCGGGCAATGACCGCGCCCATGGGAGTGTGGCAATGTATGGCATCATAGTTGTTGCTGTCGATAATTTTTTTGAGCGTTTTATATGCCTTTATGTTATCGGGTCTCAGAGGCTGACGCTCGAACGGGACTTCAAATGTTTTGTCGATTGCCGACAGATTGAGTCCCGGCTTGTCCGCGGAATTGTCCTTGAACGCGGCATCGACTTGGGCTCCGTGGGCTTTGAGCTCGCGGATGAACGGCATATGAAACTGCCCGATATGGCTGCGCACCGTGGCGACGAATAAAACTTTCATCGGTTATTCTCCAATCGTTTTACTGCTGCATATTGCTGACTATTTCTTCAACGCGCTGTTTGAGAGCCGCAGAATTTTCCGAAAGCTCCTGTTCGCTCATGGCGGCGCACTTTTTTTCGTAATCGCGTATTGCGCTCACACCCTCGTCGAAGATGCGGCGTATCTCGTCGATATCGCCGACCTTTGATACATCGCAGAATGCGCGGGAAAGTATCGCGCAGTTCGAGCCGAGCCTGTAATGCTCGGGGATTATCATCTCTGCCGGCAGAAGCCCGCTGCCGAGCGAAGCTATTCCGCCGAAGCCGTAGTTCTTGATCCCGTCGGCTTTAAAGCGTTCAACGAGTCTGTCCACAGTGCCGTCCGCCAGTTCTTCAAAGAGGAACTTTTTGCCGTAGGAATGGGAGAGGTCGTTGAGACCGATATGTATTTCATCGATGCCGCCGACTGAGATTATATCGTCTATCTGCTCTGCGGCTTCCCTGGTTTCAAGCAAAAGCGAAGTGGTCGCTCTGCCGTCGACCGCTTTTATAAAAGTCTCGACCTCGCGGACGGTTTTGAAATACGGCAGCATGACGACATCGGGCTCGCAGGCGAGAACGCCTTCGAGTTCATCAGAAAAGCCATCAAAAATCGGGTCGGTGCGCACGAATATCTGCGCGTTTTTGACCGCCGATTTCACTTTCGGGATATCCGAAATGCTGTGCTTTGACTTCACGGAATCCCAGTTTTTCTGGCGCTTCTCTTTGCCGTACCGTTCGAGATCGATGAATATTCTGTCAACGCCCGCTCCGTCCGCTATCGAAGCGACCTCGGGACTGTTTGTTATGTACATCAGCTTAAGCATCTTTGTTCTCCTTCGTCTGAGAAGTTTTGCCGACATTGTCGTTATCCTTCATCGTCAGGACATTCCAGACGGTTTGGAACAGAATTTTGCAATCGAGTCCGAGAGAGAGATTGTCGACATATTCGACATCGTACTTTATTCTGTCGTTCCAGTCTATCGCTTTTCTGCCGTGAACCTGCGCAAGACCCGTTATTCCCGGGCGCACTTCAAAGCGTCTGCGCTGAAAATCGGTATATTCTTCGAGCTTCCACGGATGATATGTGAGCGTCGGGCGCGGACCGATAAAGCTCATATCGCCCTTGAGAATATTTATGAACTGCGGCAGCTCATCAAGGCTGGTCGCTCTTATTATTTTTCCGACGCGAGTCACGCGGCTGTCGCCCTTATACGAATACTGACCCGTTCCCATATGCTCCGCACCGACGCACATCGAGCGGAACTTGTACATTTCAAAAACTTTTCCGTCTTTTCCGAGGCGTTCCTGCTTAAAAATCACGGGGCCTTTTGAATCGAGCTTCACCGCTGCAGCGACGGCGAGAAGGATCGGCGAGGACACAGCCGTGCCTATGAGAGAAAATGTTACATCGAGAGCTCTTTTGACACCTTTATACAAAAATTATCCCTCCAGAAAGAATCCTGCGCCGTGCAGCACGAGGGCGCATTTACCTATCTTTAATTATACCAATATATATGAGAATTTTCAACAGTCTTTTGTGTTGAAAACAGATTTATATCAGTCATATAAAAAATAACGAAAAGCAAGCGTTTTTTTGAATATTCAAGCAACTTTTGCGCATAAAAAATCAGCAATGCGACAAAAAGTCGTACTGCTGATAACATTTTTATTCCACGGGCACGGCGACGCGCTCGCTCTCGAGCACCATCTCCTCCTCTTTCTTGAGGAAAGTGACGGCAGGAGTATCCTTGCCCGGCTCTTTGTATGTTTTGACTATTTTCTTGACGACCCTACGCACATCGGCATTGTCATCATACATTATCTCGCTGAGCTCCTCGAGACCCGCAAAAAAATCATCCTCATTTATATCAATGGGCTTTCCGATATGTATGAGATTATTCGCGGTCGCCTCAAGTCCCTCTTCGTCCATGAGCAGCTCTTCATAGAGCTTTTCACCCGGACGCAGACCGGTGAATTTTATATCAATGTCCTTATATGGCGTATAGCCCGAAAGTCTGATAATATTCTCCGCGAGATCGACTATCTTCACAGGCTCGCCCATATCGAGCACAAATACCTCGCCGCCCTTTGCGGAAGCGCCCGCCTGAAGAACAAGTGACACAGCCTCGGGGATGGTCATGAAATAACGGATGATATCCTTGTGAGTGACGGTTACAGGACCGCCGTTTGCTATCTGATCCTTGAAAAGCGGGATAACCGAGCCGTTCGAGCCGAGGACATTGCCGAATCTGACGGCGACAAACTCGGTATCCGAATGCTTGTTGTAGGTCTGGACTATCATCTCGCAGATACGCTTTGTCGCGCCCATGATATTCGTGGGGTTGACAGCCTTATCTGTTGAGATAAGCACAAAGCGTTCCGTGCCGAACTTGTCCGCCGCGCGAACGGTTTTGAGAGTGCCAAAAACATTGTTCTTGACAGCTTCGTTGGGGTTGTCCTCCATAAGGGGCACATGCTTATGCGCCGCGGCATGGTAGACGATATTCGGATGATATCTTGCAAACACGGATTCAAGGCGTTTGCTGTCTCTGACGGAGCCTATGAGCACCTTGACATCGACTTCCGGATGAGTGCGCAGAAGCTCGTTCTGGATATTATAAGCGTTGTTCTCATAGATATCGAAAATTATGAGCTTGTGCGGCGAATGCTCCGCTATCTGACGGCAAAGCTCGCTGCCTATCGATCCGCCGCCGCCAGTGACGAGAACCGTCTTTCCGCTGACATAGTCCATGACGGAATCGAGCTTTATTTTTATCGGCGGACGGCCGAGAAGATCTTCTATATTGATGGAACGGATATTTGAAAGTCCCATCTTCTTATCTATCATCTGTCCGATGCTCGGGAGCGTCTTAACGACACAACCGGTCTTTGAGCAGCGCCGAAGTATCTCACCCTTGCGTTCCGGAGTCGCGGACGGAATGGCGAAGATTATAGTCTTGATATTATATTTTTCGGCAACTTCCTCTATCTTATCGCATTTGCCTATGACTTTAACACCGTATACAGTGCTGCGCTTTTTATCCGGCGAATCATCAAGAATACAAACCGGATAATATTCCATAGCGGGACTTGTTTTTATCTCGTGGATCAATATATTTGCAGCGTCGCCGGCACCGATTATCATAGTGTTGTTGCGGTTCGACTTGGGCGTAATGCCCTTCCATGGCTTGCGTTTGAGCGTTCTGAGCACCATTCTGACAGCCACCACTCCTGCGCCCGAAAGCAGTACCGCCATAATATATATGCTCGGCGCAAAATACGGAAATTTCAGCGCAGTGCGGATAAGAGCGAAAGCTATCGACGAGCTCATGGCACACACCGCAACTATGCACGCGTCGCGCATGGAGGCATACTCCCAGAGCACCTGATAGGTCCTCGACAACGTGAACACGCAGGCATATATAACGGCAAGCACGACCACACTCAGCCAAAAGCTGCCGCGGGTGATTTCTTTCGCAAGTGCTTCAACCCGAAATTCGTTTCGCATCCATATGGAAAACATGACCGAAAGTATCAGCACAGCCATATCAAGAAAATACAAAAGCGTCACTATCAAATCGCGCTTTTTCAAAGTTGCCCCTCCGTTTCCCATCTTCTTATTATTGGTTTAATTATATGTTGATATATTCGAACTGTCAATACAGAACTTGAAATATAATTCGTGCATAAATTTGGTATTTTTGTATACTTACACAGTCAATTTGCCGGGCAATAAATTTCACGCAAAAACAAAAAGCACGAACCGAAAAATCGTTCGATTCGCGCCTTGTTTTTTTGTAATATCAGAAGTTTGAGCCGTTCCAGCCCCAGTGCTCAGCCTCTTCGTATTTGACATAGATATTGGCGGGAGCTATCCCCGTCTCCGCGGAGACTGCGTCGCAGATAGCCGCAGTCAGCTTATCATAGACTGCATCCGACGCGCCGCCGAAAAGGCTCAGCTCTATATAAGCCATGGGCTCATCGCCCTTGCCGCCGAAATACATCGAGATTTTATCGTCAAACGAGAGCATGAGCCAGCGCTCTGTCTTTCCGGGGACGAGAGAGATTATCCTGCCGTATTCTGCGGCAAGTGCATCCTGCTTTTCTTTTGCAAGTTCAATGTTTGTTTTAGTGCTGATATAGGGCATATTTACACTCCTTTTCTGTTATCAGTTGATTCTGATGAAGTCCCCTGCCGGGACGGTTATACCGCTGACGGTCACATCGGATTCCGTATAGTTGACATAAATCTTTGCACCCGTGTCGTATTCCGTGCAGAACACACCGCTCATTATCTCGCTGTGCGAAGTCATGCGAGCAGCCTGAAGATCCTTGAGCGCCGCATCGGCGCGTTCATAGAGCTCGGAAGCCGAGGCTATCCAGTTTTCGTAATAGACTCCGACTGTATCCGTGCTGTCCTCGTCGGACTTATTCTTTTTATCTGCATAGGTGTCCGAATACGTCCACTCATAAGCGGGGCTCGCACCGTATTCGACACAGCGCAGGAACGAGGTTTTGGCATTCTCGCTGAAGTTGAGCGGCTCGCCGGAATAGCCGACTATTCCGTGGAGAACGAGCTGCAAAAACGGCACGCTGACATATGCCGAGCGGCTCTGCGACGCGGAGGTCGGCAGATGCGAAATGAAGCTGACGTTCTTTATGACGCGGAAGTTGCCCGTGTCGGTCATTAGCTTCATATTCGCAGTCAGCGACGGAAGCTGTTCGGATATCATTTCCGCGCTCTCCTGGCGGTTAAAGCCATTCTTATAATCGGAATAGAGCAGACTGCCGACATCGTTGAGGCAGAAGCCCGTAAACTGAGAAAATCTTGTGTCTTTGAGTATCTCGATTATCGATTTTTCAACATACTTCATGCCGAGCAGGCGCTTTGCGTATTTATCTTTTCCGAGTGGACTGTTATTTATTGCATTGTATTCCGCCTTTTTGCCGAAGATGCTGCCCGCAGTCCTGCCGGAAGAGAACGAGTCTCCCTTTGCCGCAGAGAGCAGATTGACATCGAGATACATCTCCATGTTCTGCGCGTTGACATATTCGACAAGATCTTTGAGGTCGGAGCGAGTGCCGAGGCGGGCGAGCAGAGACGCAGTCATTATGCTCGACTGATCCGTTCCGCCGCTCAGCGCGCCTTTGTAGCGCAGTTTTATTGAATTTATGCCTTTCGACTTCATTCGCGTGAGCATATCGAGAGCCTGCTCGAAGTCGGTGAAGGTCTTTTCTTTTTTGAGATTCAGGCGCTTGAACGAGAACAGAGTATCGTCCGAGACGCCGATAACGGTCAAATCAAGCGGCAGATACTCCTGCTCCTCGACCGTTCTTGTCGAGAGTATTCTCTCCCTTATCAGCTGTTCGCGAGCCGCAGCCGCCATGCCTGTATAGTCCGCGTTCGAGCCGCCAAGGAAGCGTATGCAAAGTCCGATATCGCCGTCATACGACTCAGAGCTCATATAGAACTTTCCTTTTGATTCGGTGCAGGGCGTGATATCGAACGACACGCCCGCTTCGTAAAAATCGTTGCCGCCTCTGACTCTGTCCGCGCTGACGGTGGCTATTGCATCGCCGCTGTCTATTATTGTGACAAAGGCGTTGTTCCCCTGCTTCATGCCGTATGCAGGAATAAGCGCGTTTGCGGTGCCGCTGTTTGCGTGACCGGATGCCGCATCGCCGCCGTAAATCGGGAAGCTCAGTTCGCTGTCAAACGAATCGTCTCTCGTGTCGGTCTTTATGAGCGCGCCGCTGCCGTCGGGGACGAAGATATAGTCGCCCTGCTGGGGTTCGGAATAAGCACCGAAGAAATTGAGAAGGCTGAGCTTCGTGAGCCTTGCGTCGGAATCCGCAACGAGATTTTCATATTTTGCGCTGACATAGACGCTGCCGTCTTTTATCTGATAATTGACGACAAGCTTGAAAGCTATATCGCCTTTTTCATATTTTTCTTTGTGTGCAGTTGCAGTGTCGGGAGCGAGAATATAAGTGACACTCAGAGCATCGTCGGCAAAGCTGCACTGGGCATTCTGGAACGACACGCTGTTATCCTGAGTATTGAGCTTATAGAGTGTGTCTCCGCTGACTATTTCAAGGGTCGCCGTTGCGGCGCCCGAATTCTCCTGAGTCGGGAGCGCAGACCAGAGCTTTTCGCTGTCGTCATGGGAAAGATCGGCGACGCAGACGGAATATGTGCTCTCGTCAAAGAGCAGCTCGATAAGTCCGGATTTGCCGACCTGTTGAAGATTGGCTTTATCGCCGACGGAATGGAGCAGAGTCGATTCCGCAGCACCCGCCTCGGTGGGCGTGCCTTTTATTTTCGTCACGGCGACGGGGTCGGAGCACGCGCTCAGGGAGCAGAGCATTGCCGCCGAAAGCAGCAGAGCCGATATCCTCGCCGTTATTCTTTTTTTCCTGTTTTTAATAGCCATAACAAGATCTCCCATATTTATAAAATCGCCGCTTTGCGTTGAACTCTTCATTTGATTATATCATCTTTGAGCCGTTTATTCAACCTCGCTCACTTATCCACATCGAACCAGAAGCGCACACCGCCGTGTTCGTTGACAACGCCGCACTCCCTGCCGAGCCGCTTCTGGATGGCTTTGACTATCGGCAGACCGAGTCCGAAATGGAAATCCTCGTTCTTGCGCTTCTTTGAGGATTTGTAGAAGCTGTACCATATTTTGTCAAGCTCGTCCTCAGCTATCGGATCGCCGGAGTTATAGACGCTGACCCTGTATGTGTTCAGATTGTCTTCAACCGTCAGCTGAACTATCTTCTTGCCGCCGATATTCGACACGGCGTTTGACAGAAAGTTCTGGAGCACGAGCAATATAGTCCGCTCGTCGCTGTGGACGGTCAACCCGTCCGGGATGCGGTCGATGAGCTTTATTCCGTTATCGTTGAACATCATCGAGAACGCCGCAAGCTGACCTTTTATCATCGCGCTCAGATCGAGCTTTTCGCACGTCGGGACATATGAGCCGCTCTCGAGCTTTTCGAGGTTCAGCAGTTCCATGACTATGCGGTTCATCTTGCCGGTCTCCTCGAGGATTATGTCGCAATATTCCTCGCTGCCCTCGGGGTCGCTGTTTATGCCGAGTTTGAGTCCCTCGGCGTAGCCCTGAATAATGGCTATAGGAGTCTTGAGCTCATGCGAGACATTGGCGATGAAGCTCTTTCGCGACTCGTCGACAAGCGCGCTGTGCTCAAGCTCTTCGGTCAGTTTTTCGTTTTTATCCTGCAATTCGTCGAGCGTTTCGCTCAGTGATTCGGAGAGTATATTGATATTCTGCCCGAGATTCTGAACATCCGTCTGCGGATAGCTGACGCATTTCTTGGAGAAATCAAGCTTTGCCATGGACTCCGTTATCTCCGCCATCGCCGCAACGGGGCGCGAGAAACGCAGATTCGAATAAAGTATAATCGCGCACGCCACGGCGGCTGATATCAGCGCAAAGGCGGTCAGAAGGAATGACGCCGTATGGGCGTTTCGCTCGACCTGATAATATGGCAGCCACAGGCGCAGGGTATCGCCGTTTTTGAGCTCGACGCGGTATCTATAATATCCGCCCGTCTCGCTGTCCTGATATTCATATTCGTCAAAGCTTGCGCTGTCGTCAAAAAGATCGAACACGCGCACGCTGCGTCCGGTAGTGTACATGCTCTCGGCGGTTCGGTAATAGACGCTGTCACCGTCGCCGGAATACAAGAACTTTTCGCGATTTGAATAGACCGTGTTGCCGTCGGGGTCAAAGACCTCGATCATATAATAGTTGTTGTCGGAGACAGAGGCTAACTGCTGATAATATTCGTAAGACGCCGGATCCTCGTTGTCGAGCGACTCGCGGATGCTCTGCATATTCATTATCTCCGCAAAGGCATAGACAGAGTTGAGCAGCACGCCGGGGCGCAGTGCGACAAGTATTGCGGCAAGTACTATCAGGACGGTGATGAGCTCGAAAGCCATGCGCCGTCCCGATTTTCTGATTCTGTCATTTTTTCTTGCCGACCGACGGCTCAAACTCAGTTCACCTCTATCTTATATCCCGCGCCGTAGACCGTGCGCAGGTGGCAGCTGCCCCAATCGCCGAGCTTCGTGCGAAGGCGCGCAACATGGGAGTCGACCGTTCTCGAATCGCCGAGGAAGTCAAAGCCCCAGATATCGTCGAGCAGCTGCTCGCGCGAGAACACCCGCTCGCGGTTTGAAGCGAGCTTATGAAGAATGCCGTATTCTTTATGAGTCAGCTCGATTTCGTGCCCGTCGCAGACGACGGAATGAGCCACAACATCAATAACGAGACCGTCTATAACTATCTTATCGGTTGGGTTGTCCGCGGTGCGCTTTAATCGCGCTTCGATACGCTTGACGAGCACAGTGGGGCTGAACGGCTTTGTTATGAAATCGTCCGCGCCGCACTCGAAGCACTCGAGCTCATCGAACTCCTCGCCGCGCGCAGTCAGGAAGATGACCGGGACATCGGAGGTTTCGCGAATCTTGCGGCAGACCTCCCAGCCGTTCATCTCCGGCATCATTATATCGAGCACAGCCAGGGCTATATCGCTGTTTTCCGAGAAAACGCGCAGAGCCTGCGCACCGTCCTCCGCCTCGACAGTTTCAAAGCCCTTGGCGGTGAGGAAATCCCTGATAATGCGGCGTATCTTCGCCTCATCGTCCGCGATAAGTATCTTCTGCAAAAGTTACCCTCCTTCCGGGTCGTGCATCTCTGTGCGCCCGGGATAAAAAATCAATTATTACTGATTTTATCACATATCGACAAATTTAACAAGGTGTCAGTACAGTGGGAAGCGCTATTTTCCAAAATTATATCGGCGCTATTGCAATCGGGAGGCAAAATAAGTATAATAGATAACATAAATTCAAAATTGGGGAGTTTGCGAACAAAGCAAATCTCGCCGAATATAGGGAGGGCATGACCTTTGTTAGGTAAATTCGTCAGAGTCAGAATAACAAACCCGGTCGGCTCCCTGAACCGTCAGTACGGATACAGATATTCTCTCAATTTCGGCTCTCTTGAAGGCAGGCGGCAGTTTGACAACCGCTTCGCAGGCGCCTATATCATGGGCATTCATCATCCCGTCAGACACTTTGATGGGCGCGCAATTGCCGTTTTATACAGAGAGGGAGAGCGCAAGGGCATACTTGTCGTTGCGCCGAAAAATATGCGTTTTATCGGCTATCAGATAGCCGATGCGCTCGCCTTTGCGGAGCCCGAGGGCACATACCGCCTCGAGTGTCTCTACGAGCGCTCGTGCGGTGCCGTCGTATGCCGCAGAATAAACAGCGAGATCAGACTTCTTCTCATCAAGAACAGCCGCAGCGCCCACTGGGGATTCCCCAAAGGTCACATGGAGCGCGGCGAAACGCCCGAGCAGACTGCACGGCGCGAGGTTCTTGAAGAGACCGGGATACACATCGACATCATTCCGGACTTCACCGCAAAATCCGACTACACGATTCAGGGCAAGGTCGAAAAGAGCGTAACCATCTTTTTGGCAAAAACCGAAGACACAGAGACGATAATTCAGCGCGAAGAGATAGATGACTACATCTGGCTCGGCTTCGACAAAGCGCTCGAAACGCTGAAATTTGAAAACGACAAGGCGATTTTGAAGAGCGCGCGTCGTTTTATGGACAAGCACGGAATTTTTGAAACCGATGACTGACGGCGCAAAAACGCCGAAAAGGAAAGGAAAAGAACATGACTGAAGAATTCGCTCAGGGTCTCGTTGACTTTTTTCAGAACAAGATCCCTAACGAACTGATAATCTTTCTCGTATCGCTGCTGCCGGTTCTCGAGCTGCGCGGCGGCATGATAGCGGCGAAGCTGCTGCACGTTGATTTTTGGCGTGCGTTCGCCATATGCTATCTCGGCAACATTCTGCCGATCCCGTTCATCCTGCTTTTCATACGCAAGATATTCCAATTTCTGCGCGACAAGCCGGTCTTTTCAAAGATCATCAAAAAGCTTGAGATACGCTCAATGCGAAACAGCGAAAAGGTCAAACGCTGGCGCGACTGGGGTCTGCTTTTATTCGTTGCCATTCCCCTGCCCGGAACGGGCGGTTGGACCGGAGCACTGATAGCTGCCCTGACCGACATGAGGATAAAGAAATCCTTCCCGATAATCGCCCTGGGCATTCTTATTGCGGGAATAATCATGTCCGTCATCACCTACCTTGTGCCCTCTTTCTTCGGATTTTAATGTTCGGCATATAAGGAGGAGCAAACATGAAAAAAGCGGTATCATTCATTCTTGCGGCAATTATGCTCATCATGCTGCCCGCAGGCGCATTTGCGGACAGCGCACAGTGCAGCTGCGACACGCCGCCCGTCGTTATGGTCAACGGCTTCGGCACTGAGCTCTATCACGACAACGGCGACGGCACACAGAGCGCTGTTTTCCCGATGGGCGCCGTTGAGATAGTCAGCGCCATTCCGAGCCTTGCCGGCGCATTCGCGGCTCTCGCCGCAGGCGAACACGAGCTGTTCCGCACGCTGCTCTCAAAGGCTCTGTTCCATCTCATGGGAAACATGATGTGCACCGCGGACGGTACGGCAAAGATATCGGCAAAGTCATATCAGACGCCGACCGACACGGACATACACAAAAAAGACACCCACGGACAGTATCAGGGCGAAAATGACGGCGGGCGCTACATCTTCGGCTACGACTGGAGACTTGACCCCGTTGAAAGCGCACGCGAACTTGAAAAATATATCGAAGAAGTAAAGGCAGTCACCCACCACGACAAAGTCGTGCTCTGCGCACACAGCGAGGGTACCTGCGTCGCGGCTTCGTACATTTCGCTCTACGGCTCCGAGGATGTTGAAAAGGTAGTTTTCCTCAGCGGCGCGTTCCAGGGAATAACGCTCGTAGGCAATCTTTTCACGAAGAATCTCGACGTCAAAGGCAAGGCAGACGCATTTGAGCTGTTCATAGAAACCTTCCTCGGCGGAGACACGACGGGCGATTTCGTCAGCAGTCTCTTCTCCGTGCTCAAGGATGCATTCATAGTCGATATGCTGCTGTGCCTCGTCAATAACATTCTCGAAGAGGATCTTGACGCGCTCTATGACGACTGCCTGACAGAGATAATAACCACGATGCCCGGCGTCTGGAGCTTCGTGCCCGACGCATACTATGAAAATGCGAAGAAAGCTCTCTATTCCGACACCGGAGACAAATATTCGGCTCTGACAAAGCTCACCGACAACTACCACTACAATGTTCAGGTCGGTCTCGGCGACAGGCTCAAAGCGGAGCAGAAGAACGGTCTTGCAGTCTGCGTGAGCATGGGATACGCGATAGCACCCATCCCGGTATATGACAACTGCGTTGACCAGACCGATATGCTCATCGACACGAAGTTCGGCTCGCTCGGTGCTACTTGTGCTCCCATAGGCGAGACGCTCAAGGCGGACAGCACGAACAAATATCTTTCAAGCGATCTGCTCGTTGACGCTTCCACCTGCGCTTTCCCGGATTCGACATGGTTCGTCAGATATCAGGATCACAACGATTTCTGCGACGCCTACAACGACTTCGTATATTATCTGCTGACTGCCGACGGGCAGCCGACAGTCACATCGAACGCGGCGTTCCCGCAGTTCATGGCTTGCGACGGGCACAAAGTTCTTGTCCCCGCGGGAGCGCTCCCCGAAGCCGACACAAGACCGAGCATAATCAGACTCGGCGAGAACACATACAAGCTCATAAAAGAGCTGATTGAATCAAACAAAAAGTAAGATAAAAAATCGACCGTCCCGAAGCTTTTGCCACGGGACGGTTTTGTTATGTCTTTTAATATGCCTCGAATCTTGCGATAGTCGCAAAGCAGCGGGTCTCCTCGATAACGAGTTTTATATACTGCATTCTCGCCTCTTCAAAGCGGCAGATGCGCTTAGAGCCGATGACGGTGCCGGCAAATATCTTTTTCCACTTGCCGTTTATCTGACCGTAGAGCGAGAATTTTTCTATCTGCTGACCTGTCGCAATATGCTCGGAGAGCACGATCTTGTCGATATCGTAATCGTCGCCAAGGTCGAGCGTCAGGGTCGCGTGGTCGGGATCGAAGCCCGAGTGCCAATACTCGTCGGTGGTGTGGGTCAGAGCCATCTGACCGCGATGCTCCTCATCGAGATGGCAGGAGTCGGTCATTATCGAATCGTCCGCCAGATCCTCGTTGAAATCAATCTGAAGCTGCGCGCCCATGGCGAGCAGCGTTTCGACATCGCGCTGAGCGAACAGGCCGTCCTTGTTCGGCGGGATATTGAGCAGCAGGCTCGCATTCGCGCCGACGGAGTTATAATAGATCTCCATAAGCTTCGACAGCGGCTTCACCTCATAGTCCTCGTTGAGATGATAGAACCAGCCTTTTCTTATCGAGACATCGACCTCTGCGGGATACCAAATAAGCTTCGAGACGTTCTTTATCGCCTTGCGGCTGCCGAGGTCGAGCGTGGTAGCGCTTATCCTCTTCGGCGGCTTCTCTGCGGTCTGCTGAGACGCGGCAGCTATCAGCTCCTGATTGCTGTAATAATACGGCACGACATTCCACTCGCTCTTGCGGCAGACTCCCGCCTCGTTTCCGCACCAGCGGACATCCGGACCCGTGACGGAAATGACCGCCTCTGGCTGACACTCGCGTATAAGGTCATAGTAGCCCTGCCAGTCATATTCCTGCTTGCGGCCGTTCTTGCCCTCGCCGCACGCGCCGTCAAACCAGACGCAGAATATATCGCCGTAGTTCGTCAGCAGCTCGCGCAGCTGATTCTTGAAATATTTATTATACGCCTCGCCCTCGCCGTAGCGGGGATCGTGCCTGTCCCACGGTGAAAGATAGACGCCGAACTTGAGGCCGAATTTTTTGCACGCTTCGGCGCATTCGCGCACGACATCGCCCTGTCCGTCTTTCCATTTGCTTTTTTTGACGCTGTAGTCCGTATATTCGCTCGGCCACAGGCAGAAGCCGTCATGGTGCTTGCAGGTCAGGATAATCGCTTTCATGCCCGCCGCGCGGACTGCCGCCGCCCACTGGTTCGCGTTGAGCTTCTCGGGATTGAAGAGCACCGGGTCGTCGTTACCGTTGCCCCACTCGGAGTTCGTGAATGTGTTCATGCCGAAGTGAATAAAGGCATAGAACTCGAGCTCATGCCACTTGAGCTGGCGCTCGCTCGGCACGACCGCCGCCGCGCGCTTTATGTAATCGTCATTCTTCTTCATATCTGCTTTCCTTTCGGATATATGATATATGATGTATATAAAGATAACATAAACTTCGCGCGAAGTAAACTTATCAGACAAAAAATCCGCAGCAAATTTTTCTTCGCTGCGGATTTTTATATTTATTCGACTGTTACGCTCTTCGCAAGATTTCGCGGTTTATCGACATCGCATCCGCGCTCGACCGCCGTGAAATAGGCTATAAGCTGAAGCGGAACGACATTGAGCGAGGGCATATATTCAGGCAGAGTACTCGGCACCTTTATGGCGACATCCGAAAACTCGCCTGCGTTCTCGCAGTCCTCGCCGACGAGTGCGGCGACATATGCGCCCCGGCTCTTGACCTCGCGGATATTACCGAGGGTCTTTTCAAAGAGGTCGGGCTGGGTTGCGACGGCAAACACGGGAGTTCCCGGCTCGATAAGCGATATCGTGCCGTGCTTGAGTTCGCCGGCGGCGTATGCCTCGGACTTGATATAGGATATTTCCTTGAGCTTCAATGAGCCCTCGAGCGAAATTGAATAATCGAGCCCGCGCCCGATGAAAAATATGCTCGAAGCCTTTGAGAACCGCTCGGCGACGGGCTTGAACAGCTCTTCATTTTCGAGTATCTGTTCAATCTGCTCGGGCAGGCGTAAAAGTGCTTCGCAATGCCGCTTTTCCTCCGATTCATCGAGCCTGCCGACTGCCCTTGAAAGGCGCAGGGCAAGCAGATAGACTGCGGCGAGCTGAGCCGAAAACGCCTTTGTTGTAGCGACGGCTATCTCGGGTCCCGCCATGGTGTATATAACATCGTCGCTCTCTCTGGCAATCGTGCTCTCGACGACATTGACTATCGAGACCGTGTGTGCGCCCCTGCTCTTTGCTTCGCGGAGCGCCGCCAGGGTGTCCGCCGTTTCGCCCGACTGGCTGATAACAACACAAAGATCGTTATCACGGACAACGGGGTGTCTGTAGCGGAATTCGCTCGCGAGGTCGCATTCGCAGAGTATCCCCGCCGAGCGCTCTATCAGATATTTGGCGGTCATTCCGACATGCCATGCGCTGCCGCAGGCGACGATATGAATTACGCCGATGTTTTTTATCTGCTCGTCGCTGAGGGTGAGCTCCGGGAGATTGACTTTTCCGTCAACTATTCTGCCGCCGAGCGTATCGCGCACGGCTTTCGGCTGCTCGGCTATTTCTTTTTTCATGAAATGCTTATAGCCGCCCTTTTCGGCGCTGTCCGCATCCCAGGTTATATGCATAAGTTTTTTGTCTATCGGCTTGCCGTCGGAATCGAAAAATCCAACCGAAGTTTTGCCGACTATTGCAATCTCGCCGTCCTGCATGACGGCGCAGTCACGGGTATATTTGAGCAGAGCCGGGATATCGGAGGCGAGATAGTTCTCCCCGCTGCCGATGCCGACTATCAGCGGGCTGTCTTTTTTGGCGGCAAGTATCTCATCCGGATGATCGCTCATCAGCACTGCGACGGCATAAGAGCCGCGCACGCGCTTTATGACTTTCAGCATAGTCTCAAGCGGATTTCCGTCATATAGACTGTCGAAAAGCTGAGCGAGAACCTCCGTGTCGGTCTGCGACTTAAACTGCCTGCCCTGCTTTTCAAGCTCGGCTTTGAGTTCAAGATAGTTTTCGATGATGCCGTTATGGACGAGGGTGACGCGCCCGCTCGAACCCGAATGGGGATGGGCGTTTGCATCGGTCGGCGCGCCATGGGTCGCCCAGCGGGTATGACCTATACCCACGCTCCCCTGCGGGGTGCCGACTTCGTCGAGCTTCTGCTGAAGGTCGCTTATCCTGCCCTTCGTCTTGACAGTGGTTATCTTCCCGTTTCGGCATACGGCGATGCCCGCCGAATCGTAACCTCTGTACTCCAGCTTCTTCAAACCATCAATCAATATCGGAGACGCACTGTTATCTCCAACGTAACCAACAATTCCACACATATTCTGTTTTTCCTTTACAAAAATATTTGTGCATTGCTCTCCCCTCTGTCTGCGCGTCGCTGCGCTGTTTTATAAGAGAGCCTGTGTCCCCCGCACTTATGGGGCAAGAAGCATCCGCCGAAAATTTCGATGACTTCTTCCTCGTCATCTGCAAAGGCTTGCAGCCTTCAGTGCTTGCAGACCCGGCGCTATTTTTATGACCGAAAAATTTTAAAACGGTTTGACAAATTTCCTTTCTCGATATTACACAAACGGCACTGAAACGCAAATGCAGTCTTATTATATGCAAAACGCCGCCAAAAGTCAAGTCGACTGTCTCAAAAAGAAAAAAGACCGTTCTGCAAGGCATACAGATCGGTCTTTAGTATATGTTTTTTCGTGCGGTTTACTGCTTCGCTTCCTGCTTTTCTGCCTTTTCGCGCTCGCGGCGTTTTTCGGTCGGCGCGGGGTCGCAGAGCTTCATGAAATCGACCTTGCCCATCCGGGTGCGCGGCAGAGCGTCGAGAATGATGATCTTCGTCGGGCGCGAGAAGCGCGGCAGATTTTCGCTGCAAAATTCATTTATTTCTTCAATCTTTTTCTTCTTGTTCTCCGGCTCGCTGTCGAGCGCGACATAGAGCTTGACTATCGGCTTTGCCTCGATATAACCCTGAACGGCGCAAGCCTCGGTTATCCCGGCGACGCCGATGACCTTTTCCTCGATATCGGACGGATAGACGTTATAGCCCGAGATGATAATAAGTCTCTTTTTGCGGCCGGTGAAGAACAGGAAGCCGTCTTCATCAATATAGCCGAGGTCGCCCGTGAGCACCCAGCGCACGCCGCTGTCGTCGGTATAGACTCCGCTTGTCGGCTCGTTTAAATAGCCCTCCATAAGAGTCGAGCCGGAGACGGCTATCTCGCCGACGGTATTTGCGGGCAGGCGTTTTTTGTCCTTATCCCATATCTCGACGCGCATACCGTAAAACGGCTTGCCGACGGAATTGCGCTTGAAATCGGCATATGTATTCGCGCAGCAGACGGAACTGACCTCGGTAAGCCCGTAGCCGCGGAAAAGTCTGCCCTTGCCGCCCCATTTGGCTATAGTCGAGTTGAACATATCAAGGAACTGCTCGGTCACGATATCGCCGCCGCTGAAGAGCAGCTCTAAATTCCGCAGATGCTTTCCCTCGAAGTTCTTCTGCTCGAACATCTTTTTATACATATTCGGCACGCCGACTATGAACGAAATTTTATATTCGCGCATAAGCTCGTTTGCCTTGCGCGGCTTGAAGCGCGCAACGGGGATACAGCAAAAGCCCTCGCACATACTGAAATGCATGGACACGCCGAGACCGAACGCATGGAAGAGCGGCAGGACTATCATCGAGCACTCGACGCCGGGGGTGTTGTGATGCTCGACCTTTCCCGTCTTATAGGCGAGCTCGTTGAGCGCCTTTGAAGATAGCTTTATGGTCTTGCTCTTTCCCGTTGTTCCGCCGCCGTGAAGATAGACGGCGATATCCGAGCCGTTGTTGTGGACTCCGTCCGAGGGCGGGCAGCGATGAATAACCGCGCGATAGCTCAGCGCATTTTTTATGCCCGACGACGCATGCGCCGCGAACAGCTCATAGCCGCGGAAAGCCGGATGAGCCGCAGGCGAAACATAATCGGAATTCGAGCACACAACGCACGGGACATTGTGGAAATTGAGCATATCGACATAGGGCTTTGCGAGCAGATCCATGAGCATAACGCCCTTTGAGCCGACCGCGTCCATGGTCTCCTTGAGAAGCTCGGGCGGGGTCAGCGGATGTACGATATTCGCGATAACGCCTATTTTATTGAGCGCATAAAAGGCGACGAAGCTCTGCACGCAGGTCGGCAGGAACACGGTGTACACATCACCGCGCCGAAGCCCCGCGCTCTTGAAATACGCCGCGAGACGGTCGATATCGGAAAGCAAGGCTGAACGCTTAATCCTGTGACCGAAATGAATCGCGGCATCATAGTCGCCGAACGCTGCAGTGTTGTTCTTGAAATACTCGTAGCAGTTGTAGCTTTCGGTTGGTATCATATTTATTTTCTCATCTCCCACAATATATTTTATATGCAAGGCAATAAAATGTCAAGACAAATGTCGCAGATAATGACCGTTATATATTTCCGTTAAAAAAACCGTTCCGAATAATTCGGAACGGTTTTCATTTTGTCTGTCAGTAGCTGATAACAAGTTCATCCATGCGGACGAGGTCATCATCTACGATTGAATATCCGTCATTCTCGATAATCACCTGGAGCGATATCGTGACGGGGTCAAGATATCCGATATTATCAAGATTCTTTTCGACCTCGGTGATTATTCCGTCCGCCCAGAGCTCCTCGCGCTCGGAGTCAGAGAGCTTATCGAACTCCCCTTTTCTCGCGCGTTCGCCATAGGACTTCTCGAAATCGTCGATGCCGTTTTCCTTCGCTTTTGATATGACATCTATCGGATAGACGGTCACGCTGACAAGGAATCTGTCGGAGCTTCGCGTTACCTCGCCGACCTCATACTTACAATGGGCATAGAGCGTTTCGAATATCTTCACCATGCGCTGATAAGTCGCGTCGGATACCTCGTCGATATTCATGCACATTTTGAAATATTCAACCTCGTCCCGGATATACTGCTGATACTGGGTTTCGCATTCTTCGGCAGTGCCGCCGACCGATTCCAGATACTCGTCGCTGTTCTCGTTGAGATAGACAGAGTCGAGCGTGCCGCGGACATATGCGCCGATCTGCGAGCGCGACGCCGTACACGAGCACAGCATGAATACGCACAGCAGAACCGCCGCAAGCGCGGAGATCCTCTTAACCATTATTCAACTACTCCTATATAACCGATCAAATTATCGGAAGCTAAAGAGAAGTCTATCACAGCAAAGACCGGGCGTCAACAATATTCCGTATAAACATACATTTTTTGCGGCTTTTCTGCAAATATTTTTGATAATTTATAAATGAATCCTAAAAATTACCGACACTCGAACCAATCGGGACCCGGGCGGTAGCCGTTATCCAGTCCGTGCTCGGCGCAGAACGGATGCGAGCGCAGGACGAAGCGCAGGGTATTCATCGCGCTGCGGAATATCTCCGCGCGGGTGATGCCGTCCGGCTTGCCGAGGCTCTCGAGCAGAGTCGGGTCATATTTTGCCTTGCGCGAGCCCGCTCCCGCGCCGGGCATGAGCACATCCACCTGTCCGCGCACGCGGTAAGCGTTATTGCGAAGCAGCGGAAAATCCGGGTCTTTGCAAGCGCGCATCCACCAGTCGGTCATGACGCAGCCGTCATATTCCCACTCGCCGCGCAGTATCTGCGTGCAGGTGCCGTAATGATAGTGTCCCCAGACGCCGTTTATCTTATTATAAGAAGTCATGATATTGAATGGATGCGCGGTTTTGACGCATATCTCAAAGCCCTTGAGATAAATCTCGCGCAGAGCGCGCTCGGACACGCGCGAATCGTTATAGATACGCATGGTCTCCTGATTGTTGCAGGCGAAGTGCTTCGGGCAGGCGGAGACTCCCTGCGACTGGATGCCGCGCACGACCGCCGCACCCATGGTGCCGGCGAGCAGCGGATCTTCGGAGAAATATTCAAAGTTTCTGCCGCAGAGCGGATCTCTGTGGATATTCATACCGGGGGCGAGCAGGACATCGGAGCCCTTGCGCGCCATCTCGGCACCCTCGGCAGCATACAACTCGCGGACGAGCTGCTGATTCCATGTGCTCGCGAGCAGCGTGCCGATAGGCAGGAGCGAGGCATAGCAATGGAGTCTGATGCCGGAGGGGCCGTCCGTTGCGCTGACGGGCGGCACGCCTTTTTTGCGCAGAGATTTAAGTATTCCGCCGTAAACTGCGGCGTTGCCGGGAGTGCCGAGCTTGCTGTTCATGACATAATCGCCGCGGCAGAGAGCCTCAAGCTCAACATCCTCGAGCTGAGCCGTGAAGCCCGCAAGAGTCGCTCTGTTATTGGCGACATCTTCGAGTTTTATGCCCTTGTCGCCCGTGAAATCGGGGGCTTCGGGCAGATTCTTCTCTATCTCCTCGCGGCGCGAAACGGTGCTCAGCGGAACAGATTCATATGCTTTTTCTATTTTTCCCTGTTCGTCGGTCGCGGCGACAAGGCGGTCGAACGCCTCTTTCGGGGCGCAGTCCGCGCGGCTCGCAAGGCGCTCGGTGACGCGAAGCTCCGGCTCTGTGTGAACGCCTATCTGCTCGCAGGAGCGCACATCGGTGCCGGCATAGATGGGATAATCCCCCGCTTCGAGCACATAGCAGAACGCCGCGCCCGATTTGCCGGAATCATCGAATGACGCCATATTGGCGCACGGGAACGACACGACCACTCTCTGCTCCTCACCCGGCAGAAGAGTGCGCGTTTTTTCATATGCGGCAAGGCTCTTTGCCGCCTTGCCGAGCTCGCCCTGCGGCGCGCCGTAGTAGACCTCAACAACCTCTTTGCCCGCGGCAGAGCCTACATTCCTGACTTTTACGGAGACTATTATTCTGTCGTCAGCCTCCATGACGGTCTTGTCGGACAGCTCGAACGAAGTGTAGCTAAGACCGAAGCCGAACGGGAACATGACCTTTTCGGGCGCGAAGGTTTCAAAATATCTGTAGCCGACGAAGATATCCTCGGCGTAGTTGTTGTATGTCTTTTTGCCGAAGTTCTTCGCCGCCGGATAGCTCTCATAGCAATCGGCAATGGTATCGGGCAGCTTGCCGCTCGGCGAAACTTTGCCGGAGAGAACCCCGCCGATGGCGTTTCCGCTCTCCATTCCGCCCTGCCAGACATAGAGCACCGCACCGAGCTTGTCGCCGTATTTATTCATCCACGACATATCTATAATATTGCCGCTGTTTATCAGCACGACGGTGTTTTTAAAATTCGCAGTCACCTTGTCGAGCAGCGCGGTTTCATCGTCGGTCAGATAATAGCTGCCCTTTTTGAGCGTGTTTTCCCTGTCCTCGCCCGCGGAGCGGCCTATAACTACGACGGCGCAGCTGCTGCGCTTTGCCGCATCGGCGACGGTCTTTTCGTCTATCTTCATCTCATCGTGGTAGCGCGGCCATGCGCCCCAGAAGCCGTCGTCCGCCGGGTTCTTCTTTATCCAATCCGAGTATATCTTTTCAATTTGCTCGTCGACTTTTATTCCCGCGTTTTTCATGCCGTCCACAAGATCGACGCAATAGGGCTTGTTGACATCGCCTCCGGAACCGTAGCCGACAAAGAAATAGTCCCTCTGAATTCTGCCGAAGATGCAGACATTCTCGTCATTTTTTATCGGCAGCACGCCGTTGTTTTTGAGCATGACTATGCCCTCTTCTGCTGCAATTCTTGCAATCGACTTCATCTCCTCCGGAGTATCGGGCGAGCCGAGTTCGCCTTTGCTCAGGCCCTGCGCGGTTGCGGAAGTAATCAAATTGACTGCTTTTGAAAAAATTCTGCGTACTTTGTTGCTCATTGTATTATCTCCTATTCGGCTGTTATTTGCGTTTCATTGCGCGTATCTTCGCCTTGTCCTGCGGCGTGACGCGATAAGATTCGGTTATCTTCTGAAGCGACTTGTTAAAAGTGAAATCGTCGAGGCGGTTATCTTCGAGATACTGCCATGTCTTTTCCGGCGCATGGACGAAGAACACGGAGACCGCCCACGCGACCGCCATTTTCACATAGTAGTCATCGTTGGTTATCGCATCAAACTTCCCGAAAGCACGGGCGGCGTACTCATCGTCCGAGAAATAATCGAGCGCCGCGACGACCGAGAAGCGGATATCATAGGGCTTATCGGAATCAAAATACGGCTGCAAAAACTCCCAGACCCGCTCCCTGCCTTTTTTGAAAAACTTGAGGCTGTTCACGAAGCTGTCGCAGACAGACCAATTATCTATCTCCGGCACAAAATCCGCCACCGCTTTCAGATGCTCTTCGAACGGCAGATCGGCACTTGCAATAACGAATCCGCGCACAAGCTTTTCTTCAAACATATCGCCCTGCGGGAGATCGGGCATAACGCCCTTGGGGCTTTCTTTTTTTATCCGCGCCGCGACCGCTCTCAGTTGCGGCAGGCGCACGCCGATCATCTTACTCTTATCGACATTCGGCAGGAGCGACAAGACGAACTCCCTGTACTTTTCATCTCTGAGCTGTTCGAGCTCATTTCTTATATCCATATCGTCCTCCGTCGAGATACTTATATGATTTTAACATATATAACACGCTTTTTCCATATCCAAGACCAAAAATTAGGTAAATGCGCATAAAATTTTTGACTTTTGCGGCACAATATTGTATAATGATTTCAACATTTTTCTCGCATACGCAAAATGAAAGGAGTCATGAGATGAAGAAAACCAATTTCAAGCGTATTCTCTCGTTCTTCCTCGCCGCAGTGATGCTCTTCGGGATGCTTCCCGCAGTCTTCGCGCAGGACGCGGATACGAAGGACGTTGACTACGCGATAACAAACCCCTACGCCACGGTTGACTGGAAAAACTACGGTCAATACAAGGCGAGCCTGCACAACCACAGCATAGTTTCAGACGGCGACAACGATTTCAGATATGTCATCGAGACCTATTATTCAATGGGCTACGACATTCTCGCGATAACCGATCACGGCACCGTTGACAGAGGCTGGACAGAGCCGAACTATGTTCCCGCGCTCCAGCTCGCGCTCGGATTCAGACGCGAGAACGGCTTTGAGAAGCCGACGGGACTGACTCAGGAGCGCTACAATCAGATAACTTCCGGCAGCGACAGAGGCGGACGCGGAATGCTCCGCGTCCCCTACGGCATCGAGAACAACCCGACTTCGTTCAACAACTCGCATGTCAACTCCTGGTTCGTTGACTACGGCAACGGCGTTCTGGGCGGCACGAGCGACTACGAGACGCCGATAAAGAACGTTGAAGCGCTCGGCGGTCTTTCGGTCATCAACCACCCCGGCGAATACACGGGCGCGCGCAACGAAAAGGATTTCGACAAGGCTTATAACGAAGACTACGACTACGACATAAATAAGTTCGCCCGTCTGCTCAAGATGTATCCCTCCTGCCTCGGCATCGATGTCAACTCCAAGGGCGACTACCGCACCCGCCACGACCGCAAGCTCTGGGATATCCTGCTCCAGAAGGTCGTACCCTCCGGGCGCAATGTCTTTGCTTTTGCAAGCTCCGACGCACATCGTCTCTCCGCCATGGACAACGGCTGGACGATAATGCTCATGCCCTCGAACACGGTAGATAACCTCAAGGAATGCATGAAGCAGGGCGCGTTCTTCGCGGGAAGCAGATATATAAAGAACACCCCCGAGCTCGAACAGTTCAGCAAGGAAGTCGGATATAATGTCGCGGACGAGAACGGTCAGTGGTACGCATCGCCCGATCTTGTTCAGCCGGTGATAACAAACATCGCCGTTGACGACAAAGAGGACACGATAGCGATAACCGCAGAAAACTATCTGACAATTCACTGGATAGCGGACGGCAAGGTCATTCATGTCGGCTCCGAGATAGACCTCGACGACTACTCGGACGAGATAGGCAGCTATGTCCGCGCCGAGGTTTTCGGTGAGGGCGGCATCCTCTACACCCAGGCGTTCACCCTCGACTACGACGGCGCACCGGAGGCGGAGAACAAGTTCTTCTTCGACTGGGGCAATGTAGTCAAGCTTTTCGCCGACACGATTCTCTACGTGTGCGGAAAGAGCGAGCTGTTCTGCAAAATCTGGTTCGCGCTGACCCACAACGACGCATTCGCAAAGTAAGTTAATAAAAAGCGGCGGCAAGCCTCAAGTGGTTTGCCGCCGCTTTTTGTTTGGTTATGACTCTTTTTCGTCTTTGTTTTTCATCTGCTTTTCAATCGACTCACGCCATTTGCGTGTCTTTATCATCTGAGCGCGTCTGCTCCAGATGATATAAATGAGCACCGGAGCGATAATAGTCGCCGCCTCATACTCGCTGTTATATCCGAAGATAAACAGGTACACCAAAGCCGCAGTTGCGATAACATCAAAAATAATGCCGATAACAAGATCCATAATTTTCTCCTTTTGCTGTAATTTTTATTTCATTTTATCATATTCCGTTTTTTGTCAAGCGCTTTTTCAATAGCGAACTTTATTTTGACAAAAAACAGCATATTGCTCATTGCAAAATTTGGCAATATGCCGTATAATAACTTTGCAGAGTCCGTTTTTTGGTACACGAAATATTTTATAATATATCCGTAAATCAAATCGGAGGATACAAAAATGGCTAAAAAATCAAACCAGAAAATAAAGCTGCTCTATCTGATGAAGATCCTGCTCGAAAACACGGACGACGAGCACGGAATGACGCTCGCCGAGATATCGGACGCGCTAGGCGAATACGGCATCGACGCGGAGCGCAAGACGCTCTACAACGACATTGAAGTGCTCTGTCTGTTCGGGCTCGACATCGAAAAGAGGAAGGGCAAGAGCGTGACTTATCATGTCATCAGCCGCGAATTCGAGCTGCCGGAGCTGAAGCTTCTTGTCGACGCGGTTCAGTCCTCGCGCTTCATCACGCACAAGAAGAGCAACGAGCTGATAAAGAAAATCGAGGGCTTTGCGAGCCGATATGAGGCGCAGGAGCTGCAGCGGCAGGTCTTTGTCTCGAACCGTATCAAGGCGATGAACGAGAGCATCTACTACGCCGTCGACTACATACACGACGCGATAAACCGCGACGCGAAGATAGCGTTTCAATATTTCACCTGGGACGAGCACAAGCAGAAGAAGCTGCGCCACGACGGCAAAATGTATCGCATCAGCCCGTGGGCGCTAACCTGGGATGATGAAAATTATTACATGATTGGCTATGACTCGGACGAGAACAAGATAAAGCACTACCGGGTCGACAAGATGACAAAAATTCAGCCGACCGAAGAAAAGCGCGACGGCGCGGAGTTCTTCGCCGATTTCGATATGGCGCTCTATTCAAAGCAGACCTTCGGAATGTACGGCGGCCGTGAAGAGACGGTCACGCTCCGCTGCGAAAACAAGCTCGCAAATGTCATGATAGACAAATTCGGCTTCGACACTGCGTTTTCAAATATCACCGACACACATTTTGACATGCGCGTAAAAGTGTTTGTGAGCCCCGTGTTCCTGACATGGATAATGAACTTCGGCGCGGATGTGACAGTCCTCTCCCCCGAGAGTGTAAAAGATGAGCTCACCGCCCTCGCGTCGGATGTGCTCGCGCAGTATAAATAAACCGAACGAGTAAAACAGCAAATCCTATCCACGGCTTTCGTGGGTAGGATTTTTTCATTTCGACATGAGATAGGGATGTGTTGATAAGTTGGAGGGCGCGGGTGTGGGTATCGGATATAGACAGTCGCATCAATATTGCGAATTATCACAATGATGTAAGAACAGATATCATCTGCCCACGGAGTTTGCACAATTTTATTGATAAGCACCTTGTAGGGTGCGGCGATTCGACGCACCGCTGCCGCGACAGCGGCACGGGATCTTTGCAAAAACTTATTTTACGGATCATAGGCGGAACTTCGTTCGCCTGCTTTAAAAATCTATAATAGTGGCAAGTGACTAAAGGATTGCTTTACTTGCATCATCTCCAAAAAACACCGTGACGCTCACGCATCAAAGGGTCGTCGAGGTCGCCGACCCCTACAAGCCGCTCAACGAGGTCTCGAAATGCATAACTCGCGACTCCCAGTCGGCGGCGCTTCGGTGATGCTGCCCACCTTTCCCAGATAGATTTCGGATACTGCGGCGCGGCTATTGAAAGCTTGATTATAAAGACCGGTTGGGTCGCTTGCCTTTACCTTGCTACAGCTAAAGTGATAAGCCCCCCGATTTGCATTCCGTTTGTCACCGCCAAAAGACAAAGTCGGCGCAAATGCCGCCAATTACAAGGCTTTTGAGATTTACTGTCCGTTTTTTGACACACCTGCCGTGATAGAATAGAATCAGAAAATAAGGAACGGAGAGATACATATGAAATTCAAGATAGGTTTTACTGCGGAAAAAGAAGTTGAAAAGGAAGCTCCCGAGACCGAGACAAAAGCTCCCGAAGAGGCTCCCGCGAGGGAATCGCTCGTGAGGGTCTATTTCCCGCAGCGCGGCTTCGACTGCACATATTACAACAATCTTTTCGACATGCATGTCGGCGACCTCGTCTATGTTGACGGCAAGCTCGAGGGCAAGCGCGGCAAGGTCATCGATGTGTCGTACACATTCAAGATAAAGCTGTCCGACTACAAAAGAGTAATCGCAAAAATCGACACGGATATCTCCGGCGAGTTCTACTATGTCGGCGACGAGCTGTTCTCTTTTGACAAAAATACCGTGCCGTTCGGAAAGATACTCCCCTACTTCAAAGCTCCCGCAAAACCCGATGAGGAATATGTGAGCGCGAAGGAAAACAAGTTCTATAGCCTCGATGATCTCGAGGGCATGGGAGCATACGAGCACACGATAATGATCAGCAAATCCGACTTCAACTGCGGCGAGGTTCTGTATCTCAGCGTTGAAGACGGCAAGGGACACGCGATAGTCGGCACGGACGAGCTGCACGAGGTTGAATTTGACTACAAGAACGGCATGATTGCAAACATCACCTGCGACTGCTGGGCGTGCGGCATCTGCAAGCACGGCGTGGCGGCTGTTTTCGCGCTGAAATCAGCGCTCGAAAAAATCGAAAAGCATTTCCCGGAAAAATTTGAAGCAAGCGGGTATTTTGCCGTTATGTCGAAGAACACGTTTATGAATGTCATCGCCTCGCTCGGCGACGACAGCGTCGGGAGCTTTGTTATAAAGAAGAACTAAGCTTTTTGTTTTTGCATCACTTTCGACAAAAATCGCATCGTTTTTGCAGTTAAGTTGACAATTTTCTCTAAAAAATGTATGTTGAAGCCAACAAAATACGGGAAGTGAGGCAATGGAGCCTATAGCTCACCTGCGGCTCGTTGAAAAATCCGAACCGCCGGAATATGACGAACAAACATTGAAAGCCCACAACGAAAACAGCGGGAAATATGCCGCAGAGGCGCTCCGATGTATCGGGTTAGACAAAATCGGAAGCTTTTGCGGAAATATTCACGACTTAGGCAAGGCGACAAAAAAGTTCTTCGACTACATACAGCCCGGCAACACGCTCCGGCGCGGCGAAGTGAACCACACATTCGCGGCGGTCAGATATATTTTTGAAATGTCCGACGGCGTTGACAATGAAGTGCGCGAGCTTCTCGCCTATGCGGTCGGCGCGCATCACGGGCAGTTTGACGCGGTGAATGACGACCACAAAAACGGCTTTGAACACAGGCTGACAAAAGACGGCATCGACTATGACGAGGCGAAGAAAAACTTCAACAAATACTGCTTCTCAGACGCCGAACTGAAATCGCAATTCAACAGCGCCGCAGAACAGCTTACTGAAATTATTGAAGGCATAAGAGAGCGCAATCCGAAGAGAAGCGCGCGACAAGCTGAAGAATATGAATTTCAGATAAGCCTGCTGGCGCGGCTTCTGCTCTCGGCTGTTATCGAGGGAGACAGGCGCGACACGGCGGAATTCATGGAAAACATGGAGTTCCCGCAAGTTGAAGCGGATTGGGACGAGTGCCTCGGACACATTGAAGAAAAGCTCGGCAAATTTTCAAACACAAGACCGATAGACGGGGCGAGAAAGCAAATATCCGGCATCTGCCGCGCCGCCGCAGAAGAAGAGCCCGGCATATTCAGGCTCAATGTCCCAACCGGTGCCGGCAAGACTCTCTCGGGGCTGAGATTCGCCGTGGCTCACGCAAAAACACATCGGAAGGAACGAATCATTTTCACCTCTCCCCTGCTGAGTATTCTCGACCAGAACGCGAAGATAATAAGAGAATTCATCGGAGACGACAGCATCATAACGGAGCACCACTCAAACGTCGCTCTCGACGAGGACAACGCGGACGAGCTTAAGCGCGCCCAGCTGTTAACGGAAAACTGGTCGTCACCGGTGATAATAACAACCCTTGTTCAGCTGCTCGACACTTTGTTTGCAGGAAAAACCTCATGCATACGCAGAATGCACGCACTGTGCGACAGCGTGATAGTCATAGACGAGGTTCAGACCGTGCCAAACGAAATGCTGTCGCTTTTCAACACGGCGGTAAACTTTCTTTCGGAGGTTTGCGGCGCGACTATAGTCTTGTGCTCGGCGACTCAACCGTGCCTCGAACAGACGGCGCACCCGATAACAGAGAACATGAAAGACATTGTGCCGTTTGACGAGGAGCTGTGGCGAGTGTTCAGGCGCACGCAGATAATCGACAAGGGCGGCATGCGGCTTGACGCAATCCCCGCATTTATCGCAGAACAGCTTGACAGAACGGACAGTCTGCTTGTCATATGCAATCTCAAAAAGCAAGCGGCGTATCTGTTCACTGAGATGAAATTGGAAAACACCGTGATTTTTCATCTTTCCGCCGGAATGTGCATGGCGCACAGAATGACGGTCATATCCGAGATAAACAGCGCGCTTGAAAGAAAGCGCAAAAATCCAGACGCACCAAAAGTGGTTTGCATCTCGACGCAGGTCATTGAAGCGGGCGTTGATGTATCTTTCGGCTGCGTGATAAGGCTCTGCGCGGGGCTCGACAGCGTGATTCAGGCGGCGGGCAGATGCAACCGCAACGGCGAGCTTAACGGAGCCGCAGATGTGTTCATAATAAACTGCCGCGGCGAAGATCTCGGCATGCTCAGAAGCATAAAGGACGGCAAGATGGCGTGCATGTCCCTGCTGTCCGACTGCAAATATCATCCCGAGAAGTACCCGTCGGGGCTTACATCCGACGAGGCGGTATACGCCTACTACAAGAAGCTCTATATTCAATCCGACATCGGCGCGCAGGATATGCCGATAAAAATCGACGGTTCGCCGTTCACTCTCTTTGATCTTCTTTCTCTCGACAGGACATTCGCAAACGCGCCTTATTTAAAAGCAAACGGCGAAAAATACGCGCTGACTCAGGCATTCAAGACCGCCGGGAGCAGGTTCACTGTCTTCGGCAGCCGCACGACCGATGTTATCGTGCCATACGGCGAGGGAAAAGAGATAATCGCCGAACTCGGCTCAAAACGGGCCGAAGAGGACATAAAGTATCTCAAAAAGCTCATCAAAAAAGCGCGGGCATACACCGTCTCGCTCTATGAAAATCAGCGCAGAGCCCTTGCGGACAGCGGTGCGCTCCACCCCATAGCAGACGGCATCGCGCTCGCGCTGAGCGAAGAATTCTACAACGAAGATTTCGGACTCAATCTTGACGGCGAAAGCCGCGAAGCAATCACATTATAAATAAACACAGGAGGTGTGCAGCATATGGAACATCCGAATATAGTGACATTTGAAGTATTCGGAGACTACGCGCTTTTCTCCGACCCGGTAATGCGCGTCGGCGGAGAAAAGGCAAGCTATCAAATCCCGACATACGAAGCTCTCAAGGGTATTCTCCACTCGATCTACTGGAAGCCCACTATCGTCTGGTATATCGACAAGGTCAGAGTGATGAACTCCATCCAAACTGAGGTCAAGGGCATCCGACCGATAAAATACAACGGCGGGAACGACCTCTCGTTCTACACCTATCTCAAAGACTGCCGTTATCAGGTGCAGGCACATTTTGAGTGGAACGAGAACCGCCCGGAGCTCATCGGCGACCGCAACGAGAACAAGCATCACAACATAGCAAAGCGCATGATTGAAAAAGGCGGGCGCAGGGATATTTTCCTCGGCGCGCGCGAATGTCAGGGCTATGTTGAGCCATGCGAGTTTGGGAGCGGCAAAGGCGCATACGATGAGACGCCCGAACTCGCATTTGGGCTGATGTACCACGGGATAACTTACGCGGACGAAGCGTATTCCGACGAGACGAAAAACCGAATGACCGTCCGGTTCTGGTACCCGACGATGAAAAAGGGCGTTATCACATTTCCCCGACCCGAGGAGTGCACGATAACAAAAACGGTGCGCGAAAACATGGCGATAAAGCCGTTCGGCGAAGGCCTCGGCAATTTCATCGGGCTCAGAGAATTCGGGGAGGTGGAATAAATGAGCATATGGCAAAGAGCCGTTGAGACATATGACTGTCACAGCGACCGAGCAGGAAAACAATCTGTCGAATATCCTATTGCACTGACTCCGATAGCCCATGTCATCCAGAACGCGCAGATAGAAATAATTCTCGATGAGCACGGCGAATTTGTGCAGGCAGAGTCCGTCCCTAAAGACGACAGCAAAACTATTATCCCGGCAACAGAAGCATCCGCAGGAAGAACTTCTTCCGCCTGCGCTCATCCGCTGAGCGACCAGCTTTTCTATATCGCGCCATACGGCGGAAACAAATATGAAATGTATCTGAACCAGCTCAGATCATGGGCCGAATCCGAGTTCAGCCACCCGAAAGTGCGCGCGATACTCGCCTATATCGAACGCGGAACTATAGTTGACGACCTCGCCGACGAAAAGTTAATAGAGCTTGACGAGAGCGGAAAGCCCCTGAGCAAATACGACAAAGATATGATTCGTTGGCGCGTTATGAATACGGGCGACAATGATGCGTGTTATAAAGATACAAGCCTCTTCGATGCCTTTATTGGTTACCACCACACTCTACAGAGCACCGCACAGAAAGGTCTCTGTATGATATCAGGGAATGAAGAGCTCATAGCTAAAAATCATCCGTGCGGCATAGTGGCAAAGGACGGTCGAGCGAAGCTTATATCAGCAAATGACAAATCAAACTTCACCTACAGAGGTCGTTTCATCGAACCTCAACAAGCATTAACCGTCGGGCATGAGACTTCACAGAAAGCTCACAATGCTCTCGCTTGGATTATAGCAAACCAAAGTATTATGATAGGCGGAAGAACCTTTGTCTGTTGGAGTCCAAGGGGAGATGCTTCTCTGTTCAAAGATTCCGGAACACTGACTCCCAGCTACAGCGACGAAGAAGAGAAAAAAGATTTTCCGGCTACTCCGACCGACTACAAAGCCGACCTGAAAAAGGCATTGAGCGGATGGCAGGACAAGCTTCCGGCGGAGGACGATATTGTTATAGCGTCGTTTGACGCCGCCACGACAGGTAGGCTCTCCATAACATACTACAACGAGCTGAAAGGTTCGGATTTTCTGAACCGTCTCGCATTCTGGAAAGAGCACTGCTACTGGTCAAGCGGAAAGTTCGGCTATCAGTCCCCATCGATATGGGAAATAGTCAAATGCGCCTTCGGCACGGAGCAGAACGGGAAGCTCAGCGTTGACGACCGCGTAATGTGTGAACAGGCGCAGAGGCTGCTCCACAGCGTTATCGACCAAGCGCCTATACCACAGGACATCGTCCGCGCACTGATGCACAGAGCGTCGATGCCGCTCGCCTACGACACAGAATCAAACCGCATAAAAATTCTCTATAACGCTTGTGCGGTTATATATGCATACAGGACCGTTACTAAAAAGGAGGAATGGGAAATGGCCCTTGAAAAAGACAAAAAAGACAGAAGCTATCAGTTCGGGCGTCTGCTCGCGGTCATGGAAAAAGTTGAGCGTGATGCCTATGATCCAGAGGAAAAGAGAGAACCGAACGCAATAAGGATGCAGTCGGTTTTCTGCGAAAGACCGATGTACGCCTCACGCATAATCCGCGACAGCCTCAATCCGTATTTTGCAAAGCTCTCGCCCAGAATGAGAATATACTACAACAACCTCATCGGCGAGATTTTCGGTCATCTGAGCGAATTCGACGAGAAAAGCCTCAACCGCCAGCTTGAGGACAGTTACCTTTTAGGTTATTACCTGCAGCGCAGTGAACTCTACACAAAGAAAGAAAACACCAACGAGGAGGAAAATTAAAATGGCAGCTCTTAACAACAAAATCGATTTCGTAGTTCTTGTATCCGCAAACCAGGCAAATGTAAACGGCGATCCGCTCAACGGCAACCGCCCGCGCACCGATTACTCCGGCTACGGCGAGATGTCCGATGTCTGCATCAAGCGAAAAATACGCAACAGAATGCAGGATCTCGGCAACGACATATTCGTCCAGTCCGCCGACCGATGCAAAGATGGCTATAAAAGTCTTAGCGACCGCGCCGCCGGAAATATAAAGGTGGATAAAAAAGATACTGTTAAATACGCCGAAGAGGCTTGTAAAAAATGGCTGTCCGTGCGTTCGGTCAAGTATTTGCGTTTTCATCACAAGAAGGATTATCCGTGGGTGTTCGTGGGCCGGTTACTATTCACCATAGCGCAAGTGTTTCTCCAATAGAAATACGTTCATACAAAATAGTAAAAAGTGTTAATGGAGATCCTCCGAAAAAGAGCGATAAATCAAGCCGTTCGTCTGACACAATGGGCGACAAATACTTCGTCCAGTTTGGTCTCTATGAGATAAAGGGCTCGATAAATGTTCAGCTTGCAGAGAAGACCGGATTCTCCGAAGAGGATGCGGATATTATAAAAGAGTGCCTGCGCACGCTGTTTCTCAACGACGCTTCTTCGGCGCGCCCAGAGGGTTCGATGGAAGTCCTGCGCGTCTATTGGTGGAAGCACAACTGCAAGGACGGTCAGTATTCGAGCAGCAAGGTACACCGCAGCATTCATGTTGAATTGAAGCCCGATGTCAACATCCCCTCGAGCGCGGATGACTATATTATATCTGTAGATGAGCTTCCCAGGCTCGAACCCGAGATTATCGAGGGAGTATAATGACATACAGGGAGTGTGACTTTCTGCAAATAAGCGGAATACAGCACTTTATGTTTTGCCGCAGGCAATGGGCTCTCATTCACATTGAGGGACTTTGGGCAGAAAATCTGCGCACGGTGAACGGTGAAATATTCCACGAACGGGCGCACGACCCGTCGCTCAGCGAAAAACGCGGCGATATGATAACAGTCCGGGCTCTGCGGGTATTCTCGTCAGAGCTCGGAATAAGCGGAGAATGCGATGTTGTCGAGTTCAGACGCGATGACGAAAACGGCACGAAACTGCGCGGGCGCGATGGCAGATGGATGCCGACGCCGATCGAATATAAAAGCGGATCTTCTAAAGCGGGCGATGCCGACAGGCTTCAGCTGTGCGCGCAAGCAATGTGCCTCGAAGAGATGCTCGGAGTCGAAATCGAACTTGGATATATGTTCTACGGCGAGACGCATCGGCGCGAAAAAGTTTATATAAACGCCGAACTGCGCCAAGCGGTGAAAGATGCAGTCAGCGAGATGCACGGCTACATGAACCGCGGCTACACGCCCAAAGTCAAGACCGGCAAATTTTGCAACGCCTGTTCACTCAAAGAGCTCTGTCTCCCTGCCCTGTGCAAGAACAAAAGCGCGGCAGAATATATAAACTCCGCTATCGGCGAGGACGGTGACTTCGATTGAAAAAGCTTATGAACTCGCTCTACATTCTGACTTCAGACGCTTATCTGACGCTCGACGGAGAAAACGTAGTTGTCAAAAAGGACGGCGCGGAGATGGGCAGATTCCCTTTGCACAGTCTCGAACAGATAGTAACATTTTCATACATGGGCGCAAGCCCGGCTCTCATGGGCAAATGTGCAGAGCAAAGCAAGTCGCTGTCATTCTTCTCTCAAAGCGGACGGTTTCTCGCGCGAGTCGACGGCGGAGTGCAGGGCAATGTGCTGCTGCGCAGGCAGCAATACCGTATCGCCGACAGTCCGAGTGAAAGCTTGCAAACAGCCAAAAATTTCATCACTGCAAAGATATTCAACTCCCGCTGGGTATTGGAGCGCTCATTGCGCGACCATCCGATGAGCATTGATGCAGAGAAGGTCAAGGACGCATCGGAAAAGCTGAAAGAATCCGTATACACGGCTCGCAGCTGCACTGACGCTGGGTCGCTCCGCGGCATTGAGGGCGAAGCAGCAAGCACATACTTTTCGGTATTTGACGAGCTGATACTCAACCCCGACCCGTGTTTCATTTTCGAGACGCGCAACCGCCGTCCGCCGCTCGACTGCGTGAACGCGCTGCTCTCATTCGCCTACAGTCTGCTTGCGAACGACTGCGCGAACGCACTCGAAAGCGTAGGGCTTGACCCATATGTCGGCATGATGCACACTGACCGCTCGGGCAGGAAATCGCTCGCACTCGACCTTATGGAAGAGCTGCGTCCGTCGTTCGCCGACAGATTCGTGCTCAGCGGAATAAACAACCGCTCATTTCAGAGCAATATGTTTGCGAAGACAGACAGCGGTGCCGTACTCCTCACCGACGACGGTCGGCGGTCGTTCTTCAAGCTTTGGAAGTCGAGGCGGGACGAAAACCTGACTCACCCATTCCTGAAAGAAAAGATACAATGGGGACTCGTGCCGTATGTTCAAGCGCTTCTGTTAGCGCGCTACATCCGCGGCGACATTGATGAATATCCCCCGTTTCTGTGGAAGTAGGTGCGTTATGCTCGTATTGATAACCTATGATGTCAACACCGAAGACGCCGGCGGCAGAAAGCGGCTTCGGAAAGTTGCGAAAGAATGTGTGAATTACGGTCAGCGAGTTCAAAACAGCGTATTTGAATGTGTATTGGACGCCGCACAATACAGATTAGTAAAACACAAGCTCGAACAGCTCATCGACACCGAAAAGGACAGTCTGAGATTTTATAATCTCGGGAACAACTATCAGACAAAAATAGAGCATATCGGAGCCAAGGCCGGATATCAGCCGGAAGGACTCCTTATGCTTTAGTGCGAAGCGGCATCGATCATAAAAAATGCCGTATGTTCGCACCGAAAAAGCCGTGCTTTTACAACTGTTTAAGTCAAATAAAAAGCACAGCTGTCGCAAAAATATACAGTTTTATATGCACTATGTACAAGCATAGCATTGCATATTTGTATATTTTTGCAGTCGCCCTCCCCACGGAGGGCGTGGATTGAAATGAGGATGCGGTCATATATGCGTCGCTCTGTTATCGTTGTCGCCCTCCCCACGGAGGGCGTGGATTGAAATATCGTAAAGTGGGACAAACTCAAGCAACGAAAACGCGTCGCCCTCCCCACGGAGGGCGTGGATTGAAATGTTGCCGCTGAATAGTAGCCTGTGTTCGTTGCCGTCGCCCTCCCCACGGAGGGCGTGGATTGAAATTTTTGTCAACCTTGCGCAGTCGCCCGAATACGCAAGTCGCCCTCCCCACGGAGGGCGTGGATTGAAATATTGTGAATCTGCTGATAAATCAGATTTTCCCATTCGTCGCCCTCCCCACGGAGGGCGTGGATTGAAATTTGCCATACGGTCTGACTCGTCTCGTCCTCAAACGTCGCCCTCCCCACGGAGGGCGTGGATTGAAATACCGTCGTTTCGATAGTCGTTCGGGTGTTATGGCGTCGCCCTCCCCACGGAGGGCGTGGATTGAAATAGAAAGAATGGCTGGCATATATGGAGTCTGCGTCGGGTCGCCCTCCCCACGGAGGGCGTGGATTGAAATGGCAAGAAAGCTTATTGTTTTATTGCAATCCATTTGTCGCCCTCCCCACGGAGGGCGTGGATTGAAATTGTTAGCAATAAGGGCAGGGTAAAAAAAGACAGCGTCGCCCTCCCCACGGAGGGCGTGGATTGAAATCTGCGTGTAATTATTAAATGTGTCAATGTTAAGGTCGCCCTCCCCACGGAGGGCGTGGATTGAAATAGACGGATTAAGCCTAATATATCCGCCGCTGTTGCCGTCGCCCTCCCCACGGAGGGCGTGGATTGAAATCATAAGTCCATGGATTAACGCCACCATTATTTCAAGTCGCCCTCCCCACGGAGGGCGTGGATTGAAATAAAAAAATCGGTAAGTTCACGACCGAGGGACTGGTCGCCCTCCCCACGGAGGGCGTGGATTGAAATTTTAACTATAAATATCAGCCTGTTGTTGATTATCGTCGCCCTCCCCACGGAGGGCGTGGATTGAAATACTCGTCCATGCTCCTTTAAGTCTTGCCAGTTCTGTCGCCCTCCCCACGGAGGGCGTGGATTGAAATGAACGATTCGTGCGCGCGATGATTGCCAACGCCGGTCGCCCTCCCCACGGAGGGCGTGGATTGAAATGGAACGCCGAGAATATGATACATTTCCAAATCCGTCGCCCTCCCCACGGAGGGCGTGGATTGAAATATTTTGTTAAGCTCCTTTTGTTTCTTCATCGTTCAGTCGCCCTCCCCACGGAGGGCGTGGATTGAAATACTTCGAGGAGGTGACTACATGAGCGGTGTAAACGTCGCCCTCCCCACGGAGGGCGTGGATTGAAATTTCCGGGTTGCCGTCCGGGTCGTTGTATTCGGCGGCGTCGCCCTCCCCACGGAGGGCGTGGATTGAAATGCTGCGAGCGGGTCAATCACTGTCACCTTGCCGACGTCGCCCTCCCCACGGAGGGCGTGGATTGAAATAGAGAGAGCAGACCGACTTTATCAACGTTGTCGCGTCGCCCTCCCCACGGAGGGCGTGGATTGAAATGGATGTGCATCACATCGTCCGCGTTAAGCAGGAGTCGCCCTCCCCACGGAGGGCGTGGATTGAAATAAATCTATGCCATATAGAATACTCATAATCTTCCAAGTCGCCCTCCCCACGGAGGGCGTGGATTGAAATGTATTTATTATAAAGATTCTTCGAGCGGTAGCGAGTCGCCCTCCCCACGGAGGGCGTGGATTGAAATCCCTCTTTTCTTCGAGTGGCACGGCCAACTTTAGTCGCCCTCCCCACGGAGGGCGTGGATTGAAATCGCATTTATTATAGAGATTCATCCAGTGGTGGCGGTCGCCCTCCCCACGGAGGGCGTGGATTGAAATTTGACCTCTATCGCTACACACTTTTCGAGGATGCGGTCGCCCTCCCCACGGAGGGCGTGGATTGAAATCCGGAGCGGGTCCGGCGCCGTGTAAAGCTTGCTGGTCGCCCTCCCCACGGAGGGCGTGGATTGAAATTTGAAAAGAAAAAGAAAGGGACAAAAAAATATGAAAGAGTCGCCCTCCCCACGGAGGGCGTGGATTGAAATTTCCTCTGCGATGATTTCCTGCAAGAGCTGTATTGTCGCCCTCCCCACGGAGGGCGTGGATTGAAATATTTGACGCACCTCTCTGTGAGCCGAGAGGTGCGCGTCGCCCTCCCCACGGAGGGCGTGGATTGAAATACCAATTTTGCACGAATAGCAAATGAGCTCGGAGGTCGCCCTCCCCACGGAGGGCGTGGATTGAAATAGCTTGCGGGTGGTACGCCGACTACGACTATGATGTCGCCCTCCCCACGGAGGGCGTGGATTGAAATTTCTCTTTCAGATTTAGGTTCGTTCTTTGCTCCTGTCGCCCTCCCCACGGAGGGCGTGGATTGAAATACTGGTGGCTTATTCGGCACAAGCGTAGCATGTGGTCGCCCTCCCCACGGAGGGCGTGGATTGAAATGTCGCGGTTATCTTACTGAAATCAAGCCTACCGCATGTCGCCCTCCCCACGGAGGGCGTGGATTGAAATACGTCTATGGCTCAGCAGATGCTTAGCACTCCTGTCGCCCTCCCCACGGAGGGCGTGGATTGAAATAACTGGTTCGGAGCTTAGTGTTCTCGAGCTTGCAGTCGCCCTCCCCACGGAGGGCGTGGATTGAAATTATACTTTGTATTTCTATTGTTTTACTTTTTGTTGTCGCCCTCCCCACGGAGGGCGTGGATTGAAATAATGACTGCATGGAGGAGTTAGACAGCTACAACGGGTCGCCCTCCCCACGGAGGGCGTGGATTGAAATCACAGTCTTTGCAAATAAACATTATTTTTTACCTCGTCGCCCTCCCCACGGAGGGCGTGGATTGAAATTGTCCGGGCTGTGAGGACGAGTATATCGTGCGGTACACGTCGCCCTCCCCACGGAGGGCGTGGATTGAAATATTTGTCGCCACCGCAAGCGTAGCTTCCGGAATTGTCGCCCTCCCCACGGAGGGCGTGGATTGAAATTTGTCTACCCAGCTTAAGGTTGTCGAGCATTACAGTCGCCCTCCCCACGGAGGGCGTGGATTGAAATCCCCTTTTTGACTAATCCATGCCATATGCAATAATGTCGCCCTCCCCACGGAGGGCGTGGATTGAAATTGAGAACGGGTCTCGTTGCTCAGGCGGCTGGATTTGTCGCCCTCCCCACGGAGGGCGTGGATTGAAATAGGAAATCATCGCAGAGGAAGAAACCGATGACGGTAAGTCGCCCTCCCCACGGAGGGCGTGGATTGAAATAACAATTACACGCAGGAAGATATAAAGAGCCTTGCGTCGCCCTCCCCACGGAGGGCGTGGATTGAAATATTCTGCCGACTATACGGACGGCATAGACTTTTGTCGCCCTCCCCACGGAGGGCGTGGATTGAAATGGGGGTCTGCTTGTCGGTCGTGTCGCGTGATGTTATGGTCGCCCTCCCCACGGAGGGCGTGGATTGAAATCTTTTACGCAGGCTTGGTGGCTGACTTTGCGGCAAGTCGCCCTCCACACGGAAGGCTCAGTCTGAAACAGGAGGTTATATCAAATACATTCGCAAGCTGACAACTGTCTTTTTATTGTTTTGGATCAGCGTTTTTTGAATATAAAAACAGCGCCTTGCAGTCAAATACAAGACGCCGCAATTATTGGATTGCAGTATAGCAAAACATCCATGCTTTACGCTCGACAGTTAAAATCAATAATCGATATATATTCCCTGTCTCCGTTCTTCCATCTTTTGCGCATGATATTCTGCATATTCTCTCACGAAGCGATGTTTCAAATCTTCCGGAGTATCAGGCGTAAAATATATTGTATAATCTTCTTCCACAACAATAGAGCCGGCACCAATTTTACGGCTTTTCTCAAAACCCTTTGGAAAAACCATGGCATAGCCATTAATGTACGGCCACCTGTTTATCATTTATTCCATCAACTCCTACCTGAAGCAATTTACTGTTTTGATTGCTGCACTTTGCTTTTGAGGTCGAAAATAGAATCGATTCAAATCTTTTATCGAGACTGCCTTCTTTCGCTGCAGCCATCAATAAAATATTATACCTTCCTTTTGCGACAATTCATATATTTCATTCCAGTATTCATATGACTCAACGGCTTCCGGCGGGGCTTTTTCTGTCAGGTGCAGATAGTCGTTCTCATCATAGTAATACCACTCCGGATTGCGTTTAAAGAAAGTCCCCTTTTCTACATACCCGGACATAGATATATCGTCTCCTTTAAATTTATTTGCTCATGCACATTTATTTGGCGGTTATTGGTGCCATTTCTGTCTCTAACTCCCCGCTGTCATTTACATCTTACACCGCCGTCGGAAATTCATCAATAGAATTTTGTCTTGGGCTTATCCACTGTCCGATATATTGTCCTTTGCTCATAATATTTTACCAAACGCTTGACTTCGCGTTCGCGGCTATGCTATATTCTGAACGGAAAGGGCGAACGCATGAGGCGTCTTGGACGTAGACTGCGGGTCTTCGGACATGTTCAGTACTTGTGAGACCCTTTCTTTGCGGAAGGGGCGAACGCATGGGGCGTCAGGGACGTAAGCTGCGGGTTGATACATGTTCAGCACTTGCGAGACCCCTTCTTTTTTTGATAAATATAACCGCCAAGCGAAAGCAAGGCGGTTTTGTCATATTAACAGCATCAGGAATTAATGAATTCGTAAATATCTTTTGCTGCGATCACTTTATATTTCCCGGTAAACACATGAGGCTGACCGTTATATATTATCATCCGGCAATGATTCTTATCAATGCTGTTATAATAGTCACAAAGCTCTATTGAGTATTTATCCGGCACCACCTTGTCGCTATCACCCTGAAGAAGCAAGACGGGATTTTTATATCCGTTTACATCATATTCAGCACCGATCTCATAAGCCTGTTCGTTAAGGAATATAGCCGGATACTGCAATATTATACCCTTTATATCGTCTGTATGAGTAACCGCACAGGTTGCAACGGTAACCCCTCCCATGCTGCTTCCAAGCAAATAAATATTATCTTTATCGACAAAATCCTCAGACTTGATTTTCTCTATTACCGCATTCAGATCTTCAACCTGCAAAAGCACTTTCTTCATATAAGCGCCATTGTCGCTCATATCAGTTCCTTTAAACCATATCGTCACTCCTTAAATTCAATTGTATATAAATCGAATGTGCCTTTACCCGAAAAGTTAATTGACAGCGTTTGACTGTTCGCGTCATGAACCTTATATTGCATAATTATTTTGCTTCTGCCGCATGGGGTTATCGCCGCAGACGCTATTGGAATACTGTTGGCGAAAACAACGATTTTTCCGTCAGCGTGCGAATCAATATCAAGGATAATCTCGCCGGTATCACTTACGAAGTCAAACCATTTGTAACAGACAGCGGTTCTGCGGTCAATATCCGCAATATATCTTTCGCCGCGGCAATCGGTGATTTTCGGAATATTTCCGTTATATCGCCTGTTGGATATATGTGGCATTCTGCCGTTTGTTATATTGCAAGCAATAACTGCCGGATATATCCCGCTCGCCGACAAAGGCTTTGCTTCAAGTCCGCTGCTGCTGATTTCAACCTGGCAGATGCTTGAATCCTCATTAATTTTTATCGGCTCGGCGCAAGCCTGTCTGCTGTAATCGCTCGCATGAGTCAATCTGTGATAAAAAACATACCATCTGCCGTTTATGAATTCGATGCTGCCATGTGTTGTGCCTGTCACATTGAGACGGTCTTTTTCTTTGCGACCGTCAAATCCGACGTCGCCGGTCGAAACAATCGTTCCACCGTATTCAAAATCCGCGTCAGGCTTCCGGCTCACGGCATAACAGAGCTCATGATTCTTCTGAGAGGAATATATGAAATAGTACATTCCGTTTATTTTACGAATAGATGAACCCTCAAAAAATGCATGATTTTCGAACGATGTTCCCTTGGTTTTTTCCGGTATAATTCTGACTGCATCCGACTCGACCGTCTGCATATCATCGCATAGCGTCACCATATTTGCGCCCCATATCCCCGGCTCCGAGGTTATCTCGGCCTTGCTTTTGCCGTAAATTTTCTCAAAAATCGGCGATGCGGCTTTTCTCGCAAAGCGCGGCAGGCACATACCCTTGGGCATAGAAGTTCCGTAATAAAGACGGATAACTCCGCCATCGTTTATGACTGCGGGATCAAAGCAAACATATTTATTAAACGGTGTTCCGTCACGGTTTTTAACATATCCGAGATATTCATATTTTCCGTCCGGCTTATCGCATACTGCGACGCTGACGGGACCGTTATATCCGCCGCTTCCCTTTTCTCCGGCAAGGCAGTAGTAGAGATAATATTTTCCGTCGTTGCCGCGGACAACATCGGGTGCATACATATACGGTCTTTCGTTTGTGTAAAGTGCATCCTGTTTGGAGCAATAATTTATGCCATTGCTGCTCCAGTTACTCAGATCGTCTATCGGCGCGGAAAAGAATTCATAGTCAAGCTCACAAAAAGTATTGCCGCCTTCTCTGTCGTGGCTTCCGAACAGATATACCCTGCCGTCAAAAACGTGCGGCTCGCCGTCGGGAATATATTTGTCGAGCGGCAAGATCGGATTATAAGCATATTTCTTCATACTTTATTCACCCCACAAGTTTCTTGTATAACTTAATTATACAAACACCGAGTCTGATTAACAATCATCAGTTTGGATATTAATTGATATAAAACCAACACTCATATCATATAACGATTTGATAATGCAATTAATTTTATCTGCCGCTTGATATCTCGTTCCTCTGGAAAGCGTACTATTTCGTCTGTCGTCCATGATTTTTGTAAAAGTTTCATATAATTATGTATATAAATTTTATCTTTATGTTGAATTTGTATTGCTTTTTGAGTTTTGTTCCCGTATAATGGAGCTTGTCTGATACGACAGAATATCTGAAAGGTGCCGAATTATGAACACCGTAATAATAATTCTGCTTGTTGTGCTCGCGATAGCCGTTGTGCTGCTGTTCGCGATATGCGGCTTCCTGTTCAATCAGGTAATATGGTATAAGCCGATAAAGCTGCCCGCCGCAAAAGGCGAGGTTGAGGATGACTTTGCAAAAGATCACAGAAAAGCCGAAGAAGAGTTCGGGAAAATGCCGTTCGAAAAGCTCACGCTTACGGCATCGAACGGCGAAAAAATATATGCGCGCCTGCTCCTGCCCGAGAAGAGCAACGGGCGCATGATAATCGCCTGCCACGGGGCGCACAGCTCAGGGATATGCGAATTCTGCTTCTCCGCGCCGTACTTTCACCGCATGGGTTATACAATTCTGATGCCAGAGCACCGCGGCTGCGGCGAGAGCGAGGGAAAATTCTTAGGCTACGGCACGCACGAATCGAAGGACACTTTTCTTTGGATAGACTGCGCCCGCAAACGATTCCCGGAGCTCGACATATTCCTGCTCGGCGTGTCGATGGGCGGCGCGACGGTTCTAATGATGAGCGACAAAATAACCGACCCGGCGGTCAAGGGAATCATCGCGGACTGCTCCTACACGAGCGCATGGGATGAATTCGCCTATCAGCTCAAAAATCCGTTCGGGCTCCCGGCGTTCCCCCTGCTATATATATTCGACCTGTATTGCCGCATAATCTGCAAATACAGCCTGCGCGACGCATCACCGATAAAAGCCGTTCGCGGCGCGAAAGTGCCGATACTTTTTATTCACGGCGCAAAAGACGCGCTCGTGCCCGTAAAGATGCAAAAAGAGCTGTTTGACGCGTGCCCGACCCAAAAAGAAATGCTGACGGTCGAAAATGCGGTTCACGCGCAGAGCTACTATACCGACCCGCGCGCATATGAGGCGGCGGCGGAAAAATTCATAAACGAATGCGAAAACACTGAAAATACATCTGCGCTTTCCGCGCCCGGAGGAGGAAAACAAATTGGCTAACAACGAAAGGCTGAAAGAAAAACGATACGTCGGAGTAAAAGAAACGGTTATCTACGGCGTAGCAAACGGCGGTCAGGTCATCGGATACAACATGGTCCGCATGCAGCTGACATTCTTCCTTGTGACCGTGTTCGGCATACCGAGCACAGCGGTCGCAACGATGATAACCGTCATGGGCATCTGGGATGCACTCAACGACCCGCTGATGGGAACCCTTGTTGACAAGACCCGCACGAATCTCGGAAAACTGCGTCCCTATCTGCTCTTCGTCCCGATACCGCTCGGAATAGCGACTGTCGTGTTCTTCGGCGGTGCGGAATTCCTCGCGGGAGTTCAGTCGACGACGCTCAAGATAATCTACATGTGCGTCACATATTTCATCTGGGAGTTCTTCTACACAATAGGCGACATCCCGTTCTGGGGTCTGTCCGCCGCGATATCCCCCAACCCCGTTGACAGATCGAACGCCATAACCTCGGCGCGCTTCCTCTCCGGCATAATCGGCGGACTTGCTACGCCCGTTATATCCCTGCTCATCGACCTGAGCAACAAGGGCGTTATCGGAATCAATATGCGCCAGCTCTTCCTCGTGATGGGTATTGTCGCTGGCACTGTTGGCATGGGACTCTTCTCGCTCTCCGGAATCTTCTGCCGCGAGCGCGTGGTTCAGAATTCCGACGAGCCGAAGGTTCTCGACTGCTTCAGATTCCTTTTCAAGAACAAGCCCCTGCTTCTCATAGTCTGCTCCAACATTCTCGCAACCGTCGGCGGAGTTACCGACACATTCGCGCAGTATTTCTACATATTCTCCCTCGGCGCGGCGAGCTGGGGCACGATAATCGGAATCCCCGGAGTTATTTCCGGATTTTTGACTTATCTCCTCCTGCCCGCTCTCGAGAGAAGATGGACGTCGAAGCAGATAGTCGTTCGCACAACTATTCTCAAGGCACTCGTCGGTACGACCACCTTCCTAATCGGCATGAAATTCTATCGCAACCCGGCGGTCATTGTCCCGCTGCTTATGATTCAGGGCTTCATCTTCAGCTCGCTGACGAGCATAAACATGGTCGTCCCCACAAAGATGATAGGCGACACTGTCGACTACATGGAGTGGAAGACGGGCGAAAGGAACGAGGGCATGGCGTTCTCGCTGCTGACCTTCATCAGCAAGCTCACGGGCTCGCTCTGCACGGCTATCGCAACGGCCATAATCCCGGTCATCGGTCTTGTCACCGTTCAGCTCGCGGACAACTCGCTTCAGCTTGTTGAAAACCCGCAGATAAACACCCGTTTCTGGCTCTGGGCTCTGGTCACCATACTCCCGCCCGTGGCGTCGCTCATCTCGCTCATACCCTACAGATTCTATGACCTCGAGGGCAAGAAGCTCAAGGACATTCAGGAAGAGATGATTGCCCGCCGCGAGCTCAACTCGAAGACGATATCCAAGTCGGAAGGAGAGATATAAATGGAACGCAAATGCCCGAAATGCGGCGGTAAGCTCGGAATATTCGACTTAAAGCCCAACTGCCCCCACTGCGGATGCAGCATCATGTACTACGACATGGACAAACGCCTTGAGGAGGACTCGGTAAAGGCCGAAGCCGAATGGCAAAAGCTCGATGAAATACTTGACAAGATAACTCCCGCATTCATCAAGAAAAAGAGAGCCGCGAGAGAAGAAAAAGAGAAAAACGAAAAGGATTCAAGCGAAAAATAATCCTAAAGCAGGCGCGCCCGCAGTTATTCTGCGGGCGTATCGCTTTTTGTGGGAATTTGCAACAAATTTTAGTAAAACTGTGGTAAATTCCGCAGCAATATGTTAAAATCCGATAAGAACGATGATTTAAGGAGAGGGTATTATGCTTCGCAGACAGATGCAGCTTGATTTTTCCGGAATAAAGACATATTCAGCCGAGGATCGCCACAATCTCGTCACCATAGACAACATGATGACTCCCGGGGTCACCCCGCACGAGGAATACAAATACGAAGGCTTTGATGAGCTTGTTGAGAGGATAGTCAAGGCGCGCAAGAACGGTCATCCCGTCATATGGAGTATGGGCGCGCACGTTGTCAAAAACCGCCTTTCACGCTATGTCATAGAGCTGATGAAGATGGGTGTTATCACGCACATCGCCGCAAACGGTGCGACGAGCATACACGACTTTGAGCTCGCGTATCTCGGCGGCACCTCCGAGGATGTGCCGACCGCGATTGAGGACGGCTCATTCGGAATGTGGGAACAGACGGGAGCATGGATGAACGAGGCTATTCAACGCGGCGCGAAGCTCAACATCGGCTACGGCGAGGCGCTCGGCGAATATATAGACATGCACCCCGAGAAGTTCCCGAACCGCGAGGACTGCATACTCTGGAACGCATATAAACTGGACATTCCCGCGACCTATCACATAGCGCTCGGCACGGATATCATCCACCAGCACCCCACCTGCGACATGGAGGCTATCGGCAAATGCTCGGGCATTGATTTCAAGAAGATGGCTTACAGCGTGTCGCAGCTTGACGGCGGCGTTTTTCTCAACTTCGGCTCTGCCGTTATCGGTCCCGAGGTGTTCCTCAAGACTCTTTCAATAGCGCGCAACCTCGGCTATCCCACGTTCAACATAACCACGGCGAACTTCGACCTCGTGCGCCTGGGCAACTTCCGCTGCAAGATAGGCTACGAAGATCCGAACTACTATTACCGCCCCCGCAAGAATATCGTCAACCGCCCGACCTGCCGCGGCGGCATGGGCTGGCACTTTGAGGGCGACCATCAGATAACCATACCCACGCTCTATGACAAGCTCAAAGAGCAGCTTTGATTTGAGGTAAGATATGCTTTCAAAAGAACAGGTCAAAAAAATATGCGCCGGCATAAAAAATGCGCGCATAGGCATAATCGGCGACTTCTGCGTTGATATCTACTGGCACGCGGATATGACGAAATCCGAGCTCTCGCGCGAGACTCCGCACTATCCCCTGCCGATAGTCGGCGAGAGGGTCTATCTCGGCGCGGGCGGAAATGTTGCGTCGAACCTCGCGACGCTCTCCCCAAAAGAGCTTATTCCGATATCCCTTATCGGCGGCGACTGGCGCGGCATGCTCATGGAGGACATATTCCAAAAGAGCGGCATGAACAGGGATTTTGTCATCAAAGTGCCCGGCCGCTTCACCAACGCCTACTGCAAGCCGATGCGAAAGGGCATATCGGAGCTTGAATATGAAGATCCGCGTCTCGACTTCGACAACTACGAGCCGATATCAAAAGAGACCGAGGACAAGGTGATTGAAAATCTCAGAAAGATCTCCGGAAATATCGATGTGCTCTGCGTCGCGGATCAGTTCAGATTCGGCATAATCACAAAGCGCGTGCGCGATGAGATAATTGCACTTGCAAAATCGGGGTTCACCGTCATTGCGGACAGCCGATACAACATCGGTGAATACACCGACTGCATATTGAAGCCCAACGAGGTAGAGTGCTGGCGCGCGGTCTATAATAACGAGGGCTACGCGGACGCGGGATATGACGAGTTTATCAAGGCGGCTAAGCTGCTTGCGAAAAAGAACCGCTCGACCGTGTTCTGCACGCTCGGGAAGCGCGGCTCGATAGTCACCGACGGCGACAGGACGGAGAAAGCCGACGCGGTGCTGTTCGACGGCGAAGTTGATATCTGCGGCGCGGGCGACACCTCGCTCTCCGCATTTTCTGCGGCAATCGCCGCAAAGACCGAGCTCAAAGCGGCGGCTCAGTTCGCGGGACTCGCGTCCGGCGTGACGGTCAGGAAAATCGGCGTCACGGGCACGGCATCGCCCGAGGAAATAGAAGCGCTCGCACAGTAAAAAATAAAACTAAGAGGCACAGGAATGAGTTTTTCAATCGAAACGATAAAAGAATACAGCGGCAGGGGCTTCAAATGCGCGCTGTTCGATTTTGACGGCACGATAAGCCTTATACGCGAGGGCTGGCAGAAAGTGATGATTCCGTATTTCTGCGAGGTCATCGAAGCTCTCGGCACAAATGAAAATAAAGACGGAATATGCGAAGAGGTCACGGAATTCGTCGACCGACTGACCGGCAAGCAGACGATATTCCAGTGCATCGCGCTCAACGAGGCAGTCGTTCGCCGCGGCGGAGAGCACGTTGACCCGGGCGAATACAAAAAAGAATATCTGCGCAGACTCGAAACGCGGATAGCCGACAGGAAAAATGGGCTCGAAAGCAGCTGTCTCTCCCCCGCCGATCTCGCGGTCAGAGGGTCAGTTGAGTTCATAAAAGCGCTGAGGAACGCCGGGATAAGATGCTTCCTCGCGAGCGGAACGGACGAAAAAGATGTCATATATGAGGCGTCCTTAATCGGAGTCAAAAATCTTTTCGACGGCGGCATTCACGGCGCGAAGGACGCGCTGCTCGACTGCTCGAAAGAGGCGGTTATAAAGAACATGATCGAAGAGCAGAAGCTCGACCCGGAGGAGCTTGTCACATTCGGCGACGGCTTTGTTGAGATAGAGCTCACGGCGAAGCTCGGCGGATACGCGGTCGGCGTGGCGACAAACGAAAAGACCGGCGACGGAATAGACGAAAAGAAGCGGGCACGGCTCATGTCGGCGGGCGCTGATATGATAATCCCGCACTTTGAGGGCACCGACGCGCTACTCAAAGCACTGCACATATAAACACAAAAAAGAACAGGCGTTCTGCGGCAAAACCGTAAAACGCCTGTTTTTTTATAATTCTATCCAATCTTTTGTTTCGTTGTCGTACTCATACAGCACCTTGTTCTGCTCATCGTATGCGAGCAGGACATCGTCGCTGTCTTCAAAAGTTATTTTATAAGTCTTGCACTTGACTCCGTTCACGGTCGCGGTCTTTCCTGTTGATGAAAAGCCATCACCCAGGTCGGCATATGCGCGGAATTTCGGAACCCCGAGCATTCTTATCGCGTCAAAATCGACCTGAAATTCCGTAGTCTTTGACGCAGTATTTGAAGAACCGGAAGCCCGGCAGGTCGTTTCCACGCTGCGTGCGGAGGTCGTCTTTGTTGTCTCCGCCTGCGTTGTCGGTTCGGTGGTCGGCTCCGTCGTTTGCTCCTCGGTCGTAGTTTCGGGTGCAGTCGTCGTTTCCGGCTCGCGCGCCACTTTAGCGCACCCGGCAAGCGAGATTGCAGCAAGAAGCAGGGTGAAGGCGGACATGATAATTTTTCTGTTTGATTTCATTATTTTTCATCTCCGTGAGTATATTTCAGACATTTTCGCGCCGTTTTATCCGCGCGCCGTCAAATTCATAAACCTCGTCGCAGAGGGTCGAGATATCACCCTCGTTGTGCGAGACTATGAGCATGGTTTTTCCGCTCGCTTTAAAGCTCAGGAAGAGCTTTCGCATCTCCTCGACTGCGTCCTTATCGAGCGCGTTCATCGGCTCGTCGAGAATCAGTAATTGCTGATCCTCCATTATCGCCTGCGCTATGCCGAGGCGCTGTTTCATGCCGAGCGAATATTTGCCGACACGCAGTTTTGATGACGGGTCGAGCCCGACTGTTTTCATGGCGGACTCTATCTGCTCTTTGCCGATCTTGCCGCGTATCGAGGCGAGATATTCAAGGTTTTTCATGCCGCTGTAATTGGGCAAGAAGCCGGGAGCTTCGATTATAATTCCCGTGTTCTCCGGGAAATCCGCGTCCTTGCCTATCACCTTGCCGTTGACGGTGACCGTACCGCTGTCGGGCTTCATGAATCCGCAAATGAGCTTTAAAAGTACGGTCTTGCCGCTGCCGTTGTCGCCGACGATGCCATATATTCTGCCCTCTTGCAGCCGCATATTGACATCTTCGAGAACCGTTTTCCCTTTGAAGCTTTTTGTCAGTTTATCTATAACTATAACATCAGTCAAAATAATGTCCTCCTTTCAATGCCCTTCTCTTCACTGCGCCGGAGCAGAAAAAGACAAGGATCATCACCGCCGCGTCTGCCAATAGTACCGCCGCAGCCGTTTTGACATCGGTCAGCTGTTTTGCCATGCCGTATGCGCCGAGCATGGCGAAGCTGAAACTTTTCAGCTTCCCGCATATGAGCCCCGTTGTGCCGACAACCGCGATGACGATTGCCGCCGCAGGCTTCTGCCCGAGAAGAAAACGCAGAAGGCACAGCACGCACATTGACGCGCCGAGCGCGAGCGGATATGCCGCCATGCGCATAAGTTCAAAGGCGGAAAGCGTTCCGACTTTTTCCGCCGCCGCTGCGCAGACAGCTATGCCGATAAGGCAATAGAGCACACACCAGAGAAGCGCGGACGAAACGGTTTTTATCCACCATTTGAAAAAGCCCTTCGAGCGCGGCAGGACGAAATACGGCATCGTCTCGGAATCGAGGACCGAGCCCGCCATACCGAGAAAGAGTCCCGCAAAAAATGTTCCGAAATAGCGGAAGAAGCCGAAGAGATCAAACTGTCCGCTGTGTTCAACGCCGCCGACGGCTTCGGTGAAAACAGAGAAAAATGTTTCCCGCGCGCCGCCAAAAGACGATAGCACGCAGACCGTCCATATGAGCAGAGACACGGCGAGATACGGCAGCATATTGAAAAGCCGATGCCGCAATCCCGCAAAAAAAGTTATCTTCATATTCGAGTCCCCACTGTTATTTTGAGATCGACATGCCGAACAGCGCGAAGAATACACGCGACAATAATCGCCGCGAACAGGCAGAAATACGCGCACGAAAAGCCGACCGACGGCAGACCGGCATCTTCTGAGAAGCCGTGATTTGAAAAGACGGAGACGAAAAACGGGAGGTACTTGAACCTAATCAGATATGAAATGATATGCTGAGCCGAGAGCACGGCGAAGCCCAGCACGCGACTGCCGCTTAGATTTATCAAAAACAGAAGCGAGCCGCAGAAAAAGCCGTAGCCGAGATTCAGCGCCAGGGCATAGAATGCCGAGAGATACGGCTCTTTGCGGCACTCGTATATATGGATTTTGAGCTCCGCGCAGTTTGCAACTGTTTTTTGGCTCTGAGCGTTCATACATTCATGAATGCCAAATCACCGGTTGCAGCAATTAAAGTTCGCTTTTATTTATTTTTTTGTTTTATTTTTTTACGGTCTTCAATGGTTTTCAGTGTTAGTATTGACGCAACCACTGCAAAGGACACAACCACCTCAATGCATGTTTTAATCAGTTTTATATCATAATCCTTGCTATTGTCAAAAATAACATGCACTGTGCCGTCCGGCTCCGTCATCTCAAAAACAGCGTACGACGGCGATATAGCACTCGCTACTTTTCCGGTGTTCTTCATTTCATAACGAACTCCGTTTTTGACGCGCCGGGTCTTATAAAGCACCTCGTTGCTCCAATACGAACTGTTCGCAGTTGTATCCGGTATTTCATCACAAGTGATATTATTTGCATTCCTGTCAAAGGTCGCTGCAATATCTTCCCTGACAAAATAGACGGCTATGTTATCTCCGTTCCAACCGACGCCGAAACGCCCGCTGCAATCAAGAGTATATCCATAGGCAAACTTCCCGTCTTTGTCATACACCGATATGCTGTTGTGACCATTTTTTGATTCACCGACAATGGCGATATATCCGCTGTCGCTTACATCAAAGCAGGATATCGACTCCCAATCGGGCTCTTTATTTGTCGACTCAAAATTGATACTCCCAAGAAATCTGTTCCTCTCTTCGGCACTCAATTTCGTCGTCGAAAAACCGATATCCAGCGGCAAAGCCGAAACGGTCGCGCTGAAAATAAACATTATGCAGACAAGCGCGGCTGCCGCGCCGCCCAAAAATCTGCCGAATTTATGTATCACTCTGATGCACCTCGCAATCAATATCCCCTTTCCCGCCGCCGAAAGCGGCTTTTAACAGGATAAAATTCGGGCGAAAAATCCCGACGAAAATAGCTTTTGGGAAGTCTTGACATTTTATATTATACACCGAGAAAATACATTTGTCAAATTTAGCATAATAGTGCATAGACCGAAAAGCTGCTGTCGCTGTCGATTTTGAAATCCACGCTGAATGCGCTCTTTCGAACGACCGAAAGCTCATGCATATCCGGGCGGGCGTGGTGTCTCTCGAGATTACGCAGAGTTATATTTCGCAGTCTTCGATAGCTATATTAGTCACCTTGCCGTCGATAACAAAAATCGAATCTCCGCCGTCAAAAACAAGATCCGACACGCCGCCGAAATAGAATGGAACGGCGTTGAGAGCGGCGTTTCGTCGGGCGAAAACTCCTTTTACCCGGCGGTGTTGGTGATAACGAGCATATATTCCTTGCAGCGCTTGCTGTCGATATAATAAGTGCCGCTGTCGAACACGGCGGTCTTCTCCCCGTCCTCAGCTTTCAATGCCGAGATAAACTCTGCGAGCTTCTCCGAAATATCCTCATTCGGGACTATGCCGAAATCAGCGGCGTTAAATATTTTCAGAGTTGTCCTCCAAAAATTCACTGCTAATGAGTCTATTCTATCAGATTGCACGGCTAAGAAGCAAGACGGAAAGACGAAAGAGCGTCCTCTTTTCGGAGAACGCTCTTTGATGCAATTTCACTGTGCTATGCCGGGATATCTTCCAAAAGACTCTCAAGCGCATCTTTTACAAACCCTACCGACTCCTTGTGATACTGCGCCTGCAGGTCTTTGCGGAAGCACGAAATATCCGCATCGCCGCAAATGGCGTGAAGCTGTTGAACGGCGGCGTTTCTCACATAACAGTCCTCGGAGGATATGTATGATTTTATTTTATTCGCCGCATCGGCTTCACCAAATGCATACAGCGAACAAGCCAATATAGCTCCCGCTCGATCTGATTTTTCGTCTTTACAAGCAGACAGAAGCAGAGCGCGCACCTCGCTTTTATAAGCCGCCGGATTCATTGACGCGGTATCGTACAGTGACGAATACACATATCCGCGGACAAGTTCCGAGCTGTCGGCGATATGCTTTTCAAGTCCGTTTATCACCTCGCGGCTGTCGGTTCCGCTCAGAGAATCGCAGGCATTGACCCTAACGAGCTCATCCCGGTCATTCATAAGGCGCAGCAAAATATCAATATATTCGCCGCGTGCACCGCCCAGCACCTGCGCGACCCTGTTGCGAATCTCGGGATTACAATCGCGCGAGAGCCTTTCAAGTTCCGGGTATACGGAGCTGTCGATATCTGTACCCTCAAGGTCGTTTAGAAAATCTATCTTTTTGTCGGTTGCGGTTTGCATGGTTTAGAGCTCCTTATAATATTTCACACTGTCAGCGCACGGCCTGTGGTTTTGAGCGCGGACTTGTTGAGTTCATCGTTATCGAGCACGAGCTCGCCGTTGATAAACACTTTCTTTATGCCGAAAGACTTCGTCTGATCGGGCGTTGCGTTCTTAGTATCGTCCTCATCGAACACGGTAAAATCGGCGAAATAGCCGGGCTTTACATATCCGCGGTCTTTGAGCATGAATCTGTCGGCGGTCGCGCCGGTCATGCGGCGGACGGTGTTGGGCAGAGTGTCGCCCGTACCTCTGAGAGAATCGCGCAGGAACTTCGGATAGCAGTCATAGATAGCCGGGTTCTGAACGCCGAAATCCTCGACCCAAGCATCGGTCATGTAGAGGCAGTTGGGGTTATGCTCGAACTCGCGGATTATCTCGGGAGTGCTGTACGGTCCCATATTGACCCTGCCCTTGAAGTCGCTCTCTTCGCAGAGTTGGAGATACATGTCGAGATCCGATTTTCCGTTCTCCTTTGCTATCTCGTGGACGGTCTTGCCCTCATATTTCTCATATCCCGGACCGATATACGCTATCTGAATATCTTTGAAGCCGAAGCCGAGAAGTATGCTCGTCGCCTTGATGAGCACGCTGAGTTTGAGCTTGTTGAGCGGCTTTTTACGCTCCTCTTTGCTCATTCCTTGATACCACACGGGGAGCACGACCGTTATGACGGACACGCCCAGAGTTTCATTATATATATCGAACATCGCGTCGACGCCGTTTTCGCGCAGACTATTCTGAATGGCGACGAACTCATCCTTGTCGCCGAACGACTGGCGGCCGACAAATATCGCGTGCGAATGCTGGAGCTTGAGGTTCGTACCCTTTGATATTTCAACGAGCTCATCCTCGGCTCTGAGCAGATGCGAACGTCCGAAAAGCGAATCGTAGGACATTGAGACTTTGCTCTCCGCCCTCGGATGGACGGTGAGCGGCTTATTGTATTTGCAGCAGAGCTTGACGACTTTTTTGAGCTCCTCTGTGTCGGCGTAGAGCCCCGGCTCATACATCAGACCGAGCGAGACGCCCGCCGCGCCGTCGCGCAAGTTATCTTCGAGGATGCCGAGCATTTTCTCCTCCTCCTGCGCCGAGAGCTTTCTGTTTTCATATCCGGAAACAGACGCGCGCGCCGAGCAATGACCCACGAGCGTCGCGATATTGCAGGGCATATTTCTGTCTATAGCGGCGTTGAATTCTTTTATAGAGCCGTATTTCCCGGTGGTGCCGTTGAAGAAGAAAAGGCCGCCGCCTATCTTGTCTTTATAGGGCGTATCATCGTCAAAGCCGATGGCGGAAAGGCCGCAGTTTCCGGTCACGAATGTGGTTATGCCCTGGCGGATAAACGGCTCAAAATATTTGAGCGGTTCCGTCTTTATGGCGAACCAGTCATTGTGGGAATGGGGATCGATAAAGCCGGAGGCGAGCGACCTGCCCTCGAGGTCGATAACGCTGTCGGCACGGCTCTCGTCAACATCGCCTACTTCAATTATTCTGTCTCCCTCGAACAGAACGCTGCCGTTCACGGCGTCGCTGCCCGTTCCATCGTAGATCCTGCAGTTTTTAAGTAATGTTGCCATAAACTCCACCTCTTCCTTTATATTTGAATAAAAATAGCTTCGGAAATTCAGCCCTCTGCGGGCTTATAGTGGCTCACATTCGCGTTGATGAGCTTATCGTAATCGACAACATGGAACAGCGAGCCGTCCTCCATGGGATAAACGCAGACATCCTCCGCCTCGTTGTCATAGTTCGGGCAATATCTTGTGAACTCCACGCGAACCGAGCCGGTGTTCGGATCGACCGTGATTATCTGCTCCTGAGTGCTGTTCGCCGCGTCATAGGAGAGAATAAAGCATGCCATTATAGACCGAGCCGCCCTGTATTCTGCCGAGCTTCTCTTCGAGCGGTATCGCGCGCAGGAAAGTCATTGTTTCGAGGTCATATTGAAGTATCTCGCCGACATTGTGGAACTGCGAGGTGTAGAGATATCCGTTTTCCCTGTCTATCGCGCACCACGGGATGCCGTCGGTCAGATACTCGCTCGACATATCATAATATATCCCGGTATATTTGAGCGTTTTGCAGTCATAGAGCAGGATGAAATTATACAGATGCTTTCCGTCAACCTTGCCCTCGACAGGCGCGTATATAGCCGTTGGCGCAGTCGATGCCGCCGATGTGATTGCTGCCGTATATCCACAGAGAAAACTGCTTTGCTTACAGCAAAACGGGCGAGACAATCGACGCAAAAGTGCCGTTTTCCGGGAATGAAGCGAAGATATATTCGCTCTCCCCAAGCGGAATGACGCAAAGAGCGCAGGTTCAGCTGCACGGCGGAAGAATTCATCTCGAAACAGTCCCCGTCGAAGCGCTTATAATTGATATTAATATATGAGATGTGCATTTCAATAGATGTCTTGAGATATCTCGATTTTAATATTTGCAAATAAAATATTTATCCTTAACGAAAGAAGAAAGTTTATTTCTGATATCATCGGCACTTCCGACTTCGATTGTTGATTTATCAACAACTTGCGTATATACCGAGAAGTTTATTGAACAAGTAGGTCAATGCATCACTCTCCGACGGGAAACCCATGCAACAAAACTCCGTTTCTCTTTCCCTTTCCAGAACTTCCCAACAAAAATAGTTTTTTCTTATGCAATAACCGTCCCTCACATTGTTGTCAAAATCAAACAATACAATATCAGGATTTATTCCGTTTTCTATAAGCTGATCAACAAATTCCTGCCGCGTCATGTTGGCTCTCCTTTATATATCTGCGAGTTCATCATAACATGCAAAAATTATCAAGTCAACATTTCTTTGCCGCTAAGAGTAAAAATACATCTGCGTGTATCAGAGCTACTTATTCCCTTTGGCTGTATTTATGGAGGCGATAAGGATTCTTTTTATCTCGATACATCTATTAAGCATCGTTTTGTCGTCATAATATCCGCTCTCAATCAAAAATTTCATAATCAGCGAACTTTCTGCCATTTTTCCTCGCTCCTTTACCAAATGCTTTTCTACCGCATGTAGAAAAGCTACCTTACTTTTTCACTGTTCACTATTACTTTTAACCTTGCCAAAACTCCGAGCAAATCAGTGAAGAGTTAAAAGTGAAAAAGTAAAACTCCCGCGCTAATGCGCAGGAGTTTTGTCTATGGGCTACGAAAAAGATATTTTCGGCAGTTTTGCGTATGACTTCGAACT
>ERZ779861.266-NODE-266-length-79801-cov-9.091453_pt1 | contig 79801 bp, 59 predicted proteins | sample MGYA00511558_ERZ779861 | MGnify/ENA primary metagenome ERZ779861 (study PRJEB29588, sample SAMEA2163432) | human gut metagenome | biome: human gut; feature: human-associated habitat; material: faeces | place: Denmark | collected 2008/2010 ...
CCCTGGCGGGCTTCGAGCCGGAGAAGGACATCAGGATCGAATACACGGGTCTGCGTCCGGGCGAGAAACTGTACGAGGAGGTTCTGTCGAACAAGGAGAACACGCTTCCGACGACGCACGACCGGATACGTATCGCCAAGGTTCGGGAGTATGACTACGGGGAGGCCTGCGGCGTTGCCGAAGAGCTGGAGACGCTGTCCCGAAAGGTGGAGATTCCCGACATGATACGGCTTATGAAGCGGACGGTTCCCGAGTTCAAGTCGAAAAACTCGAGGTTCGAGGTATATGACAAATAATCTTCAAGTGCCACGATATGGCCATTGATCAGCCAGAAGTAAGTATTGCGCTGGATTATATGTAACAATCCGTTTGTATTTAAGCAACGCTTGTTTTTAGATTGTTATTCTTTTGATTATTTAGTTTCTTGATTAGTTGCACACTTCTAACGGCGTGCTGCTACTATCTTAATCAGGCATCAAAGATATTCTTCCTGGTATTGACCATATTTTCTACGCAACAGTATTGAGGCATTATGTTTATTATCCACTGTTTGTATGAATTACGCTCCCCGATGCCCTTTTCTGCAATAGCACCATTTTCAATTCCAAATATTTAAGAAAATTTAACCATATACTTCTATTGTTATTTCTACTGTACAGGTAATCTGATTAAATCGCTTGTAAAGAGCTTTTCGTGGTGTCGTTCAATACGGCCATCAGAACCAAATTAATCCGCGAGAATATGAGAAATTTTGAAGACCTCCAAATTGCTGTAGCCGGTACCGGTTATGTCGGTTTGAGTATTGCAACTCTTTTGGCACAACACCACAAAGTGACTGCTGTTGATATTATTCCTGAAAAGGTGGAGAAGATTAACAATCGTATCTCGCCGATACAGGACGAGTATATTGAAAAATACTTCGCAGAAAAGGAACTCAACCTTACTGCAACCCTTGATGGAGCATCCGCTTATAAAGATGCAGATTTTGTAGTTATTGCTGCACCTACCAACTATGACCCTGTAAAGAACTTCTTCGATACACACCATATTGAGGATGTGATTGACCTCGTTCTTTCTGTTAATCCAAAGGCGACAATGGTAATCAAGTCAACGATTCCTGTTGGCTATTGCCGTTCACTCTATGTGAAATATGCTCAAAAGTTTGCACAGATGGAACCTCTTGCAGATGGCAAACGTCGTGAGTTCCGTTTGCTGTTCTCTCCTGAATTCCTTCGAGAGAGTAAGGCACTCGAAGACAATCTCTGGCCTTCACGTATCATCGTTGGTTATCCAAAGATGATGTCAGAGGAATGGGAGGAAGAGAATGAGGCAATCCGCAAGATTCAAGGCAATCACATGGAAGAGTCTGCCGAGATATTCGCAAAGCTTCTTCAGGAAAGTGCCATCAAAGAGAATATCGACACTCTTTTCATGGGATTGAAGGAGGCCGAAGCTGTAAAACTCTTTGCCAACACCTATCTTGCTCTGCGTGTCAGCTATTTCAACGAGCTCGATACCTATGCAGAAGTGAAGGGACTTGATTCAGCTGCCATCATCCAGGGCATCGGTCTCGATCCTCGGATCGGTACTCACTATAACAATCCATCGTTCGGCTATGGTGGTTACTGTCTGCCGAAGGACACAAAGCAGTTGCTCGCCAATTATGCAGACGTGCCACAGAACATGATAACTGCTATTGTAGAGAGTAATCGTACCCGTAAGGGTTATATCGCAGATGCAGTACTTCGCAAAGCCGGTTGGTACGATTATAGCACAAATAATCAGTATGATGGCAAAAAAGAGCCTGTTACTATTGGAGTATATCGTTTGACGATGAAATTACACTCCGATAACTTTCGTAAAAGTGCCATTCAAGGCATTATGAAGCGTATCAAAGCAAAAGGTGCTAATGTGGTAATCTATGAGCCAACACTTGCTGATGGTGAAAACTTTTTCGGGTCACTGGTAGTGAACAACCTTGCTAAATTCAAGGCTCTGTCTAATGTAATTATTGCAAATCGTTTTGATGATTACTTGAGTGATGTGGAGGAGAAAGTTTATACACGTGATATATTTCGTCGCGATTAATTGCATGATTTGATAATAATAATCCATAGTGTATTTGAGAAGTGCATGTGCTTAAGTAATTGGTATTTATATTGTTGTGTTTAACGGTCAACTGTGTGGAATTGATTGGCATAATTTTATAGAGCGATCTAATTCTGAATTCCTTAAAAATTTCGTATAGTCTCATCGGATCATGAAGTAGTCGCAGAGTTGCGAGAATGGTTCCGATACATTTTCGGCAATGGCGATATTTGGATGCTGCTGGCAATAATCGTATTGATTGCGTTGCGTAGGTATTTTCCCCAATAATATGGCTACTCTTGAATAGATTTAACTATGCGTCGGCACTCAAATACCCTTGGTCTCCCGGTAAGATACGATGATTGTAAAGTTCTTTGACATTTTGATAAATAATGCAACATCGTGAATCGCTTCCTTGTAAACAGGGAAGTGCGAATTATGGCTGATCCCTATCATTTCTAACACATGCTATGTACGAGCAAACGTCTATTCCAAGGTTCTGTCAAGCACTTGTGAAGCATATTTGTATAGACACAATATTCTGTGATGGAGTTGTAAGCCCACGTTAATCTGAACTTTCAAACTATCGGTCAGCCTTCGAAATAGCTGACATCCTGAGTCAAGGATTTCAGCCGGTGAGAATAACGTTTTATGGATTCATGCTAACTGCACGATGGTTAATTAATAACAATAAAAAGTTAATATGAGCATCTTTACAGGTAAGACCCTTATGATTACCGGAGGGACAGGTTCATTCGGTAATGCAGTATTGAATCGTTTCTTGAAGACTGATATTGCAGAAATCCGTATTTTCTCTCGTGATGAGAAGAAACAGGATGATATGCGTCATGAATATCAGATAAAGTATCCTGATGTTGCGCACAAAATCAAGTTCTTTATCGGTGATGTACGAAGTCTTCAGTCATGTCGAAATGCTATGCCTGGTGTTGACTATATTTTTCATGCAGCAGCCTTAAAGCAAGTTCCTTCCTGTGAGTTTTTCCCAATGGAAGCCGTAAAGACTAATGTAATTGGCACAGACAATGTCCTTACTGCTGCTATTGAGGCAAAGGTTGGTGCAGTAATCTGTCTTTCAACGGATAAAGCAGCGTATCCAATTAATGCGATGGGTATCACCAAAGCCATTGAGGAGAAAATCGCAGTAGCAAAGAGCCGTTATTCCGGCGACACCAAGATCTGCTGTACTCGCTATGGCAACGTAATGTGCTCACGTGGTTCTGTTATTCCACTTTGGATCGAACAGATCCGCAACGGCAACCCGATTACACTGACCGAACCTAAAATGACCCGCTTCATCATGTCGCTCGAAGAAGCCGTTGATCTCGTCCTCTTCGCCTTCGAACATGGCCAGAACGGAGATATACTTGTTCAGAAGGCGCCTGCTTGTACTATTCAGACTCAAGCAGAGGCTGTATGCGAACTTTTCGGTGGTAAGAAGGAAAATATCAAGGTTATCGGTATTCGTCATGGTGAGAAACTGTACGAGACTCTCCTGACTAACGAAGAGTGTGCCAAGGCAGAGGATATGGGAGATTTCTATCGTGTGCCAGCCGACAATCGCTCTCTTAATTATGACAAGTTCTTTACAGAGGGCGATAATAAACGTTGTGAACTTAAAGAGTTCAACTCTGATAACACTCGTCGCCTGAACCTTACGGAAACTAAAGTTAAGATTGCCGCTCTTGAGTATGTTCAGAACGAATTGAACGGTATTTTTAATCTTGCTAAATAGAATAAATGAAGGTTTTGGTTACAGGGGCAAAAGGTTTTGTCGGTAAAAATCTTTGCTCTCAACTCAATAACATCAGGGAAGGCAAGGCTCGCTGGTACGAAGGTGTACAGGTAGATGAAGTCTTCGAGTATGACCTTGGTAATACCCAGGAAGAACTTGACCGCTTTTGTGCTGAAGCTGATTTTGTTTTCAACCTTGCCGGTATCAACCGTCCACAGAATCAGGAAGAGTTCATGCAAGGCAATTTCGGTTTTGCCGGCGTCCTGCTTGACACACTGAAGGCACATAAAAACAGCTGTCCCGTGATGCTCTCTAGCTCTGCCCAAGCTTCCCTCACTGGTCGTTTTGGCAATTCTGAATATGGTTGTAGCAAGAAAGCTGGTGAAGACCTCTTTCTCCAGTACGGACGGGAAATAGGGGCCAAAATGCTCATCTACCGCTTCCCAAACCTTTTCGGTAAGTGGTGTCGTCCTAATTATAATAGTGCCATTGCTACCTTCTGTAACAATATTGCCAATGATCTCCCAATTCAGGTTAACGACCGCAGTGTAGAGATGGAAGTCCTTTACATTGATGATCTGGTAGATGAAATGCTTGGAGCCCTCATCGGCAAGGAACATCGTTGTGAGTTCGAAGGTCTCAACGTTGTTCCAACTGCTGGAGGAAAATATTGCTTTTGTCCCGTTACCCACAGAACCACTCTCGGAGAGATTGTGGACATCATCAATAAATGCGCTGTTTCTGTAAATCCACCAAAGAGTAAGGTGCAGACCGCAATGGCTGTGCCTCAAGGCAGCCTCGAATACAAGCTTATGACTACCTACCTCAGCTACCTGCCTCGGCACAAAGTTATCCACGACCTCAAAATGAACGTTGATCAGCGTGGTTCATTTACTGAACTTATTCATACGCTCAATAATGGTCAGGTTTCCATCAACATCAGCAAGCCTGGTATTACAAAGGGAGAACATTGGCACAACAGCAAGTGGGAAACTTTTATCGTAGTGGCCGGACATGGTCTTATTCAACTTCGTGAGGAGGGTACCAACGAGATCTGGAATTATGAAGTAAGCGGCGAGAAGATTCAGGCCGTCCACATGCTTCCAGGCTATACTCACAACATCATTAACTTAAGTGAAACCGAAGACTTGGTGACAGTAATGTATTGCAATGAGGTATTCAACCCCAATCGAGCAGATACCTATTTTGATCCAGTCGAAAAGGAATAAACTATGGCTGTTAAAACTCCCAAATTTGATTATAGCGACGTTAAGTGGCAGAAAAACGGTAAGTTGAAACTGATCATTATTGTCGGCACTCGCCCTGAAATTATCCGTCTTGCTGCTGTCATCAACAAGTGTCGCAAGTATTTTGATGTTATCCTCGCTCACACAGGCCAAAACTATGATTACAACCTGAATGGAGTGTTCTTCAAGGATCTCAAATTGAAGGATCCTGAGGTTTATATGGATGCAGTAGGAGATGATCTTGGTGCTACCTGCGGTAATATCATCAACTGCTCATACAAACTTTTTGTTCAGACAAAACCTGAAGGTGTCCTTGTTCTTGGTGATACTAACTCTTGTTTGAGCGTGATTGGGGCTAAACGTCTTCATATTCCTATTTTCCATATGGAGGCAGGTAACCGTTGTAAGGACGAATGTCTTCCAGAGGAAACAAACCGCCGTATCGTTGATATCATTTCTGACGTTAATATGGCTTATTCAGAGCATGCACGTCGTTATCTTGCGGAATGTGGACTTCCTCGTGAGCGTACATACGTGACCGGTTCTCCTATGGCAGAAGTGCTTCGCGGGAATCTTGTAGAAATTGAGGCATCAGATATACACCAGCGTCTTGGATTGGAGAAAGGCAAATACATTCTCCTCTCTGCTCATCGTGAGGAGAATATTGATACAGAGAAGAATTTCACCTCTCTTTTCACCGCTATTAATAAGATGGCAGAAAAGTATGATATGCCAATTCTCTACAGTTGCCATCCACGGTCGCGCAATCGTCTGGCTGCATCTGGATTCCAACTCGATCCACGCGTGCAGATTCAGCAGCCTCTTGGGTTTAATGATTATAATTGCTTGCAAATGAATGCTTTCTGCGTGGTGTCCGATTCGGGTACACTTCCCGAGGAAAGTTCTTTCTATGCTTCGATTGGTAAGCCAATTTCTGCTGTCTGTATTCGTACATCAACAGAGCGCCCGGAAGCTCTCGATAAAGCGTGCTTTATTTTGAGCGGTATCGATACCAAGGGACTTCTTCAGTCTATTGACCTTGCTGTCCAAATGACTGCAAATGGCAACCATGGTATTCCGGTACCTGACTATGTCGATGATGTATCCAGCAAGGTTGTCAAGATCATTCAGAGCTACGTTGGTGTAGTAAATAAGATGGTATGGCGTAAGGATGTGTTATAACTACATTGGCAGGCATATAATCGTGCACGTGAGAAATAGAAAGGGATAATATATGAAAAAAATAATGTTAGTCTTCGGAACGAGACCAGAGGCAATCAAGATGTGTCCGTTGGTGAAGGAGTTTCAGAAGCGTTCAGAGGAGTTTGAGACTATCGTATGCGTAACCGGCCAGCATCGTGAAATGCTTGATCAGGTGCTCAAAATCTTTGAGGTTACTCCAAACATCGACCTCAACATCATGAAACAGGGCCAGGATCTTACCGATGTGACAGCACACGTGCTCACAGGGCTTCGTGATGTGTTCAAGGAGTGTCGTCCTGATATAGTGCTCGTACATGGTGATACCACTACTTCAACCGCAGGTGCTCTTGCTGCATTCTATGCCCAGATTCCCGTAGGTCACGTAGAGGCAGGTCTCCGCACTCACAACATATACAGTCCTTGGCCAGAGGAAATGAACCGTCAGATTACCGGTCGTATCGCTACCTACAATTTCTCACCGACACCACTCTCCGAGAAGAATCTCCTTGACGAAAAGGCTCATGGCAATATCTACGTAACGGGCAACACGGTTGTTGATGCCCTCCATATGGTAGTTGACAAGCTCAAGACCGATGAGACTCTTGCTAAAGAGCAGGATAACGTACTTGCACAAGCTGGTTACGATGTTGCAAGACTTTCAAACGGAAAGAAACTTGTCCTTATCACAGGCCATCGTCGTGAAAACTTCGGCGACGGCTTCATTCGTATGGTGACCGCCATGAAGGACCTTTCAGAAAAGTATTCTGAGGTTGATTTCGTTTACCCAATGCACCTCAATCCAAATGTGCGCAAACCAATTCACGAGGTGTTTGGTGAAGACCTCACCCGTCCAAACTTCTTCTTTATCGAACCTCTTCAGTATCTCGAGTTCGTTCACCTCATGAGCATGGCTACTATTGTCCTTACCGACTCTGGTGGAATTCAGGAGGAGGCGCCAGGTCTTGGCAAGCCAGTTCTTGTGATGCGCGATACCACCGAGCGCCCTGAAGCTCTTGCGTCTGGTACTGTACATCTTGTAGGTACCGATTATGATAAAATCATGAATGAGGTCAGTATACTCCTCGACGATGCAGCCGCATATGAGAAGATGAGCAAGGCTGTAAATCCTTATGGTGATGGTCAGGCATGCCGCCGAATTGCAGACGTTCTTGCCGACAAAGAGACAGATCGTTATGGCGTGAAATAATCAACAAGATAATTAAAATAATACTTAATAATATGATTAATGTAATTGGATTGGGGTACATTGGGCTTCCGACTGCCCTTATGATGGCTTCTCACGGAGTGGAAGTTATCGGGACTGACTATAATAAGCAGCTTGTTGACACCCTTAACGCAGGTCACACGACCTTCAAGGAGGACGGCCTCGACGAACTCTTTCAAAATGCCCTCAAAGCAGGTATCAAGTTCACCACCGAGTACCAGAAGACAGATATGTACATTGTCTCTGTTCCAACTCCATACGACAAGTTCTCAAAGAAAGTTGACGCTTGCTATGTAGTAACAGCTGTTAAGGAAGTGATGAAAGTTTGTCTTAAAGGTGCAACCGTAGTTATAGAATCAACCGTTAGCCCTGGTACTATCGACAAATTCGTGCGTCCTATCATCGAGGAGAATGGCTTCGTGATTGGCGAAGACATCAACCTTGTGCATGCACCTGAACGCATCATCCCTGGCAATATGGTTTACGAGTTGATCCATAACAATCGTACCGTAGGTGCTGACTCTCGTGAGATTGGCAAGAAAGTGAAGTCTTACTATGCCAGTTTCTGCCAAGGCGATATCGTAGTTACCGATATTCGTACAGCTGAGATGACTAAAGTCGTTGAAAATACCTTCCGTGCTGTCAATATCGCCTTCGCCAACGAGCTTGCACGCATCTGCCGTCACGACGCCATGGACGTATACGAGATTATCCGTATCTGCAATATGCACCCACGTGTCAATATCCTCCAGCCAGGTCCAGGTGTAGGTGGTCACTGCATCTCTGTTGATCCTTGGTTCCTCGTAGGCGACTATCCTCAGCTCGCAAAGGTAATCGATGAGTCAATGAAGACCAACGATTCGCAGCCTGCTTTCGTTCTCAACCGCATCTATGAAATCATGGAGGAGAACAACATCACCGACAACCGCAAGGTAGGTCTCTATGGCCTTACCTACAAGGAAAATGTCGACGATTATCGCGAGTCACCAGCTCTCCAGATGCTCGAGGCTCAAGAGCGTCACCTTGCGCGGCCTCTTTGCTGCTACGATCCGTTCCTCGAGGAGCACAAGATTGCCGAGAACCAATACAACAACTTCGATGAGTTCCTGAACGATATGGATATGATAATTGTATTGATTAAGCACCAGCACATTCTCGACAACGAAGAGCGCCTGAAAGGCAAGGTCATTCTCGACTGTTGCAATATGCTGCATAAGATTGAGAAGATATACCACATTTGATGATAAGTGCAAATATATGATTATAAGAAATTTGCATGAAATGAGGGGGCGATAGTTCTCCCCGTCTATAATGCTGAAGAATATATTACGGATTGCCTGGATTCCATTCTCGCGCAAACTTATCCATACTGGAAAGCATATTGCATCAATGATGGATCGAAAGATAATACAGCATTCATTCTTGATGACTATGCAAAGAAGGATGCGAGAATCAGAGTCTTTCATACACCCAATGCAGGAGCGGCAAGTGCAAGAAACTTTGCTTTGAACAAAATAGAAGATGAAGAATGGATTTCATTCATAGACGCAGATGACTACATCGGACCTTCTATGTATGAATTCATTTTCAAAGCAATCGGAAATGAGCATATCGACTATGTGAGATTGTTCAGTCGTCGTACACCGCAAAGATATAATCCGCAAGCCGTCAATTCTGATGAAAGCAAGAATGTTAATTATAAGATAGTCACAAGAGAAGAATATTTTGTCAATGAGAGTGTAGGAGGTTATACTCACAGCCTTTTCGTCAAAAAGGGTATTGTAGATGACCATCAGGTTTCGTTCCCTGAAAAGATGGTAATGTTAGAGGATCAGGCATTTTCAATAGCGTGTGCGACCCATGCAAAGAAGATTCTGATACTCGATCAGCCGAGAAATTATTTCTATTATTCTGGTAACGAATCTTCGATAACAAGAACGTCAAAAGATACAAGTGACGACATCATTCGATGTATAAATATTGTGTACAAAGCTTTCTTGGCAACAGGTTCAACGGCGATCATCAATGATTATTTCTACAGCAAGTACTTACCGGTTAAACTGGATTCTTTATACAGCAAGCGGCTTCATTACAGGCATATAAAGCTAACAGAGAGGCTCTTGCCAGAGATAAGATTACGTATCGGAAGACTCTCGTTTAAGACAAAAATAAAGTACATTATTGTCAAAATATTCAGATTGATATAAACATAATAGAATGCAGAAAGATAAGACCCGACTTAACTCAATAAGGGTGACGACTGCCGGAATTTCGGAGGGGGGGGGAAATTCGCATAGAATCAGTTATTTAGATGTTGCGAAAGGTGCGCTGATAATCTTGCTCGTGTTTGCACATTTCAGGTCGGCACTCAATAGAACTGATTTTAAGAATGATTATTTCGAATATGTGTATGGATGGAATTCTATTTTCACGTGTTTCTACATGCCGGCATTTTTCTTAATTTCCGGCTATTGCTCGAACTTCAGGAAAGACCCCAAGACATTTCTTAAATCCTTACTTAAAAGTTTAGTCCTTCCGCTTTTTGCACTATCATTGGTGAATGACACTATGTATGCTTTGATGGTGACTCATCAAGACATTTCCACAACTTTATTGAAAACAATAAAGAGTGGTGGTACACTATGGTTCATTCAGGCTCTTGTCATTGCTAAAGTAATTTGCTACAGTATTCAAAAGGTCACTGATGCTCTAATTATTATGCTTATCGCTACATTCGTCTTATTGATAGCAGGAGTGGCTTTGGACCAATTCAATCTCGGAAGCAATCCGTTCTATTATCAACACGGATTGGTAGCATCTTTCTTCGTAGCTCTTGGCCTCTTTCTCAAAGAAAATCAGTCGATCTACGAGAAAGCATTGAAGTATTGTTTGTATTCATATCCTTTGTTGGCATTGATCAACTTCTGGCGCAGTCCAAATATCACGGCCTCTCTATCGGTTTCACTCAAGACCATACCGCTCTTCTTAATACTTTCAGTCTGCGGAACTTTGTTCCTCATAGTAATATGTAAGAAGATAAAAAAGTGCAGTTTCCTTGAATTTTGGGGCCAAAACAGTCTGGTGGTATATGCACTTCACTTTGCTCCTCTGGTATACTTTTTCAAATTGTTTTACGCTTGGATACAGCCAATAAGCATACTATCCTTCGTCGGCGCTTTGTTATTGCTGTTAACAACAGAATACATGTTATGCTACCTTCTAATGAAATTATTCCAGTATAAACCATTCAAGTGGTTGTTAGGGCGTTATTAAAAAAGAAAATGAGATGAATTCAATCAAGAAAGTTATCAAAGTATTAATTCCTTTCTACTCATCATTCGTTAAATCTGCAAGTTCAGGAGTGCATAATCAGTCCTATTGGAATTATATAAGGTTCAGGTTAATAGGCAGTTGTGGTAGGGGGGGGTATTATCCGGTCCATCCGACATGTACGATTGCAAATGCAAGAAAGGTCTATGTGGGTTGTAACGCATCAATAGCACGGCCGGGATGCTATATACAAGGAGCAGGAACAGTTCATTTCGGAGATTATGTGCGGTTAGCGCCAAATGTAGGAATCTTGAGTGCTAATCATGATTTGTATGATCAGAGGAAATATAATGCAGCTCCGATAGTGATAGGGGATTACTCATGGATAGGTATGAACAGCATTGTTACAGCTGGTGTTGTTTTGGGACCAAGGACAATCGTGGCAGCGGGAGCTGTAGTAACCAAAAGTTTTCCTGATGGCTTTTGCATATTGGCAGGAGTGCCTGCCAAAGTCGTCAAGTATCTCGACAAGGAGTGTTTTCAACCTTGGCATTTAGAAAATGAATATTACGGATATATTCCGAAGGAGAAATTCGAATCCGTAAGAACGAAGTATTTAGATATATAGAATGTCGCTCGGGCAAACATCAAATTCCAAACAAGCCGCTTGGGTGGCTATTGGCAGTTTCTTTTCATTCATTGTAAGTATCATCAGTTCTATGATCCTGAGTCGATTTTTCGACAAAGGAGACTACGGAACCTACAAACAGGTGATGTATGTGTATAGCACTCTACTTGCAGTATTTACACTTGGTCTGCCTAAAGCATATGCATACTTTCTGCCAAAATACGCGACAAACTATTCAAGGGATATCATATCCAAGGTAACGAAGATCTTTTTTATTCTTGGAGCAGCATTCTCTCTATTTCTCCTGTGTTGTGCAGGCCCGATAGCATCCGTAATGAACAATCCGGATCTGAGGTCGGCATTGATCGTGTTTTCTCCAACACCATTTCTTCTGTTGCCTACAATGGGACTGGATGCTATTTACGCATCTTTTCGCAAGACTAAGTATTTGGCATATTACACGATAGCTACCAGAATTCTGACTATTATATGCATTGTTTTTCCGGTGGTTATTTTCTCAGGAAACTATATATGCGCTATTATTGGATTTGATATTGCTTCTCTGATAACGTTCTTCCTCGCTCTCTATTTGAAATCTTGGCCAGTAAAAGATGTAGAGCATCAAAAGAGTTCATTGACATATAAGGAGATATTCAAGTTTGCACTCCCGCTTTTATACGCATCCTTATGGGGCGTGATCATATCGTCGGCAACCCAGCTTTTTATTAGTAGATATTTCGGTAACGAGACTTTTGCAGAGTTTTCGAATGGATTCATGGAGCTACCATTGGTAGGAATGATATTGGGCTCTATATCCGCCGTTCTCCTCCCGGTTTTCTCTGGAATGGACAAAGGAAATGGAATGAGCAATGAGACTCTGGTTGTTTGGAACTCAGCTCTCTTGAAGTCCGCAAAACTCATTTTTCCGATGCTGATTTTTAGCGTCTTCTTCGCTGAACCGATTATGACCTGTATGTACGGAGATATATATGCTCAATCATCAATATACTTTGTCATTAAGAATTTGAGCGGACTATTTTATATTATTCCATTTTATCCGATCATTCTTGCTATTGGTAAGACTAACTCTTATGCCAATGCGCACATGATAGCAGCATTTATGATTGTAATAGCAGAATACGTCGTATGTAAAACTTTTGATTCTGCGGTTTATGTTGCGATAACTTCAGAGTTGTGCAATCTGGTTAAAATCTGGCTCTTGCTGCGTGTTATTGCAAACTATGCACACATGAAGATTACAGAGCTGTTGCCACCAAAGCCGATGACGATACTAATTATGATTTCGGCTTTAGCGTCATTACCACCATTTCTTCTTTTAGACTTTCTAAACATGAATAAGTTCATTGTGTTGTTTGTCTGCTTGGGATTTTTTTTGGTAGATTACTATGTGCTTTGTTGGATTTGCAAAGTTACTTATCGAGATATTGCAGGTGGGTTCTTAAAGAACAAATCAAGACTAAATGCAGTTGTGAAAATTTTACCATAAAAATCATACTTAATTGATGGTAGGCAATAATAATAGAGGAGAAAAATTCATATTGTTCCTCATAAATCCATTCATTTCAGCAATAACATCGATAAAAGATATTAGAGATGGAGTATCACACTGGTTCTTATATTTATGGTTTTTAGTGTTTGGTGTCGCTTTCTGTGCAGTAAGTGAGGCTGCGGATTCTTTTAGATATGTAGAAGATTTTTTAGTAGAATATAGCTATACCTGGTCTCAATATGTATTAGAGATCAATGAGTATTTCGCGTTTGAGTCGAATATCAAGGATATTTATACGTTGACGGTGAATTTCCTTGTTGGACGATTCTCCGATAATTACCATTGGACCTACCTAATATATGCAGCAGTCTTCGGTTTCTTTTACATCAAGTCGCTGAAGATATTCTTACGCCATAATAAGGTAAGTAATAACATAGTATTCTATGTATTGCTTTTCATGTTCTGTTATAGTAATCCTATATACAATATCAATGGAGTGCGTTTCTGGACGGCAGCCTGGATAGGTGTATATGTTGCGCTCAATTTTTTTGTCGAAAAAGATTATAAGAAGATTGTACTTCTGTTGCTGATGCCATTAATTCATGGGGCTTCAGTCGTCTGGGTGGTAATTATGGCAATTGCATTATTGTTGAGCCGATTCCAGAGTGTGACAATAGTACTTTTTATTGCTTCGTCCTTTGTATCTGCAGTTTCCTATTTGAATGTATTAAACGACTATTCTTTTCTATTGCCACAATTCATGCAAAATCAGATATGGTCGTATACAGAGTCAGAGATGGCGTTGGAGCGAATGAGTGGTGTGAGTGAATATGGGGCTGCTTATGCAGACTTCTTGATTGCATTGCCCGGATATTTTCATATACTATTGTCTTTTTTACTTATTATCAATCGCAGGAAGATAAACCGGAATCCACATGCGGGTCATCTATTGACTATCATGCTTGCATTGGCAGCTATAACCAACTTCCTTTCTGGAATTCCATCGATGGGGAGATTTCAATATTTTGTAATTCCATTCTTGGTTATTGTTTGGGCGCAGAACTATGAAATCTTAAAGAAATATGATAAATACTTCTATGTAGTTCCGTTCATTTATGCTTACTCTCTTCTTTATTGGTATCGACGAATGAGCGCTATTACCGAACTTTATCTATACGCATTTCCAGCTCCATTAACAGTAATAAAATATCTTTTCTTATGAAGATCTTGATTATATCAAATCATGCATATCCCGCACAGGGGCCTCGAGCGTTTCGCACGACTGAACTCTCTGAACAACTTGTGAAGATGGGGCATGAAGTGATTCTCTATACGGTTCACGGCAAATATGACTATACCCAATATGTCAAAGATACGGGAGTAATCAGACGCGACATAAATCCGAAATTTGCGACAGCCGCTAATGATGAGACAAAGAGATACAATCACTTTGATAAGTTTATGTTCCACTTTTTCCATCGTTTATTAATGTGGCCTCAATGCGAATTCCATTTTTCAGTAGGGAAGATTATCAAAGAAAATCCGAATATGGATATGCTGATTACCATTGCATATCCACACTCAATTCATTCCGGGGCTGCCCGTGCCAAAAAACTCTATCCAGAAATTTTCCCAAAGACCTGGATTTGCGATTGCGGAGACCCGTTTATGCTCAATCCGTTTATCAAAGCACCAAAATTCATGAAGCGTTTTGAGGATATGTGGTGCTCAATGTGTGATTATATTGCAGTACCTACCAAGGAGAGTTATAAGGGCTACTACGAGCGGTATTGGGGTAAGATCCGAGTGATCCCTCAAGGTTTTGATTTCTCAAAGACTCCAATTGCGGAGTACAAAAAGAATGTTGTTCCTTCCTTTCTCTTTATGGGGTCTATATATCCTGGTGTTCGCGATCCTCATTCATTTATGGACTATCTCCTAAAGTTTAATAAGCCTTATAAATTTATTATGATGATGCGCACTCCTCTTGAAGAAAAGTATGTAAAGGAGTCTAACGGTCAGATAGAGTACATCACAGGCAAAGGTCGCGAGGACGTGGTATGGGAGTGTAGTAAGGCAGACTTTCTGATCAACGTCACAAATCCATCGATGGTCCAAACTCCAAGTAAGTTAATTGATTATGGCATAGCAGGCCGCCCTGTGCTGGATGTGACGAATGATTTCTCTGACGCTTCTGCTTTCTTGAAGTTCTATGAAGGAGATTATTCGGGCGAGCGTAAGGTTGACTTCTTGGATAACTATCGAATCGAGAATGTTGCTCGTCTGTTTGTTGAATTAGCTAAAAACTTATTATGAAAATATACGGAAAATCCATTCGGTTGAGCCAATTATTCTTTTTGACTATCTATTATGGCTTTGCTCAGTATTTACCTAATTCCTATTGCGCTTTTCGACCACTTGGAATGGCAAGCAACTGGATTAGAGTTTATTGTGTAAAACGTATCTTTAAGAAGTGCGGACATATTAGAACTATTAACAGAAAGGTTCATTTTGCATCGGGCCGTAATATTGAAATAGGCGATGAGTCTGGTATTGGAGCAAATACTTCGATCCCGGGTAATACCATAATTGGCAATCATGTAATACTAAGCAGAAACTGTTTCATACTCGATAAGAATCATATTTTTGAGAGAACGGATATTCCACTTAATGACCAAGGATGCTATCCTCCCAAACAAACTGTTATTGAAGATGATTGTTGGATAGGTATGAACACTCTAATGACTCCAGGTCGCCACATATCCAAAGGGACCATTATTGGAATGGGATCAATCCTGACAAAGGATTTTCCACCCTATTCAGTCGTTGGTGGAAATCCTGCAAAACTAATAAAAAGTAGAAAATAGGTGAAAATACTATTAGCGACCTCATCCGTAACACCTAATGCGGGCATTCCTTCCTTCAATAGAGAGCTTTGTAGCCTTTTGAATGTGGAGAATGAGATGCATTTATTGGTCGATGAAAATATTGAGTCGTATAGAGGATATGCAAAGATATATTCTATAACCGGAATCAATATCTATAATTTTGAAGATGCGTCTGAACTTCTGAACAAATTGCAGGTTGAGAACTATGATGTGATAATCAATAGTAATTCACATATCATGTCGTTGTTAGCGGCATTTGTAGATGATAAGACACGTTTGATTACAGTATCTCATTCATTGGGTACGATGGATTGCGATAATGCAGCCTTCAATAACGAGTATATTGACAATATTATAGCATTGTCCAGCAGTTGTAAGGATTACATCAGCCATCGCTTCGGTATAAAGAATAACGACAAAATCAAGGTAGTGTTCAATTCTGTTGCAGATAACCCTGAAGCAGAGGCTATGAAAAAGTCCAAGATGGCAGCTGACAAAGTAAAGATTGTTTTTGCCGGAGGGTCTGCAGCAAGCAAATCTCCAGACCTTGTGGTTCCTATTGTACATAAGTTGTGTAAAACAGACTTGCCTTTCGAGTTCTATTGGTTAGGTATTACGACTCCTCCGCTTAAGAAATTCCAACCGTTTGATGATATTCGCCAGGTATTGCCAGAAGATGAAAGAGTGATAGTAGCTGGTCTTATCCCTCAACAGAAAGCAGCGGAAATCATAGCCTCATGTAATGTATTCCTTGCTCCTTCTCGAAGAGAAGGTTTTCCAATGGCTTTGTTGGAGGCAATGAGAATAGGTTGTATTCCCGTAGTGTCAGACTTCAAAATTGCAAATCAGGAGATTATTCGAAACGGAATAAATGGCTACGTTATCCCTCACAAGGATGTAAAGGCATTTGTTGATCGGCTTTCTGATATTGTTAAGAATCATGAGAACTATAAGAGAGTATATGAAGAGTCCTATAAAACTTTTATTGAGGAGTTGAGTTTCCCCGTTTGGAGAAAGCATATTCACTCTGTTATAATTGAGAATTCTGCAACTCATAAGCAAAGGACGGCAATAACAAAGTCTGCATTTAGAAAGGTCGTGTGGCGTTTCAAAATGCTCGATAAATGCAATCTCATCGAAAATCACATGAAAGAAGTTTTGCCTTGTGCAATCAAATTCTACATGTATTATACCAAACTAAATTAATATGCCAGTAGTTGAAGATAAAGGCAATTGGAGAAGCCAGTTGAATTCTAAATTAGCGAACATTATCGCTAATGTGTTGGGACAGCGCGTGAATTACACTATCCGTTATTATCGTCACCGTGGACATCTGCCTAATTTCAAGCATCCTAAAGATCTGTCGGAGAGAATCCTTTCATCAATGCTCTCGAAGGATTTCTTGAAGTATGCGGATTATGCAGATAAAGTGAAGGTGCGTGAGTATGTGAAGGCGAAGGGGCTTGAAGGGATTCTCCTGAAGCAGTTTGGTGCTTGGGAGAATGCCAGTCAGATTCCTTTTGACCAACTGCCTAACCGCTTCATCCTAAAAGCAAATAACGGTAGTGGTGGACACTATATTTGTACTGATAAGTCAAAGATAGATATTCTTACTGTCGTCAAGAATATGGATGCAACTCTTCTGGAAGTCTCACATCTTCGTAATACAGAGCCTCATTATTGCGCCATTAAGCCGATGATTCTAGCAGAGGAACTGATGGGTGATGGTGCTACTCTTCCTACTGACTATAAGTTCCACTGCATCAAAGGCAAGGTGGCAGATGTATTCGTGGTATGCGGGCGTGAGTCCGGAGCTAAATATTGCACATTGGACACTAACTGGCAACAACTCCCTTACACCAAGCCTGAATTTATGCCAGCAAGCATGCCGCCAAAACCTGAACACTTGAAAGAGATGGTAACCCTTGCAGAAACACTCTCCAGCGACTTCGAATTTGTCAGAGTAGATCTCTACGATTTCGATGGAAAGATTTATTTCGGTGAGCTGACATTCAGCCCGTGGGGTGGCATCATGAATTCATACTCGAACGAGGGGGTAGAAATCCTCGGGCGTAAGTTTGACGAATAATCTTCAGTATGAAGTTTATTTTTTGTGGCGATTTCGTAAGCCAAGATCCTAAAAGCATACAGGTTGACCTGCGACTACAGAATTTGTTTAAAGATGCAGATTATGTGGCAGTCAATTTTGAAGCCCCTGTGAGAGGTGTGGGAAAGCCGATATGCAAAAGTGGTCCTTCGTTGACTCAATCAGAAGACTCTCCAGCATTCATTGAAAATCTTGGCGTCAATATTATCATGCTGGCGAACAATCACATGATGGATCAAGATCAGGAAGGATGTGAGGCGTCTATTAAGGCATTCAAGGGTGAAACACGTATCATTGGTGCAGGCTGTTTTGATGATGCATACCGTCTGCATGTTATAGAGAAAGATGGTGTTAAGGTTGGCCTCTTATGTTTTGTTCATAAGGAGTTTGGTGCTTTAGGGCTTGATGCAACGTCATTGGATTACGGTACTGCATGGATCAATCATCCTATGGTAAATAAGACCATCCTGAATGCAAAGAAGGTGTGTGATGTTTTGGTTGTGCTTCCTCATGCAGGTGTGGAAGATATGGTCGTTCCTCTTCCAGAGTGGAGAGCTCGCTACAGGGAGTTTGTCGACATGGGAGCCGATGCAGTTATCGCATCTCATCCACATACTCCACAAGGATGGGAAGAGTACAAGGGGAAAATGATCTATTACAGCCTTGGCAACTTTTTCTTCCAACTCTTCTCTAGTCAGCATGGAGCAAATTGGTATAAGGGTTTGGTAGTTGAGATGAACATCGATGAGAACAAGAATCTTTCCTTCGATGTGCATAATACAAAATTCTCAAAATTTAGTCTTGAACATGATGAAAGTATGGAATGTAAGAAGTACAATGACTACTTGTGCGAACTCTTGAGCAATGAAGACAAGTATTGGGATTATTTGAATAGGGACCTCAAAGCTCTTTGGCCAGAATATAAACTCTACCTGCTCAGAGGTTTGGCAGCGATTGCTCCAACTACCAACATACACGTTCTTTCTCATGCAGCCTATGGTTTGCTGAAAGGTCCGGATATCCCGATGATGCTCAATAATTTTCAATGCGAAAGCCATCGGTGGGCAATTGAGAGGATGTTAAGAATGCAGTAACATCAAATATAGATTTCTAATAGCATAAGTGGATGCGACACATTGCAATTCGATGCTGTCTGCCAAAGCCGAAATAGAAATGTAATTATATGGCAAAGAAAATTGCGATGCTCTTCCCTTATGCACCATCATATAGGGAAGCGATATATAAGTTGATGGACAAAGAACTGGATGTGGATTGGTTCTTCTGTGGTAATGCGAAGCGTAATCTGAAGTTGTTCGATTACTCTTTGCTCAAGCATTGTGACCTATCCATGGAAGAGACGAAAGTTCTAGGCACAGTCGTGTACTATAAAGGAATCAAGAAGCTAAACCTTCAGCGGTATGACGCTATTATTTGCCCAGGAGTTATTCGAAGTTTATCTGAGTGGTGGCTCCTTCAGAGAATGGGAAAGGGTATGAATTATTCCAAGATTTATCTATGGACTCATGGATGGTATGGCAAGGAATCTCGTTTTCAAAAGATCGTCAAAAAATTTTTCTTCAAAAAGGTGGATGGTTTCTTCTTATATGGAAACTATGCCAAAAGTGAAATGATTAAGAATGGCTTCGATGCTAGAAAACTTCATGTTATTAGGAACTCGCTTGATTACGATAAGCAGTTGGAACTTCGCAATAGCATAGTTGAGTCTAATATTTACAAAGAGCATTTCAAGAATGACTTTCCAACAGTCGTCTTCATTGGCCGTTTAACTTCCGTCAAGAAACTTGATCAGATTGTAAAGGCCGTAGGCATTCTCAAGCAAAAGGGCGAGAACTATAATATCGCTTTTGTTGGGGATGGTGAAATGCGTCAATTATTGGAAGCAGAAGTTGCTAAATATCAACTTCGGGATAATACGTGGTTCTACGGTGCATGCTTCGATGAGAAAACGAATGCCGAACTCATATATAATGCAGACCTTTGTGTAGCTCCTGGCAATATCGGACTTACAGCGATGCATGTGCTGATGTTCGGTTGTCCTGCTATTTCCCACAATAACTTTAAGCGGCAGATGCCTGAGTTTGAGTCAATCATTCCTGGGCAGACGGGTGACTTCTTTGAATATGACAACGTTGATGACCTTGCTCGTAGTATCTCGCGGTGGTTTGCTTTAAAAAGCGGGTGCCGTGAGGAGGTTCGTAAGACATGCTACAAGGAGATTGATGACTATTGGAATCCACACTATCAGTTGAATCTCATTAAAAAAGTGTTTGAGGGTAAATGAAATCAATGGATATTAAATACTTGATTTTTAATGATATGTCTCGATGTGATGGGGGCCTTCGCGCGCATCTTTCGTAACGTCTTTCTCGCAAGGAACTCCAGTCTAAAATTTATTTTTTGGTTCAGGTGCTGTAAGTCAAATAATCGCGTTATTCGCACATTTGCAAAGATTCAACGAGTTAGACTAACAAGAAAGTACGGTGTCCAGATTTCGGAAATGTGCACTATAGGACCGGGGTTGGAACTACCACATTGTTTACCGATAGTTGTTCACTATAACGCCAAAATCGGAAAAAACTGCACGTTGCATCAGTTTGTGACAATAGGTGGTAATGGCAGAGGAAAAGCCCCGATAATCGGAGATAATTGTTTTGTTGGTGCTGGGGCTGTAATTATTGGTGACATAAAGATTGGTAATAATGTAACAGTAGGAGCAAACGCTGTTGTGACGAAGGATGTGCCTGATAATGCAACTGTGGGAGGCGTACCTGCTAAGATTTTGCATTATAATTATCCTGGGATGTTTATAAAAAATCCAATTTAATGAAATTATTAAGACGTTTCATGGGGAAATGTTGTCATCTATTCCATATAAATGTTTCCAAAATCTTTGCTCCGCAAGGACGAGTACTGATGCTGCATTGGGTAGGGGACGAAATACAGGATGAAGAGACAGAACCCTATCGCATCTCTACTGAACAATGCAGACGATTCCTCGTGTGGCTGAAATCCAAGAATACAATCCGCCTGGAGAATTGGGAACGAGAGGAAGATTTTTATGCTCTTACCATAGACGATGTGCCTGAAAACTTCTATTACAATGCGTATCCTCTGCTGAAAGAAGCAAGTATTCCTTTCACCCTTTTTGTGAACGTATCGCTTTTGAATAAGGATGGTTTCATTACAAAGGAGCAACTCGTTGAAATGTCTAAATGTGAACTTTGCACAATAGGCTCTCACGGGGTTAGCCATGGAGAGTTTGCCTTGTTCAGTTGGAAACAGGCCTTGCGTGATCTGAAAGATTCCAAATGTGAACTGGAGCAGATAATTGGAAAGCCAGTTGAGATGTTTGCTTTTCCGTATGGTTCGTATTACGCTTGTGGTTATGCTAACAAGCACCTGGCGGGAGATGTGTATAAATATGCCTTTGGTACTGTGGCTTGTCCTATCACGAAGCCTTCGCTATTGAAGATATACTATTTGCCAAGGATTAATGTCGACATGGAATTCTTGAATTTATTATGATGAAAACAGTAAGTGTCATTATACCGTTTCATAGTCATATTGATTGGTTATATGAAGCCATAAAGCATATGTTTATCTCTAATTGCTTAACAATAAAACAGATGAAACATGCAACCTAAATTCTCTGTTGTAATGCCCGTATATAATGTTGAGAAATATCTTCGAAATTCAATTCAGTCAATTCTCAACCAAACCATATCAGATTATGAGTTGATATTAGTGGATGATGGTTCACCTGATAACTGCCCTAAAATTTGTGATGAGTATGCTGCTCAATATCCTCAGGTGCGAGTTGTCCATCAAAAGAATGTTGGTTTGTCAAGTGCCAGAAATGCAGGCTTTGCCATAGCAAAGGGTGAGTTTGTGTATTTTCCTGATAGTGATGATATTATTCACCCTGACACGTTGGACTATTTCAAAAGAGTAATAGAAACAGTACCCAATGTGAAGTATATCATTTCAGATTTTCAGGATGTAACAGAAGAAGAGGCATTCAAGGCTGCTGGATATGATCATGGTATCGAAATATATTCACGCTCTCAAATACAAGTATTGTTCCTAAAACGTCAGATTAGGATTTTAGCTCCTGGATCATTGCTGAATATCAATTGGTACAAAGATAACAATTTGACTTTTGAAAATAATCCATATGGAGAAGATCAATTATTCATTTGGAAAGCCCTTCTTCATGTAGATGAGGTTGTGCATATCAAAAAACCTTTGTACAACTACCTTCACCGCCCTGGTTCGATAATGACAGCATCCGGTGTACAGAAAATTATAAAAGCATATCCTTTCTTCCTAGACTTGCAAAATCTTTATCAGAGGTCAGAGAATGCTGCTCCTTTTGTGAAGAAATACTTGCTGCCGTTCTGGGTAAGAGGAATACTCCACTCATCTGCCAAAATTATTTCATACTCTGAATATAAATTGGTTCTTGTAACATTTGAAGCAAATAAGCATTGCACAACCCTAAAATCATATCCGTCAATTATTGTAAGAACTTTATCTCATTCTTATTTCTTAAGTAAAAGAATATTTTATTTGGTGAATAAATTCCTATAAAAGAACGATAGATAATCTTGCATCGGAAAAAAGGGCTGTAAAGAATATTTAATCTATAATATCTCTATTTTTTTCTGGTCGTTTGTTTTTTTAAGAAAAAGTAGGAGGAGTCTTGCTGCAATTAATTGTATGTTAACTCCAATTCTGCAATCATATCGGATAATTCAAGATCCATATAATACAAATGTCTCCTCATTTGTGGAAGAGACTATCTCCATTAAATCATCTTGCCGGCAACAGACTTTTAGCGTTGCTGGATGTATAGTATCATATCAATTCCAAGTACTTACGGATTTATCTCAACATTCTGCTACAAAATTCAATCGCCGATATTTCGGCCAGATTCTCTTCGATGGACTGATGGTAGTTGCCGTTGCATACAAAAATTGGTTAGGTAAATATCGCATAATCGCATAAAGTAAGGTATATGGGTAATAAGAAGAAAATACTGTTCGTGTGCCAGTATTTCTACCCTGAGATATTTCGTGGTAATGATGTCGCCTTTCATTGGGCAGAGGAGGGACATGATGTGCATGTAGTGACCGGCATTCCGAACTATCCGGATGGGGTATTCCATAAAGGGTATGGGATGTTTAAGAACAGAAATCAGGTGGTGAATGGAGTACGAGTGACACGTCTGCCTATCTTTCCTCGTGGCAACAATAAGATTATGCTGATTCTGAATTATTTCAGCTATTTCATAGTGGCTTGGGGATATGTGCTGTTTCTCGCTATCAGCCATAAGTACGATTTTGTGTTTGTGCAGCAGTTATCGCCAGTTATGATGTCAGCTCCTGGTGTTCTTTATAAGAAACTTCGTAAGGTGCCTCTCTATACTTGGGTGCTGGATTTGTGGCCGGAGAGTCTGGCTGCTGCAGGAGGTATCAACAATAGACATATTCTGGGATTCTTTAATCACTTTGTAAAGAGTGAATACAAGTGGAGTGATAAGATACTGACTAGTTCGAAGAGTTTTGATCTGAATATTCTGAAGTATGGGAATTACAAGGATAAGATTGTGTATTATCCTCAATGGTCAGATGGTAATGGTTCGAACATGGATTGCACGAATCTCGCGGATATTTTAAATGAGAAGGGGATTGATGAAGAAATGGTTTTTGATGAAAGAAACTTCAAGGTGATGTTTGCTGGTGCTGTAGGAGAAGCTCACGGAATGGAATGCAATCTACAAGCTGCATTGCTGACAAAAGAGCGCAAAGATATTAAATGGGTGATTGTGGGTGATGGACGCAGGATGTCTTGGGTACAGCAGTTTGTAAAGGAACATGGGCTTGAAGAGACGGTATTGACTTTGGGAAGGTATCCGTCTGAAACTATGCCTCTGTTTTTTAAAAAAGCAGATGTAATGTTGGTTTCGCTTACGGATTCGCCTCTATTCAATTTGTATGCTCCTGCAAAGATCAGTTCGTATATGGCTGCGGGTCGTCCTATCATTGCAAGTCTAAATGGTGAGGGCGCTGAAGTGGTGAAGGATGCTGAATGCGGATGGCATGTGGCACCTGGTGATGCACAATCGCTTGCTAAACTTGTAGTCCGGCTCTCCGAAACCGCCAAGGAGACGTTGGCTCAAAAGGGTGCCTCTGGTAGAGCCTTCTATGAAGAAAATTTTATGAAGGAGAAATGTTTGAGGAACCTTGATGAGATAGTAGGATGTTAAAACGATAATCATAAAATGTAATATTGTTTATGAATACTATTCTCATATACGGAATCATCTTCGTAATTCTTATTGCTTTAGAGTTGGTATACTTTAAGATTGCTGATACATTCAACATTATTGATAAGCCTAATGAGAGGTCGAGCCATTCGACGATTGTTCTGAGGGGTGGTGGAATTATTTTTCTTTTTAGTCTTTGGATATGGAGCGTATTTTTGAGCTTCCCATATATCTGGTTCCTTTTGGCTGTGACTCTCGTTGCCGGTGTTAGTTTCATAGATGATATCCGATCTCTGCCCGATTTTGTAAGACTAGTGGCTCAATTTATTGCCATGGCGATGATGTTTTATCAGTTGGACATTTTGCACTTGGATATGTGGCGGATAGTAATTTTGGCTCTTATCGTATGTGTGGGTGCGTCAAACGTGATTAACTTTATGGATGGCGTAAATGGTATAACGGGTGCCTATGCTATGGCATCTTTGATTCCACTCGCCTTGCTGAATAATACAATGGATTTTGTGGAACAGTCGTTGATTGTGACAGTAGTGTTGGCTGATATCGTATTCTGTTTCTTCAATTTTCGCCAAAAGGGAAAGGCAAAATGCTTTGCTGGTGATGTGGGTTCAATCGGGATTGCATATATACTTCTGTTTCTGATTGGTAATCTTGTACTCGCAACTGGAGATGTAACCTTCCTGATCTTCCTTCTCGTATATGGTGTGGATGGCTGCTTGACTATTGTGCATCGTATTCTGTTGCATGAAAATCTTGGTGAGGCGCATCGTAAGCATGTGTACCAACTTATGGCGAATGAGTTGAAGATAGGTCACGTTAAGGTTTCGAGTTTCTATGCGTTGCTGCAATTGGTGATTTCGCTTGGCTTTGTGTACTTGTGTCCTGATACGGTCGTAGCGCATTGGATTTATTTGATAAGCGCAATTATTGTGCTTGCATTGATATATGTGTTGTTTAAAAAGAAGTATTATCATTTGCATGAAGAATACCTTGCGTCTTTAAAAAATGGACAATAGAGATAAAACGCTTTCATCTTGCCCCATCAGTATGTAACTTCGGTTGTGTAATACTTGCAGGAACATGGCACACGGTTGAAGTAATAGAATCATCAGTAATTTATGAGACGAAAGTGGCTGCGAGACGCTTGATGAATTTATTGCAAAAAAGGATAACTCTGAAAATTCCGAAACATTGCCAATTATCTACCTATTGGAAATATTAAAAATAATTCGCATTTTTATATCACAGTATAGAGATGTCATAAAGTGTAAAACGATCGCTACAACCCCGTGACCTTAAAAATAAAGAACTGTTATAACATATTGATGCATAAAGGGCAAAAACATTTGGGTCCGATCCCTGTTTTGAGGGGGGGGTAATCAATGAATTGTCGTCCGCTTTTCTTTTTTGTTGTGTGTCGCAAATGTACGTTGTGAGCTTAATTGTAAAAAAGTAGGTTACATTCAATGACGTGCTGTATATTCCTGAATGAGACTGATTCTGCGTAGTTTAGTAATATCGCTGTGCTCCCTCAATTTGGTTTTAATGTATCGTAGATATCCCTTCGAGCGCATTGTTCGTATTCGGGAAAAATGTCCACAGCCGCGGCTTGTTTCGTTTTAAGTTCAGATAGGCGTTTTGAGGCGTTTGTGGATGTAGGTGGTCTTACCGGTTTTGCTGTCGGTTGTACACTCCTTGAGGAAGTCCGTTCACTTTGCAGCCCATTTGTCGAGCATGCCACATTATGTAGTTGTTTCTGCGGCCTATGCACTTTTGCAGGTTGTGATCTCGTTCGGAGCCATCTATCTGCCAGTCAACGGATGGGTTTATTTCGGGATTGTAGTCGTATTGCTTTCCATTGCCTACGTGTTGTTCAAAATGAAATATTACTGTCTTCACGAAGCGTATCTTCAAACGAAAAGGTAAAAATAGTAACGGCGGTGTATTGGCAGGTCCCGGAGTTCATGCTTTGGGACTTGTCCGTTATATGTAAACGCAAAAGCCGCAACCTAAAAAGGTTGCGGCTTTTGCGTTGGTTGTCCGTCGGCTACCGTCCTCCGGTGACGGGCTGCAGCAGGAAGTTGAATGAGTAGTCGCCGTAGGGCAGCAGGTATTCGGGGCGGGGGAGCCGTCCCCAGCTGTTGACGCAACCCAGTCCGGACTGGACGCTCTCGATATTGACGTGCGTGCGGCCGTCGGGCACGAGGTCGCCCGGGTGGCGGACATATTCCGGCGAGCCGTTGTCGAGCTGCGGGATGGCAAACGGGATGGCCGATGCCGAGAAGTGGCGGTCGGAGCAGATCTCCACGCCCAGGCCCGAGTCGTCGGTCAGCCGCCACCAGCGCAGTCCGCTGCGCGTTCCCGACTCCTGCGGGCTGACGTATTTCATATGGAACTGGTCGGCGACACGCTGGGCGTAGCGCCCCACGAAGGCGGCGCCGGAGCGGTCGGCGTAGTTCTCCATCGGGCCGCGGCCGTAATATTCCACGGCGTCGAACATGCCCGGGGTTTCGAAGGCCATGCCGAAGCGCATCAGGTCGGCGACGTCCTTGCGCGCGGGGTCGGCGGTCATCGTTTCGCTGACGCGGACCGAACCGTCGGCAGCGATCGAATACGTCAGATTCAGTTTCGCACCGACGTTTGGGAGCGTGTAGTCTGCGATGGCTTTCACTTCGCTGTCGCCGGGCGTAAGGGCGAAGCCTGTGAGCTGCGGTTCGGCTTTGGCCCACATCTGGCTGTCGGGGTATTTCCCGGTCTGGCGCACGCCGAGATCGTTGTCCGTGGCCGCGCGGTAGAAGCTGGGACGCAAGGGGCCTGCCAGCAGCTCGACGTTGCGCAGGCGGTAGGAACGGATGAAGCCGCTCTTCGGATCGAACGAGACCGAGAATCCTTCGCCCGAAACGGTTTTGTCCGCCACGCGGAGCGTCCCGGCGGGAGCGGTCGCGGCGAAGCGTGCCGCGGGGTCGTCCCCGCGCAGCGTCAACTGGTCGGCGGCGACTTCATAAAGTGCGTCGAGCAGTCCCTGCCGTTCGCGCAACTGGTAGCGCACCGTGAGCAGCACCTCCCCGTCCAGGGCTTCGACCTGTTCGGGTTTGTAGCCCAGCGTCACGGCGGCGGGGGGCTGCGGAGCCACGTCGAGACGCTCGACCGTGCCGCTCAACACGGGCTGTCCGTCGGAGGTGATCTCCCAGAGCAGGCGGTAGGGCGAAAGGTCTGTGAAGAAATTCTCGTTATAGACGTTCACGACGCCGTTTTTCAGGTCGCGGGGCGTGGTGTGAATCGGCCGGTGCTGGTGCTTCACCTCGTAGGCGTGGGGATGCCACGAGCGGTCGGAGGCCAGCACGCCGTTGCAGCAGAAGGTGCTGTCCGAAGCGTCCGTGTCGTTGTAGTCGCCGCCGTAACGGTAGACTAGCTTTCCTTCGGGACTGCGCCAGGCAAGGGCCTGGTCGGCGAAGTCCCAGATGAATCCGCCCTGGTATTTGGGTTCGCGGCGGGTCATGTCCCAGTACTCCTTGAATCCGCCCATCGAGTTGCCCATGGCGTGGGCGTATTCGCACTGGATCAGCGGTTTCTGGGGATTTTCGGCGAGGTATTTCTCACACTGCCCGTAGCTCCAGTACATCGGGCAGACGATGTCGGTGTTGTAGTCTCCGTGGTAGGAGGCCTGCTCGTACTGCACGGGGCGCGACGGATCGAAGGCTTTGATCCAGTCGTAGCAGCGTTCGAAATTGGGGCCGTTTCCGGCCTCGTTTCCCGTGCTCCAGACGATGATCGAGGGGTGGTTGTAGTCGCGCAGCACCATGCGGCGGTTGCGGTCGAGGTGCGCGGCGGCGAAGGCGGGGTTGCCGGCGAGGTTCTTCGACTTGTCGCGGTAGTGGTAGCCGTGCGATTCGACGTTGGCTTCGTCCACGACGTAGAGACCGTATTCGTCGCAGAGGTCGTACCACAGCGGCGTGTCGGGGTAGTGGCACGTGCGCACGGCGTTCATGTTGAGGCGTTTCATCTCGCGGATGTCGCGCACCATCTCTTCGCGCGTGACATAATAACCCGTGTTCGGCTCCATTTCGTGCCGGTTGACGCCTTTGATGAGGATCGGTTTGCCGTTGACCAGCAGCTGTCCGCCGCGGATCTCGACCTTGCGGAATCCCACGCGGAACGCCGCGGCTTCGGTCACCGAACCGTCGGCGGCGAGAGCCTCGGCCGTGAGCGTGTAGAGATTCGGGGCCTCGGCGCTCCATTGTTTCGGGGCGGCGACCTCGAACAGCGTTTCGGCGCTGTTGCGGCGGGGACGGAGCGTGCGGGTGTCGAGCGTGCGGCCCTCGTCGTCGCGGAGCGTCAGCCGTACGCTGCCGACACCCGGCGTCGCGGTCACTTCGGCGCGCAGCGTCCCGTCGCGGTAGTCGTTCACGAGGTCGGGCGTGAGCCGCACGTCGGCCAGACGGCGTTTGTCGCGGGCGTAGAGGTAGCAGTCGCGGCCGATGCCCGAAAGCCGCCAGAAGTCCTGGTCTTCGAGGAACGAACCGTCGCACCAGCGGTTGACGCGCAGCACGATCAGGTTGTCGCGGCCCGGCGTGATGTAGCGGGTGACGTCGAATTCGGCTTCGAGCTTGCTGTCCTCGCTGTAACCCACTTCGCGGCCGTTGACCCAGAGCGTCACGTTCGAGGTCGCCGAGCCGATGTGGATGAATGCGTCGCGGCCTTTCCAATCGGCGGGAATACGGACAGTGCGGCGGTAGAGACCCGTGTAATTCTGCTCATGGGGAACCAGCGGAGGTTTTACCTCGAAGAATTTGTGCCACGGATAAGGCTTGTTGGTGTAGACAGGGTCGCCGTAGCCGTTCAACTCCCAGATTCCCGGCACGGGCATCACGCCCCACGACGAGTCGTCGTAGCCGGTGCGGAAAAATCCTTCTGGCTCCGCACCCGGACGTTCCGCGCGCAGAAAGGCCCATTCGCCGTTGAGCGTGCGGTAGAAAGGCGAACGGGTGTAGTCGTTCTCGGGAACGGCCTCCGAGGCCGTCGGGAAGACGATGAAGCTCGTGCGCATCGGAGCGCGGTTCTCGGCGAAACACTCCGGATCGAGCCACCGTTCCGTGGGAGATGCTGTGGCCGACAAGGCGACAGCGAAGAGGGCAAACAACAGCAGCAGTTTTTTCATAATGAGGTTCCCGAATTAAATAAGTAGAGTCAGAGAGTATCCACGAGCGGTATTCTCATGAAGATACAGTCGTCCCCGATTTATTTATTAACGAATAAAGTGCGGCCAATGTTTCACCGGAAAGGAATTTTTCCTTTCCGGTGAACTTATTTACTGAATTTTAATACAGCGAACCGCCATGGCGCAACAGGTATTATCGGCATTGGTGTTCCAACGGTAATCATAAAAGTCGAGGGCTTTCTTTTCCGTTGTCGGCGAAATAGTTGAAGACCAGAAGAACGTTACGCGCCCCGGGTAGCGCATCTTGGCGCTCCATACGCGCAGGGCCGAGCCCGGGAACATGAACGTTTGGTCGCCGACGGTGTATTTGCGTCCGTACGACTGGTCGCTGACGTTTTCCTGCGCGGTCTTGTTCGTGTCGATGTCCTTGATAAACCCGTTGATTTCGTCGAACGTCGGTACGCGGTAACCGGCCGGACACGGGTCGTTGTTGGTCTTTGTGCCGCTCGCGCCGCCCCAGTAGTCTTCGACCTCGCTGTTGGAGCCTTTCCAGCCACCGGAGTTGTAGACCCCGTAGAAAACGGTCGGATTGGCGATGCTCATGCTCATGTCCATCTCCTTGTTCACGAACTTGAACCCTTCGCAGAGAGCGTCGTTGTAGAGGAAGAGCGCCGTGAAGCCGTTGTCGCCCGTGGTCTGGAATCCGACGCCTTCGTATTCGTCGGTGTAGTTCTTCTGGATGCGGTTGGCGCCGATGAACGGGTCTTTGCGGCCCCGCTGGAAGTAGACGCCCAGCGAGCCGACCAGAGCCCCGTCGAACTCCGTGGCGCCGACGTTGCGGTCGAGGAACGTACGGCCGTTGACAGTCTGCTCGGCAGGGGCCTGGGCCATCCAGATGTGCCAGCTCCAAACGATCTCGCCAGCATCGTTTGTGAGTGCGATTCCGGCATTTCCGGCGTTCCCGCTGGTCTGGAAGACGATGCGGCCCGCCGAGAAGTGCACGCCCGATACAAGTCCGGAACCTGACGACCATACCCAGTCGGCGGCAGACCCTTGGACGGCAGTTCCGTCGGGACGTTTGGGTTCGATGCTGTACCAGCCGCCTTCGGTGACGATGTAGCAGTTTGCGACGCCCGCCGCCGAAAGATCCTTCGGGCGGATCACCTCGCTCACTTCGCCGTCGTAGAAGTCGGTGGACATGCGCACAACGGCCTGGAAGAAGCAGGGTTGGCCTGTGTCGGGAATGTCGAGACTGAAAGTTTTGTTCGCTTCGTCGACTTGCGTAGCCCGTACGAACTGTACGGAGGCGACGCCATCCGCGGTCGCGGCGTAGCGGAACCCTGGCTCGACGCTCAGGTCGCGGTCGAGTTTGTAGCTGCCTTTGAGCGTGAGGACTCCTCCGGCGGCTTCGGACAGTTCGGTGGTCACTTCCGGAACGGAAGCCACTTTCACCTCGAACCAGCCGGTGACTCCGTTGTAGGTTTTGCCGTCGATGACCATGTAGGCCCGGAAATAGTGGTCGCCGTTGTCCACGTCGGAGAGCGTGAGCGAAAAACGCCCTTCTTCGTCGACCGGACAGACGCGCCGTTCGGATTTCATCATTTCGGCTGCCGTGCGGCCGTAGAGGAATCCCGCTTCGGAGACGGTACGGCCCATGGCGTTGCAGTTGCCGTTGAGCGTCGCCTTTCCCGCCGCGGCGTCGACGGAGGCTTTGCCCGTATTGACGATCGGTGATGCCTGCTGCTCTTCGTCGCCGGGATTGGGGTTGAAATATTCGTAGCCTTCGGAACAGCCTGTGCCGCACCATGCTGCGAAAATCGTCAGTACGATATGATACCAGATGTGTCGTTTCATAAAGGTTCGGATTTTGGATGGTTATTTTTCGCCTGCCCGCTGTTTTTTGTAGAGCGCGTATCGGGTAAAGAGGCTGTCCGTCGTCTGCCGCATGTATTCGACGCTTCCGCGCGGATCGTTGCGCGGCGTGACTTCGTACATGAAAGGCCCGTCGTAGCCCGACCGCATGAGTATGTCGATTACCTTCGGCCACTCGACGATACCGCGTCCGGGCATCCAGTGGCGTTCGTCCACTCCGTCGTAGTCCGAGACGTGGATGTTGGCGATGTAGGGGGCGAAACGTTCCGCGAAGGCGTGGCTCTCTTCGCCGAGCAGATGGTTGGTGTCGTAGCAGATTTTGATGTCGGGGACGTTGGCCACGAGCCATTCGAAATCGGAGCTGCTGTTGCCCAGACACCCGCGCGGAAGATCCTCGACGGCCACCGCCGCGTTGTAGCGCTCCTTCACCAGCGGAATGAATCGCAACAGCATTTCGCGGAGGTTTTCGAGTCGCCGTGGACGCTCCTCGTCGGAGATCCGGGCTTCGCTGCTGGGGTGCACCACCACTACACGGAACTTGCCGAGGCGCGTCGCACGGTCGAGAATCTCGATCCAGTTTTTGAACGTCGCTTCACGCCATTCGGGACGGTCGTCCGAGAGGTCGTTCGGAGCCTTGCGCGTGAAAGGGAGGTGTACCGACCACAGTTTCAGTCCGGAGCCTTTCATGGCGTTGTTGAACCGCTCGATCCAGGCGTCGTATTGCTCCTCGGTGCCGCCGGTCAGATTTCCCGTCCAGGCTTCGATCCAGCGGATGCCGTATTTGTCGTGCGCCTCCTTGTAGGCTTCGGGCGTCATCGAGCGGATGGCCCCGTAGACTGCGCCGACTTCGTTCAGCCGCTTCTGGCCGGATGCGAGGAGGGGCAGGAACAGGAGCAGGGGGAGGAATTTGAGTGCGTTTTTCATGGATGCCGGTTATTTTGCGGGTTGTACGAAATCGTGTTTTGCAGGGTAGCTGTATGGGTTGTCGAGGAACCAGCGCGCCTTGTAGATCTGCATGCCGTTCTGCTCGAAGACCGTGCGCCCTTCCGTGTCGATGACCTTCGTGTTCCACCATTCGTCCGCTTTGGGAATCAGCAGGACGGTGGGGAAACCCTCCGGCCCCGAGCTGACCGATTTGATGTCCGACTGCGAAAAGCCGACCGTCTCCATCGACAGATCGGAGCCCGAGACTTTCATCGCGTAATCGTTGTTCGTGAGCCACAGGGCGTTTTCTCCGTAGACGGGGAAGAGGTCGTGGGCCCAGTTGCCTTCGGGAATCGCGGTTTCTGACTCCTTCGTGATACGGGGATCGTTGCCGTCGCCGTTGTAGGTGAACACGCACAGCTTGTTGTCCGAGGTGGCCAGCAGGCGGCCTCGCGAACGGTCCCAGACGGCGCTGTGGCAAAAGGTCAGCGGCAGTTTCTGGACGACTTGTCCCGTACGGGCTACCGTGTCGACGCGGAAGGTGCTGAGGAACCCGTCGTTGTCGGTCGACGCCACGACGAGGTTCCCGTCGGGGAAGACCTCGGCCGAGTGGGGATTGTTGCCCGCCGAAGCGTAGAACATCACCTTTTTGTCGGCGATGCGGATGATCGCTACGCCGCCGCCCGAAGCCGTGGCCAGTATGTAACGGCGGTTGTAGATGGCTTTGACCTCGCTCGGGAGCCGCATGAGCGACGTAGCGTCGGGCATGTCTGCGGCGCTTGCGGCCCGCCACTCCCAAAGGGTCTCTCGGGTATCGGCGTCGACGATGAGAATGCGTCCCTGTGCCTGTTCGGTCAGCAGCAGCGGGTGCTCGCATTCGTAGATTTTGTCGGTGTCGTCGGGGGTAGGTTCGGGTTCCTCCTCGACCGGAGGCATGGGAACCTCCGTGATCTCGATGTCTTCCTGGCAGGCGGTCAGGGAGAAGAGGCAGCCTGCGCATAAAAGGGCTATTATACGGCGTTTCATAATCATTCGGGGTTATTGGTTTGCATTCGGTTGGTGAGCACGAGCGTCGTGACGGTGCTGCGCCGCCCCGAAGGGGCGATGGTCACGCAGCGCAGCGTCCGCTGCTCGCCGCGAGGAACCGCGATGTCGAACTTCTCGGGCATCTCACGGTCGAAATCCTGCGGTACGGCGCCGTTGAGCGTGTAGCGGACTTTGCAGCCGGGAAACGGAGGCCGGATGACGAAGGAGAAACTTTCGCCTTCTGAGGTTCCGTCCTCGATGCCCAGAGGGGCGGGCAGGCGGTAAGGCTCTCCTGAGGCGTCGATCCGTGCGAGGTGGGCCGGAAGGCGCACCTCGGAGAATTCCCGCCACGACTTGCGCTCGACGGGCGACCATGCAATTTCGGCCAGCGCGTAGATGCGCGGCAGGAGCTGGAAGCTCGCGCGCCCTTCGGTTCGGATGAATTCGGTCCACAGGTTGGCCTGTACGCCCAGCAGGTAGCGCCGGTCTTCGGGTGCGATCCCTTCGTCCGGATCGTAGCCGTAGATTTTTTCCAGCGGCAGGAGGCTGCTGCTCAGACTGACGGGTTCGTCGTACGAATCGGTGGCTTTCTTGTCGAAATAGAGGTAGGTACTCGGTGTCATGATCACTTCGTGCCGGCGGCGTGCGGCGGCGATTCCGCCCCTGGTGCCGCGCCAACTCATCACCACGGCGCCGGAAGCCAGCTCTCCGTCGAGAATCTCGTCCCAGCCGATCAGCCGGCGACCCTTGGCTTCGAGGTGGCGGCCGATGCGGCGGGTCAGGTAGGTTTGCAGTCCGGCTTCGTCCTCGATCCCTTCGTCCTCCATGCGGGCCCGGCAGTCGGGGCACTCCTTCCAACGTACGCGGGGACACTCGTCGCCGCCGATGTGGATGAGCTTCGACGGGAAGAGTTCCAGCACTTCGTCCAGCACGCCTTCGAGAAATTCGAAGGTCTGCTCTTTGCCCGGGCAGAAAACATCGTCGAGGACGCCCCAGCGTCCGCTCGTCTCGAAACTTTTCGGGCCGTGGCCGCACGCCAGTTCGGGATAGGCGGCCAGGGCGGCCGTCGCGTGACCGGGCATTTCGATCTCGGGAATGACAGCGATGTGCCGTTTGGCGGCGTAGGCTACCACTTCGCGGATCTCGTCCTGCGTGTAGTACCCGCCGTAGCGGCCTTGTTCGTAGGTGATCGGGTCTTCGTGGAATCCGCCGATCTGGGTTCGGGTTCGGTAGCCGCCGATCTCGGTCAGGCGCGGGTAGCGTTTGATCTCGATACGCCAGCCCTGGTCGTCGGTCAGATGCCAGTGGAAGGTGTTGAGTTTGCACGAAGCCATCCAATCGAGGTAATGCTTGATGAACCTTACCGGAAAGAAGTGGCGGCAGACGTCGAGATGCAGGCCGCGGTAGCGGTAGCGCGGATGGTCCTCGATCGAGACACAGGGAAGGTTGCCCCGTTCGTCGGCCAGTTGGAGGAGGGTTTGCAGGCCGTAGAAGAGACCGGCGTCGTCGCCGGCCGAGAGCTGCGCGCGGCGTGCGGAAATGTCGATTCGGTAGCCTTCGGCCGGGATTCCGGCTGCGGTGTCGCGTCGCAAAACGATGGCATTCACTCCGTTCCACGTCGACGCAGGATGGCATGGCTTGACCAGTCGTCCGGTCAGCGCAGCCAGATTTTCGGGCCGGATGTCGAAACCTTCCCATTCGACGCGGCATCCGGCCGTGACGAAGACGCCCGTACGGAGTTCGGCCTTGACGGGCTGGGGAATGATTTGCAGCTGTCGGGTCGAGGCCGAAACTCCTGACACGATGCAGAGTGCGATTAGCGTGAGTATTCGTTTCATGGTCAATAGTTGGGGTTATTGGGCAGCAGGTTGCGGTTCAAGTCGATTTCGCCCTGCGGAACCGGCCACCAGTAGTCGCGCGAGGGCTCGAAACTGCGTACCAGAATGACATCGTTGTTGAACTTGCGGATCGGGCCGTTGTTGACGTTTTCGGCCTCGCGCCAGCGGCGCAGGTCGTTGTAATAGTAGCCTTCGCCGACGAACTCCGCGCGGCGCTCGTAGCGGATGACGGCGCGCAGTTTCTCCTGATCCTTTCCGGGGAATTCGAGCGCCGACTCGGCTGTGAATCCTGCCCGGGTGCGGATCGGGCGCACCGTTTCGTTCCATACCGTCTCGTCCAGCTCGTTCAATTCGTTTTTGGCTTCGGCGTACATCAGCAGGATATCGGCGTAGCGCAGGATCATGTAGTCGATAGGCGATTCGGTATCGCCGATGCTTTTCTCGGCGGCCGTAGGCGTGTGTTCGTCGTAGACCGTGTACTTTTTGATCGTGCATCCGGTTTGCTGGAACTGCGTCGCCGTGACCGTCGAGCCCATGAACTTGCAGCCCGGGTAGACGATCGTGGCGCCGAAGCGCGGGTCGATTTTCGAGGGATCGAGCCGCTGTTCGCCGGGAGTGCGGGCATTGCCGTCGCGGTCGCAGTAGAAGTCGATGAGGTCGCGCAGCGGCGCCATCGTCCCGTATTGGCGGGCAATCAGTTCGAATGAGAGCCCCAGCTTGTTCTGGTTCATGCACTGTACGCTGAAAATACATTCGGAACTGTTTTCTCCGCTTTCGAGGAAGAGATTGCGGTAGGCCGAACCGATCTGGCCCGGGGCGGTGAAGAGTTCGTAATCCGAATCGCAGTCCATCACGGCGCGGGCCGCGTCGGCGGCTTCACGCCACTTCTGGTCGTCGTGGCCGGGGTTGAGCAGCGGGCTGGCCTCGAAGAGCAGGATGCGGGCTTTGAGGGCCAGTGCCGCGCCTGACGTCGGGCGTCCCGGTTCGGCCTTCGGAGGCAGGACCTTCGAAAGTTGTTCCAGTTCGCCGAGCATGAAGGAGACCACCTCTGTGCGCGGAGTGCGCGGCAGGGATTTGTGCTCCATGGCGGGGGTCGTGGTAATCAGTGGACAGTCGCCGTAGTAGGTCGTCAGCATGTAGTAGAACAGTACGCGGAGGAAGCGCGCCTGATTTTTGTACTCCTCGATGACGCTCTTGTCCAGCTCGCGGTTGAGGTCGATGTTGTCCAGCAGCGTATTACAGCGTCCGATGCCTTTGTAGGCGTGGCTCCAGCGGTTGGCGATGATGCCTCCCGAAGTGGCCGTCTGCGCACCGTTGGCGATAGTCGTCCAGGAGTCGTCGTTGCTGAAATTATAGCCGTTGGGCGTGGCGTCGTCTTCCCAGTAGACGGCGGCGCGGCCGTAGATACCGTTTTCGAGCAGGGCGTTGTAGCACCCCGTCAGGCCGCCCTCCGCGGCTTTGGCGCTGTACCAGAAGGTTTGCTGGTCGTAGCGGTCCTGCGGTTCGATGTCCAGGTCGCAGCCGGTGCAGAAGGCTCCGAGCAGAACCGGTATGATGATTTGAATGCGTTTCATGGTTGATCGGTTTTTGTAAGATCGGTTATAGGGTGAGGTTGATGCCGAAGCTGATGGTTTTCAGGATCGGGTAGGAGAACAAGTTGACCTGCGAGATCGAAATTTCGGGGTCCCAGATCTTGAAGTCCGAGAAGGTGACGAGGTTCTGGCCGCTGACGTAGACCTGCAAGCCCTTGATACCGATGCGTCCGACGAGCTGCTTGGGAAAAGTGTAGCTCAGTTGGATGTTTTTCAGACGCAGGTAGGAGGCGTCCTGAAGCCAGAGCGTCGAATTCTGGAAGTTCTCTCCCGCTTCGGGGTAGGTCGTCAGCAGCGGATATTCGGTATTGCGGTTGGTGGCGCTCCACGAATCCCTCACCCATTGTTTGGTCAGACCTGCGCCGTTGTAGAGGCCGAAGGCCATGTTGCTCGACGGGTAGACCGACACGTCGCCGACGCCCTGGAACTGCGCTTCGACGGCGAAGCCCTTCCATCCGAAGTTGAGGTTGAAGCCGTAGGCGAACCGAGGTATCGTGTTGCCGGCGATGACGCGGTCGTTGCCGTCGATGGTGTTGTCGTTGTTCTGGTTGACGTATTTCACGTAGCCGGGGCGCAGGTTGGCGCGGTTGCCGTAGACGGCCTGCGCGTTGTCGATCTCCGACTGGTTCTGGAAGACGCCGTCGGTTTCGAGCAGGTACCACGAATTGATCGGATACCCCTCCTTGCAGATCAGCCGGCCGTTGATTTCGGTCTCGCCGTTGAGATCCACGATTTCGTTGCGCGTGTAGGAGAAGTTGCCCGAGATGCCTGCCGAGAAGTCGCCCCACGAGTCGCGCAGCGTGAGCGAGAGCTCGATGCCTTTGTTGTCCACCACGCCCACGTTGCTCTTCGGGCCGCTCAGATCGCCGACCTGCGAGGGCAGGTTGACCGTGCGCAGGATGCCTTCGGTGCGTTTGAGGAACCAGTCGGCCGAGAATAGAACGCGGTTGCCGAAGGCCGAAAAGTCGATTCCGGCATCGTAGGAGGTCGTTTCCTCCCAGGTGATCGTGTTGTCGGCAAGAGCGGAGATGGCTGCGCCGCCGTATTTCGTGCCGTCGAAGCTGTAATCGTAGCCCGACGTGTTGACCGAGCTCAGGTAACTGTATAGCGAGACGGCCTGGTTGCCCATCTTACCCCACGAGAAACGCGGTTTGAGCTGGTCGATGAACTCCGCGTTCTTCATGAAGTTCTCCTGGTCGATGCGCCATGCCAGCGAGACCGAGGGGAAGAAGGCCCAACGGTGGTCGGGGGCCAGACGCGACGAACCGTCGTAGCGGAAGACGGCGCTCACGAGGTAACGCTGCTTGTAGTCGTAGGAGAGACGTCCGAAAACCGAGACCAGCTTTTCGCGCGAGGAGGCGCCGGTGGCCTGAGCGTTGACCTGTCCCGAAGCGGAGTTGAGATCGGTGTGGTAGTTGTCGTAGAATCCCTCCTTGTAGGCTTGGAAATTGTCGTTGTAGAACTCCTGATAGTCCTGGCCCACCATGACGCCGATGTGGTGTTCGTCGCGGAAGTTCCCTTCCCAGCCCAGCGTCTGGGTGAAGAAACTGCCCGTCGCCCAGGCATCCCAGTCCTTGACGCGCGGCACCGCCGAGTTGTAGTTGCGGACCTCTTCGGTCTTGGGATTCATGGTGTACATGGCCGGAACGTGGTCTTTGCTGCGGGTGTCGCGTTTGCGGAAGCTGAAATTGGCGTCGTAGGTGATGCCGTAAGGGAGCGTCAGCTTCACGAACGCCTTGGCCAGCAGCTGTTGTACGCGGCGGTCGATCGAACCCTGCTCGATGATCATGCGGGGATTCTCGTAATTGCCGCGGCCCGGGGTGGCGATCCAACTCGACCCGTAGATGCCGTTTTTATGGTAGTCGGACATGATCGGAATGGCACGCATCATGGCGTCCATTACCTTGTTCGTGCCGTATCCCGGCTCCGTGTAGTGACGCATGTTTCCGTAGAGCGATCCGCCGACCTTGATGTATTTGTTGAGCTGGATGCCGAGTTTCAGGTCCATCGAAATCCGGTCGGCCCAGTCGTTGGCGATGAATACGCCGTCCTGCTTCATGTAGCCTACGGCCATGCTGTAATCGAGCCGTTCGGTTCCGCCCGAGATGCGCAGATCGTGTTGGTGGACGAAGGCCGGTTTGAGGCAAATGTCGAACCAGTTGGTCGCAGGGTAGACGTCGGGATTGGTTTTCATGCCCTCCTGATACTCCTTGATGACGGCTTCGGAATAGGAGACTCCCGAGGGCGCCTTGCCCGAATTGATTTCTGCCTGATTGCGCAAACGCATGTAGAGGATCGGATCGTCGATCGGGTCGGGGAGGTAGGTGGCGTATTGTACGCCGAAATTGGCCCGATAGTTGATTACCGGAGCGCCTTTGACGCCCTTTTTCGTGGTGATGAGAATCACGCCGTTCGAGGCTTTCGAACCGTAGATGGCCGCCGAAGCGTCTTTCAGCACGGAGATCGATTCGATGTCGGCCGGATTGATTTCGTTGATGTCGTATTCCACGCCGTCGAGCAGCACGAGCGGATTGGCGCTGCTGAGCGTATTGACGCCGCGGATGCGGATCGTGCCTCCGTCGGCGCCGGGTTTGGCGTTGTTCTGGTTGATCCACACGCCCGGGGTGTTGTACATCGCCTGCGCGGTGTTGGTGATGGGTTGGTTGGCCTTTTCCCGCATATCGATCGTGGCGACCGAGCCGGTGAGATTCACGCGCTTGACCGTGCCGTAGCCTACGACCACGACGTCTTCGAGAACGGTAGCCTCTTCCAGACGGACCTCTTCGGCGTTCGATGCCGGAAGTACTTTGGTCTTGAACCCGATATAGTTGAAGGTCAGCTCCTCCGTCAGGGCGGAAACCGTCAGTTCGAAGCGCCCGTCGGAGTCTGTCACCGTGCCTTGGAGCGTGCGCATGTTGACGACAGTGGCGCCTACGATCGGGCCCCCTTTCGAATCGATGACCCGTCCTTGGATTTTCAGCGGTTTGTCGGGTTTCGGCGCATCCTCTTTTTTCGAAATAAGCACCTGTTTGTCGACGATCCGGTAGGCGTAGGGCGTACCGGCGAACACACGGTTGAGCACTTCCGGGATTGGAGCGTCGCGTTTCGATACGGTGATGCGCAGCGTGGGATCGATCAGATTGTTGTTGTAGAAAAAGGAGAGTTCGCTTTGCGCTTCGATGGCTTTGAGCACGTCGAGGATCGGAGCGTCCGTCATTTCGACGGTCAACCTCTTCCTCTCCTGTGCATGAAGCGTTGCGGGGATGCCGTTTGCTGCAAGGAGCGACATGCAGCAAAACAGGATCCAGAGGCTTTTCCGGATGTTGTAAAGGTTTTTCATAAGGTTTTTTAGAATTAGGTTTGGGTCGGTGCGGTGCGGAGTCCGGCCGCCGTGCGGCCGGAATGTTCGGCGGAGCCGTTATCCGTATCTTCGGTTCTTCTTCATGAGGCGGGTCGTTTCGGGTTCTTTTTTTATTTTTCGTAGATGCGCACGTACATACCGTCGCGTCGGTAGAAGAGCGGTGTCTGGTCGGTCGAGGATTGGAGAAGCTGCAAGGTGCGGTCGAGTGTCTCGTCGCTCAGCGAGAACGTGTAGTGGTAGCGTGTCGCGATCTCTTCGGGACAGTCGATATGGCAGTTGTACCATCTTTCGAGGCGCGGCAGGATGACCGACAGGGGTTGGTTCTCGAAACTCAATGACATGCGCTCGTGCCAAAGCGTGTAGCGTTGGGCGTCTACCCGGCTGACGATCACTTTGCGTGTGTCGGCGGAGTAGGTGAATTTCTGGTCGGGCGAGAGCGTGAAGGTCTGTTTCGTTACTCCGGGGAGGGATACACGTACGCTGCCGTTGCGCAAGATGGCCTCCACGTGCCGGCCCCCGAGATCGGAAAAGACTTCGAAAGCCGTTCCCAGAGCCGTGACGTCGATGCCATTGCTGCTCACGACGAACGGTCGGGAGGGATCTTCCGCCACCTCGAAGAACCCCTGGCCGTTGAGCTCCACCCGTCGTTCCCTGCCCGAAAAATCCGCGGCGTACCGGCACGAGGAGTTGGCTCCGAGCCAGAGGGTCGAACCGTCGGGCAGCGCTACCTGTTCGGTGCTTTGGTTCCCGCTGTACAGGGTGTGGATGATTTCCGGAGCGGGACGCCACAGCAGGTTGACGAGGGTGAGTCCTGCACCTATGGCCAGCATGATTGAAGCGGCGGCGCCGTAGCTCCGGCTAAGCCATGCGGTGCGTACCCCTCCCCTCCGCCGGATTTTTTCATGCGGCATCGTGCGGGCGACGATGCGCTCCCAGATACGGCTTTCGCGCAGGAGGTCGTCTTCGGCCGGTTTTGCGCAACGATCCCATTCGCGCTGCATGTATTGCGTGACGTCGTGCCGCTGCCAGAGTTCCGGCATCTCTTTCTGCGGGAGTTTGCCGGCGAGCAGTTTGCGGACGAGCGTTTTTATATCTGTCATTTCGTGTTTTTTGCGGTATCCGTAATAAATACCCGGCACGGCACCAGATACCCTTAGTGCGTGCGGTAATTTTTTGTGATTTTCGGAAAAAAACGCTCCGGTTCCGGTCGGAATGTCGTTTAGCAGACCGGTCCGTCGTTGAAAAGTGCGAGCCAGAGCAGCAGCGCGAGGTTGTCGCGCAGGAAACGCAGCGCTTCGTGCATGTGCGCTTCGACGGTTTTTTGCGAAAGGTTCAGTTCTTCTGCGATCTCCCGGTAGCTCTTGTGCTCGCGGCGGCTCATGTTGAAGACTTGCCGCTGACGGGCGGGCATCAGGTCGATCAGTCGGTCGATGTATTCCGCAAGGTCGCGGGCGCTCACTTCGGATTCGATGTCGTCGGACGATTCGAGGGCTGCGAGGACGGATACCTTGAAACTCAACGGGTCGATCTGTTTATGAAAGCGGGTGAAGATCAGATTGCGCGTGATGATGAAAAGCAGTCCCGAAAAATTGCCGTCGGGGTGGATGCGTTCGTGAATCTGCCACAAACGGATGAACACCTCCTGTACGACGTCCTCCGCATCCTCGTCGTTTTTCAGGTAGAGGCGGCTGAAACGGAAAACCTGATTCCAGTGGGTGCGATAGAGACTGGCGAATGCGTTGGCATCGCCCTGCCGGAAGCGGTCGAGCATTTGTTCTGTCGGATTCTGAAAGGGTCGCTTTTCCATCGGATGACATGCGGGAGATACAGCGCTTTTCCGGGCGGTTAGGGCCGGATCGGTCGATGTTCCCCTGAATGAAATAAGTATTTTAGGCAAAAATATCAAATTATTTGTAATTTACAGGCGATGACGAGTTTTTTTAATGAGCTTGTGATTTGTCATTCGCCGCGTGCTTTTTTCAGCCCGAAAGGTCGATGAGCTTCGCCCGAGCGCCGAAAGATGTGCATTGTGGAATTTCCGACACTTTTCCGATATTGACGTGTATCTGGAGAAGAAAGATGAGGTCGCTTCTGTGCGGAGGAGTCTTGCCTTGGGATTTTGATCGGAAGTCTTGGTGCGTACGGATGTATACGGTTTATATGAAAGGTTTGGCGGACTACGCCAAAAGAGGCGTATGGAGATGTCCCGATTAAAAAGCCGGTACGCTCATTTTCGAAATAGCGCGCCGGCAGAATCGTATCGTTTTTATCCGAGCCGTATTTCGGAGATGCCTGAGGTTTTTCCGGTTAGACTAGACGGCGATGCGGATGTGCACCCCCCCCCTTCCTGAACTCGCGCAGCCCGGCGACCATACCGCCGTACCCGGCTCGCTGGCGTTCTCGCTCGGAAAGCTCGCATCTCAGAACGCGGTCGCCCAACGGCTCGGTTCTAACCAACCTAGTTTCATTCGCGAGCTTGAATAGATGTCATGCGCAATCGCATCGATTAGCTCCGAAGATATGGGTCACCTTATGAAAAACATTATACCATCCGATATTTGGATAGTCATCTTTCCTATGACTTTGATAAGTTTTCGCGGTATTGATGAATTTTGTCTGCTTGCGATGCATCATCATATTCTCATTGATTATCAATAGTTTATATCTTAAAAGGTAGACTACTCAAAAATTTACTTGTTTTTTTGCGAAAAATCGAAGATTTAACGTTTTTTTTCATCGACTCTCTCCGAACAGAGGGAAAAAAGGCAAAAACAGCCCTTTGGAGCCCCGACTGACCTCGTCTGCAAAGATAGAGCAAGTCGGGGTTTATTTCGCCAAAATGGGCTGTAAAATTGAGGGTGGATTCACGGATATTTTCAGGCTCTAATCGTGGAGTCTTGTCTTTGGTCAGAGTGTCATTTTGCTCGGCTTTAATAACACCAGGAGCACAAGTAAATTTTGCAGCCAAAAGAGAAAAATGGCTGAGTCCATTTTCAAGGCGCAGCCATCTCTTTTTTCCCTTATTTTGACTTTACTTTAATGAACGTATATATGAATACGGAGATAAAGTAAAGGTAGAACACAATTTATTAATGATTGTTTCCTATTTTGGAAACTTTGCTGTATATTTGTTGACGTATAAATATTATATCATATGGCAAATAGCTTGGAAAATATAGGTCCGATGATTCGTAACGAGCGTCTTCGCAAAGGGCTTACCCAGGAAGAACTAGGTGAACGTGTAGGAGTCGGGAAAGCCCAAATTTCTAAAATAGAGAGTGGGAAGGGACTCACAATAAAGACTGTTACAAGAGTACTAGATGCTCTTGGTATGTCGGCTTCTGTTGTTTTGAAAAATGAGCAAAAGATTAATAAAAACGTGATAGCATATATTGTTTCTGCTATTAGTGAATTTGCCAAGAGTCACCATCTTTCTGTCCGTGAAGCGAGTAATTATTTGATACGCTTTAAAGGTATTGATTTTATTACAGAGCATTACGATGCAGAGCATTTACTTTCATTTGATGATTGTGTTCAAGATCTTACACAAGTTTGTCTAAATAATGGAGGAGGTATTCGATGAAACTATACCATGGTTCGAATATAGTAATTGATCAGATAGATCTGTCAAAATGCAAACCTTATAAGGATTTTGGACAAGGTTTTTATCTGACAGAGATTAAGGAACAGGCGGAACAAATGGCTAGGCGTACATCTGCTATTTATGGTGGAGAGCCAATAGTTACAGAGTTCGAATTTGACGAAACAGCCTTGGATACTCTTTCAGTCAAGATATTTGAAGAGCCAAGTGAAGACTGGGCCTTGTTCGTTATGGCTAATCGTAGCAGGAAAAACTTGCAACCGACACATAGTTTCGACATTGTCATAGGCCCTGTCGCCGATGATACCATTGCGACCTTGTTCCGTAATTTTGATGATGGAATTATTGATTTGCAAATGCTTGTGAATGGCCTAAAATACAAAAAAGTTTCATCACAATATTTGTTTCATTCGGCAGAAGCCATTAAATACTTGCACAGATTATGAATAAACGGATGCTATATCTGGTAGAAGGTATTACCAAAGATATAATAGCTTATCTTATGGAAGATAGCGGATGCGATTTGCCAACAGCTCTCAAAGAATTCTATAACTCAGAAACTTTTGCAAAACTCTCTGATGAATCTACGGGGCTCTATATTGAAAGTTCAGCTTATGTATATGAAATGTTGAAAGGTGAATTAACAAATGGAAGGCTTAAATAGATAGAGAAAAGATTTTCAACGTATATATGAATACGTGGATAAAGTAAAGTTAATGATTTCATGGAAAAGTGTAGTTCTCAAGCCTCAATTTTGATGGAAAAGTGTATAGATGGAGTCTGATTCGCTGGAAAAAGTGTGACAAATTCGATTTATTCGCTTGAAAAAATGTAAAACTCTAAACCATCAACTAAATTCATAAAAGTAACTAACAACGTCACGATACCAATAGATAAAATAAAAGACTCACCCTGAGCGCGCTGTTCCTGTGGGAAGCGGGGTGAGTATGTTATTGCAAATTTAGTTGATAAACTTCGTATTCCAACGTTTTTCTAAATCTTTTGCGGAATAAATTATATGACTACTTCTACACAAAGATCTGAACAAATGTGTAATCAAAAGGATTATTTCAATGGAAAAGTGTAGAAGTAATCAAGGTGAATGCAATCATCCAGTCTGATAATACCGCCTTCATATAAGTTACAGAACAGATAGGAATATTCAATATCCCTTGTTCTTGAGATAGATAACAGACAACACCCCCAACAATATCACGTACAGATATTCAGCTGTCCAGTATACGGAAAGGGATGTACTGACGCAGCTTACAGACCATAGATAAATCTGATAGGCTATGATGGTCACAGCCTGAAAAATGAAAGTTGCACGTGTAGCACCTGTTCCGGTTACGGCATTCATGTATACATAACCTGGCAGGGCGAAAACATAATTCAGCAGGGCTACTATAAACGGCAGATGAGCTGTCTGCATCGGATCCCCGTTCCCGGAATAAATGCTGAAAATCGGATTGAAACAGACGATGGAAAGGATTATCAGCGGGCCTCCCATAGCATATCCCATACGGATAACCCTGTTGCATAACGGTACAACCTGGTCCTTTTGTCCGGCTCCCAGCAGATTTCCTACCAATGAACCCGTGGTTGCCGCCAGAGAATTGACAATGACGAAAAACAGGGTGGATATGCTGCGTATGACATTTGTAGCCGCCAGTTCCATCTCTCCCAGATGTTCGACGGCCACGAAAAAGGCAAACCATGAGGCTACGCCTATGAACTGGTTGAACATGCTCCAGATAGAGACACGGCAGACATGCTGCAATATTTTCCTGTCGAATTGCCATTTCAGGCCATAGGCTTGCCGGTTCATTTCCCGTAAAATATGGACTGACAGTATTGCCAATGAGCATAATTCGGCAAAAGACGATGCCATTGCTGCACCGGCAATACCCATGTCAAAATGAAATATGAGGAGCCAGTTGCAAGGTATATTGACCAGTACGGCGGCAAGTGCGGCCTTGTTAAGAGGTTTCGTAAGTGTGGTACCGACAAGGAAAGAGCGCAATGCAAGAAATGGGAATGAAAACAGCAATCCCCAGATACGCCAGTCCAGATAATCGATGACTGCTGCATATACTTCCTCAGAGGCAATCAGTCTGCCTAGAACAATGGGGGAAAATATTTTTGAAACGGTGCACAGCAGAATCGCCAGACCTGACAGGAAAAGCAGTCCTTGAAAGAATGTCTTGCCGGTTTCAGGATAGTTCCGCTCACCGTTGCGCCGTGCAATGACAACCTGCAATCCCAGACTGAATCCGAAGCCGAGCATATAAATGGCCAGATACCATATCCCGGCAAGTGCCGATGCTCCCAATTCTATTTCACCGATATGTCCTAGGAAGATGGCATCGGTTATATTTATGAGCTGTTCGATAAGGATGCTCATCATGACAGGAAAGTTGATGAGCCAAATGTTTCGGTATGTATAGTTCATTGTTCAACATGTTTAAATACAGCAAGCTCAGTGAGCCGCTGATGTTACTTGTCTGTAATGTGATATTGATATAATGGCAAAACGATCATACAGACTTATAATCTGAAGCCTGTATGTCTAAATAGCTTAAATTGAGAATGCTATTTGTTATGCGTAGCTATATGCAAACTTGCCATTTCATATTGTTGAACAATAATTGTCTTTTTATAAACGGCACAAAGTTAGTAAAAACATCAAGATTATCTCGTTTGACTTGTATTGTATGTGGCATACGGTGTTTTGAGCTGAATTATATTTTGCTTGGCGTACGTTTGAGGTGCTCATATTTTTGCAGCCAAAAGAGAAAAATGGCTGAGTCCATTTGAAGTGTCACAGCCATCTCTTTTCTTCCCTCATTTTGACTTTACTTTAATGAACGTATATATGAATACGGGGATAAAGTAAAAGTGCAGCAACCCGTCGAACCATACCATCAGAAGAAATCATATTTGATTGGATCTCCTCGATCATCTTTTACGGTGTTGCTGATTTCAAGGAAAAATGTAGATTTCAAGCTTTAGTTTTTATGTAAAAGTGTATAAAGGGAATCTGATTCGTTGGAAAAAGTGTGAGATAATAGGTGTTATTCGTTCGAAAAAATGTATCAAGCCTTGGTTTTTTCACACAAAAGACGTTAGATAGGAATAAAGAGTTTTTTCTAATCATCAACCAATGTCTTCAAACTGACTTCTATGGAAGTCTCCCAAGTCTTCCATGAAATCAATAACCGGCAAGAGGCTTCTGCCCAGTTCCGTCAGTTCGTATTCACTTCTGGGAGGCAGTTCCGGAAAGTACGCACAATTCTGGACAGTGCTTTGTAATCTTTAAATAAAAAATACGGAACTCTCTTCGAATCCCATATTTTTATTTACACAAAAGATTTTATAGTGTCTTACAAAGATACAATTTGGATATGTTGCATGTTATGATCATAGTCAAATACTTATAAGGTGTTTTAATACGTAGTCATCTGATAATGACTATGGCACAATTAGCCTTAATACTTTGGGAAGTCAACATTAATCTCTATCTTTAAATTGCGGATTAAAGTTCAGGTATTTTCTCAAATATATTCTCCAGAACTTTAGCCAAGTCCCTATATGTTTTTTGATACTTGAAGTGATTCTGATATGGTATCTTTATCCATCTTTCATCATCATCGATGTAGGTACTTCCTTCGAACACTTCCAATAATTCCTTGGCATATTTCTTTGTCTTACACTCTATCTGAATCCTTAATTCATGGTATTGACAGAACCCAATCCACAGAATACAATTCTGTCTATCCTGTTTGAGCCAAATCTCGTTACCGAAACTATCTCCATATTTTTTATACATTTGTAACTGATTGTTATCATAATAGTCCATCCCATAGTTTTCGGCAATTTTATATGCTGTCTTTGCTCTTTCTGTATCAAGGGCGACTTTTGCGTACTGCTTTCTTGGAACTGCGAACATAATATGACCTTCATACCAGTAAATGCGGAAAACAGATTTGTTTTGTCTTTCCTCTGCAGCAATCCAATCATAAAGTTTGATGTCTTTTCTAAGCCTTTTTACTGCCATGTCGCAGTATCCGTCATTACCACCATTCCATGAGATGAATTCCTTTTCTTCTTCTATGTATTCATGTAGACGTCTCTCAACTGCAGATTCATCAGGCTCATTCAGTAACTCTGAGAACATATTACGTACACTTTCATGAGAAGCAAGAATGTTTTTCAAATACTTGTTAGACTCAGCTCGTTCAGTAACATATCTTTCTTTTAGGTCATCCCATGAATTGAATTGACTAACAATGGCACGAATTAACATATGATCTTTACGATATAATTCGGAAATACCATTTTCATCAAACATGCCTTTAGCTAACTCATATCTGTGGTTGAAATTATCCAGCGATAAGCCTGACTCATAGAAAAACAATACCATACCCTTAAAGAATGGATGCTTTTCTGCTTGTATGAACAAGTCAAGCCAATCATTGTTCTCTGAAATACGCTTTGCTTTTTCTATTTCTTCGAGCAGGGCTCTATTCTCGCGTTCGTCGTTGTTATCATCTTTCCATTGAGAAAGGGCTGCATAGAATGATAAACCTTCTGAAGATCTTATGGCTGTGTTATGAATAACAGCAGAAAGTTTACGTATTAAAGAAGAAACAGGCGTTAAGCTGTCAATATTCGTATTTTCTACTATGTTCCATACTACTCGCATCCATTGATTGAACACATTTATGTCAAATGTATCGTATGCTTCAATAAACTCAATGACTGCTCCCAATAAAATAAGTTTGGAATGAGTCATCTTGGATGACAAGTTACTATAGAAATCATCGCCATCTTCAGAATTTTTCTTCTCCCATGAAGGAAGCATTGATTTATAGATAAATCCTTTGCCATCTTTATGATCATACTCATAGAATACATCAAGAACCTTATCCAAAATCATGATAAACTCTGGATGTTTGGATAGTAAATCTTCGAATTCCTGGAAACCAAGGTACTCATTTGCTTCATTTCTATTCTCTGCATCAGTATATAACTGACGTATTGTTTTGTCCTGTCGCATATCTCTATCCGACACGATATCTTTTGTTGATACTATATATTTGCAAGCAAAGAAACGAGAGAAGAAGCTCATGTATGCAGCGTCAAAGTTTTCATCTCCCTTTTTCCAGAAAATATCTATCCACTTTGCATCAAGTTTAACAGAGAAATTAAAGTTAAATTCCACTTTATCATCGCTGTCTTTCTTGTATAATGGAACAAGTTCTTTATATGGAGCGTACTCTTTATTATTAATGAAATTGATTAGGTCTGCCTTGAAATTCTCAAATGGACTCAACTGCAAACCACGCGCATTCATTTTGATATAAAGCTCTTCAGACAGGTTAAAGTAACCGAGAGACTTTACATAAAACTGGATATTGTCAAGTTTCTTGTAAAGTTCATTGCTATCCTGATTATTGTATCTATCATGAATAGCGTCAAGCATAACGAGCATAGCACTTATCGTACTATCTCTATCAAACGACTTGAAGTACCACTTTGCTTTCTTTATTGCCTTTGATGGTTTGGTGTCGGCAAGATCAAAGCGATAAGATGCTAATCTATGACAAAATACGGTTGAAGTGGAACGTGTTTCATAGACAAAACGGCCAAGTGCATTACGTATCTCATTATCAGCTTCTTCATCTTCGTTAAGCTCTCGGTTTGCAATATACCAATAAACCAGGAATAAGGTTGTCATACGTTGCTGCCCGTCCAATAATTCCATTACATAGGTTTCATTAGAAGGACGAACAATTCCATATATGAAGTTGAAATCAAAAACCTCATCTGTTTTGAAATTTGCAAACATTTCATTCAATAGTGTATTGCGTACGTAAGTACATACACCATCTAGTCTTCCCTGAGCATATGGACGTTGGATCTTAGGGATAACTATTTGACTGATTTTAACCTTTGTATCTTTATTAAGATCTAAATCATTCTTGTAAATATCTAAAAAGGTATATCTATTACTCATTCTTCAACCTCCTCTAATTTTATATATTTTATCAGGGCATCATAGATGTATTTATGATATGCTTCCATGTCTTCCTTTGTCCATAAAGAACGGTTGGTACCTTTCTCATCAAAGAATTTAGCGAAGATATATTGTGTTGCAATAGGTACAAAGACCCCTTGTTTGATACGTTCTATGATGATGCGTCTTTTTGTACAGAACAAACTATTTCCATACATTCTATTAGTAGCTGCATCAAGTAGTGTCAAGTTACCTATGGTGTTCTTGATTTCTTCATCTACTTCCACCTCTTGCGCATTCTTTTTCAAGATATTAATGGCATCGTCTAAAGCATTTTCATCTATTTTTTGTTTTAAAGCAGTAAGCTCATCATCCTTCAACTCATCTTTACGATCAGCCATAGCAATTTTAATCCATTCCTGTTTATCTTTGTCTCTTTTCAAAGCATTAGTATGGAATGAGTCGATATGTTCAATATCCCAGTTTTGAGCACTAAGTACATCAAATGGGAATTTATATACATCTGATTCTGATCCCAACTTTTGATTTTGTTCATTCAGAAGATGTATGTTTAGGGTCAACAATAACTTGTATATAGTATTGTGATCTTTATTGTATGTATTGAGAATCTGCTTATTCTCAGCGTCGACTTTCGTACCACGTAAGTGGTATGAAATGCGCTCTTTGAGGTATTTCTCAAAATCATCTCGACACGCAGTTTCTGACATATATTCAAAATGAAGAACAAGCCTACAAAGGTCTTCTCCACACTGACTGAGTAAACCAATGTAGTTATAAATAGAAGGGGTGCAGAACCAATCATCGAGCGTTCTGAATAATTCCATCACTTCATCCCAGGCAGTAGCAACTTCACGCTGGAGATCTTCGCCAATTTTTCCTTCAAAACGGTTGTAGTAGAAACGGAATATCTCACTTTGTCTTGCATCCATTAACTGAGCATCAATTTCCTTTATTTTAACATCCCATTCTGTTTCAGAAATTTCTTTCAGAGAATTCTTTTTGTAAATCAGATTAAAAAGGAGGTCAATGCGGTTAGGCATATCATATCCTTTTTTCTGAAGGAAATACCAGAAATTGTTTGCATGAAGTGTGTTCTCAATATATTCCCATTCTAAAGCCAATTCAGATTGCTTAATATATTTATCACTAGAGGTAAAGTTCTTTTTCAATAAGAACAATCCTTTGATAAGTTCCGCATCTGTAAGACGAATCTTTCCTGTATTGATCTTCTGAAATTCTTTAATGTTATTCTTTTCCTTTACTTCTGCGATTTCATACCATAAAATCTGTACAGAGCCACTTTTGGTGTCACTCATACCATTTAGAAGCTTAAAAAATGAATTTCTGATATTGTCAAGACTGCCACCCAATTGATAGCGAATATTGATAGTTTTACCATCAGTCTTAATCCATTCACCTATATATTTGAATGCATTTGCCATATGAAAGTAATCCACGTTGTCTTTCAGTATGTCCTCATCGCTATCCTTGATGGTCTTCATAGTCAATCCTTCAAGGAATTTTGTAGAACCGTCACGAGTAGCATAGCAGATATGATATAGTTCTTTACCATCTTCCTCTTCTTTTAAAGTTTCCGCATCCCATCCTTTCTGATCGAGAAGGTACTTGTATAGTAGAAATATAGTTGTCAGACGTTGCTGCCCATCTATAATCTCCCACACGCCATGACTGAGAATACCTTCATTGTATTCAGCTCCAAACATAGATTTAAGCTTATCCTCATCTGTGATTGGACGAGCGATGACTGGCTGAAGACAATAAAACTGATCCTGTTTTTTTTCTTTCCCTTCATTCGCAAAATCGTTAGCAAAGCAAAGAAGATCACGCAAGAGATCACCTACTTGTTTCTCTGTCCATCTATATCCTCTCTGGTAGGATGGTATATAGAAATACCTTCCATCAAGAAGTTCACCTATGGCATATTGGTTGATTGAATTATCCATTGTACATTATTATTTCAATTTTTACAAAATATTTCTATTACGCTTGGTCAACGCAGAAAAATGCGAATTTGCCACTCGGATTATGCTGAAATAATAATCATAGAGTCCTTAGCGAAAATTCGATAATCTGATACCGTTGATTAAATTATATTTTACATAAAAGCTTCAACCTGCTAACCTCTGATTTTAGATTCAACAATGTCATATTCGACATAATGAGTTTATCCGAGATTTGATTCAATTTTACCTGAAGATAGGACGGTAAACTCAATTCAATATTTTGAGTGCTTATAAAAGAGTTAATGGCACTTAATGCCATATAAGCTAATGATATAATTATTCCTTGCGAATTGGTAATCTCGTTATTTGCCAAATCTAATACATAATTTATTGCACTACAGATATGTGCATTACGCTGTTGCTTTAGAGCGTGAATTTCCATTTCAAGATTCATTTTACTAAGTTGACCTTGAAAACTATTCGCAGACGTGTCATATTTCATTCCGATATTAATCAATTGCAATTCAAACTCTTTTGTCGATAATTGCCCATGATAATCATTTGCCTGCCTATATTCCGCAGAATATTGATTATATAATTGATTATTATCCATTGCTTGAATCACCTTTTTGTTTTTTGATATCGTTAATACTATTTCTGAAAACATTAACAATCTCGACAAGGAGCTTCTGCTGTTCTTCAAACTCTAGAATGCGACTTCTCATTTTTTCATCATATTCTTGCAAGATCGTCCGCCCATCAGCCATAGAATTTTCCAATATTTCTTTACTTTGATCTGATAGACTCTTTTTCAACTGTCGAGTATATGCAGCATTTTGCCTTCTCAAATCTGCCGCAATATCTTTAATGCGCTCTTCTCCATCAGATTTCAATTGTTTTATGTCCAGCACACCATCTCTACCTTGTTGTATCAGTTCATCCATTTTGTATATGGAATAAAAACTAAATACTAAAAATAGAATGGTTAGAATTGCAGCCCAAAGCGTAATATTATTATATTCATGCTCTATTTTATTCAAGTGTAAATCAACCATATTCTTGATTTGGCCTTCTAATAGTACACGCTCTGCATTCAATCGTATCGAATCTTGTAATAACTTTGTTTTATGCCATTCTTGCAGTTGATCAACATGCTTGAAATGTTCTGATATGACTGTAACGAGATTTTGATATTGAGCCTTTGATAATATTTTGGTTCTTCCCAACGTATATTTCACCAAAGAATCTGCCAATACCGCATCACTAATCTTTTTGGTTTCGGTTATCCATGCCAAATTATATTTTGATATACCACAATACACACTATCAATTTTATTGATATGCTCAGTATAATAGTCTTTTATACGTTCCTGAGATGACCTTAAAGTATGTCCTGCATAGAATAAATAGGCTATAAACAGCAGGCTGAAAATAGAAATAACAACCAAGAATAGCTTGCCATACGAAGTGGACATCCTTTTTAAAATCGCCAATAATATTCTCTTAGCTTTCATATATTTCTATTTCAAATACTTGTCCAGAATCTTTTGTTTTTCCACCGTGCATTCTTCCATTTTCACACGACAAATCGCCATCTCAATCTCCAGTTTGGCAATACGCTCGGCTACAGTTCGTTGAATATTCATATGTTAATTACTGGTAGTTATATTACTATTTATTAGTTGACGAACATCAATCTCTAAGACATTGGCAATTTGTGTCAACACTTCTAACGATGGTTGTATTTTATTGGAACACCATTTTGAAACTGTGGAAGTATCTTTTCCTAATTGTTCCGCCAACCATTTTCCTGTTCTCTTTTGTTCTACTAAGACAATTTTCAAACGATTCAAATCTTTCATTATTTGCCTATATATTGGTATTTGATGCAAATTTATTATAATTTTCGAAACCGAGCAAATATTCATTTCCTAATAAACTTTATAATGAATCTTACATGCAAATAATATCTTCAAACATTAATAAAAAGTCAATAATAATTTCTTTATGTTTTAATATAAAATATAACCTTTTGTACTATTTGTAGTTGACACCAAAAAGAATATAACTGTTCTACACTTTTGCACTATGGATCACACATTTTGCTTCATATCGGCTTTTCTCTAAAGAAATTTGCTGGTCCTCAAGAAAATCCGTAATTTTGCGCCGTCAATTGAATATAAAAACATAAGCTTACAATGCTGCAAAGAAGAAAGAACAACTGGAACACCGTATCGGATCGAGGCATAAAATGCCTTGAGAGATTGTCGTGTGTCCATACTTCGGGCATTGGAGCATTCTACACTTTTGGAGACATTTTCCGACGAACGTTTGATAGACCATCGGGGATACGATGATGCTGGTATCCCGCTGAAACGATAAATGAAAACCGTCGGAGAGTCCTTACCAAACTTTTCGACGGTTTTTGTTTTGTGCCTGTTGGTGACGTTCGCACGATGTGCTCTTCTCCGTCAATTTCGTCCACGGGCTGAATTGTAACGTATTATTAACCGCGCAGTGATGCGCATGAATGAAAGATTATGAATTATAAATTTGACGGAAGCAGGGTGTTCTTTACATCCGACACCCACTTCAACCATACCAATATCATCAGGTCCTGCAACAGGCCATTCAAAGATGTATCGCACATGAATGAGACGATTATTGCCAATTGAGTGGTCGGTCCGGAGGATATCGTGTTCCACCTGGGCGATTTCTGTCTGGGCGGTTCTGCCGAATGGGTAAACGTACTGAACAGGCTGAATGGGAAAATATACCTTATTTCCGGCAACCACGACATCAAGAACCTGAGGCAGAATTACACGAAATACTTCGAGCAGATAACGATGCAGATGTATATCGAGGTGGATAAGCAGAAGATTTATCTGAATCACTGTCCGTTCCTCTGCTATGGCGGCTCATACGATGACACCTGGCAGCTTTTTGGACACGTGCATACCCGAAGGAACAATACCGGAAAGGATGCTTCGCGGCTGAGTATGCTTCTTCCGACACAATATGATGTCGGAGTGGACAACAACGATTTCACACCGGTTTCATTTGCACAGGTGAAGGCAATCATAGGGAAACAGATTGAACAATCAAGGAAAGGAGAACAGTAAGATGAAGATACAATACATGAGTGATTTGCACATGGAGTTCCAGGAAAACAGCAGATACTTGAAAAATAATGAATTGCCTGTAACAGGCGATGTGCTGGTGCTGGCCGGGGATATTTTCTATCTCAGGGATAAGGTTGCTCCATTGACTAAGTTCTGGAAATGGGCTTCGGAAAACTACCGACAGGTGCTGATTGTCCCCGGCAACCACGAATACTACAACTATTCCGACGTGATGGAACGGGGACTGCAATGGCGGTGGATGTTCCGTAAAAATGTCGGTTACTATCAAAATCAGGTCGTCCGCATCGATGACACTGACTTCGTCCTGAGTACGCTGTGGTCACGGATCAACCCGAACGACGAGTATTTCGTGTGGAAAGGCATGAATGACTTCCGCCAGATCAAGTTCGACGGGAAGCTGCTGCAGGTGGATGAATTCAACCGGATGCACGAGAATTGTATCGGTTTTATCCAGAAAAGCGTTGAAGAAAGTACGGCGGCCCATATCGTTGTGGTTACACACCATCTGCCGACACTCCAGGCAGTGGCTCCGCATCATAAGAGTTCCGTGCTGAACAGTGCCTTTGCCAGTGAATACGGAGAACTGATAGCCAACAGTCGGATTGATGCCTGGATCTACGGGCATTCGCATACTAATATCGATGTAAAAATAGGGGATACCCCTATAATCTGTAACCAGATGGGATATGTTTTTGAGGATGAACACCTGATGAACGGATTTGACCCAGCTAGGTTTATTGAAATTTAATGGACATATAGAATGAACGAAAGAAAGATTATAGACAGAATGCTCCTTTCCGATTTGGCGACGGAGGTCGGGCTGAATGCCTCGCATTTGGAGGCGTTGGGAGAAAGCCGTCAATGGGAGATTGTCGTTGGTGTCGATATGCTTGAGCGGATGGTTGAGATACAACATCAGTTCGAGCGGCTGGCTGTAATGGGCGACGATGAGTACCGGGGATTCTATATCGAAGTGCCACGGCCTACGCCGGAAGAGTGGGGGGACGCCGAGGAATTGATCGCTTCGGGGGAATATGATAGCCGGGAGACGTTCCTTGCGGATTGGCTTGCATTCAACCCGATGGAGGCCAGGTGGTTTCATGTCGCTTCGAACCGATACGGAGACTCCCGGTCAATCCGTATTACGGACCGGAAGCATACTCATTTTATCATTACGAATCGTTCCAAGTGTACGGATGCAGAACCAGATGATACGTGGTGCAGGGAGAATCTAACCCGCCTCTTCGACTATCTGGAACGGATGATTGATGTCATTGTTGCGAATCCTGATGGGTTCAACGATTACGTAGCGCATAACCTGCCGTACCAGCAACGTATAGGACGGATTGCACAAAGGGAGTTTAACCGTATCATGTCGAATTTCAAAATTGAGGTGGAAGATCGGGAAACGGCCATCAAGGCATTGGAGGACTCGGTACACGGGCTTTCTGCCCCTCTTTTGGAAACCATGACCATACGAAAGTATTGCGCCTATTTCCGCATTGCCAACGAGGTGTATGAGGCTTATCACCGGAAGCGGGGATGCAAGGGGTGTATCTATACAGATCAGCAGGATGTTCCTGAAGAACTGCGTGATGTGGTCTATTACAAGCGTAAGAAGTTCGTTGATGTGACGGAAATGTACGACATTGACAGTCCGGAGGATTTCATACGGTTCGCAACTGACCATTACGGAGAACTTGGACTTTCACGTCTGAATATCTTTGCCTCGAAAGACCGGCAGCAGGGATGGAAAATAGTTGTTTCCAACAGCTATTCAGCCAATGCCGGATTGGCTATTGAAGTAGCGACAGCTTTGTACAAGGCTGGGGCACCGCTGCTGATATATGACGCAGAAAAGTTCCTAAGAATCCTGCTCGAAGAGGATTCTGTGCGCCTGGTTCCCAGCTCCTTTCACAACTATATGGGCTATCAGGACGAGGGCACTGTCTACGAGCTGCCGTGGGAATATGAATGTTCGGATGATGGTGACTCGCCTCTCACTCGGGAGCAATATCAAGCGATTGTCTTGCTTACAGAATGGCAGCCGGAGGAAAGAATAAGACTTCATTAAAAGAGTATGACAGAAAAAACAACACGTAAATTATATCCGATACAACCTTGATGCTATTGAAAGAAAGCGTTGTTTTTACTTCAAAAATCGGCTATAATCAGCCAAATCACATAAAATTTTAGAGATTTGGCTGATTATATGGTTAATTTGTTCTATATTTGTGTAGACAGAATTCTATAGTTGACTTCCCCTGATTTAGGTTGACACTTTTAGAGCGGTTAAACTAATATGATTTACAATATCACTGATTGGGTTTACAGTCGGTGTTTTTTATCTCTAAAAGTCTTTACAGAATCACTGTTTTGATTTACAGTGCTGCAGTCTGACCGGTTGGTTTTGTCCAGGTGCTGCGGTACCGCAGCACCTGGACACTCTGACAAATATATGCCTTTTTTCATTTTATCCCATAGCCCAACTATTTTTCCAGCACTGCCGCTGCTCTCCCGTCTGCATATGTACTGCTTCGGGGGGCTGCATACCGATGCTCATGTGTGGTCTCTGTGTATTGTAAAAGTCTATTATCCTATCCAATATAGACCGGCATTCATCCCTTGTCGTTATTCTCATCTTGTACAGCCACTCGACTTTCAATATGCCGTTGGCACGTTCCGCGATGGCGTTTTCGAGTGGGTCGCCGCTTTGGGTCATGCTTATATTCACATGGCGTTTCTTCAACTCTGATACATATTCATTGCTGCAATACTGACACCCGCGATCCGAGTGATGGATGAGCCGGGATGCCGTGACATCATCAATCGTAGCCAATGCCATTTTCAGGGCATTTAACGGATAGACGGTCTCCAATGTCGGACCGACAGCCCAACCGACTATCTTGTGAGAATAGGTGTCCGTTATTAGTGACAGATAACACACCCCTTCATCTGTCTCAACGTATGTTATGTCGCTGACCCATATTTCGTTGGGACGGGAGGGAACGACATCCGCAATGAGATTGGGATACTTGCGGTAGTGATGACGGGAGTCTGTCGTTTTATAGCGTCTGCGTCGCTTCAGCCTTACCATCAAGCCGTTTTTTTCGAAGCAACTCTATGAATGCGTCACGCCCGGGCATATTGTCATTCTCATCAAACAACCGTTTCACTATCAGGTATAACTTCGCACATCCCAAACCGGGATTGGCCTTGCGGTATTCGCTCACTTTCTCCACAATGAGCGGCTCTATGGCGTTGGCGGCGAACTCCTGATTGTCCCATTTGTAATAGGATTGCCTGCTGTAACCAAACAGCCCGCAGAGAGTGCCCAGTCCATATCCCGGACATTCCCCGCGTAGCAGACTTACCGTTTGGTGCCAGATTTTTTTCTTATGGGAATGTTGAACGTTTCCTCGGCCAAATTGATCATTGTATCATAGGCCTTTGCCCGCAACTTCTCGAGCTCGGCCTCCTTACGGGCTTGCTTGAGTTGCGCCTGGAGTTCCCGAATCTGGTCATCTTTACTTTTCCTGGCCATATCTTCATCGCTTTGTTCCTCCAAAGATAATGCTTTCTCCTGAGTCACATATTTGCCGATCCAGGTATAGACGCTGTTGACAGTGGCGATATCAAACTTTTTACGGACTTCCTCCGCTGTCATTACTCCTTTGAGGATATCCAGAACCGCATTAACACGGTCTTCTTCGTCCGGCTTGTAAACTGTGACGACCTCGTTGGACCAATACTTCTCCTTGGTTTCCGGATCGATTTTCAAGGCAATGTCTCGCTTGTGTCTTTCTCTCATTGACTCGTCTGTTTTATGCTCTCAAAACTGTCAACTTTTTTCAGTTCAAGTCACCCTTCAAAAGCATAAAACCACCATGAATCCTATACAACAATTTCAGCAAGACCTCATCAACAAATACTACGGTCTCATTCCCGCCTGGGAGATTACCAACCTCTACACACCTTCCGACCACGAGATAGTCTTCTCCGTCAAGACCGCCCGCTACGAAGGCAAGATCATCGCTTCGTATGACAACGGCACTCTCATCACGCTGTCCTTTCCGGCTATCGATTTCGTGATCTACGGAGTCAAGGACGCGCAGCACCTGACTGATGCCATACAGGACTTCGTCGAGAGAGGGGGTGTATTTGTAATTGGCCGATAAATGGCAATGATCCGGGAAGAAGTTAGCTCGTTTGTGGCATTATTCGCTGCAAATGAGCTTTTTTCTGAATTTATAATGAATGTATCACTATATTTTTGTAATTTTGATTGCTAAAACTATACATGTAATGACTAAAAATACACAAGATTTGGCTGAAAATCGCATTAAGGCTGTACTTGCAGACAAAAAGAAGACTTGCCGTTGGCTTGCAGAGCAAATCGGTAAAAATGAAAATACGGTATCAAGGTGGTGCACAAACAAGATTCAACCTTCCATGCAGCAACTTTTTGATATTGCACGGATTCTTGAAGTGGATGTAAGAGTATTAATCAAAACTCCTGATTCAATATATTAAATAATCACAGAATTAAAGATTATGGATACACGGTTAGTATCAAAAATAAGACAAGCAGGAATATCATCTATAACTGCATCTAAGGAATATAGGAAAGCTCTGACAGAATTGGCGAAAAGTATTAGGGAGCAATGCTCAACCGCCCCTAATGAAGCGACCATTTCATCAAATTTTGATTTTCAGATACATGATTTTCTAAGGGCGGTTTTTGATATTGAATATACTCCGACAAAGGAACAAAGTGTAGATAGATTGCTCCATGTTTCAAAAGGCCGTATTGACAGCAAGTGGGGTGGAGTAATAATTGAATATAAGGATCGTGATAAATTATCTACTCAAACCCTGCAAGAGTCGGCTATTAGTCAAGTTTGTGACTACATTAATGGGTTAAATGCTGTTGATAATAACAATTATTTGGGTATTGTTACAAATGGACTTGTATGTGCTACAGTTGTGTTTACTTCTGGGGCATACAAATTTTCCGTATTTGATAAATTGGATAGAAATCATTTACAGATAATTATCGAAAATATCATCAAACTGAATCAGACAGGTTTGTCTTCAAAAAATCTTGTCAATGACTTCTGTAGTCCGATAGACGATTCTGTAAGTAAGACTATTACCAAACGTCTCTTCAAAACGTTAACTGTCTCGTCTACAGACAAGACGAAAATGTTGTTTGACGAATGGAAAGAACTTTTCAGCCTAGCTCATGATGATATTTCAAAACAGCAGGCAATTATTGATCGAAGGAAATCATTGCAGGAAGTCGTTGATGATAATTTGTCGACAAGTCAGGATGAATATTTTGCATTATTTGCATTGCAGACAACATATGCAATAATTGTGAAGTTGGTTGCTTACAAAGTACTGAGTCATATTCGCTTTTCTTCAAGTGTTACAAGCTTTAAGGCTCTAGCGAATCTTCCGCAAAACTCGCTACAAACAGTAATGAGCAGACTTGAAGAAGGAACTATTTTTCGTGATTACGGTATTGGAAATCTTCTTGAAGGGGACTTCTTCTCGTGGTATGCCTCTGAAGAGCAGTGGAATGAGGATATCGCATTGTCTATTAAGCAAATTGTTTCGATTCTTTGTCAATATGAAGATCTTTCTTCTAATGGAATTGGAATATCAATTCAAGATTTATTCAAAGAGCTATTTATGGCGATGATTCCTAGCAAAGTTCGTCATAGTTTAGGAGAATTTTACACACCGCAATGGCTTGCTGATAATGTTGTATCGGAAGCATTGTCAAAAGTTGCGCACAAGCAAAATTGGAGTGCATTGGATCCATGCTCTGGCTCAGGTACATTTATTACTGTCTTGATACGTAAAAAGTTATCAGAGTGCAATACATTATCCAATAAAGAGCAGCTAGAGGCCGTACTAAAGAATGTTGTGGGTATTGACTTAAATCCTTTGGCCGTTCTGACATCAAGAATTAATTATTTCATTAATGTAGCTCACTTGATTACCAATGAGGACATTATTGAAATTCCGATTTATTTGGGCGACTCTTCGTATGTTCCTCAGGTCGTATTTATAGATAATGTGAGCTGTTTGGAATATAGAATTAAGACACTGAAAGGACCAATTTCAATAGTAATACCAGAAAATGCGTTGAATGATTTGGGGCTATTCTCAAAGGTTATGACTGAAATAGAATTTGATATTCAGCAATGTAATAAGAGTGCTGTTTCAGAAAAACTTCTTAGCCTAATTCCGGAATCAGATAAAAATAAACGAATAATTGAATTAGTGAATCAATTGGCAGAAACATTCGTTTTTATCTTGAAACAAATCATTGGAATGGAATATGGGCGAGGATAGTAACTAATTTTATGTCAACTGCCAAGTTAGGCCGATTTGATATGATTGTCGGGAATCCACCTTGGATAGATTGGAAAAGCTTGCCAAATGGATATCGAGATAAAATTAAAGATTTATGCATTTCGAGAAATTTGTTTTCGGGAGATGGTGTAACAGGAGGAATTAATCTAAATATTTGTGCTTTAATTTCAAATGTAGCTGCACAGCGCTGGCTTAAGGACGATGGCGTGCTTGCTTTCCTTATGCCACAATCTCTTTTGTTTCAGCAGTCATATCAAGGCTTTAGAAATTTTATTGTAGACTCTAATAGACGGTTGTATTTGCAAACTGTTAGCGATTGGACAGCTTCAGGACACCCTTTCAAGCCAGTACAGGAGAAATTCTTAACATATTTCTGGAAAAGCGAAAAAGTTGATTACAGAAATGGTATGCCAATCAGCAAATATGTAAAATCTTCACGAAAATCATTAGAGGACTATATACACTGCGATTCCTTTGCAAAAGTTGCTGGAATTTTCCAAGTAGAGCAATTGATTATTGGTCAGGTAAGTAATAACAATAGTAATACAGGATTTTCGTATGCAACTTCGAAGACGCAATTGAAGGATTTTCAGCGTATTTCTTATCAGTCCGATTATCAAGGAAGAGAAGGAATAGAATTTTACCCACAAGAGGTGTTTTTGTTTGAGTACGAAGATAGTATACCGTCAAAAAAATTGCTTCAGGTTAGAAATATCCAGAATCCGAAATCGAAATACAAAATACCTCAAGATAGGTATGTACTTGAACAGGGGTTACTTCACCCATTAATTAAAGGTGTGAATATCAAAAGGTATCATTGCGATATTTCTGGAATAGTAGTACCATTCCCATATGAAATTAATTCTGGAAGAACCCCGATTCCTTTCGACAAGATGTGTTCAAATTGGCCCAAGACTGCACAATATTTTCAAAAATTCAAGAAGGTGTTGTCAAGTCAGACCTCATATAATGACAAAATTATTGGCGACAAATATAACAGTGAATTCTATGCTATAGCCCGTGTCGGTGATTATAGTTTTGCTCCATGGCGTGTTGCATTTAGAGATAACACAAAATGGCAAGCTTGTGTAGTAGGTACTGTTTCTACGCCTTGGGGCGAAGATAAATTACCAGTATTTCAGAACCACGCAGTAACAATAGCGCAAGACAAAGATGGAAGATTTATTTCGGAAGATGAAGCTCATTACATTTGTGCAATTCTCAATTCAGATATTGTATATGAGTTATATATGAATTCATCTGATTCTAGATCATTCCCAATCCGTCCCAAGAACTATATTCCAAAATTTGATGTTAATAATAGTATTCATCTGCAATTGGCTTCTTTGTCTAAACTTGCACATAAGTATTATGATCAACCATCAAAATTAAAAGACATCGATTCGAAGATTAATAGTTTATATCTGAAATTGTGTGATGAATTGGTAATGCCCCAAAGCAAGAAATTACAAATTGTGCAAAACGTTCCTAAAAAACTGCAGTATAAAAGATTTTTCCCAATATATTCGTTAAGAGCAGCTTGTGGCCGTTTCATCTATAATGACAATGTTGAGATTGATGGATGGATTGAATTGCAAGATAATACAAAGCTGAATGAGAATTATTTTATTGTGCAAGCAGTTGGCGAATCAATGATGCCAGAGATACATAATGGTGATTATTGCCTTTTCTGTAATTATTCAGAAGGACATTCATATGAAGGGAAAATTGTCTTAACACAATGCCTTGATACATTGTCTGATTATGATGGAAGCTATACTATTAAGAAGTATCATAGAGTGAAGGAGGAGAATGTTGAAGAAAATCGCATGGAAGCTAAATCATTGGTATTGAGTCCGTTGAACTATTATGGGCATAGTGATATTGTCATAGACGAAAATCCTGAAGATTACAAGGTTATTGGCGGGTTTGTTCGTGTTATTAAATCCGAATAAAGTACTATGTTACTGAAGATAAAAGCCCAATTATTGCGAGATGCGATCTTTAATTTTTTAGAATGAGTATTATTACAAACATATTTAGAAGGAAGAAAGATTCATTTGAGCATCGGGGGAAAATGCCAAGAGAGTATTTGTCATTGCTTGAGTTCAACAAGAATATCGACATTTTGCTCACCGCTGATTCATTCATCGCTCGCAGTGATTATGCGCAATTGGTTCCGGAATATGCGGAACTGGATAGATTCTTTCATGCATTGCAGACCTCAAGAATGCTTGACGACTACATTCGGAAGAATGGCTTGGACGCAAGCCAGGTGAATGATTTTCTGAGGGTGTACGATGAAATCAAGAACTTGGCAGTGGAATCGCCAACAATAAAGGCGCACAATGATAAATTCGTTGAGCTATCCCTGAAAGACAACAAGAAATATCTTGATACGATTCTGAAGAAATGTGATCCGAACATTTCGCTTGACAATGAGCAGCGCGAGGTTGTAGTCAGTGATGAGGATTACACTTTGGTCGTGGCTGGTGCCGGAGCCGGGAAAACAACTACAGTTGCTGCCAAAGTCAAGTATCTGGTTGAGAAGAGGGGAATTGCGCCAGAATCTATACTGGTTATCTCGTTCACCAATAAGGCCGTGAATGAACTCAAAGACCGTATCAACAAATCATTGGGTATTCCGTGCCCAATAACCACTTTCCACTCCGCTGGATATGCCATCCTTCGCAAGAAAGAAGATGAACGGCGTAAGATTGTGGACATGGGCTTTATGTACAAGGTAATCAACGATTATCTCAAGGCAAAGGTCCTGAAGAACCCTGATACTGTCCGCAAGCTGATTCTGTTCTTTGGCTCATATTTCAATGCACCGTTCGAAGGAGATGATTTGAACGATTTCTTCCTCTATGTCTCCAAAGCCGATTTTGCCACATTGAAGAGCAATACCGGCGAATATATCCAGGAAGTAATCGATAGTAAAACAAAGAAAGTTCAGACTCTCCGCGACGAGATTGTCAGGTCGCTTGAAGAGGTTCGCATCGCGAATTTCCTGTATCTGCACAACATCGATTACGAATACGAACCATTCTATCAGTACCATATTCTCGATGCCAATAAGCCGTACACACCGGATTTCAGAATATGGCAGGGCGATAAGTCTTTGTACATTGAGCATTTCGGTATTTCGAAGTCGGGAAACAACAATTTATACTCCGAAGAGGAACTGGCAAAGTACAAGAAGCGCATCAATGATAAGATTACTCTTCATCGCAAACATAAAACGGACCTGGCTTATACCTTCTCGCGATACAATGATGGGCGCGACATGCTGATCCATCTGAAAGAGCAGCTGATTGCCAAAGGGTTTGATCTGGTTAAGCGTCCGGACGAGCAAGTGTACAAGATGATTGTAGAGTCCGCAGAGAGCAAATACATTACTCGCTTGACGATGCTCCTGTGCAACTTTATTCAGAATTTCAAGACTCAGGGCTACGACCAGAGCAAGTTCGATAAGTTCGCTTCTGAGACCAAGAATGTGCGCACAAAGCTTTTCCTCGATATCTGCAGGCTTTGTTATCTCGAATATCAGCAGGCGCTGGAAGAAGAACACAGTATCGACTTCGAGGATATGATCAACGAGTCCGCCCGCATCATTCATGATAAGCAGGTAGCAAAGGAAAAGCTTCTGTTTAAGTATATCATCGTTGATGAGTATCAAGACATTTCTCGTCAACGCTATAATCTCATTAACGAATTATCTAAGTTGTGTAGTGCCAAGATTGTTGCAGTCGGTGATGATTGGCAGTCTATCTATGCCTTCAGCGGTTCAATTCTGCCATTGTTCACTCGTTTTTGCCAAGAATTTGGATATGGCCAGGAGTTGAAGATTACCAAAACATACCGCAATGCTCAGGAACTGATTGACATTGCCGGTAACTTCATTCAGAAAAACAGCACCCAGATTAAGAAACAACTGATCTCTCCGAAGCGAATAGAAAATCCGGTAATCATCAATACATACAGCGAGGAAAAGAGCAAAGATCAGAAAGAGGAGGGTGGAGTATATCACAATATGGCGCTCGCCGTCAATCAGGCAATTGAGGACATTATTCAGTCCGGAATATCCAAAAAACCTTCTATTCTGCTTTTGGGCCGTTATGGTTTCGATGCCAGAAACTTGGCAAAATCAGACGAATTCATATACGACGACAAAAAGAAGGTAATCAAGTCCAAGACCTATGGCACTAATGTCAGTCTTGACTATATGACGGCTCACAGTTCAAAGGGCTTGAGTGTTGATAATGTGATAATTATCAATGCGAAAGATGAATTGTTCGGATTTCCATCAAAGATTGCAGATGATCCGGTGTTGAAGCTAGTTGTAAACAACGATGACTCTTACGATTATGCGGAAGAACGCCGACTATTCTATGTCGCTTTGACCCGTACAAAGAACCGTGTCTACATTATTACTCCGCAGAATAGGCCGTCAGTGTTCATCAAAGAATTGCTCAGCAATCAGAAAGATTATCCAAATGTCGCGCTTCGTGGTGATATAACATCTGACTTGCGTCCGGTTGACCATGTAAAGAATCGCTGCCCGAAATGCGGCTATCCTCTTCAGAAGCGTTACCATAAGAACCACGGTCTGAGACTCTGGATATGCACTAATGACCAGGAAATGTGTGGGTACATGACCAACGACCTCAAAGGCGGCTCATTATCTATTCGGAAGTGCGATTGGTGCAAGGATGGATATTTGGTTGTGAAGAAAGGACAGAGGGGATATTTCCTCGGTTGTACCAACTATAATAAGTCCGGGAATGGCTGCGGTAGAATGGTCAACCTAAATGACTGCCTTGAGAGTGATAGTGACCAGTTCGGAAAAGAATATTAGGAGACAAATAAATCAGAGAAATAAAACGAATAACTATATGATCGACCTTGAAAAAGTGAAAATTGCAAAAGAGTGGATGAACGCTCTTGCAAATGGATATAACCCTCTTGATGGAACTGCATTGGATGACAAGGATATTGGTAATAATGTACATATTTCGCGCTGTCTGTTTTATGTATGTGAGGTATTGGACTCAGTAGGGAAAAGAAAATCCGGCTCAGGTAAAGACTATGATCTGGACTTCAAACTGAGTCAAGAAGATGCCGCAAAGGTGTATATTTCAGATAGAACAGGCATATCTATATTCGTTAAAGAAATCAATAAGGTGATACCCGAAAATATGAAGCCGCTGTCTGCAACAGCTGTTACAAGTTGGCTAGTTAGAATCGGATATCTTCAGGAAGCTGTCAATGAGGTAGGACATAAGTATAAGGTGCCGACGGCTAATGGCCAGGCAATTGGAATATCGTCAGAACTTCGTACAGGTCCGAACGGTCAGTATATGGCCATTGATTATTCTGCAAACGCGCAGCGTTTTATCCTTCAGAATCTTTTCAAGGAATAGTTAGGGGAACATAATAAGGGGTAGTATTATTGACACAAATAGTGCTACGCCAACAATGAGTTTTTGATTAATATTAAAAAAGTATATTACGAAAAATGAGCGGTCCGGATATGATACTTGGGTTTATTATTTCCTATGCGGATGGAAAACTGCAGGAATACATGAAGCCCGACCTAGAAAGCCTTTTGGAAAAATGCTATGATCGAGCTCTAAAGAAATGGTCTAAAAATGAAGGCATAAGGCGTGATATGGAACTGGGCTATCATCGGCATGTACAGCAGTTGACGGAAACGATACTACATTCCCAGAAAGAAATGAATGCCGAAGATAAACAACTTGTCGCCTTGTGGGTAAATGAAATTCAAAAGGATCAAGATGCTTGCCAAATAATTCAGAATATGCAAATAGATGCTATTCTGCAACAATCGATAGAAGGCTATTCGGAGATTTATAATGAGCTTAAGAAGATTGTAGAGAAAATTGACAACATATTATCAAATACAGAGGATATTAAATTAGCTCTGCAAAAAACTAATGAGTCAATTCAAGCACTTGCAAAGAATTTAAATGGACTAGACATAAGATGTGACGAAACGATTGACTTAATCTGCCCAATTCCACCAAATGTGGCACTGCGAAAAGAGTATATTGATGATTTGAAAAAAATTCTTGACGAAAATCACTCAATACATATCTTCGGAGGGTGGCACAGCGGAAAGAGTGTAACTTCATGTTTATTGGCTCAAAGATATGAAGACTATACAAAGATATTATTGCCTTTGTCTTCTATCCCGCAGGTTTCTTTATATCCGCTGAAAATTATTGCACAAGAAACCGGCAAGAAGGTAATTATTCTTGATGGAATAAATATTAATGATTCCGATTTATGCATCACTTTGTGCAGTCTTATAGATAAATTAAAGTCTGACGATACTCTGTTTATTATTAATTCCTACGAAAGCTTTACAAGTGTAAGCATGGGCGTGGAGTCTAGTGAATGGGAAGTTGAAGTTCCTGTGTTGTCAATCGGTGATGTGAAAGGCATGCTTGATGAAGCGCATAATATGTGGGGAGAAATTATTCATAGTGTTACTGCGGGACATCCTCAATTAGTCCAACTTGCTGTTAATTATGTTTCCTCAGATGAATTTAGTCCAACTGATGAAAAGATTGCCAATCTATTTACATTCTCCGGAGAAGTGAGTATAGCAGATAGGTGCAGGACGGCATTAGGACGTATGGTGTCAAACATTGATGCATTAGATCTCCTGAATAGGTTGTTACTTTTTGACGGTTTATTTACGGAGAAAGATTGTAGGACTATTGCGGAAGTTGAGCCAGCTATTCGTGTTCCTATGACGCTTTTGTCGTCATTATTGGGACCATGGGTGCAAAAAAATGAAGACAAGTACCAGGTATTTCCACTGTTAAAAAAAGCTCTAAAACCAGATCTGAATGCCTATGTAAATAGGGATTGCTGTGATAGAATTGCAGATATAATTATTAGCCGCGGAAGTTTAAGCCTTTCAGATGCTTTATCAATATTTGCACTTTATGTAAAGGGATCGCTGTATGAAAAGGCTGCAATTCTATATTTGCAGGTGATACATTTGTTATCTGACAAGGGCCTTCTTAAATCTAGAGGGGCATCCTTATTTAAGGGGATTTGGCATAATATGCCATTGCCGACAGATATGCCGGATAACCTCAAAATTTCTATTCGATCGGCTCAAGTCGCAATCTTCGGCTTGGAAGATCCGGAACAATATGCAAATTCAGCATCTGATTTAGAGCAGCTTCTTGATGGTACGGAAATAAATAAGCGTAAGGAATTGTCAGAAGGCTACATGCTGTTAAGCGGCTACTACTTGGTTAGCGGGGATTTCGCTAAAAGTGATGAGTTGAAGTCAAAAGTAATTCCATCTGAATACATACGCGAACTTGAAGAAAAGTTTGACGACAAACAGTTGCGACTTTTCCAATTCCATTCTGTGAAGACATTTGATGGACTAAAGGTTATTATGGACAAGCAAGCTGCAGAAGATTTTGCTCCATTTGATCTTTACTTTGAAGGGTGTAACTATTCTATTAGAAGCCTATTAGATGGGATTCCTAAAGAGTTACAGAATAAAGAGCTTCATTCAACCATTGATTATGCATATGCTCAAAATATAGGAAAATTATACCCTTTCGCAATTAGTTGCCTTTCTGCGCTAATAAAAGAGTCATCTGATAGCCATGATATTATTGCATGCGAGAGGTTGTATAATCAGTATAATGGTTTGTTGTCCTTTGATTTTGGGCGATTGCAGTTGAATTTTAGCTTAGCCGTGGCATATGAAAATGCAGGAAATGCTGAGCAAGCAGAAGTCTATTATTCGAAAGCTGCTTCGGTTTCTGACCTGAGTATAAATGCATATGAATCTATGGTATCCCATGTTTCATATGCTAAATATCTTGGCAAACGTGATTCTCAGAGCGCATTGGATATATTAGTCAATTTTATGAAGTACTCTGGCTTTAACTCCTACTTGGCAGATGAGCACAGGTCGCTTTTCTTTGGAACATTATCCATCGCGTATTGGTTCTGTGGAAAAAAGATTGAAGCTGTGAAGATGAGCAATCTAGTTTTGAATGGCATATATAAGGAAAAAGATAATCTCTCTGACCTGTATAAAGAAATTGCGGTAAGACACAGTGCAATGTTGACTCAATATATGAATCTTGCTTTGAATGGAGTTGAGAATCCGGATTCAATAATGCTTGGCTATGATATGTATTTCAATAGCATAAGGGATGTTTTGAGTTTGTATTCATCAACGAGAGTATTCGGGTGTCTTGCTATTTCGTGCCTGCTAAATGATCTCATCATAAAAAATGATGAATCTACATATGACTATGTGAAAAAAGGGTTAGAATTTTTCAAGACGGCTGAGCCAGGGTCTCTTCCCGCATCCATATTAACAAATATGGTTCCTTTGCTATTATCCCATGATGATATGGATGGCGTAGAATACTTAATGTCAGTTTTTGCGGATTCAATTAAAAGTTATAATGATAAACCGGCAAATATTGAACTTGTGCAATTGAGTACATGTTTGCTCCAGATAGCTTGTTATAGGACAATAAGGCAGTCTGGAAGCTATTTTTTCGATGACGAACGTGTACGCAATTTTGTCCAGGCTGTGCTAGAACGTATGGGAAGGCAAGATGTGGTAGACGAGTATATTAAAAGTATAGGTGTGGAAACTTTTGACTTTAATTCCATTGAGGATGATATAATCAAAACAGTGGCATATATTTGGCGTATCAATGATTATTTAGCCTCTGATACTGTAATTTTGCTGCATAGAGTATATGTTCTTTGGAGCAGGAATTGGAAGCAGCATTCGATAATTTCTTTGCTGAATGCATTTTTTGAAGCCGTTCTATATTATAAGATCAAGAACGAACCTAATGCTTTTAATCTCGGCTATACTAATGTTAGTGATCTAATCAGAAGAGCAAAATTATGTGAGGGGTTTGAAAGTAGCAGAAGACTTGCAGTAGCTTATTGTTATTTGCTAAAGAATCCTCCTAAGATGAATGCGGATCAGGAGGAGTTCTTTATGGCTTGATACCTCATCTTAATTGCTATCGAGAGCAAGCATTAATTCAATGTAAAAATTGGACGAAAGTATAATATGCCCCCTGATCTGTGGCTATGTTCATTGCCCCCCACCCTTAAATGAGGTATCAGCCACTTCGGCTGGCGCCTCAGTCGCTGATGCTTTTATATACCCAATGAAACCCCAGACAGAGTCTGGCTGACGCCAGCCTCAGACTGGGAGAATGGCAAATTATTATAAAATAGAAGGGACCAGAGAATCAACTTTGCAAAAACATAAAAGGATCCAAATCATATCTCCTCTAAACCTATTGACTTGAGGTATTCATAGGTGCCGTTATAAAACTCTGGAAGTCGGGTCGAATCTTCCGGGAAACCGCCAACGGTTTTATTGGGATTGCCCTCTGGAACGCAAATGACCATGCCGATGCGGGCACGTGTCAGTAGGACACGGTAGGCATTCAACATGTATTTCCTTCGTTCAATGCTGCTTTCAGTATGGACTGTTTCTTCTCGCCAGGCTGTCCGGCCATTGAAGTTATAATATTTCCACTGTCCGTTTTCGAATCTCAGGTCAGCATCCCAAAGCACACAGGTATAATCCAGCTCCAGACCCTGAACCTGAATCTCGGTTGCTGCATCCTCAAGGTAGTTGGAAGAACGGATGTCATTTTTATCCTCCAGAAACCAGTGTACGGCATTTTCGTCGCCTTGATCTAGAATATCGACAGCCAATGGTTTGAACCGAGCCGCAGCTTTGCTGACCAGCACGCCTGACCGTTGGGAACCTTTGGTGTTCTTGCGCAGCCATGCCCTTGCCTTGGCCATATCTCTTGTCAGAACAATCGGGTAGCGCTCTTTTATCGTGTTGTACCAACTGGATGCATCCGGATTGAAAGAGAGTAGAGAGTGTACAAACGCAGAGAGGTTTTCAGCTCTGAACGAACGCAGACTAACTCCCAGATGGAGTTCCGGAGAGAACGTGACCTTGTCATTGTCTGCCAATAGTTCATTGACCCGACCTTCGGCATATTCCGCTTCGGTCAGTTTGTCAGAGATATAGATTCGCCAGTGTGTGAATTTCTCGTTGAGAGCCTTGATCCATTCTGATATGCCGGCTTCTCCGGTATTGATCTCCTGACCGCCGCCTACCAGACATACGATCGTTGCCCAATCTTCCCGCTGATCCAAAGACCAAATTAGGAACGCTGCCTCGGAGTAGGGGAAGTTCGGCACCTTGAGTTTGTTTCCATAAGTACCGCCTCGTTTGAGGTAGTCCGCAAGCCTTTTATGCGTCCATGAACGCTGGGCTTCGTCAAAGATGGCCACATGCTCCACTTCTCCGTAACCGGATTTTGCCAGCTTCATCGCTTTCTGCGGGTCGATCTCGAGGACTCCGTTCTCAACGGGGTTCTTGATCTTGGCCAGCATGTTGTCGCGGTAGCGGTGAATCATCTGTATGAATTTGCCGACCTCCCTCCGAGAGTCCGACATATTCTTTTTCTCGCCCCGGGCTTTGCATTTCTTGTGGTTGTCTATGGCCAAAGCCTCGGTAAGCACTGCGACCAATGGCCCGTTGCCGGAGAGGTAGACCGCACCCTCGTCCTCGACCAATTTATCACCATTCTGATATGACTGTTTGACGGCAACGTCCAATCCGATCAGCGTCTTTCCCGCTCCGGGTACACCGGTTACAAAGCAGATGCTCTTCTCTCCTTTCTCTCGACTTGTTTTGATTACATTGAGGATATATGCAATGGTGCGGTCTGTCGATACCTTGTCAGCTTCGTGGCGGGTAATGTCCTCTACCGAGTGATTTTCATAGAGCCTCTTGGCCGCTTCTATGATGGTCGGGGTGGGTGAATAAGGGCTAATAATCCAGTCGGATCCCAAGCTGGGATCCGGGGCTATTGCTCCGGCATGAACCAAAACATCCCCAATAAGTTTTTGCAATCCATTGGCTCCAGTCACCAATGGGTTGTATATGGAATCATCATATACCGAGGGAATGAACTCGCTTGAACTTGTTCGGAATCGGGTAGGCACGAGAATCGGGACAATGATCCTGTTTTGGCTCAGCAAATGAAAGTTTTTCAGGTCAAGGGCATAATCCAGGACCTGCTCTATATTGGATTGAAGCATCTCCCGCTCTCCGACCTTGAACTCGAGGCAGAAGATCAGTCCTCGAAGCAGCAAAACGACATCGATCCGTTTTCCGAGGCGTGGAATGTCGTACTCAAATATCACTTGTCCATCTTCATCCATCCACGGTTGCAGAACCTCCTGCATGATGCGAATCTCGTTGGCCCATGCTTCATTGGTTGTGGTAAGTGCAGCCCCGTGGTAATTGTTCACAAAATGTCCTAACAGCGTTTCGGGGGACAACTGCAGAAACTCGCGGATTGTGGAATTATATAGACAACGTGCCATATCTGTGTGTTAATAATCAAAGTGCTGATGATGTTGCAACGCAATATAATGGGCTGCATTAAGCATATTGATTTGAAATATACAAAGTTAAGACAATTACAATAAATATGTCTTATATTTGCTGTAGAATATACGATCGATATGCGTGAGAGGCGCAAAATAGGAAGCGACACTTTATAAATTTACCAGATTTATAAAATAATTTCTCCCATATCCGGCAAGACTGGCGGACTATTAGCGGTCGCACGAGGCGGCCGCTTTTTATGTGCCTGTTTCATGACTTTATCGTCTTAATCCTGTTCTAGGTTTCTTGCCCAATAGGAGGGTAGCAGCACGGGCACAACGGCGGGCCCATTGCAGGTCGTCATCGTCCTTGTCTCGCCAGGGAAGATCGCTTTGCGAACCTCCGCCACCACCTCCGTCAGATACAGCGGGCGTATCAAGCATACCGACAAAGATAGCTACGGCTATGTCGGTCAGCTCGCTGCTGTTGGCAACCTCCCGGTAGTCAAACTCTTCGTTGAAGTAGTCAAGTACCCGTTCCGGGATATAGAAACGCTGTTCCGTTCTGCCATGGGAAGAAAGCGTGTAGGACACCGAGCCGGAACTATAGTGGGTATAATCCATATTGGCTGCCGGTCTTTTAACAGGTTCCGGCCGATGGCTTTGAGAAGTATTGACCTGAGCGGCAAGTCTCTCCCGGTAGTGGAGCTTTTGCCAGGTACGGGGGAGTTTGGAAATCATCAGGTTACGTGCTACTCCCAGTTCGGAGGCCTTGTATTTGGTATTCCCTTTGAGAATCGCATATCCACGGAGAACATCTTTCTTGTCTTTCCGTTCATATACGGAATAACCTCTCCTGGCAAGTGCCTTCTTGTATTCTTCCCATGACCACGATGGCATGGTTCTCAATACCTCCATGCACTCTCTGCTTACTTCCGGAATGTTGCGACTTCGGATTTCTTCCGCAGTCTTCCAGCCATGTTTCACTGCAACTCGCTCGGCTGCACGTTGTGCCCGAAGATGAATGTTATGGTCATTGTTGATGTTCCCGTTTTCATCAAAGCGGCAAATTGCGGCATGGAGATGGGGAACTTTCCCTTTGGATTCCATGTGCAGGTAAACCGTGTATTTACTGTTTGCCAGATTGGTCGGGCGTGAACGGACTTTCCCGTCCTTGCCGGTGATCACTTGTTTGTCGAACTCTTCGGCGAATTCGTGCCAGAGCTTTTGCCAGTCCTCAATGTCATAGAAACTGGTATGCTCGGGCGATGGACTCAACTCTATTCTGATAATGGAATTCTTTATCGGCCGATGTTGGGAAAGGGTCAACTGCATGGAGTTCCATATTCCCATAGCGTCCAGTTCCGGAGGCAACTGATTGTCCAATACCCGATATATTTTTTCCGAATGCTTCTTGTGTTTTGATTCGCCAGTAATATAACGAAGGTCATTGATACCGTAAGATATGGCTTTGGCTTTTGCAATCATTTTTCTTCGGATTGAGGGTTGGACGGAATTCTGTTTTTCTCCTTTACGGCTTCCAGGAATTGGCAGACGCCTTCGGCAACATTGGAAAGTTCTCCGAGCCAGCCGACCATGAACGGAATCTGATTGAACATTACCATCCGCTGCTTTGTGGACATTCCGTGAAGTGCGGAGGTATATTTTACGAGATCAGAACGACAATTGTCCAGATTCTGCAGCAGTGCCGCCTCTTCTTTAGTAAGCCTCGCTTTGGGCTTGAAGTTATACGCACATGACAATATGTAGTCGCTTACGGTCATGCCGCATTGTTCGGCCAATGATTTTATATGGTCTCTCTGGCTGGGAGTGACTTTTGCCCCGACAAAGACGCTTCTTGTTTCTTTCGGGGAAGTTGATGTATTGACAATATTTTCTTTCATTTGAATCGTTGTTATAATGGTTGAAAAGGTGCGAGCTTGCGAGTACCGTACTGGCGAAGGAACTGAGCAGGCAAGAGCGCCAATGTACAACCGTAACGCAGTGAGGTTATACCTTGGCATATCTCGAAACAGTTACCTGTTTATTCTTCCCCGCAAGCCGTATCGGATGCGTATAATGAATTGGCACTTGGACAAGGAAATGTAGGATATTATTATCCACTAAAAGAGGGGAGAAAATGAGTATCTCACATGATGATTTCCTGCCGACTTTGCTTTATTCTAATATATACGCCCCAGCAATAAAGTAAAGTTGGGCTCAGTAATGGCATTCCGGATTGAGAACATAATTTTTTCCCTCCTTTATGACCATCCGCTTGTTGCCAAGAAAGGTGGCTACTTTGACAACCTTGTTGTAGCCGAGCTTTACATTGTGCAATCCGTAAGCTTCCTTCAGACGTTCCAGGTAGTCATCATAACTGCCGATATTGCCATTGGCAAAAGCGGCATCCACTGCAGCACGATGTACAGGCTCAGGAATCTCCCTATGCGGATCGAACGGTTCTTTGGTTGGTCGCCCGCTCTTCTTCTCTTTGGACAGATATGGTTCTACCAGTTCGGGCAGGACGTCTTCGTTTATGCGGAAAGCGAAAGGTTCAAAGTCCCGGTCCCGGATGTGCACAGCTTCGACCACACTTATGGCTTTGTCCTCTTTGTCCACTTCTACCTGCAGTATGGTTTCCGCCTTGTTATCGAGTTCCGTGCCGATGTGACCACGTGCATGTTCATCATTCTTGTTCTGATGCAGGACAGTATGGATATGGATTTGTTTGTCGTCCGTCCACTGCATGAATTTCGAGATAACTTCGGTAGATTCACTGGATGAATTGATGTCGTAAAGGAAATCACGGATGCCATCTATAATGACCAGACCCAAATCAGGTGTGGTGCCGATAGCTTCTTCAACTATCAACAGGCGCACTCTTGGTGCAAACTTGCGTAGAGACAACATAATCAGATTTTCCGGCACCTTGTCATCCGGCATTTCCGCCAAACGCAGGATGCGCTTCAGTACCTGTTGACAATGATGGCGTCCCTGCTCCGTGTCGATGTACAGAATCTTCCTCTTGTTCTCGGGGGACATGGAACGGTAACGAAGAACAGTACGGCCACTCAATGCTGATGCGGCAATGGCCGAAACGTTGAAAGTCTTCTTGCTTTTGGCTTTCCCGATGGAAGCGCTGAAATTCCCCAATGTGCCTATAACAGCATCATCCACCATCAACACCGCTGGCGCTTCTTCATAGTTATTCGTGACGCTCACGGCTGCTTCCTCTATAAAAACTGCCAGTTCCTCACGTGAAGGTATCGTTTCGTCCGTCTTCTCCATCATTACCAGTTTTTAAGGTTAGGTTTACGGCGATGGGAAGCGAGCATGGCTTCGTTCTCTTCCTCGAAAGTTTGCGGAGCCGGATTCTTTCGGGAGGATTCCAGCCATTTGTCCAGTTCATCCCGGTAAATGTATAGATGTTTCCCTTGCTTGATGACTGGAATATCATCTTTTTTGACCTTGTAATAAAATGTCGATAACGGCATTTTGAGATAGGCACAAGCTTCCTGCACGGTCATGGGGACGTGCGTGTTTTCTTTTACTTCATGCTGCTTGGACAGTTTTTCTGTCAGCAGATTTTCCATGCTTGCTATCCGGTCGCAAAGTTCGCCGACTACTGCCGGCAAGTCATTGAATGTAAGTTGGTCTGTTTTCATATTATAACTTTTTAATCGTTTAACATGCTGCGAACCAACCCAATGAAGCTTTGCAGAACAACACAGACCGGATTAATTATTTCATCTGCATACGTTTTTTGTTACGACTCATCGTTATCTGTTTCCAAATGGAAGCGATAGTCTCCCTTTTCAGGTACATCAATTGGAATCTGACTTGCTACCTGATCCCGCAAATTAAGCCTAAGATATTCAATACTCGCGTTTTCAAGTTCGTATGGAAATGATTCTTTGATAAAGACGGCTCTTTTCGCCAACGGTACTCTCAATCGTTCACCTACATTCCACGCCAGATGACGAAGTCCCGGTGAACGTAGCGGATTGTCAATATTGGAACGAATCGGTTTGTAGAGCTCCGGCTGATCACAAGCCATGTACTCAATGTTGGAAATGAGAGTCGCTATAGCCTCTTTGGAGAGATAGGGGGCAGTCTTGATGGTTACATATTCCCGAATCGCATCCATAACTTTTACTTGCCTTTTCAATTCTTTCTCTTTGAGTTCTTCCAGAATGGAATCATACTTTTCCAAATGAGATTCATTGGAGCAATCAGGGACGACAGGTTCTTGATTTGACTGTGGGGATGGAGAATACTCATGTTCAGAAGAATCCGCCAGTTGTTCGGTAGAGAGTGTTTCGGCAATACAAACAGGCTCTTTGGTGCCCTCTGATTCTATAACTGGGGAGGATTGTTCTCCAAAAGAGAAGTGGATGGGATTTTTCGTCAGCCAATTATAGAAAAATTTCTGCAGGACTCCACACAATATGATGGACATCGCCAGTCCGAGAATTACAGGAGTTGTTATGCGCATGATGTTGATGTCATGGCAAAGGGTAAAATAAGTGGTTATGGCCGCAAAAATGATAACGGATAGCGCAAGGATAAAACTTATTTTCTTAGTTCGGATTTGTTCTGTATTTGTCATCTTCTATCACTATTTGGAATTACTGTACGCCAAAGTTATGTGCGTTATTCCAGATACTGATAAATAATGAGTTATAATCGTCCTATTTTACACAAAAATTACGGATATAGTCCGATTTTTCGCTCAAAATCAAACTATATCCGCTAAAACAGGTGGTCAAAATGCCTGTCAGTCTTTCCGCATCAGGGTGATTTTCTTGCTGGCTTCACGCTTGTTGCTGTCCACTACTTTCATGTACCTTTGGGTTGTGGTTATACTCTTGTGAGCCATCATGCTTTGTATGGTACGGATGTCCGTTCCGGCAGCCGCTTGCAGCGTAGCGAATGTTCTACGATAGGAGTGGAATGTGATCTTCTTGGTGATTCCAGCCGAACGAATCCACCCTTTCATGTAAGTCTGGGTCCAGCTGCGCTGTAATCCCTTGAATACCATTCCCCGCTTGTCGGGGCTGTAGCCGATCAGGTCCAGTGCTTCCTCGCTGATGGGGATGATGTCCTCGGAGCGGTTCTTCTTGGTGATGATGTGTACGCACTTGCCACCGGCCGAATAGTCCACGATGTCCTCCCAGCAGAGGGCGAGGATGTCGCTGATGCGCAGGCTGGTCATGCACGAGAAGAGGGATGCCGTCTTGAGCACGGGCTTCTTGCAGGGTGTCTCGGCCAGCTTGTAGAGTTCTTCCACTGAAAGATAATCTTTGACTACGTCCTCGGTCACGATCTTTTCGAGGAAGTCGTTGACGTTGTTGCGGATCAGTCCGTTACGGTAGAGGATTTTCAGAAGTCCCCTGAATGTAGACCAATATCCCGATGCGGAGTTTCGTGTGATGTGTCCGTTACGCTTAAGTTTCTTTGCCGTCAACAGGTACTCACGGAACTTGTTGCAAAGATCAATGTCGAGTTCCTCAAAAGTACATTTCCCATGCACGAAGTTGCTGAAATGGAGATAGACAAATTCCCACTTTGGGTCATGTTTACGGAGCTGATTACGGAAATACTCCAGGAAATCAGCCTTGAGTTTGTACTTGTCGAAGAAATCATACCGTTCATTCACCACCGACTCGAACCTGCGGCAACGGATGGCTTCAGCCTTCTCGGCCATTACCTCGTTGAAATCCTGTTCCCGCTTGTTCTTCGGATTGGCATATATATAGATGCCAAGCGATTCATGACGGATAACTTTCATTGTTTCCTTGTCTCTATACCCAGGATAATAATCCAGATAAAACGACAGCATCCTGTTTTTCAAAGGACGTGTTCTTAATGTTACGGTTTTACAATCGTTCATAATGTTATATTTTTTATGGTTGTTATTAATTCGCTGGCAAATCACTGTAATGTAACCATGCAGACCACCTTCAGTGACGATTAATTTTGGAATAATTTACGGTAGCCTATAATCAGGTCACTTACGGACACCCATAACCCGGTCAAAGTCCACTTTCAGGAAGCGGACGAAGCGACCGTTCTTCTCTCGGCTGATCTGATGGAATTGCAGAATATTATAAACCGAGTCACGGGAGAGTTTGAATTTTTCCATTGCCTCCTTGACGGTGTAGTATTCGGCCTTGCTCTCCTCCGCAGAGTTTTTCGAGAGGTCGAAATGCAGTTTCGAGTAGTAGATCTGCCCGTGTTCTTTCTTTGAGGGAATGTTGTTACGGTAGACGTGCGAACGGATGGCGACACGTGTCATGCCGTATTTCTCCTGAATATCTTTGGGCGTGTACCATTCCGTCAGGTCGGAGTCCACCTCATATTTGGCAAAGGCGGCATCAATATGTTTCTTGCTGTAATAGTTGAACTGGCGGATTCTCACTTTCGGGACCTTGTGTTGTCGTGTATAAGTCCATACCCATTTGGCATTGACCTTATATTTCTGTGCAATCTCTTCGGCGGTGTAATACTCGGCGATGTCAAAGTCGTTTTTTGCTACCAGCCGTTCATAAGGTTTGCTTTTGAGCATGAGTTCGATGTCGGCTTTCCGTATCAACGACATTTTTCCGCTGAGCCGGGATGCACGGAGTTTCTCTTCCTTTACCAGTTTGTAGATGTACTGGCGGCTTACACCCATCAGACGTGCAGCCTGCGAAAAAGTGAAGTATTCCTGCTTTTCCAGCGACGAGCGCAATTCCTGCATCTCCTGCATATGGCGCAGCTCCATCTTCCGTTCCATCATGCGGTGTTTGTAACCTCGTTTCGAGCATTGCGGGCTGCAATAACAGGTTGTTGTTGTCTGTGCGATGAACGGTTTTCCGCACCATTGACAAATTCTTTTTACTTCCATATTTTCGTTCTATTTTCTGCCATTTTACATGAATTTTAATTTCCCTTTTTGTCCACACATGTAAACCATTGTCAACACACGTCAACTAATGCGTCATTGTGATATTTGGGCAAACCATGAATTTCTGTCACGGTAGAAATACGTATGAAAAATATGGATAAAAACCGTTACTTCCAAATACGGTCTGGAAAGTACACAAAAAATAAAAGTCGCTGATATTCAGCGACTTTATTCTAAATGGTTATAATTGGTTATGATTGTTTACAAGCCGTTACTTGCCGATGCAAAATCTATGGCTTCTTTCTAAAATA